>Ga0315274_10000235_pt1 | contig 85503 bp, 77 predicted proteins | sample YL17G02_20_MG_FD_203700 | JGI IMG/M metagenome (GOLD analysis project Ga0315274, IMG submission 203700) | Sediment microbial communities from Yellowstone Lake, YNP, Wyoming, USA - YL17G02_20 | ecosystem: Environmental > Aquatic > Freshwater > Lake > Sediment | place: USA: Wyoming | collected... | reverse complement strand
CGTCAGTGTGCCGTGCAAATGCAAAACCTTTTGTTATGACCTCGTGCTTCGCAGAGTAGCAAAAGGAGGCTCGTCAGGGCGAAGGTCCTGCCGTAGTCCCGATAGGTAAAATTTCTCGCTCAGAACGCGCTATTATTGTATATTGTGCGAATGGTTCGACTGGTTCGACTGGTTCGACTTCGCTCACCATCCTGAGCGCAGTCGAGGGATTTGCTCAGCATCCTGAGCGACTGGAAGGAGTCGAAGGAATGCGCATAATAGCGGGTGCAAAACGAGGGATGAAATTGCTTAGTCCCAGGACGGACCGGGCTACGGCAGGGCGCTCTCGTCACGGCGGCCCGCCACGGCAAGGCCGTAGGCCGTGCCAGGGAGCGTGCCGTAGCCGGGTCGCCCTGACGAGTGTGTCGAGGCCGATTACCGACAGGGTCAAAGAGTCGCTTTTCAGCGTGCTTTATAAATATGACCTGCCCGGTGGTAAAATAGCAGCCGATTTGTTCTGCGGCGTTGGCTCTTTAGGTCTGGAGGCATTGAGCAGGGGGGCTGAGTTTGTTACTTTCGTTGAAAAAGACCCGAAGATTATCGCAACTTTGAAGAAGAATATTGAAAAGGCCGGCTTTGCCGGTTCTTCGACGGTGAGCCGCTCAGGACGGTCGAACCGCGAGTCTCCACTCGGGGACACCTTACTCCGCTCGGGGACACCTTACGGTGGGTGGAAAGCCGGCCACGGCACGAGCCGTACCCGTGCCAGGGTTATAAGGGCAGATGCGTTTAAGATTGGCGCACCAGTCCGCCTTCGCGAGAGCGCCATAGCTTCGGCGGAGGCGATTGATGAGCAAAAATACGACCTTGTTTTTGTTGACCCGCCATATTCGACCACAAAGGAAACAAAAGAGGGTTCGCCTTTGAGCAAATTACTGGTTCTATTAAGCGAGCAGTTGTCACCTGATGGTATTGTTGTAGTCAGGACAGAGAAACGCACAGAATTGTTGGAACAGTATGGTCAACTCGGAGTAATAGAGCGACGGCAGTGGGGGACTATGGCGGTAACTATACTCCAGCGGCCAGCCACGGCAAGGCCGTAGGCCGTGCCAGGGAGCAGCAAATGACAAGTAAAGAAGCGGCTATAAAGATAATCAAGCGACTCCATAGGAGTGGTTTCGAGGCTTTGCTGGCAGGCGGTTGTGTGCGCGATATGCTCCTGAGGAGGACCGCCAGTGATTATGATGTCACTACAAATGCCCGTCCAGAAGACGTAATGAAGATATTCAAACGCACGCTAAAAGTCGGAGCGAAATTCGGGGTAGTGATTGTTTTGATTGAAGACAAGAAGGTGGAAGTGGCGACGTTCAGAACTGAAACCGGCTATGCCGACGGCAGACACCCTGCTGCTGTTAAATTTGCCGGCGCAGCCGAAGACGCCAGCCGAAGAGACTTCACCATCAACGGAATGTTTTACGACCCCCTGAAAAAAGAGGTTATCGATTACGTCAACGGCCAGGCTGACCTCAAAAAAGAGTTGATACGAACCATCGGCAGGCCCGCCAAGCGGTTTGGTGAAGATTACCTGCGAATGTTACGGGCGGTGCGGTTTTCAACTCAACTCGGTTTTGCAATTGAACCGCGGACCTTTTCAGCGATTTGCAGCAGCGCAAAAAACATCTCTAAAATAAGCGGCGAACGTATAGCGATGGAATTGGAGGCTATCTTAGTCAGCCCCAACCGTTCTGCAGGGGTGTCACTGCTGGCCCAAAGCGGATTGGCTGAAGCGATTTTTCCCGGCTTTGCCGGCGAATCCGTCTTCGCTAAAGCTACGCCGGACAAGAAGATGAAACTGGCAATTGAGGTATTAAGTCAACTGCGAAAAAAGAGCGGTTTTCCTCTGGCATTAGCTTGTCTTTTTGCCGGCTGTCCGATGGAATTTGCGATTGAGAAATGCAAGGTTTTGAAACTTAGCAGAAGTCAAACCATGCATATAAAATTCCTGCTGGTCAACAGGGGAAAACTGCTCGATGAGAAAATGTCTTTAGCTCAGTTGAAGCTGATTGTTAGTGAGCCATATTTTTGGGACCTGTACGAACTGCAGAGAGCGATTCAAAGAGCGGTTCGACTGAGCTCGCCGTCAAAGACTGAACGCCGAAGCGTTGCTGCATTGGTAAATTTGCGGAAAAGAATAAAGGCACTGGGCGATGTTGAGTTGCGGCCAAAACCTCTGCTCGATGGGCACGCCCTGATTCGGTTAGGTGCGGTGCAGGGACCTGACCTGGGGCAGCTGGCTGAAGAGATGTATATCGCCCAATTGGAAGGAAAGCTGCAAAGAAAAGAGCAGGCTGAGCAGTGGGTGCAAAACTGGCTCAAAAAACACAAAGCGATTGAAAAATAAAAACTATCTAAAGGAGAACTTCAGTTATTCTGGTGGCATAAAACGTATTTTTATTGACAAAAACAGCATTTATTTATACGATGTTTGTCGCAAGGACGATTACTTATAGAGACCTGCGTTTTTGATAAGGTAAACGCGTTTTGTGGAGATATTTTGATGTTTAAGAGAAAAACCGTCGGAGTAATTTTAGCAGTAGGACTTTTTGTAGTTAGCATTTCTTTCGGGCAAACCCTCAAGGAGAACTGGAACGACTTTTTGCATTACACAAAGATTGGCCGACTCGATTTAGCCAAGGGATACGCACAAGCTGTTCTCGAAAGTACCCCTGACCCTCTGGAATTGCTCACTCTAAGTGAAGAAAATCCCCAGGGGTATGCGATTTTGTTAAGGGTTATCGATACTGCGTCTGATGCTGAGCTGGTTGAGCTGAGCAAAAAAATTCTGGACGTTATCGAGCAGGGCAGATTTATCCGCCGGGCCGACCCGAAGATTATCGCAGAGGAAATAAGAAGGCTAAGCAGCACAACCCGAGGCCGGCTTGCAGCAGTCAAACGACTCCAGAACGCCGGCGAATATGCAATACTTTATATGCTCGACGCGATGGTGGACAATTCCCGGAAAGAAGAATTACCGAATATCGTATGGGCGCTGCCTCAAATCGGCAGAGATGCGATAAGGCCCCTTACGGCTGCTCTACAAACCGAAGATGTTGGGTTAAAGGCCGAAATAGTACAGGCGCTGGGCAAGATTAGCTATCCCCAATCGCTGCCCTATCTAAAGTACATCATCGAGAAAGACGATTCGGCTGAACTTAGCAAACTGGCCAGCCAAAGTATCAAGCAGATTGACCCTGCTGCATTGAAAGCTCCCGCTGCGCAGTTGTTCTACCAGCTCGGTGAAGACTATTATAATCACGCTCCATCTTTAGCTCCGGCGGAAGATGCCAATTTTGCCAATATATGGTTCTGGGATTCACAGGGCCGACGGCTGGTGCGGGAGAAGGTTGATAAAAGTTACTTTAACGAACTTATGACGATGCGTGCGTGCGAGTGGGCGCTTAAAGCCGACGCCGGATTCGGCCGGGCTATCGGTCTCTGGCTGGCCGCATATTTTAAGGCTGAGTCTGCCGGCCTCGATATGCCCAGCTACTTTGGCCTCGGTCACGCCGACGCGATGACTTATGCTACCACCGCAGGGCCCGAATATCTGCATCAGGCACTTGCTCGGGCCATTAAGGATAAAAATGCTCATGTCGCACTTTGTGCGGTCGAGGCATTAGCTACAACTGCAGGTGAAAAATCATTGCTTTATCGAATTGGTCCGGCCCAACCGCTGGTTCAGGCACTGTCGTTCGATGATAAAGCAGTAAGATACAGTGCAGCGATAGCAATAGCGGCGGCCGGCCCCAAGGAAAAGTTTGCCGAGAGTAAGCTTGTCGTTGAGAATTTGTCGCAGGCTCTTGGCCAAACGCCTGAGCAGACAGGCGAAAACGCAGAGACGTGGAATGAAGAATTGGCGAACAGCTATGCCCTTCGGGCGGCTGAAGTTATGCTCAAATTAGCTCAAACACGAAACCCTGTTATTGATTTATCCTCGGCTCAGGAGACCCTTATAGATGCAACAAAGAATAAACGGGTTGAGGTTCAGGTTCTTGCCAGCCAGATTTTGGCCAGTCTTAACAGCTCTGAGGCTCAGCGTGCGATAGCTGCGATGGCTCTTGCAGAAAGCAACACTATGGACGTCCGAATATCCGCCTTTGATTCTCTGGCCAACTCGGCAAAACTCAATGCCAATTTGCTTGACGATGAAAAGATAGATGCTATTTATTCGCTGGTTAGTTCGCAGGAAATCGATCCGAAATTGCGCAGTTCCGCCGCAGCGGCTTATGGTGCGCTCAATTTGCCCAGCAGGAAAGTCAAAGACCTCATCCTCGACCAGGCGCACAGTTGAAGGTAACCCCATTTAAATATCTTCATTAGGCTCTGGTGGTGGACCAAGCTGTTCCTGCTCGGTGATGCTGGTTTCTGCATCGCTGGGTTTGGCGGGCTCAACTGGTTTGGGTTTTTCGGGCGTTTTTTTCCGTGCTTTCGACTCGGGGCCTTTCAGCAATTTACTGATAGTCTGTTCTGCAGAGTACTCATTGTCTTGAGAGGAGACTACCGCATTAACCAAATTGCAAAACCGGGAAATATACAGTACGCTGGTTTGCTGAAACTGGTCTGTAAAACCAATTTCCTTTACGAAGGTATTTTGAGAAGCTGGTGTTATGTAGATTAAGAGACTTAGAAAACTCCAGACGAGAAAACCGGCTAAAAAGCCTAAAAGGCCGGTACCGAGCGTGTCAAATACTTTTGGAAATGAGACATTAAATTGGCCTGTAAGAAATGTGTATGATATGCCATGTAAAATTAAAAAGGACGCTAATGCAACAGCTGCCATAGTCAGGGCATTACTGTACGGCGTATCACCGACCGCAGGGATATTTACAATTACTGGCCGAAGATACACAGCTAAGTAGATTGAGATTATGATATTGAAAACAAGGGCCCATGTCTGATAGAAGCGCAGTTTTATGGCAAGCCATGCGAAAGTCCCGCCAACTAATATGCCTATCCAAAACACCATAAACTCTACCCTATCACTCTTTTTAGCTCTTCGAGACTCGTCATTCCGGATACCACGTTTCTCAACCCCTGTTTCCGAAGGTTGGACTTTCCTTTTTTGTCACCTTCTTTTTTCAACTGAGTTACTGACAATTTATTATTGGCGATATCGGCCTTTAATTCGTCATCGAGATTCAGGATATCGAAAACTGCTATCCTTCCACGATAGCCGGTTCCGTGGCATTGGTCACATCCCCCGGCCTGGAAGATATTTTTATAGTTTATGCCTTTCTTGCGGAGGTCGTGGATTTGGCTTTGACTTAATTCAGCGGGTACTTTACAATTGTTGCAGAGCCGGCGAACCAACCGCTGCGAAATAAGAACATCTAACCCTGATGACAGCAATAGGGGTGTTACGTTTAAATCCAGCAGCCGCACCAATGCCGATGCATTGCTGTCACTGTGTATTGTCGCCAGGACAAGATGGCCGGTTTGTGACGCCCGAAGTGCAATCGCTGCGGTTTCCTCATCCCGTATTTCCCCCACGCATATCACATCGGGGTCCTGCCTCAGAATACTTCGCAAAGACTTTGCAAAAGTAATATCAGCCTTTGGATTAACTTCAATCTGACTGGCATTCGGCAGTACATATTCGATGGGGTCTTCCACCGTAATAACATTGCGTGTAAACAAGTCGATTTTGTTGAGCATAGCATACAAAGTTGTGGTCTTGCCGCTGCCGGTGGGGCCACACATAAGCACCATACCGGTAGGTTTGGCGACCATATTTTCGATAATTGCGCGCTGCTTCTCCGTTAATCCGATACTTTCTAGCGTAAACATCTCAGCGTTTTGGTTAAGCACCCTGATTGATAACTTTTCGCCGCTGACGGCCCCTGCACTTGCGACCCGGAAGAACACAGTACCATCGCCTGTTTTTGCTAAAAATGCACCATCCTGAGGTCTGCGTCTTTCAGCAATGTCCATGCCGGAAACAGCTTTGATGCTGTTTATGACCGCTTGGCATATAGTAGGCTCAAGCTGTTTGACCATTCTCAATACGCCATCTACTCGAAGCCTGATTGTGTAGATTAACTCACTCTTCGGGTCGATAAGAATGTCACTGGCTCGTTCCTCAAGGGCGTTGGCGATAATTTGCTCGGTTAATTCAAGAATGTGGCTGTCTTCTCGCTCGCCTTTACCGTGGCCATATATCTCCGTAATGCTTCTGCCAGATGAATCAAGCAACCTTAACGCTGTCTTATCTTTGGAACCAAAACGTAAAGACCTCATACCTGCAGATGCGCTTTGCAGCCGCTCTTTTAGTATCTCAAAGACACTACCGTGACCCTCGGAGAATTTTCTTACTACGTCCGTTATTAACAGCACAAATAAAAGTATAGGCCCCAAAAAAAGCGCAGCAATATTGGCTATTGATTTACGGTTCTTTGGTACTAACGAACTGAACTGAACACGTTGAACAAAGTACAAGCAGAGATATACCCATCCTACAAAACAGACAAACCTGACTGGATTAAAAGGCAGCGACGTGAAGGACAAGGTTGCACTTGGCCCTGCACCAATCGAGCTTAGGCTCGCACCTAATTGTTGAGTAATGGAGAAACATTTTATCAAAGTCAATGTTCCCATATAATTACCCGGACACCAGATACTGAAAAACTCAGCCGACAATGTATCGCAAACCACCATATCTTTGCCGCATCAGCAAGCCCATAAAGCAATACAGTAAATCAAGCTGAACCGGTTTCCTCTAACGAATCGAGGTCATCCAGCTCTGCAGAATTATCTAACTGCTCATCTACGATATCCTCCGTCGCTGCATCCTGGCGGGACGAGCTTCGTACAGCCGAGTCAGGTTCGGCAATCGTCTGCGGCTGACCGTCAATCTGGAGCACGAATGTTAAAGGCCCTATCTTGATAGAATCGCCTGTCTGAATCACCGCTTCATTTATACGCTTGCCATTAAGGTAAGTGCCGTTACGTGAGTCAAGGTCACGAATTTTCAATACCCCGTCGTCGTAGTTTAGTTGGCAGTGCCTTCTGGAGACCGACATTAGGGGGATGCATAAATCGCAACTATGACGCCGGCCAATTACCGTGACGCTACTCGGCAGGGGAAAAAATTTATGTGAGCCATTCTTTTTGAGCAAAACCAAATTTATATCCATACCGCCTTCCTGCCAGTTAATTTAAACCTCGCCAAAACTATATTTATTATATAAGCAAAAGTAGCGTATAACAACAGATAAATCCGCTGACAAGTAATGTTGGCGAAACCGCCCCATTAGGTTCAAGTTGTATAACTATATGTTAATTCGGGAGTTATAAGCGATTTTTACGCAGCAAGTGCTGTTTGGTGTTCCTTTCTGTATTTGCTGATTAGGACTTTTGGCAGGCTCTCAGAGATGCCAGCTTGACAATCTCGGTTAAACAGCTATATTCATAGAGGACTCTATTTTGTGGGCTTGGGTTCTGCTTTGCCGTCTTTTGCAAAATGAGAACCGAGGCAATACAAAGGATTGGTAGTATCGGTAAGATATATGGCGCAAATAACACTGCCTGACGGCAGCACATTAGAAATTGCTGACGGAACAACAGCAAAACAATTAGCAGAGAAAATAGGGCCGGGACTTGCAAGAGCAGCTGTAGCAGCGAAAATAAATGGGCAATTGGTAGATTTATCCACGCCTATCACGGCTGATGCCGCCGTGCAAATTATTACCCTCGCAGAGACGGAAGGTCTTGAAATAATGCGGCATAGCTGTGCCCATATAATGGCTGAAGCTATATGCAGCATTTGGCCGGGGGCAAAATTGGTCTACGGCCCGACTGTCGAAGACGGATTTTACTATGACATTGACCTTGATGAGCCAATTTGCCCTGCCGATTTTGAACGTATAGAGAAAAAGATGTGTGAAATTACCAAGGCCGACAAGCCGTTTATTCGAAAGGAAATGTCACGCAGCGAAGCCCTGGCGAAATTAGCATCCGATAGATATAAAACCGACAATATAAATCGCACAGACAGCGAGATTATCAGTTTTTATTCGCATGGAGACGGCTTTGAGGATTTATGTCGGGGCCCGCATTTGCCCAGCACCGGCAAAGTTACCGCCTTTAAGATTATGTCGGTAGCCGGTGCTTATTGGCACGGTGACCCCACGCAAAAAATGCTTCATCGCATCTACGGCACCGCATGGCCAACTAAAAAGGGGCTTAATGCCTATCTGCAAAGATTAGAAGAAGCAAAAAAACGTGACCACCGAGTTTTAGGTAAGCAATTAGATTTATTTAGTTTCAACGAAGCCGGCCCCGGTTTTGCATTTATTCACCCTAAGGGAATGATTGTCTGGAACGCTATAACGGAGTTCTGGCGCGGTGTTCACGATAAATATGGCTATCAGGAAATTAAAACACCTATTATTTTAAATGAGCAGCTTTGGCACAAGAGCGGCCATTGGGACAATTACAAAGAGAATATGTATTTCACCAGTTTTGATGAGGTCAACTACGCGATAAAACCAATGAATTGTCCGGGCGGGTGTTTGGTTTATAAAACCCGACAGCATTCATATCGGGAATTTCCGATGCGTGTTGCTGAGCTTGGCCTGGTGCATAGACATGAGGCCAGCGGTGTTATGCATGGGCTTTTCAGAGTAAGACAGTTCACCCAGGACGATGCCCATATTTTCTGCACCCCTGAGCAGATAGAGGCCGAAATAATAGGTGTTATTGAACTTGCCTTTGAGATATATCGTGCCTTTGGGTTCGAAGATTTTCATATCGAGCTGTCTACCAAACCCGTAAAACACATAGGTTCGGACGAAATTTGGGATATCTCCACCAACGCCCTGAAAAACGCCCTAAAGCACAAGAAAATTGAATACAAAATCAACGAAGGCGACGGTGCATTTTATGGACCCAAGATAGATTTTCATATAAGAGATTGCCTGAAAAGGTCCTGGCAGCTCGGCACAATTCAACTGGATTTTTCTATGCCGCAGCGCTTTGACTTATTCTATACCGACAAGGATAATACCGAGAAAACACCCGTTATGATTCATAGAGCAATTTTGGGGTCTTTCGAGCGGTTCATTGGTATTCTTATAGAACACTATGGCGGGAATTTGCCTCTCTGGCTTTCACCGGAGCAGGTGGGAATTTTACCGATAAGCGAAAAAAGCAATGATTATGCGAAAATCGTTCAAGAGAAGCTAAAGGATGCGCAATTGCGGTCCAGTTGTGACTTATCGAATGAGAAAATAGACGCTAAAATTGCTAAAGCCCATAGCAGGAAGTTGCCTTACATGTTAGTAGTCGGGCCTAAAGAGGTCCAGTCCAACACCGTCAATGTAAGAATCCGAGGAGATAAAGAAACCAAAACGGTGGAAAACGACAGATTTGTTGCAATTGCAAAACTCAAAATTGCCGAAAAAAAAGTAGAGTTGGCGTTTGAGGATTGATAATTGGAAAAGACATTAAAAGTGATTAATTATTTTGTTTCTTTTTAGAAAGGTAAGGTGGTGCACAATTAGCAAACAAGGATTAAGGATAAACGGAAGGATTCGGGCCAACGTAATTCGGCTAATCGACGAATCAAACAATCAAGTCGGAATTGTAAATACATATGAGGCACTCACGAAAGCACGTGAGGTTGGTTTAGACCTTGTGGAAGTAGCACCTATGAGCGACCCGCCGGTTTGCAGGATAATGGATTACGGCAAGTGGCTGTATCAGCAAAAGCGCAAGGTCCGCGAAGCGCATAAAAAACACCAACACCATTCGACGGTGCTGAAGGAAATTAGACTCCGGCCTGAAACCGACAAACACGACCTGGATATCAAGCTCAATCGTGCCCGTGAATTTTTGCAGAAAGGTCATAAGGTGCAGTTCACAATATTATTCCGCGGACGTCAGATGCTGCACAAAGACCATGGATATGGGATGCTCGAGCAAATTACCGAATCGTTACAGGATTCGGCCAAGGTCGAACAACCAGGCAAAATGTCTGGAAAGCGTATGACATTACTGGTCGTGCCTAAGTAACCGATTATTGTTGATTGAGAGTTGGAGAAGACCCTGAAGTCAAGGTTCCCATTTTGCGATAAGCCATAAATGGGGTCCCTAATCAATAATCAACTCAATGGCGGGCATCGGCATAAAAGGGGAGAATCTGCCAAAAAATTGTGAGCTGATTTTTCATTTTTTTCGGGAATTTCCAGGCTGTGGTATTGACCAGCAAATCCAAATGCTGTAGACTGTCACTTTTATATTTAAGGAATCAATTAAATGCCAAAACAGAAAACCCACAAGGGTTTGAGCAAAAGAGTCAAAATCACTGCTACCGGTAAAATCAGCCGAAGTCGCTGCGGTGGCGGTCATCTTCTGAGCGGCAAAAATGCCAAACGGCGCAGGCGAATAAAAAGTTCAGCAATTATTACCGGCACAGCGGCTAAAGCAATCAGAATCCAGCTCGGTAAATGAAAGACATTAAAAGTAATCAATAGAGAATAACGAATAATCAATTAAGCAGGCTTGCTTCTCGGCTTGGGTTGCTAATTCTGCGATGTATCGCAAAATTGGTTCCCTTCAAATCAGCTGCCGCCAGCAGGCTAAAGAAATCGAAAATTCTTTAAGGAAAGCTGATATGCCAAGAGTTAGAAAAGGTTCGGCACGACGCCAGCCAAAGAAACGAATCCTCAAAGCAGTAAAGGGAGGCCGCGGCGCCCCAGGCCACTTATATCGTTTGGCCAAAGAAGCAGCTACGCGAGCAAATGTCTACGCTCGTGTCGGCCGCAAGCTCCGAAAAAGAAATTTCCGAGGTTTGTGGATTATACGCTTGAGTGCAGCGTGTCGGCAGCGAGAGATAAGATACAGCCAGTTTATCAACGGCTGTAAGAAAGCCAACATTCAGCTGAACCGTAAAATGCTAAGCGAAATTGCTGTAGCTGACCCAGGGGGCTTCGATGCTATCGTTGCCGCTGCCAAAGCTGCTGTCACCTGAGAGTGTTAATGGTTCGCCAATACACAATACGACTTACGAGAATATGGTTGAGCAATTAGAAAAAATCGGTAAAGATGCGCTTACAGCCCTAAAAAAAATCACCGATGCGGAGACGCTGGAAGATTTCCGTATAAAATACCTGGGTCGAAAAGGTCGAATTACTCAAATGCTCAGCCAAATAGGGCAGTTGCCCCCTGAACAAAGACGCGCAGCAGGGCGACTTGCAAACAAAGCAAAAAAAGAAATCACCGAAGCATTTGAGCAGCTAAAAAAAAGCTTGTTGCAATCACAGCAGGAAAAATCTCAAGAGCTGCTTGACGTCACTCTGCCTGGTGAAACTATCAACATCGGCAAAACGCATGTCATTACCCAAACGATAAATGAGTTGCTGGAGATATTCGGCCGAATGGGCTTCGCCGTGGCCTACGGACCTGAAGTTGAGGACGAGTGGCATAATTTCATCGCATTGAATATCGGGCCTGAACACCCCGCAAGAGACCCATTCGATGCTTTCTACATCGACGACGACACTCTGTTGCGGAGCCACACTTCACCAGTTCAGATCCGCGTTATGGAACAAACCAAACCGCCCATCCGTGTAGTTGCACCGGGGCGAGTCTATCGTCCGGACACTGTCGATGCAACACATATGTATATGTTTTATCAAATCGAAGCGCTGGTTGTCGACGAGGATATCAGTATGGTGGATATGAAAACCACCATTGACCAGTTTATTCACGCCTATTATGGGCCTGAAATTAAATGGCGACTTCGGCCGAGCTTTTTCCCCTTTACAGAACCGAGTGGAGAGGTTGACTTGTTATGGGTAGATAAACAAGGCAAAGAAGACTGGATGGAAGTTGGCGGCTGTGGTATGGTTGACCCCAATGTTTTCGATGCGGTCGGGATAGATAGCGAAAAATATACCGGCTGGGCGTTCGGCTTTGGTATTGAACGGCTGGCAATGAGAAAATACGGCATCAATGACATCAGACTGCTCTTTGAGAATGACCTGCGATTTCTGAAGCAATTCTAAAATTGGCTCTTGTGGCAGGCGGTGGAGGAAAAATTCATTTCTTAAAATTCTTTTTTTTATCTAAGCGCCGGCGAGTTTTTTTAAGAACTTTTTTTATCAAATCTGCTTTCTTAGTTTTAGCTTTTTCGTTTTGCGCCCAGTATTCCCTAAAGAATCTCATACGGTCTGTATTGCTCATAGCTGCAGGCGGAAACATATTTACCTGCACCAGATTTTTTAACCGCAGTCGAGCCGGCAAACGATAAAATTTTCTTGTTCGCTCATTATCAAGAAAGAAGAACCTCCAGCGGTTTTTCTCCTGTCTCGCTAATATATTGCCCAATCGCAAATCACCGTGAAAAATACCTTTGGCGTGCATTCTGCCTATGGTCCGCCCGAGCGCTCGTATTAGTTCACGTTTGCCTCGGGTTTCCAATTTGCTCCTCTTTTGCAAATTGGAGATAAATTGATAAATTTGTTTTGCGTCTTCAATCTCAAGAGTCACCAGGAAATTTGTTGTATGATAAAGACCATACCTGAATTTGCCCATTGCGATAATGGTAGGAGCATCAAAGCCGTTTTCGCCCAACATCTCAGCTGCCTTTAAAGCCCGCTCGGCTCGACTGGCGCGCACAAAATCCTTAATAAAATCCCAAACCGACCTGTAAAGATATTGCTTGAAATAAACCCCTTTGTCCACGTCATCAAACCTGACGGTGAGCTTATACACACGGGCAAACTTTGAGGACTGGATTGTCGTCGGTCGATAACGCTCTCTCAGTTCTTTCTCGCTGTCTAATAAGGCCTGTTCAAAAGTATCGTTGCGAAAATTTCTGTGAATGTATAACGTGTAGTTTCCCCCTCGTATTTTATTAAAACAGCTGTTCAAGATGTCATCGCCCCAGAATAGTTATGCCCAATTGGTCGGCAAGTTTTATTGTCTCAGGTTTGTCAATAATTATCGTTTTGCCCGCTTCTACAACGAGGCATTTGCCTCCGTTTTTAGCCAAACTTCTAATAGTATCAGGCCCGATGCACGGCACATCAAACCGCATGTCCTGGCTTGGTTTCGAGGTCTTGATAAGCGTCCAGCCCCCCGATTTACAAAACTGGCCGACTCGCTCAATCATTTTTGCTGTACCTTCTATCGCTTCGACGGCAATCACTTCCTTTTCCTTCACTGCAATCGCCTGACCTATACCCAGTTCGCCGAGCTTTTTAGCTATCTGCCAGCCAAATTCAATATCACCTTCAATTGACGAATGTTGCTTCGTTTCCGTCATCAGACCCGCTGCTGCTATATGCTCCTTGCAGTACATCGTTGAGTTCTCCAATACTATCCCGCCGCTTGCCAGCTCGTCGGCTATGGCACACAAAACCGAATCCGTCAGTTTATTTTTGCCGTGCAGGCGCCAGTAGTATATTCTAAATGCGCGCCAATCGGGCAAATACCTCAGAATTCTCCAGGGCGTAAACAGTCGAGATTTGGCGACCCTGCCGACCATAACCGTTCTGGTTACGCCATGCTTTTTTAACTTCCGTATCCATGTCCCCGGTCGGGCAATCGCAGCTCTGTAAAAAACATCAACTTCGTCAGCCAGACCGGGTTCTGCGTTATCCGCCAAACCGACGCAAACTACCTTCAATCCCGCCTCTCTGGCGCCAGCAGCTACAAGAAAGGGCAATCTGCCTTCTCCTGCAATCAAGCCAAGTACGTCTTCGCTATTCATAATAGTGCACAGTACCCCGCGGCGCAACAAAAAATCAGAATACCGCCAACGAACAAACAGATAACTATTGCTTAGCTGACTTTTCAGAGTCCGATTCGACAGATGGGGCAATCCGCTCAATCTGATTTTCGAGCTTGCGAATATTTTGTCGAATCTCAGGCAGGTATTGTATCATACTGTACGCTCGCCTGCCTTGGTCTGCTTCAATAGCCGGTGCACCCAACACCGTTTTGCCGTCTGGAATGTTATTAATAACACCGGCTTGGGCACCTATGGTAACATTGTTTCCAATGTTAATATGGCCGACAATACCAACCTGGCCGCCGACCACACAATGATGCCCCAGAGTGGTCGAGCCGGCAATACCTACCTGAGCCACGACCAAACAATGTGCGCCGATTCTTGCGCCGTGACCTATCGCAACCAAATCACCCAATTTGCTGCCCTGGCCTATGACGGTATCGCCGAGTGTACCTCGTTCAATTCCGCAGCAGGCACCAATCTCCACGTCGTCCTCTATAACCACAGTGCCAATCTGTGGTACCTTGTAGTGTACCCCCTTATGGGTGGCATAACCGAAGCCGTCCTCACCGATTACGGCATTGGCATTTATAATCACACGATTGCCTATTTTGCATCCATCGTAAATGGCCGCATTCGGATATATTATGCAGTCATTGCCGAGCTGTACACCTTGTCCAATGCACACGCCTGGATAAATTATGCAGCCATCCCCGACTTTTGCATCATCGGATACAGTAACGAAATCATGAATGTGGCAGTCTGCACCAATTTTTGCGCTATCCGAAATTATTGCCCGCGGGCTGATTCCTACCTTTTTGTGCTTCCGATAGCCATGAAGCAGCACCATAATCTGCATAAAAGCGTAATATGGGTCCTCAGCTACCAAAAGAGGAACTGAGACATTAGGTGTTTCTTTGCCTACGATTACGGCACTGGCCTTAGTTGTCCGAACCTGCTTTTCGTATTTGGTGTTGGCCAAAAAACTGATGTCTCCTTCGCCTGCTCGCCCGAGCGTGGAGGCAGAGTTGATTACTACATTGGAGTCGCCGACAACCCTGCCGCCTACGTATTCGGCTAATTCACCCAAAGTTTTGCTTGGCATAAAACCACCTTTCACAGAAATTCTTACCTCCCCCGGGTCTCGCCTGTTTCAATTTTCTGCCACACCGGCAGGCCGCTGGTATTATAACAGATGCCTGAAATCAGTCAAAAATAATCAGACGCAGATTACGCTGATTAACGCAGATATTTAATATTTTTTATCTTTCAGCGAAATCTGCGAAATCAGCGTCAAAAAAAATTAAGAAGCTCCTGCTGTAAACTTGCCGATGGCTTCTTAGCGAAATCCGCATCGCTGCTTGCAACTACTGTTACAGCCGGGCCGATAGGGCTATATAAGTCCGGATTAGTCGGGCCGAAAACAGTGATTGTCTTAACTCCCAAAGCAGCAGCGAGGTGTGTAATGCCGCTGTCATTGCCTAAAAAAGCATCCGCACAGCTTAAAAGCTCCAATACCTGCGTTAGAGACAGGTCCGTCAGGCACTTTGCCCCCGCTGCTTCGATTTTGCGAAGCAAAACGGCGGGGGTGGCATCGTCCCTAAGGGACTCAGCCGGCCCTAACAGGAATATCACCTGGATATCTTTTGAAACAAGCTCTTCGGCCACAACCAGAAAATTACCTAAGTGACAACATTTGTGCAAACCGCCGCTGCCCGGCTGAATTACTACAAGTTTTTCAGAAGAATCAACGTTTATTTCTTTCAGTAGTTCTCTGCCTCTGTTTATGTCCGCTTTGGTCGCTTTTATTAAACTTTTCGTCTTCTGAACCAGCCAGGGCTCTAAAGACAAACCGCTTTGAGCAATAAATTGCTGTATATAAAAATCAGTTATATGTGTCGCCGACGCTCCAAAGCTATGGCGACGGAGCGCTGAGGACTTTTTGGATGGCTTTATCGATAAAGTTATTACTTCACCTAAGGTGCTGCAATTGGCGGTGAAAATCAGGTTCTGCTCAAAGTTACTGTCCGGCTCACCTAAAAATGTTACAATCCAGGCATAATCGCCAAAAACGTTTATCAAAGCATCCCCATCCACAAGGTCAAACGTATCGGTTTCAACAAACAATCGATGCAAATCTACCGAATCTATGGAGCGAATGCCATCCACGCACGTCCTGCCCGGCAAAATGCCGATATATTCGGTATGACCAAGAATGTCAACCCCACCTAATCTGAGGCGATCTTTCATAAATTCAGCTAACGGCAGAGTTAATACACAATCACCGATTGCACCCGGCTGCAATATCACGCCGCGCAGAGCTCGCCGAGATGCTTCAGCTCCCTTTTCCCTCAGCAGGTTCAGGATGTTATCGTTTTCCTGCATTTTAAGTTCGTCTCTCGTCGCTTGTTGCTCGAACGGGTCACGAGGGCCGAGCGACGGGTCACGATTTAGTCTTGAGGGTAAATAATTATCCGGTCGTGGATGACAGTTACTAAATCGTTTTTGCCGTCGCCGGTTACGTCAGCGATTTTCAGTTCTCGCGGCTCGATAGAGATTTTGGCGAGTTCTTTACTATCGCGATAGCTTTTCTGCTCAAATATCTTGAAACGCATCGCAGGAATCGGCTTCATATCACTGTCAAGCGCAAGTATCTCAATATGATTGCGATTGTACTCGACCATAATAATGTCAACCCGGCCGTCAAAGTTAATATCCCCAGCCGTCAGATTACCATACATACCATCTTTTATTTTTGTCTCATAACTGAATTGCTGCTCTAAATGCTGCGGCGTCTGGCTACCGCTTGGTGGCGTTATAAGTGCAAATTTATCACCGTCGAACAGCAGAATGCTCTTAACTTTGCTGCCTGTAAGGGGTGCAAACAACATTTTTAGATGCTTTGCTGCTGCATCCAACGTGCCGACATTTAATTCTTTTTCAAACCGGTAGGTATTATCGACACCGGCTTTGAGTATCTGAAGTTGACCCTTCTGACCGTCCAGCAGCAGGATAGCGGGGCGACCTTGAGAACCCTTGCCGTCGATATCGAAAGCAGCAACTGCCGATATTTTATTCTCCGTGCCCTTTGCATTGTATTGGTCTATTATACTCCAGGTTTTGCCCTCTGCGAAAACCAGGCTCCTCGCAAAATTCTTTTGTGCCACCAGCATCTCTTCGCCGGTCTTGTCGTCCACATTGGCAACAGCTACCGACCCCAGAGTTGCATCCTTAATCAGACTTGCCTGTGCGCTCGGCGAATCAACTACTTCAAATTTCTTCTTTTGTATTTGGCGAACCAATATAGGAGGCTCGTATTTGACAAATATCAGAACGTCCTCTAAACCATCCTGGTCAACGTCAAGAACTTTCAAACCATCCGGGTCGGAGACAAGTCCTTTAAGTTCTAAAGCAGACTTGGCATCATCGACTTCTTCGGTAATTTTAAGCTGCTTGCCTTTTGGCTGGTTACCCCCTTTGCCTGTCACCCCCAGGTTATAAATGACCCTTAGGTGTCTAATATCATTAACATCTTTAGATATATAAAGACAGTCGATATTACCATTGTGGTCAATATCGGCAAGTTCCATTGCCACCGGCTCACCGGTGATTTCGACAGGTTGTGGAAACGATAATCTGTCGTCTTCAAATTCAGCTTTCCCGATTATCTTTTCCTTAACGCTCAAAACTACTAATTCGGTTTTCCCGTCGTTGTCGATATCTGCAGCAGACAAACTCTCAATATCGGCAAAAGCGGGAAATTTCACCGGCTCAGCCAATCCAAGTTCTGGTATTTGTTTATAAAGAATAAGTTCCGCAGCTCCGGGGTCACTTATCACGACATCAGCCAGGCCATCGCCGTCAAAATCGCCGACTACCAAATCCCGCTTCGTACTTCCTTCGCCCGAAGTGAGAGGGTAAAACAGAATCGGCCAATCGCCATCTGTTTCTTTTTCAGAGGCAAATTTATAACAGATTAACCGCTTACTTATCGCATCAACAGTCAAGATTTCGTCACCGGCTTCGGCGTCTATATTACAAAGCTCCAATGCCAGCGGCCTTTCAATAAAAAATTGAACTTGTGGGCCTAATTGTCCCGTTGCAAGGCCAAACCGCACGTGTATCGGCTTTTCGCTGTCATTTGTTATAAGGATAAGGTCGTTTATATTATCGCCATTCAAATCGCCAACCTCGACACCCAGCGTCAGCGCAGTGGTGGGGTATTCCACCGGCTCAGCCAACGAACCATCTTCTTTTTGCAAAATGATATAAACCCCATCGCGGCCAGCCAGGGCCAAATCGTCGGCACCGTCGTTATTCAAGTCGGCACACACCAGCGCACCGCCAGTTACAAGACCATCATCAATCTTTATTTTTTTTCTTGTTCGCCAGCTCAAAGTCCGCCCGGCTACGGCTCGGCTTTCTCGATTCTGTTCAAGGTTGTTACCAGCCTTCGCCGAGACGAGCGGTTTTCCCGCTTCAGCCTCGCCTGCCTTTTGTAATATCACATACAAACCCTTCGGCTCACCATAAAAGGCCAAATCTGTCATCTTGTCCGAATTCAAATCCCCGCAAACGAAACTGAAGACTTTCTGTGAGACCGCTACAGCCTGTTTTTGAAAACGGGTAGGGGGGCTGATTATATTTATGTCAATGTCATTAGGGTCAACAGCTACCGGTGTTTCGCCCGGCCCGACAGAGTCCTTTTGAATCAGTAACTCAATCCTGGCTTTTCTATCATTAACCACGGCAATATCGCCTCGGCCATCACCGTTGAAATCAGCGACTCTCAAACCTCTTATACCCCAGTCCAGTTTGATTATCTCCATCTCGTTAAACCCATAGTATGCTGCCAAATTATTAGGGTCGACCAATTCAGCACCGGTGCTGCTTAAGATTGCGCTCAAAATGACAACTGCGATTATTGTTTTAATCAGCCGCACAATAAAATCCTCCACTTTTTGTCGTTCCTGCGAAACTTGTCCTGAGCTTGCCGAAGGAGCAGGAATCCATTTAACACAAATATCTTCTGTGCAAAATTTATTATGTTTTACAAACAACAATATACACCCTTACTGGGATAATATCAATGATTTTTGAAATACGGCTGTTTTTGAGGAGAACAAAATATTGCCTTTTAATCCGGTTTCCGTTAAACTAAAATCTCTCGTCACGGCGGAGCGTGCCGTAGCCGGGATGGAAAAGGCCGAAATCAAGTGCGTCGGCCAGTATCTTAAGGAAAGGCGTAGTTATGAAAAAAGCAGCAATTGTTTCCATCCTGTTTGTGCTGGCAGCCGGATGCACTTCTTCGCTTGACCGGGTCAGAACTGCAAACAGACGAAATCTGCTAAAACTTTCTGTGGGTATGACCAAAGAGCAGGCGCTGGCGATTATGGGCCACAAAAGCGGCGGCGGAAGGTTCGGCGAACCAACAGTTAACAGCCCATATAAAAGTGAAATTCTGCTCGTCAGGGCGGAGCCTGCCGTAGCCCGGCAGGGAAAAGACAAAAACTTTGAGGTGCTGTATTATTACACAGATGTAGAAAGCACCATTTACACTGCCAATCCGGCCACCATCACAGATGATGAGCTGACGCCCCTTATTTTCGATAATGAAAAGCTTATCGGCTGGGGAGCAGATTTTCTGGAAGATATTAAGAAATATAAAATCGGCGACAGATAAGGAAATAACGTAATAGGGATGTCTACTTCAATTCATCCTTAATAGCAGCGAGCAACTCCCTGGAAATCTCGACCCCCAATTCCTCGGCTGCTTTTATATGTTGCCACGCCAAATCATATTTTTCTAATTTATAAAACGCAAATGCCAGTCCGTTATGCGCATCGCCCATTTTTGGGTCAATCTCAACCGCTTTTCTGTACTCGGCCACCGCCTGCTCATATTGTCCCTTGTTGGAGTACGCCGCTCCGAGATTATAATGAATTGTGCTGTCATTGGGTGTTATCTGGACAGCTTTTTTATACTGTTCGATAGCTGCATCATAATTCTGTTTTTTAAAATATGCATTTCCTAAATTCGCCAAAGCAGCTGTCATATCAGGCTTAATAGCCAAAGCTCTTTTGTATGCTTGAATTTCATCGTCAAACAAATCCAATTTGTTATAACAAAGAGCCAGACCATAATGCGCCTCAGCAAAATTTCTCTTTATCTCCAAGGCTTTCTTATATTGAAATATTCCCTTTTCATAATCACCCATCCGGCTGTAGACATCGCCTAATTGCTTGTGCAGATTGGGGTCTTCAGGTTCCAGAATAATCGCCTGTTTCAATTGCGCCGCGGCCTGCCCAAATTTTTCCTGTTCGCAATAAGCGTATGCCAGATTTTTGTACGCTTCTGTGAAATCCGGTTCCAGTTCGACCGAGCGCATATACTGCGAAATCGCATCATTCCACCAGCCTCGTTTAGTATATGCGTTCCCAAGGCCGTTATGGGTCTTGGCATTGCCTGGGTCGATTTCCAAAGCCGCCTCGTATTCGTGTATTGCATCCTCTATTCTATCCTTCTTCAGGTAAATATTACCTAAATTCATACGTGACTCAGCCAGGGTTGGATTTATCTCAACTGCTCTCTCAAGTGCCAGCATTGCCTGCTCTGTATCGCCGACCTCATTATAACTATTCCCCAGATTATTAAAAAAACAACCTAATGTTTGGATTTTATTCAGGTTCACCATATAAATACCGTTGTTGCCCTTTGGCACCTTGAATTTATTTATGTAGTGTTCATCATCGGCGTATCCGCCTTTGCTGGTTGCCTCAATATTAAAGCGCACCTGCCCATCATCGTATCTAACGAAAAAGTGCCCCGGCACAACCACACCATACAAGGGCAGGCCAAGCCGTTCACCAAGCGAAAGGTAAAGTATCGAAAGACTCAGGCAATACCCTCGTTTTCTATCCATCACAGAGTGTAAAAACAAATCATTCGGGTCATTTGCATCCGGAATCGGCTTAAATCCCAGCTCGTCGAACAAATACTCGTTTATCACTGTGACTGCTTTATAGTTCGCCTGCAGTCTTTTCTTTTTTAGTCTCCCACGAATTTCGAGGGCCATATCATCCAGGTCCGCCAGATATCTCTTCCCCTGTACGATATTGCTCCACTGCTCCGAGACAATCAATACTGCTGTGGCCAAATCGACCTCTTTGTCGTCTAATCGCAGGACCTGCTCGATTGACCGTGCGTACAACCCATCCTTATCCTTGTTGGCCAGGGATTCATCCTGGCTAAAGGACACCCCAGCCGTTAAAAACAAAACACAAACGATTATCAATAAAATCTTTTTCATCGCCTCTTCAGTATAGTATATATGTCGACTGCCGGCAATGCCACGTCGATTTGTCAGTCATCTTGTTTATTCAGATTCAGTTTCTCTATCAGAGCATCAGCCGAGATGCCCAACGCCTGCACTTGTTTTATTGGATTAGTTTGTCCGGAGATTATGCTGATAGCGCTCTTTTTCACGCCGAGTTGTTTTGCCAAAAACTCAATAAGACTCCGATTGGCTTTGTCCTTCTCCGGCGGGGCAGAAATCTTAATCTTCAGCATTCCATCGAGCAAACCGCAAACACAAGTCCGGCTGCTGCCGGGGACTATTTTTGTCGGAAAAACAACACCACCCTCAATATTTTCAATTTTTAAATCAGCCATTGATTAGATTATAGCTGTTTGAAGTTAGTAGGGTGGGGTCTCTACCCCACCAGAAGCTTCGTTTAGCAGTCGCCGGCACGGCGACTAATATGTCATTCCCTCGCAAGCGGGAATCCATTTGTAGGGCGTGGTTTACCCCGCCTGTATTTACTTTTAAAACAGTGTTAATCGGTGTAAATCCGTGTCTAATTTTTTGGTTGCGGCCTTTAGGCCGCGCCAAGTTATTCGATATTCTCTCGCAGATTTGCGCCGATTGCCAATTGCACATACTTTTCAATCTGCTCGGCAAGTTCGCCTAATGATGAAAGCTGAAAGTCCTCATAATGGCCGGGGACAAATTCCCCGTTCAGGGCTTTCTTGAAGATTTTGACCCGCATAATGGATGGCTGGGCATCGGCCTTGCTGAAATCGCTGTCTTTATGCTCGGTAAGCTCGACCCGCCAGTCCTCGCTTATAAAGACCAGACATTTGCCTGTAAAAACCGCCGTCGGAAAATAATCACGTAATAATTTTAGGGTTTCCATATAAGGGCTATGGTATCGGATTCTATGGCGAGATTCAATCAAATATTTAGCCCACGGACCCGCTTGTCGCGGCATAGATGCAGGTTTTTGATTTATAGCTCTTTAAGTAGTCTTGCAAAGGCGGTTTTCGCATCCTCTCCGCATCCTTTTGACCACATGATAAATTCGGTAATATCAACCCTTCGATTGGCAGTTTCGCAGTTATAAATATATGATTGGGGCTTATTTATGATTTTCCCCAGTTCTCTTTGTGTTAATCCTGCTTTTTCCCTCATATTCCTCAGAAAGACAGGTATTTTTCTATACATTAAACTATGTTGTGACTTGGTAGCCATAATTAAATTACAATTTATGGCAGAAATCTCTTGACACGAGTTTAGTGTCAGAAGTAAAATAGGGCAAATTTGGCAGAGAATTTCCTGCTAGTGAGGTTTGGAGGATGAGAAGATGAAACATTTCCATAGTTCGTCGTGAATTTAACCACTCTGTTTTTTGGTTTATTATTCCTCTCGGCGTTGTTGCCCTAAGGAAAAACATTAATAACTTTTTTTGGAGGAAGAGAGATGAAAAAATTAACAGTTTCGGTGGTATGTTTATTGTTGGGCTGTAGTACAGGGGCACTGGCAACGGTAGCTCCAGTCGCATATTGGAGCTTTGATAACCCGGTTGACATTGGCCATGATGACTCTGGCAATGGGCATGATGGGACTTGTGTTGGTGCTCCTACTTCAACAACAGGACGCTGGGGTAACGCGGTGAATCTTGATGGAGCCAGTTACATTGATGTGACTGATGCCACGGATTTAAATCCGACGACGGCCATCACAATCACAGCATGGTTTAAGGCAAATTCCTTTAACTATGGCTCCTATTCGTGGCCCAATATCGTGAGAAAGACAGACAATGACGACACCGGCGGCTATGCCATGGAGATTCAGTATGTTTTCCAAAATACTCCATGTTTGGGTGGTGGTGTATATATCGAAGGTCATGGATGGGTCATTGTACCTACTAATCTCCCTTCACAGGATAAGCAGATAGATACGAATACTTGGTATTTTGCTGCTATGGTCTATGATGGTGAGACATGTTCTACCTATTTGTGTAGTGATGGCCAATCTTTCCTAACAGCATACGAGAGTTTTTCAAACAGTTTTTCAGGCAATATGGAGCCATCTTCTAATAATCTGATGATTGGTAATGCCCCAATTTATGGTGATAGACATTTTGATGGAGCTATAGATGATGTTCGGATTTATTATAATCAGGCATTAAGTATCACCGAATTAGAGGAGGTATATAACGTTCCTGAACCGGCGACGATTTTGCTTCTTGGCCTTGGCGGATTGGCTTTGCTGCGAAAACGCAGGGCGTAAGCTGAATTTGTATTATTGAACAAAGGGCTGTGACCTAAGCACTCACAGCCTTTTTTACTTTTAATTTTACGTTCTTTGTGTCTGTGTGCCTTTGCCCCTTTGTGCCTCTCAGTTAAAAAATCAATCAAAACCGTTGGTAGTTGAACACCTAAAACGTATTTTTTGAAAAAAATCTTATCCCTTACACTACAACGACTTAGCAAAAACCACCCGCCCCAAAACCTCAGATTTTTCGCCCCAATCGCGCATGTTCGTCCTATTAAGGGAGAAGGTCTTTCTTGTCCGCCATAGCCTTGGCGAAGGCGGATTTCGAAACGCCATGAAAAAAAGCGAAAGTTTATTTGGTCGGCTTAATAACGAAGTCCGAAGGAATCTGTGTCAATCATATCAGTTAGAGATAGTCAATGCTTTTTTGGTCAGCTTCACAAGAAGGCCATTTTTATGGCCTTGCGGACGAAGGCAAAGCTTTGTGACAAAGCTTGCTTTGGGAGCAAAATTTGCCAAGTACACAAAGCTGACTAAAATCCCACTGCGTAATCTGCGCAATCAGCGTCAAAAAATCTGTGTCAATCTGTGTGAACCCGTGAAATCTGTGGTTAAAAATCAATCAATCAAAAATAATCAATTATGCAAAACAAACCCAATTTCCAAAAGGCCAAAAATGAATTTAAACCATTATATGACAAAGGATTATGAAAACAAATCGCCCCTTTTGACGATGGGAAAACAAACCCAAACAAAGCCAATTTTAGGGGGCCAACTTGCCCTTTGCCACCTCTTTTGCGAAGTAGGTGATTATTATATCAGCCCCGGCGCGTTTAATAGAGTAGAGCATTTCAAGCATTGCCTGTTCTTTATCTAAAAGTCCCGCCTGTGCGGCGGAGTTGAGCATCATATATTCGCCGGAGACGTTATAGGCGGCGATGGGACAATCGAAACGCTGTCTTGCTCGGTATATAATGTCAAGGAAACAAAGGGCAGGTTTGACCATTACGATGTCGGCGCCTTCTTCTATATCGAGTGCAATTTCAGCCAATGCCTGCCTTGCGCTGGCGGGGTCCATTTGGTAGGTTTTTCGGTCGCCGAAGGCTGGGGCGGAATCGACTGCGTCTCTAAACGGCCCATAGAAGGCGGAGGCGAATTTGGCGGCATACGACATAATCGCTACATCATAAAAGCCATTCTCTTCCAGCGTCTCGCGAATGTATTTTACGCGCCCATCCATCATATCCGAAGGAGCGACAATATCTGCGCCGGCCTGAGCGTGCGAAAGAGCGACTTTCGCCAGCAATTCGCAGGTTGCATCGTTATCCACCTTGTTGGCTTTTATTACGCCGCAATGGCCGTGCGAAGTATAAGCACAAAGGCAGACGTCGGTAATGACAAGTAAATCGGGCGCTGCTTTTTTGATTTCCTTTACAGAGCGCTGGATGACGCCATTTTCTGCCCAGGCCTGCGAGCCAGTCTGGTCTTTTTTATCCGGCAGGCCAAAAAGAAGCACCGCTGGTATCCCTAACGCAGCCACTTCGGCTGCTTCGGACGCTACTGTGTCGGGTGAGAAGTGGAAGCAGCCGGTCATTGACTTGATAGGCTCTTTGAGGTTTTCACCTTCGCGGACAAAAAGCGGATAGACCAAATTGTCGACACTTAAAGACGTTTCGCGCACTAATCTTCGCATAGAATCGCTACTGCGCAGCCGACGCATCCTGATTTTTGGAAAAGACATTGCAAAACCCTTTCTAAGTTATAGCTATTTCCTTGTCCGTCAGATAGCAAGCCGGTTCGTTAAGCCAATACTTGGCATCGCTTTGCGTGCCTAAAAATCGGAAGTTGCCTTTGCACAAATCGAACCATTTGCATCTTAAGCATCTTTTATCGGCGAACTCGTTTTTTTTGCGAAGCTTACCCAGTACCGGCTCATTCGAATTTTCCCAGATTTCTTTGAAGGTTTTATTTTTAACGCTGCCGAGCGAATAATTTCGCCAGAACTGGTCCGGATATACGCTGCCGTCCCAGCCGACAGAAGCGATTTTTTCTCCGATTTTATTGCCGCCATTGGCAAGGAGGAATCGTCGTGCGTCGTGCGTCGTGCGTGCTGCGTCTTTCGATGTGCTGTTTTGTTGTAATTTGAGCAAAAGATAGGGGCCATCAGCGTGATTGCCTACAGTGAGGACTTCGTCAACGAGTTTTTTTTGAACGAATTCTTTGGTCTTTTCTATTATTGTGTCAACAGCCTGACGAGTTTGCTGCGGCGTTAGAAGCTGGCTATTAAGTTTTTTTGCCCTGCCTGCTTTTACGAGATGATAAAAACATATCCTGCGGATGTTCGCGGAAGCGGCGATGTCGAAGACAGCGGGGATTTTATTTGCGTTTTGTTTTGTGATGGTGAATCGCAAGCCGGTTTTCAGGCCGGCTTTTTGACAGTTCTCGACCCCTGCCAAGGCGGCTTTGAAACAGCCGGCCGATTGTCTGAAGGCATCGTGGAATGATTGGTCGCCATCGATGGAAATGCCCACGTAACTTACGCCGAGTCCAGCGAGCTTTCCGGCTGCGGCTGAATCAATTGAAGTTCCGTTGCTGGAGATGACCGTTCGCAGGGCCAGTTGCTTTGCTTCGGCCAAGAGGTCAAACAGGTCGTTGCGTAATAATGGCTCGCCACCACTGAATAACACTACCGGACAATTCACCTCCGCAAGAGCTGACAGCAGCCGCTTCGCCTGAGCTGTAGTCAACTCGTTACTGCAGTGATTATGCTCGGAGAAACTATAGCAATGCAAACATCTTAGATTGCAGCGGCTTGTGCAATTGTAAACGACGACCGGGCCGAACGAATTTTGTTGTCCATATCGCAAGTCGTCGGATTTACTGGCTAAGCCACAATATAATTTTGAGATGTTTATCATTCATATATCTTTTCTATGGCGGCAAGCAGTCCATCGATAGTATGCTCAGCTGCCTGCACGTCAACTTTGAGGCCGAGATTTTTCAATTGTTCAGAGGTTACCGGCCCAATCGATGCTATTCTGGTATTACTTGAGTTTACTAACTCGGCTGGGATTTGTTCAAAAAACCCTTTGGCCGAGGAAGGACTTGCAAAGGTCAGCCAGTCGATTTCGCCTTTGCTGATTTTTTCTATCAGCCAGCTACATTTATTTTTTATGGTTACAGCGGTATAAACAGGAACATTGTCGACTTCAGCTCCTGCGCTGTCTAACAATTCGCTAAGCTCGTTTGAAGCAAGCTGTGAGCGTAAAAGCAAAACCTTTTTGTTTTGTAAATTCGTAAAGCCGATTAATTGTTTGCCGAGCTCTTTACTGGTAAAAACGTTTGGCACAAAATCCGCTTTTATCCCAAATTCGCCTAATTTCGCAGCGGTTTCACTGCCTATGGCGGCGATTTTGGCGGAGGCAAAGACGCGAGCATCTTTGTCCAGTTTTTGCAGAGCATTAAAAAGAACAGTTACGCCGTTTGCACTGGTGAAAATGAGCCAATCGTATTCGGCAAACTTTGCGAGCGTTTGCAGGAACTGATTCGTCTGCGTCAACGGTTCGATTTTGATTGTCGCAAATTCTACTGGGCTGCCGCCTTTGGCGATAATTTTAGCTGTGAAGTCGGCGTTGCTGTCGGCGTCGCGGGTTACAACAATACTCCTGCCGAACAAGGGCTTATTCGCAAGCCAGTTAAGTTTTTTATCGGCGGCGGCGCCGATAACCACAATAGCCGGCGGACCAATTTTATTTTCTTTGCATTTTTCGGTTATCTGCTTAAGCGAAGCCCTTACAGTTTTTTGACTCGGCAATGTAGCATCAGCTATTACCGCTGCCGGTGTCTCTTCTTCCATACCACTTCTTATTAGTCGCTTAGCGATAAGCTCCAGATTTCCCATCGCCATATAGAACACTATGGTCCCACTGAATTTAGCAAGCAGGTCCCAATCGATATTGCTTTTTTGCTTTCCTTCCGCCTCCTGCCCGGTAATGAAAACCACCTGTGAGCTGTAATCTCTGTCGGTCAGTATAATGCCGGCGTACTCAGCCGCCGCGATGACGGCCGTTATGCCTGGCACTATTTCAAAATTGATTCCCGCTTCAGTGAGGGCTGTTAGCTCCTGGCCTATCCTGCCGAAAATACAGGGGTCTCCGCCTTTCAGGCGCACTACCGTTTGTCCGAGTTTTGCCTTTTCGACCAGCAGGTTATTGATTTGGTCCTGAGTAGCGGAACCGGGGCCGATTCGTTTTGGCACGTGAATAATCTCGGCGTCCGGGCGGGCAAATTTTAACAAGGCAGGATTGGCCAGTTTATCGTAGATTACACAGTCTGCGGTCTTGAGAACCTCAGCACCTCGAATGGTAATCAAATCGGCCCTGCCCGGTCCTGCTCCGACCAGATACACTTTGCCTTTTTCGCTCATTATTTTTCCAGTCCGGCTACGGCTCGGCCTACGCCGAGACGAGTTTTTCCAAGATTTCTCTGCCGCCGGCGTCGAGAAGCTCGTTAGCGATTTTTTCGGCGAGGTTATCGGCATCGACTGCCTGGCCGGTAAGACGGCGGCTGATGAAGTTTTTGCCTTCCAAATCCGATATAAATGCGCGGATTTCCATATCATTTCCTACAATTTTTGCAAATGCCCCTATGGGGGCATGACATCCGCACTGCATTGTAACCAGAACCCGGCGCTCTGCGAAAGTAATCGTCCTTAGTTTTTCGTTGTCTATGGCAGCAATCAACTCTGTTGCGGTTGAATCATCTGTTCTTGTTTGAACGGCGAGGGCGCCCTGGGCCGGCGCCGGAATGAATTGCTCCGGGTCAAAGCATAATGATATTTTCCCGCCCAAACCAAGTCTTTCTATGCCGGCCCGAGCTAAAATAATAGCATCAAATTTGCCTTCTTGCAGCAATTTTATTCGTGTTGGGACATTGCCGCGAATGGGTGCCGGCTTGAGGTCTGCTCTTAGATGTCTTATCTGGGCTGCCCGTCTTAGGCTTGAAGTGCCGATTTTTGCGGATTGGCGAAGCTGCCGGATTGAACCGACCGCATCATTTGCTATTAAACAATCTTCTGCAAATGTCCTCTCGCAGACCGCCGTGATGGCCAGCCCTTTTCGCTGCTGCGTAGGCAAATCCTTGAAGCTGTGAACGGCAAAATCAGCTTCTCCGGCCAGAAGAGCATCCTCTACCTGGCTGGTAAAAAAGCCGCTGCTTTTTAAATCCCACAAAGCTGTCCGTTTGTCCCGGTCACCTTTGGTAGTTATTTTTCTGACTTTGATTTGTATGTCCGGATGAGTTTTCTTCAAAGCCGAGATGATAATCCGGGTTTGAGTAATGGCCAAGTCTCCACCCCGTGTTGCAGCGGTAAGAACATCCATCGTTAGTCACGTTTACCTTGTGAGAGGAACATTTTGTTTATCAAATCTACTGCTTGAAGCTGTTCTGGGCCTGGCTTCTGGTCGGTGCCGTTTTTGAGAAAGCTGATTGGCCCGTGCAGCATCTTCTTAACGAGAGACTCGGCAAAAAGCTCCAGTTTGTTGTCGTTACCTTCGCCAAAATCTTTTGCGTAGCGCTTAGCTTCGCTGTGGGCCAGAATAAGGCCTTTCTGCGTTAGTTGTGTAATTGTCGGCACGAGATTGAGCGAATCATACCATTGCATAAATTTATCCGTAAATTCTGCAACAATTGCCCGGGCTTTGGGGATTTCATTACTGCGTTTTTTCTTGTTGCGGCTTATCTGCTCGTTCAAATCATCAATATTATACAGCGAAACACATTCAAATTGGTTGATTTGCGGCTCTATATCCCGCGGCACTGCAAGGTCTATTATCAGCAACGCTTTTTGTCTCTGTGACAGGCCATCTGCGACTGCCTGATATGTTACTATCGGCTCAGCGGCAGCGGTCGAGCTAATCACCAAGTCAACTTCAGCCAACCTGTCAGTAATATCGGCCAGACTGATTATTTCCCCTGTCTTAAGCCGTGCTCGGAGAGCTTGTGCTTTTTTCGTGTTGCGATTTGCTATAATCAAAGTCGGTAGTTGCGCTTTGAGGAGATACCTTGCTGCAAGCTCCGCATTTTCTCCTGCGCCTATTACCATTGCTGTGCTGGCCGATAAATCGATTTTCTTTTTGGCCAATTCCACCGCAGCCAGACTTATCGAAACTGCGCCACAGTTGATATCCGTATTGGTTCGCACGGTTTTTCCCACCCGGAAGGCATTATGAAAGAGGCGGTGAAACATAAATTTGCTCATTCGGCAGTCGATGGATTCTGTGTAGGCAGATTTTACCTGCGATAGAATCTGATTTTCGCCGAGCATTTGCGAATCAAGGCCGGCAGCAACTTCGAAAAGATGCCGAACAGCATCAATCCCGATGCTCTCCCGGCTGTATTTGCTCCATATATCAGCTGCCTCAGGTTGCATCTGCCCGATAAGCTCTGCCAAAAATCCCCTTACATCAAAATCCTTTTTGGCGTAGGCATAAAATTCAGACCGATTGCAGGTCTGGAGAATAACCGCTTCGGAGATTTGTTCCTCAGCATGCATTTTTTTCAGCATAGAACGGCGTTTTTCTGCGGTAAAAGCGACCTTTTCGCGCAGCTGCACAGGACAATTATGATAAGTTACATTGTTCAAAACAAGCTTCATTGTGCCTTTGTTTTTTGAGAACATTGAGTATACAGTATTACTGTCCGCCTGTCCAGACGGCCAGCCAGTGCAATATAGCCTGTTGGCTCGAAAAAATCTATTGCCAAAACTCATTTTCATATTATAATAATATGTTTTCTATACAAAAGATGGATAAGGAGTAAATTCATAATGGAACCGATTACAGAGTGCCAAATAGACTTATTTGCCGATACATTACCGTCATTAGACGACATTGAGAAACTATCCTGTTTTGTCCATTCCAGCGAGGCTAATCGGATAGCTTTCGGCGAACAGGTGGAAGAAAATATGTCCGGAACCAGCCAAAAAGCTTTTCTGGCGACGGGCATCGGCCTTTTTATCCTCGCTAAAGATGCCGAAGCAGTCAAGAGATTGGGGAAAGCAAAGGACTGCAAAGAGAAATTAATCTATCTGGCTTTTGCACTTCGCCGAACGGGCAAATTCGATGAAGCAATCGAAAACTTGCAAAAAGCCGTCGATTATGAGGCCGACCCATTAGACATAACGCTGGAAAAAGCCGCCACATATCGTTATGCATCAAACTTTGACGGTGCAGCCAAGGAGCTCAAAACTCTCGCCAATTTTGAAAACGTAAGTGCCGAATATCACTACCAGCTTGGCCGTCTTCAGGAAACACAGGGACTTTATGACGAGGCAATGGACAATTACAAGACAACTTTGGAATTATCCCAGAACCATCAAAGGGCCCTTTTCCATTTAGCGTATCGCTGCGATTTATCCGGTGATGAAGAGGCAGCCATTGACTACTACAAACAAATTGCTTCAACCACTCCGGTTTATGTAAGCGCCCTGCTGAATTTAGCTGTGCTTTATGAGGATATGGGCGAATTCGACAAGGCATCTCGATGTATAGATAAGGTTTTAAAGTATCATCCCAATCACCAAAGAGCAAGCCTATTCAAGAAAGACATTGAAAGCTCAAAAACAATGTTCTACGACGAAGAGAAAGAAAAGAAAAAAGACCGCAGGACCCAAATTCTTGAAACTCCAATCTCAGATTTTGAGCTGTCAGTGCGCAGCAGGAACTGCCTCAAAAAAATGAATATTGAAACAGTCGGGGACCTTTTGAACATCACCGAGGTGGAGCTGCTGTCTTATAAAAACTTCGGTGAAACCTCGCTTAGGGAGATAAAGGTCATCCTCGAATCGAAAGGATTACGTCTCGGTATAGCTCTGGAGGAAAAGCAGTTTGCTGCGGCAGAGCCCTTTGACCGCAGCGGCATAAAAGAGGAATATGAAGGTCTTTTGAGCAAGTCTGTGGATGACCTTCAATTATCGGTCCGTGCTCGAAAGTGCCTGCAAAAGCTCAATATTCGCACAATCGGTGAATTGATACGCAGGACAGATGCTGAACTTCTCGGCATTAAAAACTTCGGCGTAACAAGCTTAAACGAAATTAAAAAAGCCATTAGCAACCTTGGGTTATCTTTGCGAAGCCTGGATTAAACGGTTCGACTCTTTCGACTATGCTCAAGACAGGTCAGCTCACCATCCCGAGCGCAGTCGAGGGAAGGTTCAAAGTTAAAAGTTTAGAATTGAAAATACAATTTTCTATCTGCCATAAACCATACACCATATGCTATTGTCGCGTAGTTTTTTTGCTTTGGTTGATAATCCTTGGCGGGTGTAAGGCGAGGCAACTCGGCAGAACCACCCCACAAATGGATATCGACCCGCAGTTTTGGATAAGGGTTTTGCTCCTTGATAGCGCCGAAGCCTGCACGCTGAAGGTTGCCTCCTCGTTCGCCGTTTTGGATGCCCAAACACAGACCACGGAAGCCTACTTTAACCAATGCGATGCGCCGGCAGAGGTGACTATATCTGGCGGCAAAATTGCTGTTTCCGGTCGGTCTTTTAGCGGCGAACAAATAATTATTTTTCCTGACAGGCCACATATTTTTAACCTGAACGGTGATGATTACCGCGGCAAATTAAAGCTCATACTCAATCCTGACAGCAATTCTTTTTGTGCAATAAATCTTGTTCCGCTTGAGCCATATTTAGCCGGTGTAATAAGTGCCGAGATGCCTAATTACTGGGAACCGGAGGCGCTGAAGGCCCAGGCAATCGCGGCAAGAACCTATTGCCTGTATATTAAAAGGCGTTTTGGCGATAACCGCAACTGGGATGTCACCAAAACACAGGCCAACCAGCGTTATCTCGGAGTTGCAGCCGAATCAGCTCAAGTCTGGGATGCTGTCAATCGAACGTACGGCCAAGTTTTAGTCTGCAAGCAGACTGATGGCACCAAAGAACTTTTCCCTGCCTACTACGGCTCAAGCTGCGGCGGCCATACCGAAAACAGCAAAAATGTGTTCGGAGATTTTTTTGCACCACTTCTTGGCGTGCCCTGCCCATACTGTGAGGAAGTGGCCAAATCAGACTTTTTTTTCTGGCCTGCGGTCTGGTTTGATAAGACCAGTATTACAGACAGATTGCTAAAAAGGTACCAGAGGTTGGCGGAACTTGGAGAAATTACAGATATTAATTCTGCTGAGCAAAGCGACTACGGAGGATTTTCCAGATTGACGCGGGTAGAAATTATTGGCTCAAGCGGCAAAAGAGATTTTTTGCGTGCCGAGGACTTTCGTCTTGCAATAGACCCAAGTGGTCTGGAGATAAAAAGCGCAGTCTGTCAAATCGTCGATACGGGTGATAAGTGGGCATTTGTATCAGGCAGAGGTTACGGCCACGGTGTTGGAATGTGCCAATGCGGCGCTGAGGGCATGGCAAGAGTAGGCAAAACCACAAGACAGATACTTTCATATTACTACCCCGGCTCGAAAACGATAAGAGTTTATTGAAATGAGTAACTTCGAAATTCTTTCTACAGACTGTTGCTCTGCAGCTCGGCGGGGGTTATTAACCACAGCTCATGGCAAGGTCGAGACGCCCGTCTTTATGCCGGTCGGTACTGCCGGAGCGGTAAAGGGAATAACACCACAGCAGCTCGAAGAAACCGGTTCTGTACTTGTTTTAGCCAATACATATCATTTGCTGCTGCGGCCCGGAGTCGAGACGGTCGAAAAGGTTGGCGGACTACACAAACTGATGGGCTGGAACAAGCCCATACTCACCGACAGCGGCGGTTATCAAGTCTTTTCGCTAAGCCCGCTGGCTAAAATCGACGATGACGGCGTTGAATTTGCCAGTCATATAGATGGAGCGAAAATATACCTCAATGCTGAAATCGCCACCAAGATTCAGAATCGACTCGGCGCCGATATAATAATGTGTTTCGACCAGTGCACACCATTTCCCTGTAGTGACTCACAGCTAAAAAAAGCGGTGGAAAGAACCATACAGTGGGCGAAACGTGCCAAGGAGGCGCATAATAACCCTGACCAGCTATTGTTTGGTATTGTCCAGGGCGGAACAGACCTGCCGCTGCGAGAGCTCTGTGCCGGCGAACTTGTCGAACTGGGCTTCGGCGGCTATGCCATCGGGGGATTGGGCGTTGGTGAGGGACATAAAGATATGATAAGAACAGTCTCTGGTACGACACGAGTTTTGCCGGAGGATAAACCTCGCTATTTAATGGGCGTTGGTATGCCGGCAGATATTATTGCGGCCGTGAAAGCCGGCGTCGATATGTTTGACTGTGTTCTGCCAACTCGAAACGGGCGAAACGCCTTTGCCTTTACCGAAGCCGAAAATGGCCCTTTACGGCTGAGGAACAGCGCGTATATAAGCGACCCCGCGCCAATCGAAGCCGGCTGCGATTGTTACTGTTGTAGGAATTTTAGCCGGGCCGCCTTAAGGCATTTCTTTAATGTCGGAGAAATGCTCGGGCCGATTTTAGTGTCCCTGCATAATTTAAGGTTTTACCAGAGACTAATGGCCAAGATAAGACAAATCCTGAAAGAAAACAAATTTGCCGAGTGGGCAAGGGAACAATTAAAAAATGATTATTGATTATTGATTATGGATAATTTAACATCTTACCGATAATTAGTAATCGGTTATCAACAACCAACTATGAAGGGAAAATAAAAATGAACAATGTATGGATGTTAGCTCAAATGGAAGCTAATGAGGCACCGTCACGCATTACATCAGAGCCGGTAACTTCGGAAGGCGAAGCAATAACGACAGTACCATCTGACTCCAATGCTGTTGCGACGAAAGCTACGGAGCAGAAGCCGTTCGGGAACATGGTGTGGATGATTTGGATTGCTTTGATGCTCGTAATGGTTTTTGTCTTTTTCAGGGGGCCTCAAAAGCAAAAACAGGAGCGCAAAAAACTGGTCCAATCGCTTCAGAAAAATGACAGAGTCCAGACAATCGGCGGAATTTTTGGTACCGTTGTGGATATCAAAGGCGACGAGATTACGTTGAAAGTCGATGAGTCGAATAATACGAAAATAAAAGTTACCTCTTCAGCAATCGGGAAGAATTTGTCACAAGATAAGTCGTGAATGAGTAAATGTGTGGATGAGTGAATAAGTAGATGAGAGGACACGCATAAACGTATCAGCTATTCTACGAACAGCGAGGAAGCTATGAACAAGAATTTATTGTCGAAATCCATTTTAATTATTGTTCTTGTGGTTGTTGCGGCGTGGACTTTATATCCTCCGGACAAAACCTTAAAACCGGGAATAGACCTTGCGGGCGGAACAAGCCTTATATATGAAATTGATGCCCAGGGGCTTGAGGGGCCGGAAAAGAAAGACTTGGCCCAAAGGATGATAACTGTTCTGCGAAGGCGAATAGACCCCGCCAACATCCAAAACCTTGTATGGCGTCCGCAGGGTGGCACCCGTTTTGAGATACAAATGCCTTTGGCAAGTGAAGAAACCCGCCAGAGGCGGCAGAATTTTGAAAAAGCGCGCAGCGACCTGCTGGCTGAAAATATAAACCTTGCAATAATTTTGCGCTCCCTGCAAAAACCGGCAGAGCAGAGAACCAAAGATTTCGAAGAATTCGCTCAGGGCGCTCCTGACAGAATGACGATACTCAACAAACTGGCGGATGTCTATGACGAACGCAGGGAATTACAGGACAAGAGAGACAAGCTCTTTTCAGGACTCCAAACCTCGGAAAATATAATTACCGTTGCCGGACTTAACCTCGATGATATAAAACTACATCTCGGCGATTGGATTAAACTGAATGAGCAACAATTAAGAGAGGCGCTAACAGGCTACCTCGGCTCTGAAGGCAACCTGGACATGCTGACTAAGTATGTAAATATGTATGCCGAATGGGCTGAAGTTGTCGAGCAGTTGACAAATGCTGAAACGGGTATAAACGTCCGATACAAAGAGGTAAAAAAAGCTCTCGATAAATTAAACCTTACTGAAGACCAGCTAAAATTCTGTCTTTCAACGCCTCCCAAGTCCCTTAAACGCAGCTCCGCCATCGATGAGCTTAAAACTGGATTTCCCAACCGTTCAGAAAAAATTGACAATGCAGTTGCGGCTTTCGACGAATATCGTCCTTTCCAGGGAAGGCTCGACGACCCGAGAGACCTGCAGCGAATGCTGAAAGGCGCCGGAGTACTGGAGTTTAGAATACTCCCAACGCGGGGACACGCGGAAGTGGACGCAGACGAGATGGCCGGCTATGTTGAACGGCTTAAGACAAAGGGACCCAAATACGCCTCAGACAATAAAAATATATGGTGTGAAATAGAAAATATCAAGGAATGGAAAAGGAAAGATGTCTTCCTTGCCCAATTCGGCGACAAGTTCTATGTCCTGGCAAGCAACAAAAAAGATGAGACTATCCTGCACGGTGCCGAAGGTAGAGATTGGAGCCTGAAGAAATCCCAACCCCAAGCCGACCAAACCGGTCGAAGGGCTATTGGTTTTGTATTGGATGAAAGAGGCGGAAGGTTGTTTGGTAACGTTACCGGAAAAAATATCGACCGACCACTCTGCATCCTGCTCGACGGTGTCGCCATATCCGCTCCAAACATTCAGTCCAGAATATTCTCACACGGCATAATAACAGGCGCCTTCACACAAACGGAAGTTGTTGATATGGTCAACAAACTAAACGCCGGCTCTTTACCCGCCAGACTGATAGAACAGCCCATTTCGGTAAAAACGATAGGCCCGTCCATTGGTGCCGACAATCGTGATAGAGGACTCAGGTCGGGCTTCATCGGCCTGATGGGGGTAATTCTTTGTATGGCAATTTATTACACCCTTGGCGGGGTAATTGCTGATGCAGCACTGCTTATGAACCTGCTGTTCACACTCGCAATAATGGCATTGCTGCGGGCAACTTTCACAATGCCCGGCATCGCCGGCGCCATTCTGACCATTGGAATGAGTGTTGATGCCAACGTTCTTATTTTCGAGAGAATCCGCGAAGAACAAATGAAGGGTTCATCCCTGAGAGTCGCCATTAAAAACGGCTACGCGAAAGCGTTCAGCGCTATTTTCGATTCCAACATTACCACAATTATTACTGCCGCAATTCTTTACTGGGTTGGTTCGGAAGATATAAAGGGATTTGCACTTGTAATGATACTTGGGCTTGTTTCAAACCTGTTCACAGCTCTAACCGTAACCCGGGTAATCTTCGATTTTCTGCTGAACAAGCGAATTATAAAAGACCATTTAGTTATGCTGCACCTCATACGCAAGCCGAATATAAACTGGATGGGCCTGCGACCTATATTTTTTACGCTCTCGGCAATACTTACCATTGGAGGCGTGGTTGTATTCCTGACAAGAGATGACACGAAAAATAACAAATACGACATCGAATTTACCGGCGGAACAAGCGTTCAAATCAATCTGAAGAATGCTGCCAAACTTGATAGGCAAGAAGTGGAAGACAGGATTCACAAAATCGGAACCGAACGTGGGGACAGCGCTCTTGCAGCGGCGACTGTTTACAGCATCGGAACGTCGGGCAAACAGTATGAGATAACCACAACAGAAACAAATAAAACCAAAGCTTCAGTCACTTTCCCGCAAACTGGTCAGACAATTGAATCTATGACCGAAGCAGTCACAAAAGCTATGGAGCATAAAGATGCCAGACTGAATAATCTTGTGATAACCCCTGTCAGCGGAACCACCACCGAGCTCACCATAACAACAAGTCAGTTGAATACATTTTTAGTGGGAGACGTTTTAAGAACGGCTTTTCCCGACGCCAACGTCTCGCAGCCGCAAGTCGATGAAATCGTCAATAACGCAATACTAACTGCCTTTGCGGACGAACTGGAAATTCAGCAAAATCTTCAGCCGAAGATTATCTCGCAGGAAAAAATAACCCAGCAGATTATAGATTCTCACCCCGAACTTACTGACTTTCTGGGCGGCATTAAAATCACCTGCAAAATCGAAAGAGCTGCCACGGCGGAAGAAATCAGCCGAAGATTGGCGGATTTGCGATTCAAGCCCGATACGCAAAACCTTGATTGGTATTCCTATAAAATCCTCGGTCCAGCTCTGGCGACAATAGAACCGAACCAGCCGGTAAAATCTTTTGTTTATCTCGGTGTCGAACCTGAGGCCGGCTTTCGTGAATCAACCGAGGATGAATGGGCACAGTTTGTTAAAAACGAAACAACCAAGGTCCTGGCTGCAACCGAGCTGGAGACCTCGCTGCCACGAGTAACACAGATAAACCCGTCGGTCGGCTCTGAGGCAAAAACGCGGGCGATGGTTGCCATCGTCCTGTCGCTGATTGCGATGCTGGTTTACATTTGGGTCCGATTCGGAGATTTACACTTCGGTTTTGGTGCTGTCATAACGCTCTTTCACGATACCTGCGTCAATGTCGGTATGGTTGCCGCCTGCACTTATATAGCCACAACGACAATCGGACAGAAATTGCTCATAGGAGATTTCAAAATCGACCTTGTTATGATAGGTGCCTTCCTGACGCTGCTCGGATATTCGATCAACGATACAATCGTCGTTTACGACCGTATTCGTGAGAACCGCCGCAAAGGTACTCTGACGCCGCAGATAATCAACAATAGCATCAACGAAACTCTTTCCAGAACCCTGCTGACAGGTACTACTACACTTTTGGTCTTGACGGTAATGTACATCTTTGGAGGCAAAGGGCTGCGAGGCTTTAACTTTGCGATGCTTTTTGGTATTATTGAAGGAACATATTCTTCAATAGCGATTTCGGCACCTGTGCTGCTTTTCCGCATCAAGGCCGCCGATGCAAAAACAAAGGCCAAAGGAACATCGCCCACAAAACAGCAGCCTGTGAAATGAAAGCTCCAAAAATGCAGAAAGATTTCAAAATAGGAATGGCTTTGGGCTTGGTGTTGATAACCGTTGTTATAGTCCGGCTTTCTACTCGACCCAGCCTAAGTATCAAAGCAAGAGTGCTAAGCCCTCATTCTGCAGTGCATCGCAAAAGGGGAATCCCTCTGCACTCTCACAGTGCCGGGCCTCGGAAAGAAACCGCTATTGATGGAAATCCGACTAATCAAGCCAAATCCCTGATAGTAGTTGACAAACCACCGCCCGCTGATGAGCTAAAGTTACCCGAATTTTCTGCCAACGAACAGCCTAAAGAGATAAAGACCGAAAGATTTCACATTGTACGTAGCGGCGAAACTCTTTCCGACATTTCCTACAAATACTACGGCTCTGCAGACAAATGGCAAAAGATTCTTGATGCCAACCGCTCTCGCTTGAAAGACGCGAACACCCTCATACCCGGCATGAGACTAACCATCCCACAGTAAACCGCAGACGAAATCCCAGCTTCGAAGTGCCTCCGAAGCAAAGTAACTACAGAAGTTTTGCCGCTTGCATATCGGCCAGCCACGTAACCCTATCGAGAATAGGCCAGAGGCTGTGTATGGGATACCGCACCTCATCCGGCTTGCTGGTCAGGACCTCTTTCAAAATACCAGCCTTTTCTTTCCCTGAAACCAACACAGCCAAGTGAGATGCAGCGCATAAAACCGGATGCGTCAAGGTTATCCTATTAAGCTTCTCATCCAAGACATAAACAACACACGCCAAATCTTCCGTATCAAGAAGCGCGTAGCTATTGGGAAACAGCGAACCAGTATGCCCTTCAGCACCCATACCCAGCACAATCAGGTCAAATTGGGGGAACTGATTTTCCCGTAAACCAAAAACTTTTCGAATCGTTTCTTCATAGCACTGAGCCGCAGCCTTGAAATCGCTGTATTCTGTTGGTATCCTGTGGACGTTTTCTTTGGGGATGGCAACTTTAGCTAAAAAAGTATCGGCAGCCAGCTTGTAATTGCTCCATTGTGAATCCGGCGGAACATACCGCTCGTCAACCCAAAATAACTGTATTCTGTCCCAGGGCAGAGCTTTTGCTTTTGGTACTTCGCTGAGCAGTTCAAAGAAACGCCTGGGTGTATGCCCCCCTGATATCGCGACGTAAAAGATGCCTTTTGCTTTTATCGCTTTTTCCGCATCGCCAACGAAAAGTGCGGTGCTTCTGTGTGCAAGTCCCTCAGGGTCGGAAACAACTTCAACATTCGGTTTATAGTTTATAGTAGTTTCCATGTTACACCAAATGTAAACTAAGATTATTATCTACTTTTAAGGATGATTTGGCCAGAAAATTTTTCGAAAACAGGAAAAATTTGTACTATTTGTTAACTCACCGCCCCAAAACCACTTATGGACCGGTAGGTCTTATTCAAATCTCCCTTTAGGTAACATCGTCGATTTCCCACATAAACGCCTTTAGACCTTCGGAGCCCAGTTTCTCCCGCATTTGTCGGACTTTATCCATTATTTCTTTGCTTTTGGCCTGGTCGGTAACAACAAGGGTGCAGTAATTTGTTCCCGGCCAAACATCGGTATTCAAACGCGGCTCACTTAATTGGCCTTTGCCCAAGACATCTGTGAATTTGGTGAAGCAACTAATCCCAGCAGAATCCAATACCTCATCTACATCCTTGTCTATCGCCTCGTTGTGCACAATCAAAACAGCTTTCATAGTCATTTTTCCCCTGGGTTTATTTTATGGGTTCCCGCCCTGTTGGATTTCCTGTAATCCTCGAAGACACTGTAAAGTACAGGCATCAAAACAAGAGTAATTAACGTGCTCAGCGAAAGGCCGCCGAAACTGGTCACCGCAAACGGCACCCAAATCTCAGAACTTGCGCCCCTGGTAAGCATAAGCGGTGTCATACCTAATAGCGTGGTAATAGTCGTGCTCAGTATGGGGCGCAGCCGGCTTCGCCCGCCGTCGACAATGGCCTTGTAGGTGTCGTAGCCCCTGTTGCGAAGAATCCCGATAAAACTAATCAGCACAATACCATTATTGACCACGACCCCGACAAGCAAAATTAATGCGATAAAGGTCACTATGTTCATAGCTATGCCGGTCAGCGCTAGGGCCACAATCACGCCGACAATGCCAAACGGCACCGACAGAAATATGATAAACGGGTCGCGGTATGACTCGAACTGTGATGCCATCACCATATACACCAACACCATCCCCAGTGCAACGGCTACAATCAGCATTTGAAATGCTTCTCTTCGTTCCTTTTCAGCTCCGGCAAATTTGTAGCTGAAACCCGGCGGTGCCGGAATCTTATCTATGACCTTTTTGGCATCAGCCACAACCGAACCCAAGTCTCTGCCCGAAACTTCAGCTGAAACTGTGATATATCGGGCCTGGTCCTTGCGCTCAATCTTGGTCGGCCCCACACCCTGCTCAATCCTCGCGATATTTGCCAGGCTGATTTGTTCTCCGCGGGGTGAAGTTAAAAACACATCTCGCAAATCCTCCGGCTTGGTGCGGTAATCGGGTCCTAACCGAACTTCGACGTCGTATTCATCTCCCCTTTCGCGATATGTGGTTGCTGTTGTGCCGGCGAAAAACGTCTCGATTGTTTTTCCTATAGTCTGTATGTCGAGTCCGAGTTTTGAGGCCTTTTCACGGTCGACAACAATTTTAAGCTCCGGCTTCTCTTCTTTTCTGCTGATATCAATATCGCTCACACCTTCGATGCTAGCTATCGCTGCCTCGACCGCCTCCGCGTATGCTGTTGCATCGGCCATATTATGCCCGTAAAGCTCAATAGCCAGGTTCGCACCGCTGCCGAACACCATTGCCGCCAACGGGTCCTCAGCACTGTATCGAACAGTAGCGCTTGGTATCTTATCTGTAATCTTGCGAAGTCTGTTAATTATATCTTTGGGTGAACTGTCACGCTCCAGTTTGGGAACCAGGCTTATAAACATAATCCCATTATAAGTTTCCTCGGTAGTTGCAAATTGTCCGCCGCCCGCAGCACCGTAGACGCCCCAGCGAATGAAACAGTTCTGTTTTTCCGGAACATTTTTTTCAACGATTTTTTCGAGTTGATTGGCCACTGTTCCCGTCCGCTCATAACGTGTCCCCACAGGCAGCTCAAAGTTTGCCATCAATCTATTCTGGTCTTCCTCCGGCAGAAATTCGGTTCCGACCAGCTTTGCCAGGCCGATGCTGCATACAAATATTACCACGCACGAGGCAAGAACGGTCTTGCGATTGGCAAGCGCCCAATCGAGTAACCTGACGTAAACATCCTCTATCCATACCAGGGTCTTTTCGCCTGTTTTATAGAAAAAATGAAGTATTGGTTTTTGTGATTTTTCCTGGTCTATCTTGAGGAATTTTGAGCAAAGCATCGGCACAAGCATAATGGCTGTAAATAACGACGCGGTTAGGGCCATCGTCATAATCATTGCAAACTCTCCGAAGACCATCCGTGTGATGCCGCCTACGAACAAAATAGGTGCAAAGATTGATATCGTCGTCAGCGTCGAAGCCATTACAGCTACGCCGACTTCATTTGTTCCGAGAATTGCGCTTTCTTTAAGTCTCTGCCCCTTCTGGCGATGGCGATAAACATTATCGACAACGACAATAGCATTATCAACGACCATCCCGACCGCCACTGCCAGAGCTACCAGAGATGTAGTATTGATAGTGTACCCGCCAAGCCACATCAGCAAAAACGTGATTATCAGCGAGGTAGGAATGGAAACGGCAATAATAAGGCACCCACGGACGTTTTGGAGGAAAAAAAGAATCACAAGAACGACAAAGACCGCACCATATAACAAGGTGTTGCGCAGGTTATACACCGATGCCATGATAAAGTCCGAATTATCTATCACTATCCTCGTATCGACATCAGCCGGCAGATTTTTTCTTATGTTTTCCATCTCTGCTCTGACTGCATGAGCCACTTCAACGGTATTTCCGCCGCTTTGCTTTTGGACGAAAACAGCCATTCCCTTTTTGCCGTTGATGCGCACTTCGTAGGTGCGTTCCTCGAAAAAATCTCTCACATCGGCGACATCTGCAAGTTTTATTGCTATGCCGTTTCGCTGTGCAATCACGAGTTCCCCCACTTCCTTGGCGTTGGAAAATTCCTCAGGCGTTCGCACAAGGAAATCCTTATAGCCGCTTTTGATATCACCGCCGGGTATGCTCATATTCGCGGCGGCGAGCGCCGCATTTATCTGCAAAATCGACAGATTCAGCGCTGTCAGCTTATGATGGTCGATGTCAACCCTAATCTGGCGAATCAGGCCGCCGCGTTCAAAGGCGGCTGCAACACCCCTGACTCGTTTTAACGGGTCTACAATATTATCTTTCACAATGGTCTGCAGGTTCGGGTAACTTTCCTCGGCGGTAATCGAGATAATCAGTATCGGCTGCATCGCAATATCAAATTTGACAATCGACGGGTTATCCGCCTCCTCGGGCAATCGTGCCTTGGCCTGGTCTATCTTATCACGAATGTCGTTTATCGTTTCATCTATCTTCTGTCCCCATTTAAATTTGAGTGTTATTGATGACAGGCCCTCCTTGGAGACTGAGATTACTTCATCGACGCCTGAAATCGTGCTCAAGGCATCTTCGAGGGGCTCGGTTATTAAGGTTTCAATCTCTTCGGGACCTGCACCTTCATAGCCAGTCATAACACTCACAGCGGGTATTTCTATGTCCGGCATTAAATCTATTCCAAGCAGTGACATCGACATCACGCCGAGAACTATGCCCGCAATGAATATCATTACTGTGGTTACAGGGTTGTTTACAGAAAATTGAGCAAGCTTCATTTGATGTCCTCTATCCGTACAATTTCGACTTTTGTTCCGTCTTTCAGGAAACTCATCCCATTGACCACAAGTGTTTGGCCGGGTTTGAGTCCATCGAGTATCTCGTATTTGTCAGCTTGTGCGATGCCAATCTGGACAAGAGTCTTATGTGCAATATTGTTGTCCACCACATACACGTAGTAGGGGTCAATTTTTCCGCCGAGGACGACATCGCGAGGGACAATTACTGTATTGTCTTTCTGCTTTGTAACCAAAGTTACCCTTGCAAACATACCTGGCTTCAGCAGCAGTTGGTCATTATCCAGGCGTATCTCTACTTGCATTGCGTTGGTTTGTTCGTCAAGAGCCGGATAGATTGAATATATCTTCGCCATAAATACCTTTTCGGGAAGCGCATCAACCTTAATTCTCGCGGGTGTGCCGACAAGGATTTGCTCGCTGTATCTTTCAGCAGCAGCAACGATAACTTTTACTGTTTTTATATCAGCGACGGTAACAATGCGGTCGCCGGCTTTAATCAAATTACCGACGTCAATGTGTTTGGCAGTAACTATTCCGTCGATAGGCGAGGTTATCGCAGATTCCCGCAAGTTTATTTCTGCAAGCTCAAGATTGGCCTTGGCCGAACTTAATCTTGCTGCCGCCATCTCCGCAGAGGTTTCGGCCTTGTCTTTATTTTGCTCTGTAGCTGAACCGCCCTCATAGAGAGCGACCATACGTTTCTTTTCACGCTCGGCGTCGGCAATTTCTACCTCTGCAGCTTGCACATTGGCCTTGGCGGCAGCGACTTCTGCTAAATAAATATCGTGGTCAATAGAAGCAAGCTGTTGGCCCTTTTTAACCTCCACCCCTTCTTCGAGGTTAGCCGGAGCACCTTCATTCGAAATAACGCTCAAAGACTCAACCCTGCCCGGGACCTTAGAGGCGATGTCAACAAGCTGATTTGCCTTTATCCAGCCGGTCAGTTCCATCGTCTCTTCTATTGAACCGGTGCTTACTGTTTCAATTTCGACCGGAACTGTTTTTTCCTCTGTTTTTTCGGGAGGTTTTCGCATAAAGGCAAACCGGAGGATGAAAAGGACCAGTAGAAACGCTGCTATCCGATATGTGACTTTTTTATCTATTTTCATTTTGTCTGCTCTTGATTTCCATCAATAAAAGTAGTTGGAGTTTCTTTACTTAGGGTTTCAGAAGGGCTGACTTGATTTTCGGATTGGGCGGCTTCAAAAGTTGTCAGGGTTCCCATTGCTTTTTGCAAATCGAGTTTGGCAATTATATGAGAATAGATGGCCTGGTAATGAAGCGATTTTGCCTTGGTCAAAGCCGACTCGGCATCGATTACCTCAACTTGTGTATTTATGCCCTCCCTGTAACCAACCTTTGCGAGACGGCTTCCTTCCTCTGCCCTGGTAAGGTTTAACTGTTGTGACTGAACAAATTCCTCGGTATTCTCAATACTCAATAGCGCTTTGGTTAGTTCAAATAAGGTAGTTTCTTCGGCGTCAATTAAATCTATTTGGGATTGCTTAATCCTTGCCTTCTGCTGTATAATTTCGCCTTCACGCGAAAAACCATCAAATATAGGCAGCGTTGCCATAACACCAGCTTGCCAGGCACGCCCCCATTCAATCTGTGTGCTGTTGTGAGGGTCGGGGTTTGACCAGTTATTGTCATAAAAACCGCTAATAGTCGGCCAATATCGGCTCCGGGCAATCTTAAGCAATTCCTTCTGATACTTTATATCGAACTGGCGTCCATATAAATCAGGGCGATTACGATAGGCGGCTTCAACTGCCTGTTCCATAGTCATCTTTAGAGGAACATAGCTCAGCTCATCCGACAGAACAAAATCGCTGTCCTGTGAAATGCCCATTACTTTAAGTAGCTGTGTCTTTGATATATTGATGGTGTTTTTGTTCTGTATCAATTCAGCCTGGAAATTTGATAGCTCCACCTCGGCACGCAGGACGTCGAAATCCGAGGCGACACCACCGGAGCGTTTTTGTTTCACATCATCCAGATGTGCCTGGGCAGAACGAACTGCATCAGCGCTTATCTGGTATAAATGCTGATTAAGAAGAACATCATAATAAGAACGCTCCGATGTATAAATTACGTCTTGAGTCGCTGCCCGAACCGTCTGGTCGGTAAGCAGAGAGAGCAATTTTCCGGCGTTTATCTTAGCTGCTATTGAGCCGCCGGCAAAAACCGGCTGAGTAACCCTAAGACCGGCCGAATAGTTATCTAAATCGCCAATCGTAAAGCCCGCAATAGATTTAACCTCATCAAGCCGTGTATAATCACCGGTGAGATTTACCGAAGGCAAAATTGCTGAATATGACTTCAGCTCGTTCCCGCGGGCAATCTCCTTTTCCTGAACAATGTGCTGCAGTGTTTTGTTGTTCACAAGAGTCAGCTTCAGACAATCCTGCAGGCTTAACTGGCCGTTTATTCGTGTTTGAGATTGCTCCTGGATTTCTTCGCGGTTTTTCCATTGGCGATACGCGGCATCTCTGGATAAACTGACCTCTTTATAAAATTGCTCGCTGCTGGTACATCCAGCCAATCGAATTAAAAGCAACATACACAGCACAAGCAAAGCGTGTTTTAGTCGTTCAATTTTCATATCTTCGGCTCGCCTTCTCATATCGTTTTTTTGCCTGCGCAGGCCCGAATCCCAGCCGCCGAAAATTTGATAATATGGTCAACCATTTCAGCCAAATCGAAAATCGGCAGGCCTCCCTGTCTGTTACTTTGCCCAAACATAGTTCTTACCCGCACCGCATGTATCAATTGCCCGATGATGGAAAATACTATCAGGGCTATCCGTGATTCCTGCAGGCCGGGGCAGGTTTTAAGCAGGGCTTTCTGCATAGCACCCAGGGTGGGGTTAATCACCTCATCTACAAACATATTCGGCGGCAAGTGTTTATCCAGCATTTCCCGCATCATAAGCTGGAGAAGTCGGTTGCTCTTGGTTTCATCCACTAATGAGCCGATAAATGCTTCTGCGAAGGACTTTAACAGGTCTTCCAGACAAGGAGCACCCTGATTTTCCAACATTACTTTTTCGATGCTTGCGAGTTGGTTGTTTCGCAGCAAAAGTAGATTATGACGCCAGACATCAGTGTACAATTTTTCTTTGCTGCCAAAATGGTAATTGACCGCAGCGACGTTGCAGTTGGCTTCGGCGGTTAAGTCGCGGACACTGGTATCAGCAAAACCGCGTTCACTGAACAATTTCTCGGCTACATCGAGCAGCCGATTCCGTACATCCTTTGCCATAACCTCATTTTCAGTCTGAAAATTGGCATTTTGGTCTGCCATAAGTTTCTCCTTAAACAGGTGTTTCAAACTAAAGTATAAAACAGTTGTTTGACTTAGTCAAGTATTTTTCGAATATTTTTGGATATTTCAAAAAAGTGGGTTTTTGGGGTGAGCTGGGGGGTGGGAATTTGATTTGACGGGGTTGAAAAGATTGGTTATTCTAAAGAGCAGAGAGTTTTAAGGTGGAACGGAAAAACAAGCTAATTGAGGTAAAAAATGGACTTTACGTATAAAATACTGATTGCTGGGGCGATAATAATAGCATTAGGGTGGATAGCATACGGAATATGGTGGTATAGAATACAACAGGAGGAGAAAAAAGAGCCGGGGAAAAAGACGGAACATCTGGAAAAAGTGAAAAAGTCGTTTGAAGAGTATACAAAGAAGATGGCAGAGTATAAATTAAAGCCATACGAACGAAAAGACCTTGATGGCAACAAGAAAGGTTGAGGAATAGTTGGGGTGTTAAAAGGGGGAGTTTGGGAAAAATGGGTAAGTGGTGGGAGGGGAAAATGCGAGTAAGTCCGAGCGTAAAATGGCGTGGAAGAGGGTAACGGCGCGGGTTTATGAGTATATGATTGAAAACGTTCGAAAACGTTTGAAAACTGTATAGAAACGTTCGAAAATTGATATGAAACGTTTGAAAATAGTATAGAAACGTTTGAAAATATTCGAAAATTTTGGAAGAAGATTTAATCGCTGATTACGCAGATGGCTCAGATTTAATTGGTCACAAAAAGGCACAAAAAACATCCGCCTTCGTCCCGATTCCATTGGGACTACGGACGGACAGGCAAAGAAAAATTGGGCGCAGGTTGCCTAAATTAACAGAGAGCGAAAGACTGAAGACAGACGACGGAAGACAGAGGACAGAAGGAATGAACTGGGTCCCAGATAAAAGAGTTCTGGGATCTGCGCTTCGCTTCGAAAAGTTGGGCGATTTTGCGGGTAGAATTGGGAAACAAAAGTAAACAGGAATAATGAAATAGCAAGGGGAATTGTCCGATTTGATTTGGGCGGCACAGGAAGTTGAAGAGCCTAAACACGCAATATAAGGCAAAAAACGCTTAAAGGTCGATAAGATAATAGCCGATTAAACCAAAAAGAGCCGCAAAGCAAAGATGGCTCGCAATATGCTATAAAATTGGGGTGGAACAAGGGGGTCTATGACTATTCGCGACATCAAGACTTGTGCCTGTTTCATTGCCATTTAGGTAGAACAAGGGGGTCTATAACTATGCGCGACATCACAAACCGCAAAAAGAGAGAAGAGGAAATATGCAGAAAAAAATAAGAGTAACCACAAAAAAGAAAAAGATTATGCCTGCGGATTCCAAAGCAAAATTTTTTCCCGTTGTCGGTATCGGGGCATCAGCCGGGGGTCTTGAAGCATATAAGGAATTACTCAAGAATCTGTCAGATAAACCGGGGATGGCAATTGTATTTATAATGCATTTAGCCCCGGGACATAAAAGCATGCTGACAGAACTGCTTGCCAGATTAACAAAAATGCCGGTAAGGGAAATAAAGAACGGTATGCCCATAGAAGTCAACCACGTTTATATAATACCACCAGGCACCAATGTTTCTATCGCAAGCGGAAAACTAATGCTTAGCCGCCTGGAAGATATGGGATTGAAGCGCATGCCGATAGACTGGTTTTTCCATTCGCTTGCGGAAGAGCAAGGGAACAGGGCTATCGGAGTTATACTTTCAGGAACAGCAACAGACGGGACGCTGGGAGCCGAGGCCATAAAGGCCGAAGGGGGTATTACTTTTGCTCAGGATGAAAAATCCGCTAAATATGATGGTATGCCGCAAAGCGCGATTGCCGCAGGATGTGTGGATTTTGTGCTTTCGCCCAAAAAGATTGCAAGTGAGCTGGAGCGCATAGCAAAACATCCCCTTATATCGTCTGCCGGGCCTGTTAAAACAGATGAATCAATCATAACGGGAGATAAAGGCCTTGAAAGTGTTTTTGATATATTGCGTTCGGCCAAGAGGCTGGACTTCACTCATTATAAAACCCCCACCATTAGCAGGCGCGTATCGCGGCGGATGGTTTTACTAAAACTGGAAAATCTTAAAGACTACATAAAGTTCCTGCGCGAGAATAAAGACGAGGTAGAAAATCTTTATGAAGACCTATTGCTAAAGGTTACCAGCTTTTTCCGCGACCCGAAAGTTTTTGATGCGCTCAAAAAACAGGTTTTGCCGGCAATTTTTAAAAACAAGAAAAAAGACCAAAATATAAGGATATGGGTTCCGGGATGCTCCAGCGGCGAGGAAGCTTATTCTATTGCTATATGCCTTATGGAAGTGCTGGGAAACAAAACGAGTGCGGTCCCTGTCCAGATTTTTGCCACTGATGTAAGGGAATGCTCTGTTAATGAGGCGCGCAGAGGCATTTACGGCAAAAATATAAAAGACCAGGTTACCCCTGAGTGCTTAAAACGGTTTTTCGCAAAAGAAGATAATTCTTACAGGATATCTAAACAGTTGAGGGAGATGTGTATTTTTTCCAAACAGAATGTGTTTAGTGACCCGCCTTTCTCCAATTTAGACCTTATAAGCTGTCGTAACCTTCTTATATACTTGCAGCCGGTTTTGCAGAAGAAGGTATTTCATAATTTTCATTACGCGCTCAGGTCTGGAGGGTTTCTCCTTTTAGGAAACTCGGAAGCCGCAGGCGGTTATTCGAATCTTTTTAAGACGCTGGACGGAAAACATAGAATTTTTGCAAAAAAATATCTGTCTGTAGGGCCCGAACTTGAATTAGGCCAGAAATATTATCCATCAAAGAAATTAGAAATTAAGGAAAAAGCAGATATCAAGAAAGGCAAAGAAACTGATATTGCAGGCATGGTGGACAGGATTGTGCTTAGCGAATATGCTCCTTGCGGGGTGCTGATAGACAGCAATATGGGAGTTGTTCAGTTTCGCGGGCATACCGGCCGTTATCTTGAATCAGCGGCAGGCAAACCGAGTCTTGACATATTCAAATTGGCGCGGGAAGAGTTGGTTCTGCCTTTGCGCGCGGCGATATATAAAGCAAGGAAAACAGAACATACAGTAAAAAGAGGAGCGGAGGATGTAAAGTGTAATGGCCGCAGGATGCGGGTCAATATAACCGTTGTTCCTGTGAAATCCGGACCCCTTAAAGAAGAATTCTTTCTGGTGCTTTTTGACGAAATTACCAGGGCAGCTGGGTCTAAGAATTTGCCAAAGGCGCGAGGGAAATCCGCTAAAGATGAAAAGTATGTCGAGTCCCTGCAGAAAGAGCTCTCGGAAACTAAAGAATATCTTCAGACAGTTATAGAAGAACAAGAGAGCGCGAATGAAGAAGTGAAAACAGCCAATGAGGAAATACTATCAAGCAATGAAGAGCTGCAGAGCACCAACGAGGAGCTGGAAACAGCCAAAGAGGAACTGCAGTCTACAAATGAGGAATTGATCACCACTAACGAGGAGCTGCAGAACCGTAATAAGGAAGTCGTTCTGCTAAATAATGACTTGATAAACTTACTTAGCAGTATCAATATGCCGGTCGTTATGATGGGGACAGACCTTGTGATACACAGGATAACTCCCCAGGCAGAAAAGGTGCTTAATGTAATTCCTTCCGATATCGGCAGGCCGATAAGTAAAATTAAACTCAATGTAGATATTCCGGATTTTGAGAAAATCCTTTCGGATGTAATAGAGTCCCTTCATCCAAAGACATTTGAAATAAAAAGCGAAGGAGGAAACTGGTACTCGGTATATATCAGGCCATACCGCACTTTAGATAATAAGATTAATGGCGTGGTCGCGATTTTTGTTGATATCACCGATAGCAAGAAAGCACAGCAAATAATCGAGGAAGCACGTGCATACGCTGAAAACATCGTAGAGACAATGCGGGAGCCTTTGATAGTGCTGGATACTGACCTAAAGGTAATCTCAGCCAACCGCTCCTTCTACCAGACCTTTAAGGTTGACCATAAGGAAACCGAAGGCCAGCTCATTTACGATCTGGGCAACCGACAGTGGGATATTCCCGCGCTGCGGAAGCTCCTGGAGGAGATTCTTCCCAGGAACAACACCTTTGATAACTACGAGATTGAGCACGACTTTGAGACCATCGGACCGAAAACAATGCTTTTAAATGCCCGACGTCTTGCCACTATGCAGATGGTCCTCATTACTATTGATGACATCACCGAGCGCAAGCAGATGGAGAGGGAATTAGCGCGGGCGAAGGAAGAAGAATTTAGAGTTATTTTTGACAATGCAACAGATGGAATATTGTTAGCCGATTTGGAAAGTGGGAAATTCTACATGGGTAATAAAACAATTTGCAGAATGCTTGGCTATAGCCAGGAAGAGATTGAAAATTTAAGCGCCATGGATATTCATCCCAAAAAAGACCTTCCTTATGTTATTAGTCAATTTGAAAGGCAAACAAAAGGAGAAATTACCCTGGTCGCTGATATACCGGTAAAGAGAAAAAACGGCAGCATTTTTTATGCTGACGTTAATGCAACAACCATCACAATTGCCGGGAAGACATATCTAATGGGGTTTTTCCGTGATATTACTGAGCGCAAACGGATAGACGAAAAGGCAAGACGTATGGAGGAAATAAAAACCACTACAGAGATAAAGACAAAATTTACCTCTATGGTTTCACATGAGCTCAGAAGCCCGCTCGGAGCTATCAAAGAAGGCATAAATCTTGTTTTAGAGGGCTTGGCGGGAAATATCAATGATGAGCAGAGGGACCTCTTGGATACCGCGAAAAGGAATACCGATAGACTGGGACGCTTGATTAATAATGTTTTGGATTTCCAGAAAATAGAATCAGGGAAAATGGAGTTTGATATCCGAGAAAATGATATTAATGAGGTAGCTCTGGAAGTCAATAAAACTATGAGTCTTTTGGTAAAAGAAAAGGGCTTGGATTTAGTAGTAGATGCAGACGACAGCATACCCAAGGTAGGGTTTGATAAAGACAAGATTGTTGAGGTGCTTACTAATTTGGTGAGTAATGCTATAAAATATACCGAAAAAGGAAATATTACTATCAGCACGAAGCAGGAAGATGATACGGTGCATGTAATCGTGCAGGATACCGGCAGAGGTATTAAAGCCAAAGATATGCAAAAGCTTTTTCAGGCCTTTGAGCAATTAGACGGCACAAGAGATAAGAAAAAAGGCGGCACAGGCCTGGGGTTGGCGATTTCTAAAGAGATAATTCTTGCCCATAAAGGAAAAATCTGGGCAGAGTCAGAAGCGGGCAAAGGCTCGAGTTTCCATTTTATCCTACCTCTTATTAAAGAAGGGATATTAGTGTGACTAAGACGATTTTGATAATCGATGATGATAAAGATTGGGTATGGATGCTTGGCATGAGGTTACAACACGAAGGATACAAAGTAGAAGCAGCATTTGATGCTGTGCAGGCGATTACGCAGACGATAGACTTAAAACCGAATTTGGTACTTTTGGATATCATAATGCCTGCAGGTGATGGCGTTGGAGTGCTTGAGAAGCTAAGGGCCAATGCCAAAACAATTAACATACCTGTAATAGCGCTCACAGGAATAAGCGATAAGCAAACAATAGAAGCTGCAGAAAAATTGGGTATATCCGGGTATTTTGTGAAACCAGTAGATATGGACAAGCTGATAGAGAAGCTAAAAGAAGTTTTAATTGATAAATGAATCAGATTCACTATTTAATAAAAGCGTTTCTTTAATGTTAAATAGTAGTAACAAGGAGAGGTCTATGGGCAAAAAAATACTAATTGTTGACGACGAGACCGACCTGCTAAAAGTTACATTACTTAGATTAAAGAAGACAGGTTATGAGGTATTTGGCTGTGCAGACGGCCAGGAGGCCCTGAATCTGGCGCGCCAAATTATACCCGATTTGATAATTCTTGATGTGTATCTTCCGGTGATCAATGGCGATGATGTTACCAAGATATTGAAGAAGGACGACGAGTTAAAGCATATCCCTATAATTTTAATCTCTGCTTCTACCAGGGCTCTTGATGAAAAAGCCTGGGGCAGCGGAGCGGACGCTTATCTTAAAAAACCGTTTGAACCTGAAGAGTTGACCAGCCTGGTAAAAAAGGTCCTGGAATAAGATGGAGGGGCAAAAATGGATAAAAATAAAATACCAACATAACCTCTAAAAATTAACAAGGCTTTAACTGGAAAGGTGATATCGTGAAGAAAGTGCTTATTCTTATTGTCGACGATGAAGAAGATGCCCTGTGGATGCTTGGTAAAAGATTAACTGCTGAAGGATATTCTGTTATTGCTGCGAATAATGGCACCGATGCCATAGCTTTAGCAAAATCACAACACCCTGACATTATTATACTTGATATAATAATGCCGGGGATGGACGGCGATGAAGCGGCGGCAAAGTTGAGGGAGCATCCCTTAACCAGAAGTATTCCCGTGATATTCTTAACAGCTCTACTCACAAAAACAGAGGAACACCAAAGAAACCACACAATTAGCAGCAATATCACTTTTTTTGCGAAACCCTTTGATACAGAAGAATTACTGGCTCAAATAAAAGGGCTTCTATGTAATGTGACGGCCTCGTAAGCTAAATACGCCACCCGTTCGACTGCGCTCGGGGCAGGCGGCAACAAAGCGGAGAACAGGAGAGCAGTTGAGCAGGATAAAGGGATAAATATAGCAACGTGAAATTGGTATTTCCAAAATAGGTTGTATGGCATATCAAGGCAGGGTAGAATAAAAAGAAAAAGGACAAGAAGGAGGTTAATTATGGCAACATTCATATCGCTGGTAAATCTAACCGAACAGGGCGTAAAGGGTTTCAGGCAATCACCAGAGAGGGCAGCCAAGTTCCAGGCCGAGGCGAAAAAAGCAGGAGTGACAGTTAAAGAGGTCTATTGGACGATGGGAGCTTACGATGTGGTGCTCATTTTGGAAGCGCCGGACGATGAGACGGCAGCAATGGCACTATTGGGTTTAGTGTCGCTTGGTAATGTGAAGACACAGACGATGCGCGGCTTTAATGCATCGGAAATTAAAAAAATCATTTCCAAAGCGGCAAAATGAGAAGGAAATCCCCTGCCTCAACCGGTAATAAGAACGCCCCTGCCGCAAGCAGCAGGGCTAAACAAACAAGTTAAACGTGGAGGTATCTTCGAGGAGTTTTCGTGTGAAGTCGAGGAACTGTGCGGCATAAGCGCCGTTTGCGACTTTGTGGTCCACGGACAGCGTCATACTCATCAACTTGCGAATTATAACGTTGCCATTGTCCGGCACACAGAAGTCGGTTATGCGGCCGATGCCGAGGATGCTGCACTGGCCGGGGATAACTATCGGAATAAAAGAGTCTATTCCAAAGACGCCGAGGTTGCTGACGGTAATACAGGCGCCTTCGAGGTCGGTGAGGAGTAATTTTTCGTTCTGGGCTTTTTCGATAAGAGCTTTTGCGTCTGCGGCGATTTGTTTTATGTTCTTTTTGTGAGCGTCTTTTACGACGGGGACGACAAGCCCACCCGGGGTCGAAACGGCCAGTCCAATATTAATGGTATAGGGGAGTTTTATGGTGTTACCGGCCAATTGGCCTGTCATAATCGGGAATTTCTGCAGGCCAATTGCAACGGCCCGGATAATAAAATCATTGTAGGAGATTTTCGTGCTGCCGGTTTTGTTCAATTTCATTCGCAACTCAACGAGGTCGGTAACATCGGTTTTTACGGTCAGATAAAAGCAAGGGATTTCTCTTTTCGATTTGAGCATCCTTTCGGTGGTTAATTTCTGCTTTTTTGTGAGGGGTATGGTTTCTCCAGAGGACGGAGGACAGAGGTCAGAAAGCAGAGACTTCTGACTACTGATTTCTGACTTCTGATTTCTGACTTCCGATTTCTGACTTTCGGCGGCGGCGGCTTTGAGCGAATCAAGAAAGCGTTGCGGGACCTGCTCGTTTTTACCGCCGAGCACCAAGAGCGGCTCGCCGACAGGCAGGGTCTGACCAACTTCAACAAGAATATATTTTACAAAGCCATCGGCTGGTGATTCCATCTCAAGGGTCGTCTTGTCGGTTTCTATCTCAAAAACACAATCGCCTCTTCTGACCTCGTCGCCGACCTTGACCGGGCAGTTAACAATTGTCCCTTCTTCCATCGTTTGGCCAAATTGTGGTAGTCTAATTTCCCTTGCCATTTATCAAACCTCGTATTGCTTATTAGTTATACAACAGCGGAGGCACCATTTGCCAGTTTTTTTCGAAAAGCATCGGCCTCCCAGCGGTTAATAAAGTCTTGCTCAGGTTTATTCAAAGTGAGAATACCGCCCAAAGAGGACGCATTAGTGCGGATGACAAAGGAGCTCTTTACAATGTCCCTGACGGCAGCAGCGATTTTCTCCATTCCAACGACAAAAAGTCCTGCATCCTTAACCAGAAATGCGACAGAAGGTTTTTTACCTTTTCTGATTTGCGAAGTAAGTTTGCGTGCGATTTTTTTCGGAACACAATCCTGCACCCACATTGCTGGGCCGTTGGCGTAAAGCAATTCATCAGGCGTCAAGGCCGGCGGAGAGAGCAATTTCTGTGCATTTTTTTGGCGCCAAAATGCTGCAATTTCATCGTCATAAAAATGGCTGATTGCAACGGAGCAGCCGGTCGCCTCATAAAACGCCCTGCGAATGCAGAGCTTTACATCGGCAATAATTTCCTGATTTAGCGGTTTGGCTTTGCCGGCTTTCGGGCATTTTAATTTGCCGGCGCAGCGATTTATGACGCTGCGCAGCAGCCGCAGAGCAGCATTGGGGCTGTCAGCTGAAATGAGAAGCCCATGCTTTTGCAGGAAAAGAACGGCAGGCTTTCTGCCGAATCGATTTTGATAATCAGCGTTCAATTTGGCAATTTTCTTTGCAAGCGTAAAGCCAGGGTGTGCATAAGGGACCCAAAGCGGAGGTAAAGAATTTTCGATTTTCGATTTTCGATTTTCGATTTTTTTGAAGAGCCTTTCAAGCTCTGTCTTACCGTTTCTGGCACAGGCGAAAGACAACACCGCAACGGGATGCAAATGAATGACGCACTTACCGAGCATAGCATGCAAGTGCGCTTCTATTGACGGCCGAGCATCGCCGGTAACCTTATCATCGCACGCAAAAAGCAATCGCTTCACCACTTTAGTTTCCCTTGCTTGGACGTCGAGCTTAGCTATTGATTTATCTTTTATAATCGCCAGGGCCGGAGCCAATCGCAGCTTACGCCAGCCGGCGTGCTTATCCATATCCTTCAAGTCCGTGCCGCTGGCCTTGATATACATATACCTGCCATCCGCTGTTTTTACCGACGTATTGCCGCCTCCGCCCTGAATAAGCGTAGAATCTTTCCCTGTGATATTTGATATCTTTATCAAATCCGCTAATGCCTTATTTATTGAAGTCAAAACTCAAAACTCTCCAGCAATTTTTCTTCTGCCTGCTTTGTCCACAATCCGTTATTCAGACACTCTGCGACCTGCGGCATTTTTTCTTTTAGCTTCGCCAGCTGTGTAAGCTCCAAGCCTTTGCAGGCCGGATATACGATAATTTTACCAGTTATTGCTCTATTTTCAACCGCCCGAATCCCCTTGATCGCACCATCGAGTCCGCAGACAGCTCCAACAGAGATATTGGTGTCGAGTCTGCCAGATTCGGCTTTCGCCAACACCCGCTTCATATCTTCGAGAACGGAGCCGCTGGTGCCAATAAAATACAGTTGCTTTTCTATGTAAGTGTCGAGGCTGAGCTTTGCGGTAACCGTCGCAGGCAGACCTGCGAATATGTTTATAATGCCCCCCCTGGCGGCGTTTTTAACTGAATCGGCCAGCAGCTCGGGTATCAGTACCATCAATACTACATAATCAAAAGCATCTTCGACTTTGGCCCTTGTCGGATTGTAAGGTTTATATGTGACATTGTTCTTGTCGGCGAGAGGTGCAACTATTTCTGAGAGGGCAGCCAACCTGTTCTCATCCGGGTCGGCGGCAAAAACACTGACACCTTCAACTGCCTGACAAATATTTCGTATGACGTGCATCGTTCCCATAGGCCCGCCCGCACCGATGACATTGATTTTGTCACCGGGCCGGATTTCGGCGGTCTCCGGAATATGTTCCATAGATTCAGCGGGGTCCGAGCCGGTGGTGCCAACTATTCGAATACCAGCGTAGTGAACGCGGCCAACCATAGTGACAATATCTCTGCCGAACTTGCCGCCGCAAAGAACGATATTGAGAAGACCGCGTGGAGCAACTTTTTCAAACAAAGCTTCGACCGCTTTCGGCTCAGACCCGAAATAGATTACATCATCATAGGCGGCCTCGGTAAGCTGCGATATGTTTATGGTGACGGTTTCTGTAACATTCAGTCCCGCCGGCGCCGGAAACTTCGAGAGCCAGGTTATTTGCGCCGGGCTTCCGCAGCGATTAAACAGGTCGGCAAAAATATCTTCTGTAACATTGATGTCGGCAACAACCAGCATCCGACCATCCGGTTTTAATTTTCGGCGCTCTGCAACAGCGTAGGCGTCTTCGACACAGGCCCAGGGCTCCACCAAAGCTATCGCTGAGGCGGAAAGCTCTTCTGAAACCGGTATTAACATTGAGTTGCCTTGCGGAGAAGTGATAACCCTCTCATCCATCAGCACATATTCCTGAAGAGCACCTTCGAAGTTATAGCCGAAGGCGGCGTTGGAACCGGCGGTGCACAGCCAACGGTAATCGGGTTGAACGAGGTATCGCTGACCGAGCTTAAAGTTTTTCACGCCTGGGCCAACGGCCTTTATTCTCACCACTGTTTCGTGACCTGGAACAGCGGGTGCCTCGTTGGGGACATAACTGGAAATCTCCCTGAGTATGTCAGAATCAATGCCGGAAACTATTTCGCTCTTGCGAACATGCAAGGAAAATTGCTTCAACAATTTAAGGTCGGAAAAGCACAGGCCAACCGCCTCAACCCTACAAAGAATTTGATGCTCACCAGGAGCGAAAACCTTTTTGCATTTATTGAAGACCAGCTTGCCCGCACCAATCAACTGCACAGCATGCTGTGTCGGCGGCAAGTCGGCTGCATTTTGCATTTTCATAATCAATAGAGTCGAACTCTCAAATTCCGTGCCTTTTTCAAAACTGAAAGCAGCATTATACCCGAAATGAATACAAAGTTGAATCTGCTTTTACTAAAAGAAACCAGCAACCGGAGCTGGATTTGGTGCCTTGCGTGTATGTTTTCAACAAAGAAAGAGACTTTTTCGCAGGAGCGCCGTTGCGAAGCACAGTACCTGTGGCAGACGCTATTTCAGGTATTTTCTTGCTCTTTTTTGCAAAAGATTATAGTCTATCTTTAGTACATAGGAAACGGAATGGTTGAATTGCTATGCCGTATAATATACGAATAGTGAGCACATATCCGCCACGAAGGTGCGGGATAGGCACATTTTCACGAGATTTGGCTAATGCCTTAGAGCATTTCACGGGGGAAGTCGGCCACATAAGGATTGCAGCAATTGATAATGAGGGCCTGCCTTATGATATCCCGGTGGATTTGGTTATTAACCAGTACAACCCTGAATTGTGGGGTCACGCCGTAAAGGATATTCTGGCGAGGGCAAACGAAAGCACGAATCCTACAGTTGTCATATTACAACACGAGTATGGGCTCGACCCGGACAAGAACGGCAATGCCGGCGAAGGGACTAATTTCGTTGATATGGCAAAAGCATTCAACTCCAAAGGGCTAACGACGCTGGTTTATCTGCACACTGTTCTCGATGAACCGAAACCACACCAAAAAATGGTTATACAGGAGCTTGCCAAATACAGCGACGGATTAATTGTTACAACTGAAAGCGCTATCGGAATTCTTGAATCGCCCATATATGAAATCGACCGTTCAAAACTCAAACATATCGACCACGGCATCAGGATGCAGCATCCATCTCATTACGACCGGTTAGCAATAAAGGAAATGTTCGGGCTGAAAGACCGCTTTTTAGTCACAACACTGGGACTGTTATCGCCTGACAAAGGATTACAATATGGTATTCGAGGTTATGGCAGGTTTTTACAGGAGTCGTGCACGGACTGCCAAAGGAAAAGTATTGTGTATCTAATCGGCGGCCAATACCATCCTGAATTTGTAAAATCAGGAGGGGGGCAGGACTACCAACGATATCAAGCCGAGCTAACCAAGGCACTGGAAGAATCCAAGCTGAAATGGTGCAAAGTCAAAGCACTTAGAGAGGTGGACTTCGAGACATACGATGTTGTTTTTCTTGATACGTTTTTGGACGAAAAGACTTTGTTGAGGCTTTACGGTGCAACAAATGTTATGGTGCTGCCGTACATGGATATGCAACAAATATCAAGCGGTGTATTGGCGGATACGCTTGGAGCAGGCAGAGTTGCGATAGCAACCAAATTCAGATATGCAGCGGAGCTGATTCATTCAAACAGGAAGTGTTCCACGGGTCTTATCTTAGGTCGCCATACGAGAGGCATTTTAGTTGACCCCGGCGAGGCATCGGTCGAACAAATAGCTGAAGCTCTTGATTATTTAGTCTTCAACAAGGATAAGCGCCTTTTAATGGAAAGGCAATCTCACCAGAGAGGTTATCAAATGAGGTGGCAAAATACGGGCTGGGCATTGCTTCAGCATATCGAATTTGTCAGAGAGGATAAGGAGATAATAACGGGCAGAGGGATAACATTCAAAAGGGAAAAGCCATCGATATTCGAGAAAAAAGAGTATTAGCATCAAGCGGATATTTCTTATGGTAGGGATTGTCGGTAAGCCGGGGACTCGTGAGAAATTGGAGATACTCAGCGCCGATGCGCAGTATGACCTGGCGTGCGCCTGCGGCAGCAGTAAAGAGGAAAGCAGAAGACGAAACGGCGAGGGGAAGTGGATATATCCGATAACACTTCCAAACGGGGGTAAAAGCGTGTTGTTTAAGACGCTGATTTCGAATGTCTGCACGAATGACTGTAAATACTGTCCGCTGAGAGAAAGGGAGAGAATCCAGCGGTGCAGTCTTGGTGCGGAAGAGACGGCGAAGGTGTTTCTGGATTATTACAAGAAAAGAGAAGTTTTCGGCCTATTTTTAAGCTCAGGGGTGTTTGGGTCGGCTGATGCTACAATGGAAAAGCTCAATCGGGTGGCGAGACTGCTGCGAAAAAGATATGGCTTTTGCGGGTATATCCATCTGAAGATAATACCCGGAGCGAGCGATGCGGCGATTGAGGATGCGGTGTCATTGGCGAGTGCGGTGTCGCTGAATATCGAGACGCCGGGAGAAGCGAACCTGGCGAAACTGTCGGAGAAGAAAAAGTATATCCAAGATATCATTGAGCCAATAAAACTGATAAGCAGATTGACCGGACGCGGGGCGAAGTATGAAAAGGTCAAGCAGACGACACAGTTTATCGTTGGGGCGGCAGGAGAATCGGATGCGGAAATCGTGAAGTATATGTGGGGACTGTATGACAGGTTGAAAATGCACAGGGTATATTTCAGCGCCTATCAGAAAGGCCTGGGGGATGAGTCTATAGCGGGTGAAAAAGTAAAGCTGGAGGAGCCGACAGATGTATTTGTGCGGGAGCATCGGCTATACCAGGTGGATTTTCTGCTGCGCAAATACGGGTTTAAGGAGTCGGATATTGTTTTTAACGAGGAGGGCAATCTTTCTTTAGCCTGCGACCCTAAAGAGGCGTGGGCGCAGAGGCATCCTGAGGCGTTTCCGGTGGATGTGAACCGGGCATCCAAGTGGGAGCTTTTGAGAGTGCCGGGACTTGGGCCGGTAACAATAAAGGGAATTCTGGAACGGCGAAGAAAATGGCAGATAAGACGCATCGAAGATTTGGGGAAGGTAGGAGTCAGGCTGGAAAAAGCGAGCAAATATGTGGTTTTTTGATTAATGGGGTCAATTTAGTAAGATTAGGCGTAAGCCATCCCCTCGACTTCGCTCGGGACAGGCTTGACGATTATGACGAATGAACTTTCCAAGCCCAATAAAGGGGTGTTTGATGCAGTTGTGTTTGCTAATAAACAAATCAGGCAGAGGTTCTATCGGGTTGGATTAGAATTTTCGGGGGATGGAGCGGCAGCTTTTGGCAAAGCCAAGGCCGGGCAATTCGCTGAGTTAGACCTTTCCTGTATTGCTCTGCCGCCGATAGAGGGGATAGCGGAAGATTTGCGAGACGCGGCCGAGCGAAAGATATTGCTGCGGAGACCCTTTAGTTTTTGCGATGTCAGCAGCCGGAGGGAGAAAACCAGAGTTGATATTCTTTATTGTGCTGTCGGGCCGGCTACTTTGCGGATGACGACCTTGTCGGCGGGCAATTCGGTCAGCGTAATTGGGCCTTTGGGAAATGGTTTCCAGATGCCGGCTGGTAAGAGGACGGCCCTGCTGGTAAGCGGCGGAATGGGGGCTGGGCCTTTAATTCATCTGGCAAAGACTCTTGCAACTGATTATCCTGATGTTGAAGTGATTGCATTTGCCGGTGCAAAGACGAAGACGGAACTGCCCTTTGAAAGGCCGTTGGATGAGATTTCGCAACAATTGGGTTTTTCATTGCACGAATTTGCAAGATATGGTGTAGAATCAGAGGTGGCGACGGACGACGGTTCGGTGGGATATAAGGGGCTTATAACGGATTGTTTTTCGAAATGGCTTGGGCGGCGCAGCTTATCTGCCAAGGATACGATTATTTATAGCTGCGGTCCTGAAACGATGCTTGCACAAATGGCGAGGATTGCAGGAGAAAGAGGCATCGATTGTCAGGTCAGTATGGAGCGTCGGATGGCGTGCGGAATCGGCGTTTGCCAGAGCTGCGCTGTAGAGTGCAAAGTGAATGGTTCAAGCGAAACCATTTATAAATTGTGCTGCGAGGATGGACCGGTGTTTGATAGCAGGGAAATAGTGTTCAAATTATGACGGAAACGGTGGATATTTCGGTAGATTTTGCGGGGGTGAGGTTGGCTAATCCAGTGTTCACGGCGTCGGGGACGTGCGGGTACGCTGATGAATTAACTGATTTTATGGATATAAACCTGCTCGGTGGGTTTATCACTAAAAGTGTCACCCTCAAGCCAAGAAAAGGTAATCCGCCTAACGGCGGAAGAATAGTTGAGACTGATTCGGGAATGCTTAATGCGATTGGGTTGGCTAATATCGGATTGGACGCTTTTATACAGGAAAAGCTGCCCGTTATTGAAAAGCTGACGGTGCCTGTTTTTGTTAATGTGGCAGGCGAGACTATTGATGATTATGTGGCGGTAGTGCAGCGGCTGGCGACGGAGCAAGCAATAGCAGGGTTTGAATTGAATATCAGCTGTCCGAATGTTGCTAAAGGCGGAATAAGTTTCGGGACCGAGCCGGCGCAGGTTACAGAGATTACCTCGGCGGTGAAGAAAGCGGCGGGAGAGAAGGTCCTGATGGTCAAGCTCTCGCCCTGCGTTACGGATATAAGCGTGATAGCCCGTGCGGCGGTTGAAGCAGGCGCTGATGCGCTTAGCCTGGTAAATACTTTTACGGCGATGGTTATTGATATTGAAACCCGTAAGCCGGTGCTGGCCAACAGGACGGGCGGGCTATCGGGGCCGGCGATAAAGCCAATAGCGGTTTATTTAGTTAATAAGGTATATAATGAAGTTGCCAAAGAGCGAGGGATACCGATTCTGGGATTAGGTGGAATTCGGACAGCATCGGATGCTATCGAATTTATTATTGCGGGGGCTTCAGCGGTGGCGGTTGGCACGGCTAATTTCATTGAGCCGGGATGTGCGGTAAAAATTATAGAAGGCATAAAAAAATATTGCGTTCGCAAAGAAATAAAAAATATCAAAGAGTTAATCGGCTGCCTTGAGCAGGCACAAATTGATCCGCCATAGGCGGATAAAATTGGGTTTGATTGGGTTTGTTTTGAATAGTTCATAGTTCGTTGTTCATTGTTATTAGTCATTGTTATTACTAAGGTTATAATCATTTTTGGCCTTTCGGAAATTGGGTTTGTTTTGCATAATTTGTTATTTTTGATTGATCGATTTTTAACCACAGATTACACAGATTAACACTGATTACTTAAATAAAAGTTACCTAAATTAACACCGCTGAGTGCGCTGAGAGCGCAGAGATTTGGCCGGGAGGCGTTCTCGACAAAGCTTGTGCTCCAAACGTGGTTTGTGCGCCAAGCCTTCGTCTCGTCCACCTGGTAGCAATGCTGCCCCGCCTTATCAGGCGTCCGGCCCACTTTTAATATAAGCCGACCAATCTTTCGACTTCGCTCAAGACAGGATAAATAGCTTTTGCTTTTCCTCATAGCGTTTAGAAATAATACCTCCCTTCCTTAGTAAGGGCGAACATGCGCGATTGATGCGAAAAAGGTTCTTGATTCTCGATTCCAGATTCTCGTAACTCGATGTGAGAAAAGGAGTAAAAAATTTTTGAAAAAATGGATTTTTGTTCTTAACCCCATGCGCATTTGATTGATTTTTTAATCACAGATTGCACTGATTTAGCGGATTTTTAGTAACACAGAATGGTCGTGGACAACGTTTCGCAGTTTGGGTAGAATTGGGGGACAATTCAAAAGTTAAAAGGAAAAAGGTAAAATGCAGAAATAGGTTGCTGTCTCTAATAACTGTCCCAATAATTAACGGAAGGATAAAATATGCCTCGTTATGAAGTTGTAGGCTTTGGGCGTGAAACTGGCAGAAAACGAGTTCGCATCTATGAAGCAAAAAATAAAGAAGATGTTATTATGATGGCTGCCAGCGAAGGAACGATTGTTGATATGAGTAAAATCAGAATCCTTCCCGAATCACCGGCGACCGAACGGCAACTCGAATACGCAAAAAATCTTGGTATCAAAATACCTAAAGACGCTACTAAAAGTGAGATGACAAAATTAATTTCTCAAGCTGTTGAAAAAGAAATGACAAATAAGGACGATGACAGAGAGGGTACTGTTGTAAAAGAAATAACAAATGAGGATGGAAGCATCGAAGGTTATAGTTTCCGATTAGGTGATTTCTATATTAGCTTTTCAAGCAAAAGGTTAACGGTTGGGGGGCCGGATGAGCAGATTAAAAGTATAATTGGGAAACGTTTTTTAGAGCATATTAAAACACAGGAATTCCAGAAAATACTTAGTGATTTTTTAACAGGAGAAGAGCCTAATCAAATTAATAACGCCGAGAGTAAGCTGATTAAGATATTAGGTATTCCCCCAAAAACTTTGCCTTAAATGTGCCAATAGTCTGAAGAATAAAAAAAATAAAGGGAGATTAAAATGAAAAGCTTCACCACGTCTGCATTTAAAATCATATTATTGTTAATCATCTTTTTGTCCATATCTAATAATCACCTTGCTGCGGTCGAATTGCTCTTCCCGAACGGTGGTGAAATGCTGATGGCCGGTGGCGTTTATACTATCGTATGGAAATATAACCGTGAATATGAAGAGGAAATACCCAACATACATATTGATTTATCTATCGATAACGGTCAGACTTGGGAAAATATTGTACTAACGTGGAGTACAAATTGGTACCAATGGCAGGTACCATATGTAGATTCGAATCAATGCTTAGTTCGCATTAGCCTTGAACTGCTCTGTCCACTCGTCATCGGCCCTTGCCCCGAAGCAGATGTTGATTGGGATTGGGATGTGGATTTCTTTGATTTCGCCCTTCTTGCTTCAGCTTGGCAAAGTAGTCCAGTTGATGACAAATGGAATCCTCACTGTGATATTACAGAAGATGGTATTATAGATTACCATGATCTTGATATTCTAACTAAATGGTGGTTAATTGGCATCAACGAAGACATGGACATAAGCGCTGAAACTTTTACTATATTTCAGCTTTGATGACATATCAGTCCGACACAGAAGCGACTTTAGTCTTAAGACTCAAAAAGGAATCAAATTTGCTGACAACTCTCTCGCAGTAAGAAGGAAGAAGTATTCCTCGCGCCTGCACCCCGCCGTGAAACGGCGGGCTATATACAAACGCCCGGACGGCGGGCGTTGAAAGGGTAAATAAGAAAGTAACCCGCCGGATAAACCAACGGGCTTTCGGATTGGGCGGACACGCAGGTCCGCCCGTACAAGATTTGATTGGAATCTCGCCGCAGATTCCGCTACATTTATGCAATGGCGTAAGCCATCTTGACGATTATGAGTAGAAAAGCAGTAAAACCACGTCTTATAGCTTTTGAGGTTACCCGTCGATGTCGGTATAGCTGCCGACACTGCCGGGCAAACGCAGGCGCCACTGGCGAAGAAGAACTGACCACAAGCCAGTGCAAAAAAATACTTAAGTCCGTAGCGAAGTATAAGAAGTGCGTTTTGATTCTGACCGGCGGAGAGCCGATGGAACGGGGTGATATTTACGAGCTTATTCGATATGGGCGTAAGATGGGCCTGCGAATGGTGATGGCGACGTGCGGGTACCTGATTGACGAGAAAACAATTGTCAGATTAAAAAAGGCGGGCATTACGGCTTTATCTTTTTCTCTCGACGGGTCTAGTGCCGAAACCCACGATAAATTCAGGGACACTAAAGGCGCTTTCGATTCGACAGTTAACGCCGCCAAAATAGCTCATAAGGCGCGTGTTCGCTTCCAGATTAATACCACAATCAGCAGAATTAATATTGACGAAGTTATCGGCATAGCAAGATTGGCAAAAGAACTCGGCGCTTATTGCTTCAATCCGTTTATTCTTGTTCCGACCGGTCGGGGCAGAGAAATTGCCGAGGAGATTCTCGACCCTGTGGAGTATGAAGTATTGTTGAATGAGCTGCTGCGGATAAAACTTAAATTGGACCCGTCGCTTCCCTCGGCTTCGCCGAGAGGCGGGCGCCCCGAGGCGAGAATTAAAGTAAGAGTTACCTGCGGGCCTCAATTTGCGCGGGTATGCAGGCAAGCCGAAGCCAAAGGATTGACGGAGGACGTGGCCGGCTGTATGGGCGGGGTGGGATTTGGGTTTATAAGCTACCGCGGCGACGTGCAAACCTGCGGTTTCCTTGACGTACCGGCAGGCAATCTAATCAAGAGCAATTTCGATTTTGGCGAGATTTGGGAGAAGTCGGAATTTTTAAGAGAAATTCGCAGCATATCAAATTACAAGGGCAACTGCGGGATTTGTGAATACGTCGGCATCTGCGGAGGGTGCAGGGCAAGAGCTTATGCGATGAGCGGAGATTATCTGGGGGAGGACCCTGTTTGTAACTACCAAAACAAAAAACCACAGATTGACACGGCGCGGCCTAAAGGCCGCAACCAAAAAAATTAGACACGGATTTACACCGATTAACACTGTTTTAAAAGTAAATATAGGCGGGGTAAACCCCGCCCTACAAGATGAATTCGTGAAATTTGTGAAATCTCCCCTCGGGGTGGCAAGGCCACGTGGTTAAAAATAGGAAATAAGAAGCGTGCAATTGACAAAATTACAGAAACAGTTATGCAACGTGCTTCAGGAGGGTCTGCCGATTTGTCCGAAACCGTATGACGATTTAGCAAAATATTTGAATAATAATGAAGAAACAATCTTGCAGGAAATCAGAGAGCTTAAAGAATTGGGGGTCATTCGGCGGATTTGTGCGCTGATAAACAGCCGTGCGCTGGGAATGACAAGCACTTTGGTTGCCGCACATATTCCGGAAGAGAATCTGCAGGAGGTTGCTGAAGCAGTTAACAGCTTGGAAAATGTCTCCCATAATTATTTGAGGGAGCATTACTACAATTTATGGTTCACATTACAAGCCGAGTCGCCCAAGCAAATTGAGGTTACGGTATCAAATCTTTCGGGTCGCTTCGGAATTGATTTTTACAGTATGCCCATTGAGCGTGTTTTTAAGCTTGACGTTCGCTTTGACGTCGAGGGTGAGGGCCAGCTGCCTGGTGATATCGAGCAGATTCCAAAGAGTAAGACGGTGGAGCTAAATGAGGCTGAGAAACAAATACTCTCAAAATTAGAGGACGACCTGGATGTGATTTCGGAACCCTTTGATTTTTTGTGCAGTGAAGGGTTAGAGACCGAGGAGGTTTTGCGGATTATACAAAGGCTAATTGATAAAGGGGTTATTCGGCGTATAGCGGCGATAGTTGACCATCGCAAATTAGGATTTGTTGCAAATATCCTGTTTTGCAGCAGAGTCCCTGAGGGAAGAATCGTCGAAGCCGGCGAAGCATTGGCACGTTTCGGGGCAGTGAGCCATTGCTACGAGAGGAAAACCGTTAAAGGTTGGCCTTATAATTTGTATGCGATGATGCACGGTAAGAGTATGGGCGAGATTCAGCATACGATAAACAAATTTACCGAGGCGGAGAAGATAGATTCATTTGAACTACTGCCGACAGCGGCGGAGCTCAAAAAACAGCCTGTCAAACACCGATTCAATTAGACATTAAACCTGAAATTGATAATATCGCCATTCTGAACAACATAGTCTTTGCCTTCGAGTCGGATTTTGCCGGCGGCTTTGACGGCTTTCTCGCTGCCGAATTTTTTTAGGTCATCAAAGCCGAAGATTTCAGCTTTAATAAAACCCCGTTTAATGTCGGTATGCACTTTTCCGGCTGCATCGAGAGCGACGGTTCCCTGTTTTATAGGCCAGGCGCGCAGCTCATCGGAGACAACCGTTAAAAAGCTGATTAACCCCATCGCCGAATAACAGCTACTGACGAATTTACCCGCTTCTGGCTCGGTTATGCCCAGATCAGCCATAAATTCCCGCCTGCTGTCGGCGTCTAATTGTGCCAGCTCGTATTCCAGCCTGGCACAAATTGTAATGACCGGCACAGAGCTGCTGATTACGTCGGTGAAATCGAATTTTGTGTCTAACTGGTTCTCGCCGATATTTACCACAACTACCATCGGCTTTAAGGTCAAAAATCCGAGGGATTTTATCGTTTCAAGCTGCTCATCTGTTTCAATAACTGTGCTAATCGGCTTTTCGGATTCTATTGCCTCTTGTAATTTTTTCTGCAATTCTAATTCTGCCTTGTCGTGTGCCTGGGCTTTGGTGGGTTTATGGAGCTGCTTTTCAAGTTTTTCTATGCGTGTCGTAACAAGCTCTAAATCGGTAAGCAGTAATTCGGTCCGCAGCTCCATTAAATCTCTGGCTGGGTTTATACTATCCCGGTAGGGCGGCACAGCCGGATTTTCAAACGCCCGCACAACCAGAACAAGTAAATCGGAGGTTCTTATCTGATTAATCAGGCGTCGCGCTGCAGCACGGCCATGCTCATCGGTAAAGTTAAAGCCCGGCAGGTCAAGACAATCGAGCATCGCATAGGTTATTTTCTTGGGCTTGTAATATTCGGTCAGCCAGTCGAGCCGAACATCGGGAACGGACACGATGGCTTCTTCGATTTTAGTCGAGCCAACCGGCGGGATTGCTTTGCCGCTCAGCCCGGCCAAAATAGTGCTTTTGCCGGATTGCAATAAGCCCAGTAGTGCAACTTTCAACTACTCAACTCCTTCCCGTCTGCGATGGGCAAGCCTTATAAACGGTGTTTCCATAAGAGTCATACGCTACGACGGCGGGGAAATCAACCACCTGCAGTTTCCTGATGGCTTCGGTCCCCAAATTTTCGTAAGCGATTACCTCTGCGGAAATGATGTGCCTGCTAAGCAGCGCCCCTGCTCCGCCAATAGTAGAAAGATGGACCGCTCCATACTTTTTCAGCGCATCTCTAACCTCATCGCCTCGATATCCTTTTCCAATCATTGCTTTTAGGCCTTTGGCGATGAGCATTGGGCTAAAAGCGTCCATTCTTGATGAGGTAGTGGGCCCGGCAGCGCCGATTACTCTTCCGGGGCGGGCAGGTGTAGGGCCAACAAAGTAAATAACCGCTCCTTCAAGTTCAAAAGGGAGTTTATTCCCCGCTTTTATCTCCTCACACAATCTTTTATGGGCCATATCCCGAGCAGTATAGATTATGCCGGAGACGAGAACCTCATCGCCGACTTTCAGCGAACGCACGACAGAATCGGTCAGAGGCGGCTGCAATTTTCTTATCTGTCCCATGTTTTTGGTTTTCCTGTCTTGGAGAACACAGAAAGTTTACACTATATTAGCGATTTTGCGAATTGAAAAGCTTAGAATTTTCTTTGAAGTGTGCGAAGTGCGGATATAATGTTATTATCATGGCTAAATATCCCATATTTCTTGAACTGGGCGGTCGTCGTGCGGTTGTGATAGGGGGAGGAGCCGTGGCGGCACGAAAGGCTCAGGCACTACTGGCAGCAGGGGCGCGGCTGGTGGTGGTATCCAAAGACATCGATGATGCGCTAACCGCACTTTGTCAGGGCACGAATGCTGAATTAATAAAATCCGGATATTCCAAAAATTATATTGCCGAGGCGGTGTTAGTTATAGCTGCAACGAGTGACGAGCAACTCAACAAACGAATCTATAAAGATTGCCAGGAGCTGGGGATTTTATGCAATGTTGTCGATGCACCGGAACTTTGTGATTTTATTGTTCCTGCTGTCGTGAAGCGCGGCGACCTGCAGGTAGCCATCGGCACCGAAGGGCATTGCCCCGCCTACGCCGGCCATTTACGGAAGAAATTAGAGCAGACCTTTACAGATAAACATGGCGAATTTCTGGCTGAGCTGGAAAGACTACGAAACCGCATTATTAAAGATGTTCCGGACCCCATCGACCGTAAGACCCTGTTGGGGCAGCTGGTTGATGATAAGTCGTTCGAGTATTTCATTCAAAACGGCCCCGTCCAATGGCAAAAGTATGCTGATAGATTCATATCAAAGGGAAATACGAGCTAATCCGCCTGTGGCGGATAAAAAACCGGTTTTCGGGGGGAGGAAATCTTAGGCCTGTATGCTGTCGATTGTTATTTGCAGGTATTTTTGGCGGTGGCCGATACGCCTTCTGGTGTTTTTGCGTCTGGTAAAGTACATCGGATGGAGCTTCTTGCCTTTAACGACGGCGTCTTCTGCAGAGGTCTTAAATGAGGCAACAACCTTTGCGCCTTTCACCAAGGGTGCGCCGATTTTGACTTTTTCGCCGTCACTTACAAACAAAACTTTATCCAGCTCGATTGTCTTGGCATCAGGCGAGACATCGGTCAATTCGATATTTATGCAATCGCCCTGGGCGACCTTATACTGCTTTCCGCCTTGTTCAATCACTGCATACATTCCAAAAACTCCTGAAGTTTACCTTTAAAAATTCGGATAGTTGAGATATCTTACATATTCTTTTCTTTTTTGTAAAGCAAATTATCGGATATTTTTGTATCCTATTATTTGCCCAGTGATCAGGGATTAAAGAGAATGACGGTTTTAGGAGCGATTATATGCAGGTAGCTATGATAGGTGACAAAATCGTGCCGCTGGCCGAGCTTGAGCCGATTTACAGCGACCGCGGAACCTACTTCGGCGATGGCGTTTATGAAGTCCTGCGAAGCTACAACGGTAGAATCTTTGCACTTGAAGAGCACCTGCAAAGATTCGCCAGAAGCCTGTCTGAAATTGGAATAGTCAACGTGGACATCGACCAGATTCGCTCCCGAATAAAAAAGGCCTTTGATGCCGCGGGTATTTCCAACGCCAGGATATATCTCCACATTACCCGTGGTTCTGCGCCGCGCAGCCATACCTGGAAGGCCGACCTAAAGCCCAATTTTTTTCTGACTATTATAGAACTATCCGACAGTGCGGAAGAAAAGAGGAAAGGTATCGCAGTATCGACCCATCCTGACTGGCGATGGAAGAGATGCGACATAAAATCGCTGAATCTTTTAGCGAACGTTCTTGCCCGTCAGGATGCGGAGCAAAAAGGCTGTGCCGAGGCGATACTTGTCGATGACACAGATTTGATAACTGAAGGAGCCGGTTCGGCATTTTTTGCAGTTTTCGGACAGAGATTGCAAACCGCTCCACTTACAGCCAATATTCTGCCTTCAATTACGCGCAAATTTGTAATCAAAGCGGCTAAAAATATCGGATTGGAAGTGGTCGAAAAATCATTACCACCGCAACAGGCGAGGGATGCGGATGAACTTTTTATCGCGGTGACCACTAAAGATATTGTTCCTGTAGTGAAATTCGACGGCAAGGTCATCGGAGCCGGTAAGCCCGGCAGATACACGAAATTGCTTATGCAAGAGTTTTGCTCGTTCACTTTGTAGGATTTTGTTACTATTATTTTTTTGAGAGACGACATTAACCTGTCATAGTTTTTTTGTTCTTAATTGACAGTTTTTCGCGGAGGGGTTATTTTGTAGACAGTTGCGGACTGTTGCGCCCGTAGCTCAATTGGATAGAGTGTTGGGCTTCGAACCCAAAGGTTGCAGGTCCGAGTCCTGCCGGGCGCGGTTTTTTAACCTTATTATTTTCAAGCTGTATCTTATCAATGTATTCCAACTGTCCGCCGCCGAAATCAATCTGTTTGCCATCTGAATCCAGGAACTTCCATCCAAGGGCCTGAGCTGCACCGACTCCACCATCTACGGTGGCGCTTCCGCCGACCGCCAGCAGAATCTTGTCGGCGCCGTAGTCCGCTGCCGCTTGAATGAGCTGGCCTGTCCCAAAGGTGGTTGTTTTGAGGGGATTGGTTTGTCCAGAACTTAACAATTCTAAGCCGCTTGCCTTTGCCATTTCTACCAAAGCAACCTTTGTATCCGGGAAAAATGCAAATCCGGCACTCACCTGCATTAGCGGCAACGGGCCCATAGCTTTTATCTCAATCCATTGCCCTCCGCGTGCAGCCATCATAGCTTCTGCTGTTCCTTCTCCGCCGTCAGCCATTGGAATACTGACAATCTTAAGCTCAGGACAAATCGACTTTAAAGTGTCTTTTACAATTTTACAGGCACAAACAGCACTGATACTCGATTTAAACGAATCCATCGCAACTACGATTTTCAATTTATTGACCCTCTAAGGAATTCTGATAGTAAACAGGATTTAACATAACAAGGATGCCAGAAGAATTCAACTGTTCAGGATATTAAGAGGCCGTTATAGGCTCAAATTCAATATTGTAATCAAAACTTGACAGAAAAGGCGTGAAATGCTACAATAAGCTGAACTAAGGTGGGGATTTTTGCCTTCCCCTGTGGGCACCTTGGTATTTAATGCTAACTTTGGAGGAAGCGGCACAGCATTGACACACACCAAGTCCACCATAAGGAGAGGAGTTTCAGTGCAAAAAAGATTGTTGATTGTATTGCTGGCCCTGGGTTCGGGAACAATAGCGGGATGTTCTATCAATCCTCCTGGTTATATGGCAGTGAATACCAAAAGCCTCGAAAACAGGGCTGATATACGCTTGATAGACCCAAATGACGGACCATATTCAATAGAAGTTATACCAAGGAACGACGGGGGCCGGGATTACTTTTGGGAAATAGACAGCCAGATAGAGCAAACCAAGCCTTGCCGGGTTAAATACCATAGGTTGTATTCCACGAGCCGTTTTATGGTGGTTGAAGGCAGAGTAGGAGATGGCGGGAAGAGGTATCCGGTCGTGTTAGATACAGGGGCGTCACAATCTATCTTTGTTAAAGATACCCATGTCTTAGACAATAAGCTGCCAATTTATCCAATGCAAACTAACAAAGCGGGTTTGAACGGTTATAATTTGGGACTCTGCCACCTTCCTGAATTGCAGATAGGGAATGTGGCATTAGTTGATTGGCCTTGCTTATATCTGGAGCGGCATACAAAGCTTGAATTGTTCGGATTGTCAATTACCCAAGACGATATCAAAGATGATTCTATCATCGTAGGACTGCCGGTGTTGCAGGAATTCAAATATGTTCTGTTTGATAACATTAGAAAGGAAGTGGAGTTTTCATATAACGAACTCTTTGAGCCCGGGGAGACGGGCCTGTGGGAGCAATACCCGCTTTCAATTGAAGAAGACTTTCGCGGTAATGCTTTTCTTTTTGTGAGTATTCCCATTTGTGGAGAGGAGATTGAGCTGCAGCTTGATACCGGCAGTGGAAGGGGACTGGCGATTCGGGAAGAGCTGTGGGAAAAGATGTGTGAGAAAATCCAGAACGTGAAGCTCAAGAACGGTGGAGACTTATACCCGTACATTGGGCGGCTACCCTGTAAGCGGGGTATTATTGGGAAACTTGAGATGGGAGAGAGGATGGTCAAGAATGTGGAAATTTCGGTTTTCCCAAACGACAGTCCACTTGTGAAGGGCTGCCAAGGATTACTGGGGATGCAGTACTTTCAAGATACCGTGATGGTGCTGGATTTTGAAAGCAAGCTGATGTGGATTAAGAATCCGCAAAGATGACAGCTCCTCGCTGCCAGCTCTGTCAAGTAGTGTTAGTGTTATAACACCTTCAATTTACTATGCTAATAATATGACAGCCTACAAAAATCGGGGCGACAGGACTTGAACCTGCGACCCCTTGCACCCCATGCAAGTGCGCTAGCCAAACTGCGCCACGCCCCGTATAAACAACGATATTCTAACACAAATGTTGAGGTTTTCAAATACATAAATAAAAAATATCAGCTTGTCTTTACCGTTGTACCGCCAGTTTTATACCGGCTAATAGCTCTTCGCCGGTGCGGCTTTGATATTCGGATTTACCGAATAACTGGTGTCTGTCTAAAATCTGCATTTCTGCGTCGTAATATTTTTGCACCGCCCCTATGCCGGCTCCTGCAACACCATCAGCTTTGTACCCGCCGTCTAAAAGCCAGGTGCTTATCTGGTCATCGTACTCGGCAGGATAAATCAGAGCTGCCATAAATTTATTATCATTGTATTTAGCCAGATGCACTTTGGCTCGGCAGGGCGGCGCAGTTTTGACAGCTAAATTAACCAGCCCTTTGAAATCCCGATTAGCGGTTTTGAGGTCGCTTGAGTGGAAGAACATCCCCGCCTCAAGCTGGAAAATCTCTGCTCGCATACCTTTTAGCTCAAGTTTGCCGTCGGGATATGCTTTGTGTATTTTGTAGGCCTTGCAGTTTTTGTACTTTTCGCTCTCGAAAAGCTCAGCGACTTCTTCAGCAGTAAAGCCGACGCCGCAATGGTCGCCGAAGTCGAAGACATATAGGCCGACGTATTTTTGTGGATTTTGCAATTCTGGTAATTCCATAATCCTTTATTTAATCCTCAGCCGAGCAAATTTTCGTTTGCCGACCTGAATAATCATTCCATCGGTGGGTGTGATTTCGGCGTTAGGATCAAGTACTTTTACGTTATCAATACTGGTGGCAGCTTGTCTTATCATTCGCTTCGCTTCGCTACTACTTGATACAAGTGCGGTCTGTAAGAGAATTTTGGCAGCAGTAGTCGGTGCCGAACTTACTTTAACTTCCGGTATGTCATCTGGCAGTTGTCCCTGTGCGAAGACCTTGTCGAACTGGGTCGCGGCAAGCTGAGCGGTTTTTTCGTCATAAAACTGAATCAGGATTGTTTTAGCCAACAGGACTTTTGCTTCTTTCGGATGCGTTTTATCGGGGTTGACAAGTTCAGTTATCCTTTCGGCTGACAAATTGGTTAAAAGCGTAAAATAATTTTCCATCATCTGGTCGGAAATACTCATAACCTTGCCGAACATATCGTTTGGCTCATCGGTTACGCTGATGTAATTACCCTTCGATTTGCTCATTTTTTCTTTGCCGTCCAGACCGATGAGAATGGGCATAGTAATTACAATCTGCGGCTCCTGTCCATACGCTCGCTGAATGTCCCGCCCAACAAGGTTGTTGAATGTCTGGTCGGTGCCGCCTAATTCGACATCACTTTTTACTACTACTGAATCGTAACCCTGCATAAGGGGGTAGAGAAATTCGTGTGTATAGACATCTTCATCGGCTCTGAGACGTGCCTTAAAGCTGTCTCGCTGAAGCATTTGTGCGACAGTTTTTTTAGCTGCCAACTGAATCAGTTCAATTAAAGTCAGCTTTTCAAGCCATTCGCTATTATATCGTACTTCGAGTTTGTCTTTTGAGGTGTCTAAGATTTTTCCTGCCTGTTGAAAGTAGGTCTTTGCGTTTTTTCCGATTTGCTGCGGTGAGAGCATCGGCCTGGTTGTATCCTGGCCTGAAGGGTCGCCAATTCTTGCAGTGTAGTCGCCAATTATCAGGACCGCTTTATGGCCGAGGTCCTGGAACTGGCGCATCTTTCGAAGCACTACCGTATGGCCGAGGTGTATATCGGCGCTGGTCGGGTCCAGGCCGAGTTTGATGCGAAGCCGATTGCCTTTTTTAGCTGCATTGGTGAGTTTTTTGGCCAATTCGTCCTCGGTGAAAATCTCGACCGTACCTCGCTTTAGAAGTTTAATCTGTTCTGCAATTGTCTCTGCCATAGATTCTTCTTTGTAAATTGAGAATTTCTAAACAGCGGAATTATAAAGGATAAGTTGCAAATAAGCAAGGAGCACCCGACAGCCATATTTGGTCCTGCGTTTTAACGAGGGTTTGCTCTTTTAACCTTGTTTTGCTTGACGTATGAAGCTACCGCAAAAGCATAAGCAATAGCCGCGGCAACAAAGAAACCAACGCACACTATTTTTACCTGTCCTTGACTTATCAGTTGCCACAATGGTTTTGCCTTGCTTGGCCAGAATATTTGCACATCCCAGTGGTAAATGGCGTCAATAACAACGTGAAGCCACACACCGAGAACGCCGGATACAGCCATTTTCCAAAGGCTGGTTTGGTAAGGTATGCGAAGCATTTGCATTATCTTTTCAAAGAAATGCCGCAACGGATACGCCGCAATACCCCAAATGGCGCCCACTACCGCCCCAAATAGCAGCGTATGACAATATCGGTGCGTCGGCCACCCAAGTCCAAGCAGCCCTATCACCAGCACCTCAATATCAACGATGACATTAGCGAGAACGAATACCGGTATATCAAGCCACTTTCTAAGAGTGAGCCCGATAAACACACTCGGCCCAAAATGATATGGCGTAATCGGCATTTGAGTCTCGCTTCAAAGGATAACAATGGTTAAATGCCGCTTAAGTATTCATTTTTCTGCAGATAGTTTTGGACATAGTCTTTTATTGCATTTTCGAGGGAAGTTATTTGTTTTTTGTAGCCGGCTTTGCGGAGCTTGGTTATGTCGGCCTGTGTGAAGTATTGATACTGATTGCGAATTGAATCGGGCATTTCGACATATTCGACATTCGCACTTTTACCCATTGCGGCGAAAACCGCTTTTACAAGGTCGTTCCACGTGCGAGCCTTGCCGGCGCCGATGTTAAACAGGCCGGTTATTTTTGGGTTGTCATAAAAAAATAGCGTCATATCGACAGCGTCCTTTATGTAAAGAAAATCCCGCATATATTCGCCGTCGGCGTAATCGGGGTTATGGGATTTGAAGAGGCGGACTTTGCCGGTGTCTCGAATTTGCTCGAAGGCCTTTAGGACAAAACTTCGCATATCGGCTTTGTGATATTCATTCGGGCCGAAGACATTAAAATATTTTAAGCCGACGATTTTTTTTAGCAGGCCTTTTCTGTGCGCCCACAGGTCGAAAAGCTGTTTGGAATGGCCGTACATATTCAAGGGCCTCAATTCTTGGATTTTTTCTTCGTCGTCGGAAAAGCCCTTTGAGCCGTCGCCGTAGGTGGCGGCGCTCGAGGCGTAGATAAAGCGAACATTAGCGTCGGTTGCCCACTGGGCCAATAGGCTGGAGTATTGGTAGTTATTTTTTCTAAGGTATTCAGCGTCTGTCTCGGTTGTATCGGAACAGGCGCCCATATGAAAAACCGATTCAATGTCCGTGCCAATTTTTTTCTCAACGACTGTTTTCAGAAAGTTGTTTTTCTCCGCATAGTCAGCGAAGGATAAATTCACAAGATTTTTACACTTATCTTTACCGTGCTCGTCAACTACTAAAATATCGGTAATGCCTCGAGAGTTCAAGGCGGCAATTATTGCTGAGCCGATAAAGCCGGCTCCGCCGGTAACTATTATCATGTACAAATCCCCTATGTCAGCCATTTAGTTTTTGTAAGCTTAATTTGACGTCTCGATTGTGTCAATGTTTAATGGATTTAAAGCGCATAAAAAAACCGCCCAAAGCTGAGCGATTGGGGAAAACTGAAGAGGTCCGGCGTATTTCTAACACATAGCAATATAACTTGCAATTGCGAGAATTAAAATCCGCCTTTTTGTGAAAGTAAACGGAAGCCAGATTTCGTAATAAAACTTTTTCATCCCCCACCCCGGAAAAATAGAACCGTCAAATAATTATTTTATTATGAGGTTATTATACCCTAAAAGCGGTGAGGAAAGCAAGAAAAATCGTCTTCTGGTAGACGTAAGTTCCTGTTAATAAGATGGTTGCGCTTAATAAATCCGCTAAATTTTTTGGGCGATGCGAATGCAGGTTCTTAGGAAGAACCTGCCGGCCGAAACTATCTGAGATACTCTGTTTAAAATACCGGTCAGGCCAACTTGCTGACCGCTTCGGCGATAAGTTTACCTATGGGCAAATGCTGCGGACAGCGAGCTTCGGCAAGGCTGTAATCGATACTGAGCAGTTTGTTTCTTACATTGCCGGGAATTTGAGCAAAAAGCTCCCTTGCTTCTTCTTGCTCACCATAGCTGTTGTAATACATCAAATACCGCATAATATCGCTGGTATATGGTGTGTCCGGCAGGGCTGCGTCACAGATGTATGCGCAACCGGCGCAATAACCGCTACAAGTCGCTGCAGCGTATTTCCTGAAGACATCCGTATCTGCCTGTGTAAGGTTGGTTTTATCGAGCACAGCAGCTATGTTTGAACGAAGCAAAGTAACATTTTCCATTCTTATACAGGCTGCGGTGATGCGTTTATCCTCGAGGACGGCTTTTATCAGGGCCTGCTCGCGTGTGTAGCCTTTATCGAGAAAGTGAGTGACCATTTTATCTTCGGCCTCGGCTTGTCTCTTTTGGCCTCCGTACAACACCTTCATTGCGATAAGGCCGACGCCAGCTTCGTGGCAGGCCTGGACAGCTTCCTGCATTCGCGGATTTTGCATCATGGAAACATTGTAGGTTGTCATTATCGCATCAATCCAATTGAGTTTGGACGCAGCCATCAAACATTTCCTCATATTTTTATGCGTGCTGAACCCGAAAAAGCATATGAGCTTGCGTTTCTTTGCGTCCTCGGCCCATTTTTGCATCTGCTCCGTGAGCTGAAAGTCAGGGTTATCACAGCCGTGAACACCATAGTACAGGTCGATGTAATCGATGTTCATTCTTTTTAGCGATTCCTGCAGTCGCTGTTCGAGCTGTTCGGCTACGTTGCCTTGTTTGCTGTTCACCCCGGATGCCTTGGTAACGATGAAAAGTTTCTGTCGGACTTCCGGGTTTTTCTTGAGAAACGTTCCTATGCCGATTTCGCTGTTTCCGCCAGCGTAATCGTTGGCGGTGTCCCAGTAGGTGGCGTTGTACTGGAGATTGGCCTTTAAGATAAGCTGGTTTTCAGTGATATCGAACATCAAACCATTGGCCAGTACCGGAATCTCAATACCAGTCTTACCGAGTTTTCGTCGAGGAAGTTCGGGAAATTTCGCCTCTTCTATCTTTTGAACTGCGTTTGGCTCATTTATATCAGCCTTTGCTTTCACAGAGGCAATTGCGGAGCCGATGCCCAAAACCCCGACTGTCTTTAAGAAATTCCTTCTATTGATATTATTGTGTTTTTCTTTCATTGTATTTATCTCCGAAAATTTTCAGTGTTTAAGTAATAGCTTTCTATCAGTGCTTCTTGTTTCACCTTCTGCAGAGACCCTTACAGCTTTTTTGCCGCTTACGGGGCATTCGTGTTCGCAAACTCCGCAACCGATGCATTTTTCAATATCAACGTAAGGCCTTTGCAGCCGAACTTGAATCTTAATTTTACCGCCTGGGACAGGGATTTTCTCGAACTGATTATCAGATGAAATCACAATGGTATTTCCGGTATTTGCTGCGATTTTTCTGGGTTTATCACCTTCAACAGCACAATAGTAATCACCGGTCGCAAGTTTGTCAAGCGAAAGATTATTCTCGATAGTTTCTATAGTAATGCTTGAAGCTTTTTTTACCGTCAAAATGCCGTCTCTTATTGTATTGAAACATTCCTGCGTATAAATTGCCTTCGGGCTGACTGGGCAGTTTTCTTCACATACGATGCAGGGCTTATCCATCGCCCACGGAAGACACCTGTCACGGTCAAAAAAGGCAGTCCCTAATTTGATTGGTCCGACCTCAGCAAACGCACCGGTTCCAAGTTTCTCGGAAAGGGTAATCGGCCTGATAGCCGAGGTTGGACACACCTGCCCACAAGCGACGCAGTTCAACTGACAGCCGCTTGAACCAATTCGGTTGTTCAGCACGGGTGTCCAGAGATTTTCCAATCCGCCGTCGATTCCGGCGGGCTGAATAACGTTTGTAGGACATATCCGCATACATTGGCCGCATTTGATACATCTCTTCAAGAATTCTTTCTCGACCAATGCACCGGGCGGCCGGATAACTCTGTGATACCAATTGCTGCCCAACTTGTTGCTAAGTCTGACCGCTGGTATCGCAAAAATACCGCTTGCAAGCGAGAGCATAAACCCTCTTCGCGAAATATCCGGATTCGTAATTTCACCTGCCAGTGATGGCTGTGTCTGGTAGCTGATTATGTTCTCCTTGCAATCGTCGAGGCAGTTAAAGCAAAGCACGCATTCGCTTATCCTGATGCTGCCCGCAGGTTCGCAGCCGCCTTCACAGGATTTCTCGCATAATTTGCAATTAACACATTCGTTTTGTTTTTTGCCGATTCGCCAAATAGCAAATCTGTTAATGATGCCGAATAATGCCCCTAAGGGACATATAAATCTGCAGTAGAATCGAGGGATAACCATGTTAAGAAAGACCGCTGTAAAAAATATCACCAGTATCAGCCACGCCCCCTCGTAGAACCGTTCCGCTGCCGAAATGAGATTAACAGACCTGTCGACTATAGGCAGCAACGCCAGGTTAAAGGAACGAGTTATCAGCGGTATGGGGTCGAGCAAGCCCAGTTGCAAACTGGCTGCAATCGATGGAAACGCCGCCATAAAAAGAAAGAATATGAGTATGAAGTATTTTATGCACTGGGGTTTTCGGTATTTGTTGAGCTGGATTTTTTGTGGCGTTGATTTTTTTCGATTGCCCCAAAAGCCCACAAAGTGGTGCAGTGAGCCGAAAGGGCAAACCCAACTACAGAAAAATCGCCCGACTACTATCGTCAATATGATTGTAGCCAATGCCCATAAGAGACCTCGATAAAGTGTATGCGTAGTCAGCATCGTGCCTATTGCCACCAAGGGGTCAAGCTGCAAGAACCAATTCACGGGCCAGCCCCGTAACTGCCACAGTTTCTCACCTGCTGTGCTGACTATGCAAAACCAGACAAACAGGATGAAAAAGAAAACCTGACTTATTCGTCTTGCCTGCACAATTTTCATAAACTTACTTCTAACTTACTGTAGCAAATATTGGTTTGAGTGATTCGTAGTCAGTGGTTCCTACACTGGCTTTTTCAGCTTTTGCAAGGTAGGGCAAATCCGAGACCTTCAGGTCCAGCAGAGTGCAACCGTAGGAATCAGCCGCCACGCAATCAGTGCTTGCGATTAAGGTATTTGCGCGTCTTAAATCTGAAATCGAGCCCCCGGTTGGGCCGTTTGTCATCATAACCTCGGTGCCGTCGAGTATAACCAACGTCGGCCTTACCATCATAGCTAACTCGGCGATGATGGTGTTAATATCCTGATGAAAGATATTCCGGCGTCCCCCCAAAAGCCCATACCAATTTTTCATTGTCATTGAAGCACCGGCCCTGTGATGGTTTTTAATGGGAGCAATACCAATCAGCTTGTCAACATCCTTGAAAGGCTCAAAGAAAATGGGCCAATTTTTAATAAGCTGGCCTCCAGTCAGTGTGGTAACTTTGAACAGGTGAGCTTTTGGTAATACAACTTCGGCTCCGGCAGCACTTGCCGCTTTGCCTATGCCGCTTAATGTAAAACAACTTGCAGGGTCGTTAATCGGATTGTCGGTAACGATAACTTTTTTTGCTTTACCTCTGCTGTAGCACAGCCGTACCACTTCAGCCACCAGTTCTGGATTAGCCGTAGCACCTAACATCGGCGGTGACGCAAATGCGACGTTGGGTTTTATGGCAACTGTTTCGCCGGGCCTGACGAATCTTTCTATACCGCCGAGCAGCTCTATTGCTTTGTCGACAGTTTTTACCCTGTCTGAACCTTTTGCAATGCTCATTGTCTGGCCGAGGCGATGTTGTACCGAGAAATCCTGTAGTATCACGCGATTTTCATCTTCAACACCGGCTTTTGGCCCCTTGGTATCATAAAGCAGATATGAAACAGTGCCTGCAACGGCGATTGAAATTCCTGCTTTGCCGGCCCGTGTCAGTAACTGTCTTCGATTTATTTTTTTATCGTTTTGTTCATTCATTATTTGCTGAGCTGATAATTTCGCCGAGTCTGTTAATGAGTATTTCTGCTAATTTCTCTGCGGCCTGCTGGTTTTCTGCTTCGTGAATACCGGCAACAAAAGGCCCCGTTGTAAAAACAATTTCAGTCGCGCCATAGAAATCCATAACTTTACCTTCGAGAGTTTTATTGGTTGTGCTTTTTATTACGGCACCATTTTCAATCAGAAAGTTGCGATAGCTTTCTGCGATTGCCTCAGCATCCCTGGAATCGGCCCGTTTGCTCAGGAAGGCGGTAACAGTTTCATTTCCAGACCGATATTTTGCGGTGAAAGTATTGGTCAATCTTTCAAAGCCAAAGGCATTTACCAGGTAAAGTTTGATGCTGCCCGCAACCAAGTTCTCTTGAGGAAACACCGCAAATTCAGTTATCCCGCTATCGTGGTCAATGGCTAAATTTGCCTGAATCTTACGGGCAGCTTCTGCCATTGCGCTGAACAATTCACCAGATTCGGAGGAACCAACCAATTCTATATAATATTTGCCGTGCACAAAGTACAGAGCGTTGCCGGTTTTGTATGCAAGCTGCATAGGCAGAAAAGCCTCCGACTCGGCTCTTTTTTGCACACTATAAACGGAAAAGGCGTTTTTGACGGTACTCATATCATAAGCATAAAGTTCCATCCACAAGCTCCGGTCGTTTATGCTTACAAATCGCTGGGTGAACAATTCTTCAAAGCCGGATTCGGTATAAAGAGGAGCTTTGCCGTTAATCTTTTCATAAAGATTTTCAGAATTATAAACTTCAACTTTTGAGAGCATTTCAAAACCGGCAGGGGCAAGAGAACTTAACTCAAAAGGAATTTCGAATTTCGAATTTTGAGTTTCGAGTTTTGGTATGGCAGTTGTGTCTATGCCATATCGGCTCATGTTATAATTGAATTGCTTTATGAATACCCCAACCCCGATGAGAGAAAGAATCGCTAACAGGCAGATGCTTATAGCAGATTCAAGACGTTTCACTCGGCCGGGAACTGACATAACCTACTCCAATAACAACTATCTACCGTAACCTGAATAGATTATAATTTTCGTGGTGTTTTGTCAATCCCGGCATCTTGTCATTGCGAGGAGCAAAGCATCGCGGCAATCTCAAAATAGGTTAGCCCACAACTTTATGTTGTGGGTTCGCTGTTGCTGATTCAACCTTAAATTTACTATTGCTATTATCACAGTGCCAGCATAAAATCAGATGAAAATCATGAGCAGATCTTGGTTGAAAATAACACTTGGTTTCCTTCTGAAATATATTATCGGGTTTGTGTTTTCTGCAATTTGTTTTACTGCTGCAATTGTCGTATCTGGGGTGCTTGCTGTATTTGTTATAGGAATGTCTCGCTTTGGGTCAATGGGTATTGTTTTTGGCACGGCACTCTTCATAGGCATTCCAGTAGGGGCAGTTCTCGGAATATTCCTCATCGATAAGTTCATTCTGGGGGTTGGTGTTCTCAAACAGCAAATAATAGCTGGCTTTATAGCAGGAGCAGCTGCATCGGTTTCCTTGGTTATCTTTAGCTTTTATGTCTTGGAAATCCTTCCACATGGACATGAGGGCACAAGTGGAGTACATGGCGGATTTAGCATCTTCTTTATCATAGGTGCTTTGGCTGCTCTATTAGGTTACACTATTGCGGGTTTAACGAAACGGAAGAAACCCCCAAAAACATCTTCACAATAACTTCCTCATTCTCTGCGCACTCTGCGCTCTCCGCGGTAAATTCTTTTTTCGTTGACTTTTCCTCAAAAATATGTTAGAATTCCCGCCAGTTTGCAAGAAAGCAAACGACAAATCGCCCCGTAGGGCAAGGTTTCAGGTCCAGCAGGTCCAAGTCAAGTAATCTATTAAAACTCGTTTGGAGCATTTGAAAACTTGTCTGCTACTCCTTTTGGAGGGACGGAAGCAATGATTGTCTGCCTTGAGCGGAAAATTCAATCAAAAAAGAGTTAATTATGCGAAACAAACCCAATTTCCGAAAAGCCGAAAATGAACTTAACCTTCTATTCCGCAAAGGATTATGAAAATAAATCACCCCTTCGGACGATGGCAAAACAAACCCAAACAAACCCAATCTTGTCTCGCCATAGCCTTGGCGAAGGCGGATTTAATTGGCAATTCGAGGGATTATTGCGGATTGACAAAGCAATTTGGGCGGGGTTATAATACCTTTGTATAGAAAAAAGGAGACCGAAATGGCTGAAAATTTACGATATATTTTGGCGGCGTGGACACCGCAGGGATGGGAGTGGCTGGTTATCCTCGTTGTTGCTTTGTTGATATTCGGCAAACGACTTCCAGATGTTGCCCGCAGCATAGGCAAGAGTTTAACCGAGTTCAAGAAAGGCATCAAGGAAGCCGAGCAAACCAAGGATGAATTGGGAGATGATGTCAAAAAAGTCAAGGACGACGTGGTGAACGAAACCAAAAAGGCATCCGGCCTGGACGAATCCAGCCCCCGTGATTAAATTGCGGCGGGGGCCACATTTTTGAAATTCTACCCCTCGGCTTCGCCGAGAGGCGAGCGAACCTGTCAAAATGGGCAAGACCAAAGAGAATCAAAACCCCCTTCATACCACTATGAGTCTGGGCGACCACCTTGAGGAACTGCGCGCCCGGCTTATCCTTGTGATATTAGGTCTGGCGGTAACCCTTATTGTGTGCCTGGCCTTCGGCAAGTGGATAATATCATTTATTGAACTGCCCTTCATCAAAGTGATGGGGCAGGAAGCACGCCTCCAGAGCATCGCCCCAACCGACGGATTCACCAGCTATATGGAAATATCGATGATTGCAGCAGTGGTGATAGCATCGCCTTGGATTTTTTATCAGTTGTGGCTATTCATTGCCGCAGGACTTTACCCGCACGAGAAACGATATGTCTATCTCGCTGTGCCTTTTTCAACGATTTTGTTCGTCACGGGCGCTTTGTTTTTTGTCTTTATCATAGCGCCGTTAACTCTGCGTTTTCTTGTGCTTTTCAACAAGAGTGTTTTGGGAGTTACTTCCAATTTCACCTTCAAGAACTATGTGTCGTTTGTGTCCACAATGATGCTGGTATTCGGCCTTGCGTTTCAGACCCCAATAGCTATTTTCTTTCTGAATAAAACCGGGCTGGTTTCAGTTGAGGCCCTGTGTAAATCGAGAAAATATGTTGTGCTGGGGATTGTCTTCGTGGCGGCTGCGGCTACACCCGGGTCAGACCTGGTTTCTTTATTCGCTCTGTCGATTCCGATGTATTTGCTCTTTGAGTTAGGCATATTACTAAGTTACTTTGCAAATCGAAGAAAAAGATTACAAAACGGCCGGTGATAAGTTTGACAATCCCAGCTTTTTGGAACCACCTTGGCAGAGCAGTCGAAGCTGATTCTGCGGATTCGAATGATTCGCTAACTCTCCCTCGCAAAAGTACTTGCGAAACTGCTCAGAAGTGGGCGATACAGGACTCGAACCTGTGGCCTCCTGCGTGTAAAGCAGGCGCTCTAACCAACTGAGCTAATCGCCCTTTGATTATGAAAATACAGGTTTTTAGTCCTTGCGTCAATGTTTTTGAAGTTTTATATTTATGTAAACGAGCGAGACTCCTAATAAATAAGGGTGTTTTTTATCACAATAGAGGCATTTTTATGACGGTACTTGAAGCTATTCGTAAACGATACTCCTGCAGGGCATATATAGACAGGCCGATAGAGCAGGAAAAGCTCACACAACTCTTTGAGGCAGCAAGACTTGCACCCTCGGCAAAGAATCTGCAGGATTGGCGCTTCGTGGTGGTTAGAGATAAAGACAAAAAAAGACAAGTAGCTGAGAGTACTAATCATCCGGAAGTCTTTGGAAAAGCAGGAGTTATAATAGCTGCATGCAGTAACAGCAATGACGTTATGAGATGCGGGCAGGCGGTGGCGGCTATCGATGTGGCAATTGCGCTGGAACATATCTGCCTGCAGGCAACGGAGTTAGGATTGGCAACGTGCTGGATTGGGTCGTTCGAGCCGGAGAAGGTCAGGAAAGTATTGAAAATACCACAAGATGTTGCTATAATTGAACTTATGGCACTTGGTTATCCGGCGGACAAGGCGAAAAAACCACAACGTGAGCCGATAGAAAAGATAATGTGCTATGATAAGTGGGAATTTTAAGCAGTTGTGGCATAAGCCATCTTGACGATAAGATATTGAGTTGTAAGGGTTTAGGGGACGTGGTGCAACGGGAGCACACCGCAATCGCATTGCGGGAATGAGGGTTCGATTCCCTCCGTCTCCATTATTTTTTATTCAGTCGTGGTATTAAGATGGGGGAGATAGGCAAGATGGGGTAGAACCAAACGCGCATGTTTGTGTTTGAAAACGTCAAAAGTTGTAGAAAAATTGCGAAAAATTTGGAAAAATGTATGGAAAAGTGAGGAAAATGTATAGAAACGGTTGAAAAAATTGGACAATTTTTTACCCCCCCTGCGCATTTGATTGAAATTTAATTAGCCACAGAGCGGCTGTGTCAAATTTCAAGTATTTTTTAGAGATATTTTGGGAGTCCATAAAGTTTGATTCCTTACCATAGTATTGAGAATAATCAGCAACTTACGCATGCAGGCGGTAA
>Ga0315274_10000234_pt1 | contig 85590 bp, 109 predicted proteins | sample YL17G02_20_MG_FD_203700 | JGI IMG/M metagenome (GOLD analysis project Ga0315274, IMG submission 203700) | Sediment microbial communities from Yellowstone Lake, YNP, Wyoming, USA - YL17G02_20 | ecosystem: Environmental > Aquatic > Freshwater > Lake > Sediment | place: USA: Wyoming | collected... | reverse complement strand
TATAAATAAATGAATGAGAATTACCGATACATCGGTGATGAAGTCCACCGTGGCTAAAACCAAAACCGCTGTCAACAGCTGATGATTTCTATCATACAGACCTCAGTGATATTGATATGAAAATCCTGCTGTTGAATGACGTAAGATACTTCATCGGTAACATTTTACAACATTGGTATAATTCGAATGTTATCCATCTCTTTTACTCTACACAAAATATTGTGGAAAAATATATATTTTTTAACAGTCCATGGAGGTTTTTATGCTACCCATAGATCAGTTTACTATTGCAGCGGTATGGCTTGCACTTGCTCTCATTTCGACCATTCTTGCATACAAACTGAAAATATCGATGGCTCTTGTGGAAATCTGTGTAGGTGCTTTAGCAGGATTCATCGCCACACAATATATCGGCCCAGATGCCATGCATTCGAATGAAGACTGGTTAATATTCATCGCAAGCTCGGGAGCAATCCTTTTAACTTTTTTAGCTGGCGCCGAACTCGACCCTGCGTCTCTCAAAACAAAAACCAAGGAAATCATGATCATTGGTTTTATTGGTTTTTTAGCCCCGTTTCTTGGTTGTACTGCCATAGCACGATTAATCTTACAATGGAATGTCGCAGCAAGCTTACTCGCAGGTGTAGCTCTGTCAACAACATCGATGGCGGTTGTCTACGCGGTGATGCTTGAATACGGTTTTAACAAGACAGAATACGGAAAAGGAATACTTGGAGCATGTTTCATCAACGATCTAGGCACGGTCATCGCTCTGGGTCTTCTTTTCGCACCGTTCAGCTATAAAACCGTGATTTTCATTGCCGTCGCCATCGTCACTTTTATCGCCATGCCTACAATCACAACCAAACTGATTAAACGATACGCGTATAAAACAGCTGCGATACGAACAAAATGGATACTCTTTGTCCTCTTTGCTCTCGGTGCTCTTGCTATCTGGTCAGGCAGCGAAGCAGTCCTTCCAGCGTATATCCTGGGTATGGTGCTTGCGGGCACCATCAGCAAAGATGACTTCTTCATCAGAAGGCTACGAACATTAACCATCGGGTTTCTCACCCCGTTTTATTTCCTTCGCGCAGGATCATTAGTATCCCTTCCAATGGTTCTCGCAGCACCCCTCATTTTCCTTGTGCTTTTCGGAGGAAAAGTCATCACCAAAATCTTTGGATTATATCCCGTGATAGGAAAATTCAGAACTGATAAACGAGAGCGATGGTATTACACGCTTTTAATGTCAACCGGTTTAACCTTTGGAACGATCTCAGCAATCTACGGATTAACACATGGCATACTATCCCAAGAACAATATTCATACCTCGTCGCAGTTGTCATCGCCAGTGCAGTCATACCGACACTGATTGCAAATCTAAGATTTCTCCCAAAACACCTGCTGCATGTTCCCATGACTGATGAGGAAATTCCACAGGAAGATTCCTATAATGGAAATAATGGGAAGGAAAAAGAGGAAAATGAGGTGGTAAAAAATGGCAATTAAAGAGATAAAAGCAAGAGAGGTTTTTGATTCAAGAGGTAACCCAACCGTTGAATGTGATCTAGTAACAGAGAAAGGTTTGTTCCGTGCGATGGTACCAAGTGGTGCAAGCACAGGGATATACGAAGCCCTTGAACTCCGAGATAAAGATCCTTCTCGATTTATGGGAAAAGGTGTCTTGAACGCGGTTTCTCATGTGAATAAACGAATTGCTCCTGCGCTACAAGGTATGGATGAAACAGAACAAGAACACGTTGATAAAACAATGATTGAACTTGATGGTACAGAAAATAAATCAGCATTGGGGGCGAATGCGATTCTCTCGGTGAGTATGGCGGCATGTAAAGCAGGTGCCAACACGAATAACCTGCCGTTATATCGACATATCGCAAAACTTGCGAATGTGAAAGAGTTTGTGTTGCCCGTGCCTTCATTTAATGTGATAAACGGCGGGAAACACGCGGGAAATAAACTCGCGATGCAAGAATTCATGATCTTGCCGGTAGGCGCATCGAGTTTTAGGGATGCGATGAGGATGGCTTCTGAGACGTATCATCATCTTAAAAAAGTGATAAAGGTGAAATATGGTCAGGATGCGACAAATGTCGGTGATGAGGGTGGTTTTGCTCCAAACATTAAAGATGCTCGGGAGGGGTTGGATCTTTTAAAAGAAGCGATCGAAAAAGCAGGATATACGGGAAAAATAAAGATAGGTATCGATGCTGCTGCATCAGAATTTTTGAAAGGCGATAGCTACGATCTGGATTTTAAGAACCCGGAGAACCAGGGTACGATGCGAAAGACCGGGGATGAAATGATTGCCTTGTACAAGGAATTTATCCATGACTATGATATCGCTTTTCTTGAGGATCCTTTTGCTCAAGATGATTGGAAAAGCTTTACCAAAATAACCGAAGCAATGGGGCGAGACGTTGAGATCATAGGCGATGATTTACTCGTAACAAACCCGAAACGAATCGCCATAGGCATTCAGAAGAAGGCAGTGAATGGATTATTGTTGAAGGTAAATCAAATAGGAACAATAACCGAGAGTATCACAGCGTGTAAAATGGCGCAAGGTGCAGGTTGGGGTGTGTTTGTCAGTCATCGAAGCGGTGAAACCGAGGATAGTTTCATTGCTGATTTAGTAGTTGGACTAAAAACCGGACATATCAAAACAGGAGCTCCCTGTCGAAGTGAACGGTTAGCAAAGTACAACCAATTACTACGAATCGAAGAAGAATTGGGCGGTAATTGTAGATACGCTGGAGCTAAATTTAGGAACCCTTGATGAAACCGTTCTAATCATGTGGATTGGAGAAAGTTCCAGGAAAGGATATGATAACTGAAAAAGAAAAAAAGGAACTCAAAAAATTTATCTATTCAAGAGTACAACCGGAAGGTGGGTTTAGTTTTTCACCAACAACACCTCCCACTCTTGAGGACACCTATTTTGCCCTCCGACTCCTCGAAGAACTCCAGGAATATTCTATTAGCACACAAACAGAATCATATATTACCCAGCTCAACCAAAAAGAATTCCATCAACCAAAGCATCTTTACCAATTAGCCACCATCTACAGAATCACTCATCTCACAGATTCTGAGAATTCCTTACGCGATACAATTATTCACAACCATGAAATCATACTCAATACTCTCTCCGATCTCTATTATATGGTGTTGACTAAAGAACTCCTTCACATGCATGTTACTCTCACAAGAAACGAACAAGCTGTTCTTTCATCAACACAACTGAAACCTGTAAAATCAATGGAGGAATGCAAACAACTCGTCGTTCTGATGATAAATCTACATAGCTCTTTCGAGCAGCAAGAATATATTCACTTAATTCAAACCGGTCAAAACCATGATGGTGGTTTTGGAATTGTTCCGCATTCGACGTCTTTCCTGGAACCCACCTATCAGGCATTACGTGGTCTGAAAGAATTACATGTTCTTCCAGTCGATATTCATGAATGTGAACGTTTTGTTCATTCCTGTATGACAAATATCGGTGGCTTCGGCCGACAGATAACCACAGTACCATCTCTTGAATATTCTTACTATGCTTTTCTCAGTCTGAAAATCATCGATGAAATGAAAAAAATCATATCAAAGAACAGAAAAATTTAAAATCGAAAGGATAAATCAATGCGAAAATTAAATTTTGGTCGTCATGACACAAGACGAACAAAAGCCCTCAAATTAATCATTTTACTAGGTATAGTCAGTTTATTCGGCGATATAGTATATGAAGGTGCACGGAGCGTCAATGGACCGTATCTGGAGATCCTTGGCGCAAATGCCGCTATCGTTGGGTTAATCGTAGGACTTGGAGAGTTTCTAGGGTATGGTATTCGCTTGATTTCCGGGTATTTTTCAGACAAAACAAAAGCATACTGGTTTTTTACAATCGCTGGGTATGGGTTGCTTTTCACGGTTCCATTGCTTTCCTTAGCTGGAGTATGGCAACTTGCCGCACTATTCATTGTGTCGGAACGAATAGGAAAAGCTCTCCGCAATCCAGCAAGAGACACCATTCTTTCCCAAGCGACAAAACAAATCGGTACCGGATTCGGGTTCGGGATTCATGAATTCTTAGATCAGATCGGTGCAATCATAGGACCACTTATTTTCGCAATATTCTTCTTTCTTTTGGGAACATCAGGGAAAACAATCTCGGATTATCAGACAGGATACAGTTTCTTATGGATCCCCTTTGTATTGGTAATGGTATTCGTTGTCATCGCCTATTTCTTAGTAAAAAACCCTGAAGAATTTGAAATGACCTCACCAACCATTGAGAAAGAGCCTGATACATTATCAAGAACCTTTTGGTTGTATATGGTGTTTAGTTTTGTTACCACTATCGGTTTTGTGAACTTTGCTTTGATAGGATATCATCTGAAGGCGCATAATATTCTTTCTGACGCACAAATTCCTTTATTTTATATGATTGCAATGGCTGTCGACGCGGTCATTGCATTGATCATTGGGAAAATGTATGACCGGCTTAAAACCAGGAGGAAGAACAATAAAGCAGGTCTCCTAGCCCTGATAATCATTCCTCTCTTCTCACTCTTCATTCCTTTTTTTGCATTCTCGATGAATTACGTTTTCATACTTATAAGCGTCATAGTTTGGGGTGTGGTTATGGGGAGCCATGAAACAATTATGCGAGCAGCAATTGCAGATATCACACCCTTGAAAAAAAGAGGAACAGGGTACGGCATTTTTACTACCTCGTACGGACTTGCCCTGTTCATAGGAAGTGTCCTGGTAGGTGTGCTGTATGACTATTCCCTACCCCTGTTGATTACTATCATTATGATTATAGAGATTATTTCAATCCCGTTCTTCTTTATCATGTGGAAAACCTGCGGTAAAGGAGTCGATAGCTGTGCCTGAGGCAGATAACGTAAATATTATAAAAAATGTGGTTAACGTTTTGATTTCGATTTCCGGGAGAAAAACTGATCACGGGCATGCATTGATGATGATGGATGCACTGATAAAACAGCTAGAACCACAATTTAATTTTCTAAAAAACATTCATATTCCAGAGAAACTCTACTCTGAATCAAGTGAGATAGTCAGTGTTATGTCCGATATCAATGTGGTGAAGCCGACCGAGATGGGAAAAGCGATCCATGCCCTTATTCTTACATTGCATGATTCATTAGGTGATTCAGCAGGTCATTTTTTTATCAAAGAAATAAAACAGACATTGGGTGATGAGTATGTCTCCCGCATGAAGGAAATAGGTGTTGATTTTACTCTTTTGCAATTAGACGACGAATTTACACGGATGAAAAAACTGCTGGCTCATCAGAAAATGTAATTGGAACAATGTACGAAAGGGATACCCATGCCGTTTCATGTGATAGCCCAGATAAAATTCGAGGCTAAAATGGTAATACATCCTCAATCCCTTCCGACTTATATCGAACTTGATTCTCCACCATGGACAAAAACCGGGGACGCATACGTCAAGGATGAAGAGTTGGTGCGCTATACCTTAACAAAAATCTCCAACGACGAATTTGTATTGGTTATCGAGCAGATTGATCTATTCGGGTTGGAGGCCGGAAAATGGACGGATGAGCAATATCCGGTGAGAAAAGCACTGATAGATTCCACTTTACAAGAAATCGAAGATACACTTGGCACAAAGATAACGGTAAAAGAAATACGACGCGAGGTACTATGAAAATAAAATGGGACAAGGAGCCTACAACAACCGAGCAGAAGATCCTTGCAGATTACCTCATCAGCCGCCCAGATATAATCGCTGATATCACCAGGCTCAGTTCAACACATACTGTTCTTTCAGCATCAATCACCCCAAAGTCTTTTGAAAGCGGTTTTTTCACCTACGAGTTTAAAAAAGACCCCTCCTCAGATTCCTATCTTATACTCGTCTGGAAAGGAATACGAACAGGAGATGCTGTACCAGTGCTTTACGGACATCTTGAAAAAGAGAAAACAGACATTAAAGAACAGGGAAACAGAAAGTGAAATACAGGGTTTTCATGAAAATGCATAAAAACATTTATACGATTATCATACTTCTCTGTCTCACAGGTGATGAAGTCCACCTTGGCTTGTTCCAAAACCGCTTCAGCTGATGACTTCTTCTAAAAGGTGCTATTATGGAGTGGCAACATTATAATGTGCTTAGATGCAATATGTGGTATGTCGAAGAACTTCTTCATGAAATGGAATCTTCTTTGAATAAAAAAGAAGGTATTTATAAGCACGTTGAAATAGATTTAACAACAGAGCAGATTTCAACGATAAATGAGCAAATAGTACAGTTGTTTAAGGTTTTAAAAAAAATACAGAAAAACTTCACTCTTGAAAATGAGCCAACAAAAGCTTCAAAAGTTATACAAATGAACATTTATGGCATCGAGGAAACGATTAGCGAGACCTGGTCTTCGTATATGGAAAAAACTTCTGGAAAAATCAATTCAGTTGAAGAGAAAAAACAAATTGATGACTGCCTAAATGAAATATTACAGTATACAAATCGTCTAAGAAAAATCATTCGTATTAAAGATATAACGGAAAAAAGATAATCGGCAAGCATAATAAAGGATTTGAGATGAGGCCAAGAACTTCTCTTTCAAGAAAAACATTTATACCTCTCTCGTATTTCAGAGTCCACGGGTGATGAGGCTCACCTTCGTGACATACGAAAACCGCCATATTGGCTGATAGCTTCTTCTTGACTAATACTAGTAAAGGAGATGGTGAACCTCAATGGATGCAGATCTCAAGCACCTAAGCCAGGATTATCGTTTTTTAAAAAAACTAAATGATGTACGTTCTAGTAGCGGAGGTAGGTAAATATGTTATGGTTAGTAATACCAATAATAGCGGGGGCTGTAGCGCTACTGTGCGCTGCATATATGGCATGGTATATCACGAAGCAACCAATGGGATCGGATGCGATGCAGAGCATCTCTGCCGCTATACGAACAGGGTCGAAAGCCTATTTGAAGCGGCAATATAAAACGATAGCGGTTATCTGTATCATTTTAGGAGTTATTTTTTATTTTGGGTTTGATTTTGGCAAACTACCGTTTACTTCAGCGGCATTCCTTCTTGGTGCATTATGTTCTTTGATCGCGGGATACTTAAGCATGGATGTTGCGACACGTGCTAATGTGCGGACGGCGGCTGCCGCTGAAAAATCTGTGTCAAAGGCGTTGAAAATATCGTTTTACGGTGGGCTTGTCATGGGGGAAGCAAATGTCGCGCTTTCTCTTATTGGGGTGACGATTTTATATTGGTTGTATGGTGATCCAACATTGATCATCGGTTTTGGATTTGGTGCATCTTTATCAGCTCTTTTCGCTCAACTGGGCGGAGGGATTTTTACAAAAGCTGCTGATGTCGGAGCGGATCTTGTTGGAAAAATCGAGGCAGGAATACCAGAGGATGACCCAAGGAACCCAGCCGTGATTGCAGATAACGTTGGCGACAATGTTGGTGACATGGCGGGTCGTGGTGCTGATCTATTTGAATCATGTACCGGTGAGAATATTGCGGCGATGATCGTCGGATTAGCACTTTACGTGGCGACACAGAATTTCTTTTTTGTTATATTTCCGCTCCTTGCTCGTAGCGTTGGCATCTTTGCCACCATCATAGGCATACCATTTGTACGAGGAAAAGAAGGAGTCGACCCAATGGTTCCCTTACGAAATGGTGTGATCGCGACGGTTATCTTTTGTGTCATAGGGTTTTATCTCCTTACTATGTCCACACTCAATAGTCTTGATTTGTTTTTTGCAGGATTATCAGGTATCACCGCAAGTCTCTTGATCGTTCTGGTCACTGAATATTATACCTCTCGGAAATACAGACCGGTTAAGGATATCGCAGAAGCAAGCAAAACCGGCCCATCAACCAACATCATCACAGGACTTGCAGTTGGTCTTGAAAATACAGCACTTCCTGTCGTTATCATCTGTGGTGCGATTGCATCTGCGTTTTATTTCGGCGGATTATATGGCGCAGCAACTCCTGGTGTCGGGTGGATGCTTGGTGGTGTTTATGGCACAGCGATTGCGACCATGGGAATGCTTTCGATTGCTGGGATGATCCTTGGCTTGGATGGATTTGGACCGATTTGTGATAATGCTGCTGGTATTGTCGAAATGTCCGGTGGTTCCCAGGAGGCTCGGAGGAAAATGGAGGCATTTGATGCGGCTGGGAACACAACAAAAGCACTTACAAAAGGGTATGCTATGGCAGCTGCAGGTATGGCAGCATTGCTGCTTTTCCGTGCGTATCTCGATATTGTGCACGTGCAGGTTGTTGATATCGTTCAACCGCAGATTCTTATTGCTGCATTCCTTGGTGCTATGATCCCGTTCTTGTTTGCTGCACTTGCTATCCGCGCTGTTGGGCGTGCCGCTTTCAAAATGGTCGAGGAAGTACGACGTCAATTCAAAGAAAAAGGAATCATGGAAGGCAGAGGGAAACCTGATTACGACAGATGCATTGATATCTCTACGTTAGCGGCGCAAAAAGAAATGATTTTACCGGCTTTACTACCTGTTATTACACCTATACTGGTGGGGTTCATTCTTGGTCCTACTGCAGCAGGAGCTTTCCTCATGGTTGCTACTATATCTGGTTTCATTCTGGCAATGTGGATGAACAATGGTGGTGCAGCGTGGGATAATGCGAAAAAATTTATCGAAGCAAGTGGCTTGAAAGGCACTGATCAACATAAGGCTGCGGTTGTTGGCGATACCGTTGGTGATCCGCTCAAAGATACGGCAGGACCATCGATACATGTGCTCGTCAAACTGCTTGGTACTCTTTCAATTACATTTGGTATGATGTTTGCAACATATGCACTTATGCACTAACGTTTCCTACTACAATTCCTGAAAACAGAGTCGGTGAAATAGAACAAGATCGACTTACAGAGAGGGAGATTCGGAGTCGTTTTTATAACCGAAATAGAGCGCAGAGGGTTTTTAACTCCAGGCAGTAGTGTCTGTCAAGGGATTTGGTTACCATATCTCCAAAGCCCCATTGTCGAAAGTCGTTCTAAACAATAGATATATAAGAGGCAAAGGATGTTTCACAACCCGGGGTTAATGTGCAATGGATTCATACACGGTGTTACCAAATCCAATAATCGATAAAAAAGGAATCATATCAGAAAAGTTCAAGAGTCTTAAAATAAAGAATTTTTGGGACGCTTGTAAGTATGTGCATGAATTACCTTATGGATACAATTCCAGAACAGATGATATTTTGATGATATTCAAAGAGGGGTATGGATCATGTACAACAAAACATGCTGTTATTGCTACTCTTGCCGAAGAACTTGATATACCTGATACAAGATGGTAGGGATCTATGTGATGAATGAAGACATCGTTACTGGTACAACTAAGATTCTCAAAAAGTATCATCTGCCGTATCTGCCGATGATTCATTGTTTCCTTGTGTATGGTTCATATCATGTTGATTTGACTGAAGACAATAACAACGGCAAGAACCGTTCGATCGAAGAATTCCTGTTCACTGAGAAGGTTATACCCAACATTTCTGAAAAAGACGAATATCTTTTATATAAAAAAGCCTTGAAAAACCACATACTGGTAAGAAAAGAGATGGAAAAGATCACAATGATTGATGTGTTACATGCGCGGGCAGAAGGTATCACCCTGTTACGATCCAAGATACCCAATCAGTTTCAATAAATATATTTATTGTTCGATTCTTCTTTTTAATACCCAAACAGAAAGATAAAATAAAACAATTGAGTAAATTGCGAGAACAACCACACAAACAGCAGGATGAACCAAATCATATGACCCCGTGATGAAGAAACGAATCAAATCCACAGAATACGTCAATGGAAACACATATGCAAGCGGGTGGAGAAAACCTGGTAGAGCGCTCACAGGGATAAAGACGCCACAGAGGAAAATCATTGGAAAACGGAAAAAATTCGCCAAGGTCATCGCATCAAAGATCTCTTTTACAGCAACCGAGACCAGGGTTCCAAACGCTGAAAAGACAAAAGCAGAAAGCACCAACGATAAAAATAAAAATATTGTATTTGAAAATGGGACACCTAAAAAGATAATCGATCCAACGAGAAATATGCTTGAAATGAGAACCCCGAAGATGACTCCACCGATAACTTTTCCAAATAAAATCGCTTGAAAAGACAACGGCGCAAGCAGTAATCGCTCAAACGTCTTTGTCCTCCGTTCATAGACAACAACGATCGCCTCAGCTGATGTGGCGGCAAACAGAATTGACATCGCAATCAACCCGGATGCTAAATCTTTCACACCCGACGGGTTCCGTAGGATGAATGCAAGTGCCATCACAATAGGAAACATAATCCCCCAGCTCAGATTGGGAGGTTTGAAATAATACATTTTCAGGTCTTTCAACGCGATGTACAGCGATCCTTTGATTTCTTCTTTAAACATTGTTTATCGTTTCCCTTCTTTTTCAACAAGCATAATTTCTTCTTTCAACCCAGTGATTTCAATAAAGGCTTCTTCCAAATTTTTCGAGTTCGTCTTTGCTATAAGATTTTTTGGTGTGTCAACTGTTTTTATAGTGCCATTCACTAGTATTGCGACGCGGTCACAGAGTTGTTCTGCCTCTTCGATGTAATGTGTAGTAAGAAAAATAGTGACACCCAATGCCTTCAGCTCTTTAATCATCGCCCGTAGGATTCTTCCAGATAGCACATCCAAACCAGTTGTGGGTTCATCTAAAAATACTACCTGTGGAGAATGTGTGAGTGCTGCAGCGATGGTTACCTTTCGTTTCATGCCTTTTGATAGTGTAGCAAATTTCGCCTCTCGCTTTGATTCAAGATCAAATCTTTTCAATAACTCTCCTATTCGTTTCTCCTGGTCCAACCGAGATACACCGTACAGCTGTCCCACAAACCTAAGATTATCAAAAACACTGAGCTCGTCGTACAAATTGGAATTCTCGGTGACTACACCGATTGTTTTTTTGATTTCAACAATCTGTGTTCGTATATCTTTTTTTTGTATTGTTGCTGTTCCTTCAGTCGGTTGTATTAACCCGGTCAATATTTTAATCGTTGTCGTCTTCCCTGCACCGTTCGGTCCAAGAAAACCAAAAACCTCCCCTCGTTTCACTGTAAAACTGATATGATTAACTGCGAGAATATCCTTATACCGCTTCGTTAAATTCGATACGTCAATTATATTCTCTTTATTCATTTTAGTAAGCTCCAAACAATCATATTATATTTATTGTTGCGTAATTTGTACGCCAAGAATTTTCACACCGTTTTTTGTTTTCATTGATAGTATTGCTGGTTCTGTAACAAGACATTGCCCTTCTCTAATTATTGCCTTCTCGTTATTGACTGTTGTCTCTGCAGTTCCTTCGATTATATAGAAAACAACATAAGAAGCCATTTCACAAGGAGGTATTTCACCGTCAGATGGTAGCTCAATGATTCGAGCCTTGAACTCCTTGACTTGGTAAAAGACGTTTTTATTTCTATTTTCATTAGATTCCATCTTTTTAAGATCAAATATTTTCATGCAATTAACATCCTTTAGATTTATTCAGCCTCAATTGAAATTTTATAGGCACGTTATTCTTCCTTGAGTTTTTTCAGTTCTTCTTCCAGCCCTGTCATCTCGTTTTTCAAGGAGCGGAGGTGTTCTTCCAACATCTCAACTCTTTCTTCCTTTGACTGAGATATTTTTCGCGTATCTCTACAACCGCATCCTTCATGCATCATCATTTTTGGACCATGGTGCATGTGCGGGTGACATTCTTGTTTTTCTATATCGCACATACTATTTCACCTCTTTTTCATCTAACAGATTAATAACAATACTTCTTTTCTTTAGTTTCCAGATCTTCTCCGGTGCCCCTCCGCCTTCCTCTTTGTATTCAGCGACATCGATTATTTCTGCGTTTTTGAGCTCTGAAAGATGATAGTATAACCCTGATGTTGTCACGTTCTCATTGTTTTTCAGAAGAAAATCATGAATTTCCTTCGTGCTTTTTTTTCCGTCTCCGATGAATCGGATAATTGTCCATCTGGTGGGGCAGTGAAGAGCACGGATATATTTCTTGAGCGGATTCGGTTGACAGTCGCAATCACACATAAATTCACCGTAATGTTATAGTATAAAACTGTAATATTATAACATTATATAAAATTTTCTCTGGAAAAATAACATACCAACAAGAGAAAAAAAAAGAATAGAACAATAAAAGTTTGCGAAGAAGAACTATTTGTATTCCTATCAGAGGGGCCATATAGTTGTACAGACCGGTGTAGGTTTTATTTCTGTTGAACAGTCGATTGATTGTTTATATGAAGTTACTGCCACTTTCGTTCCCCTTTCTGGAGTTCCTCTTGAACGGCATGCATTAATGTCGATTCCTCAGGTACTTCACCTTGAGCAATGGGGTGCCCATTGACATAGACAGACGGGATTTTCTTCCGTTTTGGGTTCCTCTGAAAACCTTTTGTGGGAATAACAGATGGTTGTGTCCCTGCATAGTAGATATCTGCATGAACCCTATCAGGATATTTTTGGACTATTTTTTCAAACATTGCAAGTATTGCTCTGCATTTTTGAGTTGGGGGGCTTGCTACCAATGCCTCTATTCGCATCATAAACTCATCATTCTTTTTTGAGATCATTTTTTTCTTTCGTTTACTGTTTCTTTTTTGATTCCATTCAAGAGCTGTAACAATGCTTCTTGTAGATCTTTGGAAAGATGTGCATGGTGTATCATTTCTGCTGCCTTAGCGAGTCGAACGTTTATGAGATTTTTCATAAGTCTGTTGATTTTTTCCTGGTTTGCAATAAGAAAATCACCATGAATCGATGCTTCAATAATCACATCTCCTGTAAGGTTGAGGGATAACGTAACAACACCGCTTGCTGCTTTCGTAGAAACCACTTTTGAATATACACGTTTGGTTGGAAACGTCCATTCTGGTTTGGAATATTTCATCGTATATAATTCCTGGCTGAGTTTATGTTCTTCCTCGCTGAATTCTACAGTCGATACTTCTATATTCAAAATACGGGCTGTCTGCTGTGCAAGGAGAGTCATGACCTCATGAGGATCTATTTCTCTTCCTGTGGCTTGTTGTAACGTGGTGACTCGCTCGTTCACTTTTGTGATAGGTTTCCCTGAAAACTTTACAGTAGGGGGATGAAGCACGTGTTGCATGACATCGATACTGGTGGACACAAGAAAACTACCGCCGTGAAGAAACACATCGTACCATTCCATTTGTGCGGCGCCATAGATTTTCTTTCCGTTCACACAGATGTCATTTACGGGGATGATTTCTGCGGTGATGCCATAGCGTGTACATGTGTCTACGACCGCAGCTCCGATGATGCGAAACAGTTCATCTGGATCTTTAATGTCCAGGTGTTTCCAGAATTTCTGTTTCTGGAATGCAACTGAGCACAACACTCCACCAGGGTCATGATACAGTGCTCCCCCTGGTGTTGGTCTGCGGAGAACTGGTAATGCGTTCTCGTGGCAGTATTTCAGGTTGACTTCCTCTTCCGGGTCCTGGTAAATACCAATGGAGACAGAAGGATTGATTCTTCGCAGCCAGATGGTGTTTGGGGCGGCTCCATCAGATATCTTTCGGAACATCGCCTCAAGAATCGAGAACTGGGATGCTGGGTCCATGATTTCTTTCGTGATAATAAGCCGCCAATTATCCCTGGTAATATGGGCACCTCTCTTTCTGACAGTCATTTATCCTTGCTGAGAACGCACAGATTATTTTCGTTACCGGAAGGTTCAATCCAAGTTCCGTCTTCAAAGTATGTTGGGCTGTCTCGATAGCTGCATACACACTTTGTTTGCAGCAGCGAGCCTCTCCGATCTCAGCAATTTTTTCTAAAGCATGTGCCGTTGTTTTCAACGTAAGGCTTCGCTCACGCTGGGAAGCGTAACTCGCTTTTATAATGACCGAGATAGTGCATCCAGCTGCTTCACAAGCACCACAGCCTCCTCGTGTGCCACAGGCGCCAACGGGAATATCGCTTAATCGGTTCAGTACAGATTTCAATTTCGTGCGATCAAAATCCCATACTCCTTGGTTATCTAAAGCAGTGAGCATTGCAGGGGCTACCACGAGATGATGCTCTGCACCATACTGATTAAATGAGGGGTGGCGCATAATGAGATTCGCTATTTCAACAGGATCCGTTGATGTTGTAGTATGACATACTCTTTCGATAATCTCCTCTGAGGAGGCGAGACGGCATGTCTCGCATTGATAGTGACCAGATGGGCAAATCAACTCAGCGTTCTCTTTGTTTCCGCAGAAGCTGCATTGTGCTAGGTGGTTTGCTGAATGAAGCGGTTTTTAACAAATCGGGCACCGAAACTCAACCATAATACCATCTCATGTCTCTACATCGTTTCTATCTAAAGATAAAACGTCTATCCCTGCACGTATTGATTTTACCTGTTTTTCAATCTCTCTATTGTCCAATGTTTTTTTCATTTCCCTTCTTCAGGGTTTTTCCTTTGTTTACCGTTAACCCTACTAGTATTAACGCTGAGGGCCATTTGAATCTTGAATAGGTGTTCATAGCTGTCCCCAAGATTTGTTCTTCCATTATTATTTTTCCATTTTTTAGGCCCCTCTCTTGGATTGAATCGTTGATGTAAAATCTCCCGTTCTGATATCCTCTCACGACAATCCAATGAGGCAGATGTGGTGGATTTTTACTCCTCTTATCTTGGTAGTGTAGTAGGAGTCTACTAGTGCTATTACGGGATTACGATTAGACAATGCTTTTTTAATATCGTACAGGGTTGGATTTCTATCAACAATAGCTGAAGTAACATGTCTTTTCAATATTTTGCTGTGTGCTTTAAAAAAATCGATGAAAAGCTTCCTTTCCTCAGGGTCCGTCTGACAACATTCAAGTAGTATTTCACCTTCGCCGCTTGTTCCCTGTTTCATGATCAGTTTCGTTTCGAATCCTTTTTTGATGAAGAACGCCGCAATTCCATACGGTGACGAGAATTTAAAGGGTAAAGCAACAATCTCCGTCCAGATTAAAAACTCGTTTCGCTTGGAAAGTTGTACGTTTCCATCGAAGTATTTCGAGACCATAAGACTTGCGCATGCACCACACGTAAAATCTGTCGTCTGTATGCAGAGCGGTATGTCTAGCAACATATATTCTTGTCTCCTCTCACTACAAAGCATCTGAGAACAGAGATAAACAGCCTGCCAAAAGTCCACCGGGTAACCTCTACTACTTTAATTATGAAATTCAACACCATTGAAATTAGTAAATTTCGCCCGCTACTACAGCGTTCCATGCTGCATCTCCAATTAATCGATCCTCTACTTCAATAAGCCGCTTACAATAAAACTCACAGATTCCTCTTCTGTTAACCCTCTCGCCATGAGCGTCTCCAGTTTTTTCTTATCTATTCTTCCAATTGCCGCTTCATGCGTCACCTTTGCAAGCGAGTTATTCACACTTATTTTCGGCATCGAACTCGCTTTTGCGCCTTCACCGTGTACTATCTCCTGACAATCTATATGCCCCCTTGTGTATGCCGCATTACCAGCTATCTCACCAAGGACAGTACCAGAAGCATTGTCAACCAACATTATCTTACTTTTTGCAACCCCCGCAGCATATACTCCGTTTAACTGAAGCGCTTCCCTGACTTCTATTTTATCATCACCCTTGCCATAAACCCTTGTTAAAAGTTCACAGGAACTTCGCTCCTTCTGTTCTATTTCATAGTCAATATTCAGAACTCCGACTCTTCCATTTGTGATTTTAAATTCTTCAAACAACTTTCCATCTTTATCTATTTCACCTTTGAGTCTTGGATAAACCCATATTCCGCCCGTATCACCATGATAATGCTCCTCAAGATAGGACATCTCGGCATTTTCACCGATGTATACTTTTGCATCCATAATATGTTCTATATGCACTGCATTCGGGAATAAACAATGCGCAAGAAATTTTACCTTTGCACCCTTTCCAATGAAGAACTCAGATTTTATTACCTGTCTTCCCTCTTTTGGTAGCATACCAAAGCAGAGGTGGATTGGAAACTCGATTCTTGCACCTTCATCAATAAATATTCCTACACGTACCCCATCTTTTATAGATTTATGTTTTATGTGGAAACCCTTTATTTCATTCTTTCCTACAACCGTATCTTTGTTTATCACAAGATTACCAAATTTATTATTCAAGAGAACTTTTCCATCCCTGTCTATCTTTTTGTATGCATCAACAAGTAACCGAAATTCTTCTGAATAACTCATTTTAGAATCTCCTTATCCATCTGCCCAACATGGCTACATCTTTCACAATACTCTTTGAAAAATTCTGTAACCTCCTTTACATCACCCTCCTTCGCAATTTTTCCATCACAAAGGAGTGAGACCTTATCTGCAAATCCAGCCAGTCCTTCACTATGTGTTATCAGTATCACCGCAGTTCCCATCTCTTTGAAAGTCTGTATCGCTTTTTTTATTGCATCCATCGACGTCATATCTATACCAGAATCGGGTTCATCCAGAATTACAAGTTTTGGTTTAATGGAGAATACAGAGGCGAACTCTATCCTCTTTCTTTCCCCACCGCTTAATTTCTCATCTATTGTTCTATCGAGATAAAGGGCGGGGCTGAGTCCAACAAGACGTAGGCATTTCTCTGGGCTTATTCCTTCTTTTTTAATACTAAGATATTCTCTTACAGTTATTCCCTCAAGATCCGCAGGTGTTTGCCAGGCAAGAGTGATACCTAATTTCGCCCTTTCAGTTATCGAAAGATTTGTTATATCGATACCGTTAAAAAACATCCTGCCTTCAGTCGGCGTATAACCTTCAAGCCCCATAATTATGGCGGCAAGTGTTGTTTTACCTGTTCCATTAACACCAATGATAGCGCGCATTTCATTTTTTCCAATTTTAAGATTAACGCCCTTCAAAATTTCTGTTTTTCCTGCTTGATAGTAAATATTTTTTACTTCGAATATAGACTTATTCATCATCTGTCTTCACCGTGCTGCTTAGACGTCTGTGAATGTTCATCGCATGGTCCTGCACCAGACAATTTGCCCTCCAAATATTTATCCAAAGCATCTTTCACTTTCCCGTTTGTTCTTGTGATGGGTTGCACACCAAGTTTTTCAAACCATTCAATAGCCCGTGGTCCCATACCACCAGCAATGATCACGTTAGCATTTTCTTTTGCTATGAATTGGGGGACTACTCCTGGTTCATGGCTATCAAAATAAGGATTCTCTTTTGTTTCTATGCTTTTCACGTCATTGCTTTCAACATCCACAAAGACATAATATGGGCATCTGCCAAAATGTTGCGCTACCATGCTTTCTAATCCTTTATTTTCCTCGCTTGCAAATGCTATTTTCGTTTTCATGTCACCTCCTCCTTCTTTTCGGTCATGCCTCGACGGAATAGTTGGTAGAAGGTAACCGCGGTCAGCATCTGGAAAGCAAAACCCACCGCTACCGGCAGCATCTCCAAACCCTTAAAGCTCATGGCGGCTATGCCGATGGCGATGGGCAGGTTCTTCATACCCGAGGAATAGGTAATGGCTATGTTCTTGCCCTTGGGGAAGAACTTGAGGCTCACCAGGTATGCTACGATGAATAAAATGGGGAAAACTAGTATTGTGGATATCAGCAGGGGCACTATCAAGCCTATATTTTTCATGATTGGCGAGATGTTGGTGTTAATCGCCATGAACATCAGAAGCGTGGCCGTGGTAGCCGAGATGGCCGGCATCACCGGCAGGTACTTCTGAACGTTAACCCGTCTTTCTAGAAGCTGTCGTAAGGCGGCGCCGCCCAACACCGGTAAGAGCACGGTAATGATTAGTTGCTGGAACAGCCCCCAGGTGTCAATGGCAACGGATGTGGCTGCGAACAGGACCATGAGAACTGGGATAAGGAAAGGCGCCAGTATCATGGTAGCAGTATTGATTACCGTGGCTAAGGGGACGTCTCCTTTGAGGAGACCCGCCCACACTAGAGCCATGCCGGCGCAAGGAACTACGCCGATGAGAATGAGACCAGTGGCCAGGTCCGTATGAGCTGATAGAAAGAGGCTGGCTAAAAGCCAGCACAGAAAGGGGGCAAAAAGGAAGTTCAGCACCAGTCCAAAGGAGAAACCTTTCCAGTCTCTCGCTGCCGCGCCCAGGCTCTTAAACGTGATGGTAAAGCCCATGGCTCCTATCATAAGTATAATAAGGGGCGTATTAAACTGGCGAATAAAGACTCCGGGGCGGGGGGTGAAAAGCCCCACTATCACTCCAATAACCAGAGCAGTGATGATTATGTAGGCATACTTCTCCCTTACAAACTTAGCATAAGTTATTAGTGCGTTCATCTACCTAACCTCCATACATAACAAGTACTGCCTATTACACCACGATATTGTTGGCATATGCTCAGCCATTCCGAAGGAATCTTTTTCTTTCGACTTAATATCCTTCTCCTTTATTACTGGAATAACTCGTTCAAAATCTTTGTTTGTAAACCTTTGTAATCTTCTCGTGCACACTCGAAATTTCTTTTCAACATACATCTTTTTTCACCTCTTGTGTCAGTTATTTTTTTCTTTCAACTTGCGTTGTCGTCTCATTAACACCAATCCTGCTGAAATGAAAAGTAACACAAGCTCAAAGCCAGGGGTTGCATTATTACCAGAAGTATTTTGAGGAACATTATTATTTTCATCAATTCTTAGATTGATAACGGTTGTTTCGGTGTTGAACCATGTTCCATTGTTTTTTATTGCAAAGTGATATTTAATTTGTGCCGCCTCTTTATGAATCAGCGTAATGGTCGTCTGATACGCACCATTGATCATACTCATGGATTCATTCCATTTATCAATAAAACATAAATCTGCTCTACATTCTTGAGCAAGTAACCATACCTCGTCAATGGTTTCGTTGCTTCGGATAGTGGCATTGAAAGTAATCGTTGATAGCGGCAGAGGTTTTGCAGGATCGATAGTTACCCGTACAACAGTTGGATTAGCGAGGACCTCAGGCATAGATATCGAAACAAACAGGATTACGAAACCAATGAACAAAATACTTGTTATGTTTTTCATATGCTTACACCTAACATTTCAATTACATATTTGATCTGTTATCTTGACAGTTACCAGAATTTAATCCCCCAGAATCTGATAGCCATGATCACTCCGATAGCAATAATGATGATGCCGAAGATTCTCTGCATCCATTTACCAGCATTTACATATTTGTTCCCGAGTTTTCCACGAATGCTGCTTGTAGCAGCACAAAGCGGTATTATCGGTACACCGTGACCTAAGCCAAAGACAAACAACAACAGTCCACCCATAATGATAGAAATCTTCTGTGTGAGCGTGAGGATAAAGACCGGCATCATCAACGACAGAGCACATGGCGCCCATCCAATCGAGAAAAGGATGCCTAAAAAGAACGCACCTAGATAAATCGATTTTTTACTTATTTTAAAAAATATCCCTTGCCCCTTTTCTACAAAACTTAAACCCATTTTTCCTTCAGATTTCCGCTTAAGAAGCTCGCTAAATGGCTTGAAGATGTTGACACCCAGAATAACAAGAATGATCCCCGCGACAAGGTAAAACACGGTTGACGCTTCAAGAAAGACACCGATGGATGAAAGTATCATCCCGAACACAAAAAATACAAGAGACATGCCAAGCGTAAAGACAACCCCAATCCATACTCCTTGGAGCGAGTATTTCTTAAACTTTTTCTCAGAATCCTTCTGCAACGTGCCTACATACGAGATCATAGCAATCAAGAGTGCAAGCGAACATGGGGTCACTGAGGTCAAAATACCTAAGATGAAAATACCTGCAAAGGTTATACTTTCATCTTGTAAATTTTCGTCAAATCCTTTCCATGTTCCATTTGCTATAGATTTAGCATCCGCTGCGAGTGATTCTGCTGTTTGAATTCCATCAATTGGCCCCTTTCCCATACAATACACATGATAGACTCCGACAATACTTTGATTCATATCGATGAGGACAAGCGAGGGATTAGAAAAAGCTCCATCGACAGTCCAATACTTTTGATACAACCCTGCTATGGGATAAGGATTGAAATCCTCTACCCAATGCCATGAGATATTCGCCCCAAAATCCTTGACCGCCATATCGTATCCACTCGTTGAAGAAGGGTTTTTTCGGATGTTAATTGTTATAATGCTTATATTATCAGATGATTGAGCAAGTTTTTCAAGCTCATGGATCTGCCCTTCCATTTCTTTAAGACATTCTATACAGAGCGGATTTTCTACCCCTGTGAAATGCAGGATAACCACTTTTCCTTGGTAACCATGCAACGAAAATGCTACACCATTTTCATCGGTAGCTGTGAAATCAGGTGCCGGTATCTTCTGGTTTTGATCTTCTGCGATCAGAGATGGAGAAAAAACAATTCCCAGAATGAGAACAATAAGCAAAAAATAACAAGAGGCAACTAATTGTTTCATTGAATCACCCTCCACTATTCATATGATAATAATAAATACAATCTTTAATCCAGGTTTCCATATCAGAATCTTCAACATTGCCTTCCCAAGAATGCCAACCAATTTTTACTCCGGTTCCATCGTTGATAAGGGTAAAAATCCCAGTAAGTGCTATATAGTTCGGTTCCCCATTTGGATCATAATAGAACCCGTCATAATATTTATTTAAAATATCTTCTGGAACACCTCCTTCATAAGGGTCGTCAAGGTCGTAAAATACTGCATCTTCTCTATATATTTCTCTTAGAGCTTTAATACGGTCTGCCTGTGGTGTACATGCTGCGCACCCTGTCCTATGGCATACAAAAACCACAGGTTTTTCTTTTAAGTCTTCTGTAATCCATGTTTTATGTATAACACTTTGACCAGCAGAGGGGTTACCAACAGGAAAATTAATCCAGAAATTGTCAGATCCCGTTCCAACTGAATGCGCTGGGGTGTAATCATCAGGCCATTGGGGGTTATTTGAATTTCCATTATTATTTGAACCGTCTGGTGACCATGATAAAACAAAAACCGCAGATCCAATAATAACCACAAATATTACTGAAATAACTGCAATGGAGGTTAGAGAAAAATGAATAGGTTTTTTTTGTTTTTGTTCTTTTTTAGTTAAAACTTTGATCGATGATTCATCAACATCTTCTATTTTTTTACTATGAACATGTTTCATATGAGTTGCGATATGTTCTTTTTTAAGTTTTGTTTTACATTCAGGGCAAATAACCCATATATCCTCGTTTTTTTCTTTATTCACTTTTTCATACCAGCCTTGTTTGTCTACTGATTCACATGATAATAATAAATTGCATCCTTAATCCAAGTATCTAAATCAGAATCACTGATCGTCATATCATTTGGTGCTTCCCAGGTATGCCAACCGATTTTAATCGCACCGTTCTCTTTCACATACGTGTAAATTCCAGTAAGAGCAATGTAACCTGGTGGACCATCAGGATCATACATATACACCTCATTTGCTTTTTGAAGTATATCATTAGAAGCACCATCGAATGCGTCAAGATCATAAAAATTCGCTTCTTTGTTATATTTTTCCCCAAGTTCTATAACACGTTCTGCTTGAGCAGCACAACCATAACAACCTGTTCTATGAACCACAAACAATACCGGCTTGGTTTTTAGAGAATCAACTATCCAACTGAGATGATCTACTTCTTGTCCACTGGAAGGATTACCCGTTGGATAGGTAATCCAGAAGTCATTAGAACCTGTACCAACAGAATGGACCGGGGTATAGTTATTCATCCAGGACTGACCATTTGAGTTATTATTGGAATTGTCACTTGTACACCCGCTTAATAATACAAAGCTCGCAACAAAAAACAATGATATTGCGATCCCATACGATCTTTTATTCTTCATTTTTTCAATTTCTCCTTAACCGCATTTTCAACCTTAACTATATCTTTGTCATCAAGATGAAAATCTGATGTTTTCCGAATACCTACATCAGTAACAACAACGTGCACGTTGACAGGACACTCTGCATGCTCCAAGGTTTTTTTTGCACAGTGCACAGGGCAGCCATCAATAGCAACAACTTTTTTTACTTCTCGTGTAGCTTCTGCAAAACCACTGATATGCCCACCAATACCTGCAAGACAATACATGCCGCCAAGACCTTGGCTCGTTAGTTTCTTTGCTGTTTCGTTCGCCAGTTGTCCAACATTTGAACCACCAGAACAAGGGAATATTAAAACCTCATCAACCTCACAGAGACATTTCTCTTTTTTCATCAGTCATTCACTTCTTTAGAAGCAACTTTTTAATCTCATCAGGACTTGGAACATGTCCAACAATCTTTGCTTGTCCGTCGATAAACACAGCAGGAGTCATCATCACTCCACGATTGATGACCTCTTGAATATCCTCAATTTTGACGATCTCAGCCTGAATTTTCAGTTCCTCAACAGCCTTCCGCACATTTTTCTCAGTTGTTTTGCATTTTGAGCAACCCGTGCCTAATATCTCTATCTTCATACGCATTTCACCTACTTCTTCATCTACTCATCATTCATAGTTATATTCATATTATTTTATATTTTTATTTCTTCATCAACGGTCTTTTTTGACCACACATAGGCCGGACCACCACACATTAACGTAGCTACGGCAAGTGCTTCTGCAATCTCATTATTTGTCGCACCAGCTTTTATTGCCCGCTGGATATGAACTTTTAAACACGGCTCACAACGGACAGCAATAGATAATGACACGGCCATCAATTCCTTCATTTTCGTTGATAGCGCACCATCTTTCATTACAATGGTATTCTGATCGATAAGCACTTTATGTGCTTCAGGTTGTAATTCTTTCAAGATATCCATAGGAATAACTCTCTATTCGTCTTTGATGGTCTTTACAATCAGTTCTTTCGCCCTTCGTATTTCTTCATCATCGATATAGTCCATCACTGGTTTTACTTTCCCAGGTGCGATATCTTCGTGTAGCGCTTTTTTCTTCATCCCAATATCTCGCACGAGTACGATACTTTTTGCTACTTTGAAACCTGCTTGCTCAACAATTTTCTTACTGCATTCAAATGGGCAACCATCGACGGTTATTATTTTTTGAGCTGCCTTGCTTTTTCCAAATACTGGGCCGACTTTTGTCGGTAGTCCACCAAGGCATCCAATAGCTACTTTTTTAAGTCCTAGTTCCTTTACCGCCTCCATACTTGCTAATGCTGCTGTAATTCCTGTGTTCGACAATCCACCGAAGCAAGCATATATCACGTTCTCATGAGTATTTTTTCCAGCTTCCCATTTCATTTCTTTTTCTTCCATTTTTATCAACCTCTAATCATTTCTTTTATTTCTTCTTTCCTTGCTATCCTTCCAGATATCTTAACATCCCCATCTATTGCAAGGGCAGGCGTCATCATAACCCCACGTTTCACTATCTCAGCTATATCTTCGACTTTTACAATTTCTATATCATTTCTCCCTAATTCTTCCACTGCTTCTTTCACTCTCTTTTCCGTCAACCTGCATTTTGAGCAACCTGTGCCTAATATCTTGATTTTCATTTCAATCGCCTCATTATTCTCTTTTTCTTCATATCATCCCTGTTTTCCATATGATTCACCTCTTTTCATGTACCTCTCACATATACCCTAGAAGCTTCAGCAAGAGCTGGGCCGCAAGTGCCAACATGATAAGACCAAGCCCGGCTTTCATCATTCCAGACTTGAGTTTCATGCTTGTCCTGGCCCCCAGATTCCCGCCGATGAGGACCGCCACGCCCGTAACGAGAATCAACGGGATGTCGAGACTGCCGAACGCCGAATGACCGATGATGCCGAATAGCGCCGAGAACGAGATTATCAGGTGCGACGAGCCGGCCGCCCATTTCGTTGGATACTTGCAGACGTATACCATGAACGGTACTATGAGTATCCCGCCGCCGACTCCCAGCAGGCCGGATAGTAGGCCGATGCCGAAACCGACTACCGAGATGAGCACGAGCATTTTACCTGAGAAACCTGTTGGGCATTCTCCCTCAGGTTTTCCCTGTTCCCAGTATGTGTAAATCATCCTTCCCCCCACGCCGAACAGGAAAATGACGAACAGCCATAATAAGATGGTCGTGTCGATGAAATTACCCAGAGCACCACCCAGCAGAGCACCTACGCATATGCCTGGCACAAATAGGAGTGACGTTTTGAAGTCTATCATCTTTTTTCGGTAAAAGATGTACCCGGCGGAGACCGAAGTAATCAGGTTCAGCACCAGAGATGTGGAAATAGAGATTAATACTGCATAACCCAGCAGCAGCAGTACCGGCGTGTACACTGACCCTCCGCCCTGGCCGAACATCGAGAAGACGAATGCTATCAGAAAGACTAGTATGACTGCGACCAGGAGAATTATTTCCATTTGTTGATTCGCCTCACTGCATACCCTTTAAGGCATCCAGCCTTGATTCTGTAAAGCCTGAACACGGAATGCACACTGCCTTGCCATCAACGGTCCGAATATAACGCTCGAAGGCGTATTCCCCACATTTCGAGCACTTGACCTTAGCGAAAGAGCCTTTCGGGCGAGAGAAGGTGAATTCGAGCTGTTTTTCTATCTTGAACATCTGGTCTTCAGCGGTCTCCATCACAAGCTTAATCGCTCGTTCCGTCACCTCGAACGGGATGTCTGATGGCTCGATTCCCCGTTTCCGGTAGGCGAAGAACTCCTCCTTGCCTAGCACATCCTGGAAATCGGACTTGAGGTACACCCTCACCGCGCCCTTTTTTGGGGCGTATAGGATTGTCGCGACCTTGCCGTAGTTCAACCGTTCCATCATGAGCTTCCCGTAGGTGCAGCCGGTCGCAGACATAACGCCATCCATCATGCATGTCTGCGGGTGACCCACACCCATCTCCGATAGCGCGAACGCGCCATGGTCCTTTGTCTTCTCAATCCCTAGTTCGCGCATGGCAATCACGCCCATCCGATATCCTATCGGCATGAACGGGCAGCGGTGGCCATGGAACTCCCACGTCCAATCTGGCAGTTTTATCTGCGTTTCATTTTTCATGTTTTCACCTCGTTTCCTTTGATTTTTTTCACAGTTTTAGTCTTTCCAAATACCGGTTTAACACCTATAGGAAGTCCACCAAAGCAGGTATAAATTATATTCTCATGAGTGTTCCTTTCCTGCGTTCCATTCAATATTTTCCTAAACATAATTATTCCTCCGTACATAATTTAATTATTTCATAAACAGCCTTATCAAAATCTTCCTTGCTGTAGTCAAATGGTTTGAACGGTCCTATTTTCGGTATCTTCAAATCAAGCAGAAGGTTGAGATATTTATCTATCTTGAAGCCATCTTTCTCAAGAATCTTCTTTGCACATTTATTGTAGCAGCCATCGATAACAATTATGTTCTTTGCCTGTTCTGTAGACTGTCTATGCTTAGGTACTCCTGCAGCTATTGCAGAAGTGCAGAACAAGCCATTTTTTTTCTTGTCCAATTTTTTATATGCTTCGAGCATCGACATTCCCGTCAAAGTCCCAACACTTGACATACAACCAAAGCAGCAGAATATTGCATTATCTGGAACATCTTTTTCTTTGGTTGTTTTCTTCGTATTTTCCTCCATTTCTACTGCTCTCCTTTTTCGATAATCTTTTTTAGTTCCTCAACATGGGGAACATGTCCAATGATTTTTACCTCCCCATCAATAACTACCGCTGGAGTCATCATCACACCACGATTGACAATCTCCTGTAGATCTTCCACTTTTACAACTTCTGCATTGTTACCAAGTTCTTCAACGACTTTTTTAACAATTTTCTCAGTTGCCTTACATTTCGGGCAACCTGTGCCCAATATCTCAATTTTCATACGCATTTCACCTACTTCTTCATCTGTCGTTGTACCCATTCATACATACCTTTGTTTCCTGCCTCGCCGATACTTTTTGCAAATGCAATGGTTTCTTCCAAGTCTTTCATAGGAATATTCAATGCCTTTGCTTGCTTAAAATGATACAGAAAACAAGGTCGGCAATGACCTGCGATAGAGGCAGCTACGCCAATGAGTTCTCGTGTTTTTTCATCCATTTTTTTCACTTCCTAGTAGAATTCATCTTTTATTCTCCTCTTCCTGTTTCTAAACAATTTATTTAGTGTTTTCATTTTTGTGACCTTATCCTGTCCCTCTTTCTGAGCGACAGCCAGACAATCGTAAGCATCACCGGTATCTCTATCAAAGGGCCCACGACCGTGGAGACCGCCACCATTGGCATCGTTGCGAAAGCAGTCAGGGCGATTGCTATTGCCAGCTCGAAGTTACGACCGGTACAATGGAAACCCATCGTGCTGCTATCCTCGTAGTTGTACCCCAGTTTTCTGCTTGTGTAGAAGACAAGGTTGTAGAGCAGGAAGAAGAACAGTACAACCGGGATGGCCATCTGCCAGATGAGATTAGGGTTATCCAAAATCACGCCACCTCTCAGGGAAAACATGACGACCATGGTGAAAAGCAGGGCGAGGAGCTGCATCGCCCCGAAGTACGGGAGGACCTTGGTGTTCAACCATTCCTCGGATTTCCGTTTGATGACTTCACGGCGAGTGATGACACCAGCCAGCAGCGGCAATCCAAGATAAAGGAGCACGCTTTGACCGATAAGCCCAATGTCTATAGCGACGTACGTGCCGACGAGCAATGCGATGTACAATGGGGTAGTGATGATCTGGATGATGGAATTCCATGCCATAAGGACAATCCCAAGAGGGCCGTTCCCCTTTGCAAGGTCTGTCCAGACCAGCACCATCGCTATACAAGGAGCGACACCCAGCAATATCAGACCGGTCCAGAGATAATTTGCCGTCTCAGGATCGATCAATCCAAAATAAGGGAGGATCATCTTGAAAAAGAGCAACCCCAGAAAATAAAGCAGGAACGGATTAACCGCATAGTTAAAGAACACGATGATACCAACCTGCTTTTTGCTTTTGAGAGCCTGTTTGAGTTCCCCGAGCTCTATTTTTGTCATGGCCGGGTAGATCATCAAGAACAGCCCAATGGGGATGCCTATGGCAAGGCTTTCGCCGAAAGCCGGAAAATATTTACCAAGTAACAGACCAACAGCTATGGCGATAACAACCCAGACCGCAAGGAGCTTTTCAATCCAACCAAGTTTACCGTGTTTACCACTCACGCAGATTTTCCCTCCGCATGCGTTCTTTCCTTCATCTCCATAATTAGTTTTTCAACATAGTTTCTAATCGTATTACGAACCTCTCGATATGTGCTTAGAGATTTTCCTTTTGGGTCTTCGATTTCCCATTTAAGAGTCTTTTGTCTGGGTGTTAAAGGACACCCATTGACACAACCCATGGTAACAATAATATCAAATTTGTTATTCATATCAGACGTCAGCAACTTTAGAGTATAACCTGTGATATCGATATCAACTTCTTTCATAACCTGTATAGCAGTTGAATCAACATGATCTTCGGGTTTCATACCAGCACTATCTGCTGCTTCACTAGAGGTAAATGTGTTAAAGAATCCTTTCGCCATCTGACTGCGACACGAATTCCCTATGCACACAAAAAGAACTGTTTTCATAACTCCATCGACTTCTTTTTACAAAATCGTTGGTACTCCTTGAATAGTGCTTGCTCGTATTTTTCTTCTGCGCCGGGGGCCACGTAATTGTAGATTTTCACCTGCTCCAAGAGTTCTTTTTTAAGGTTTTTTTCTTCCTGTATCTTCATTTCATACACTTCTTGGAGTGTATCATCAAGATGCGCTAGACCAGTAAGATTTCCACCGATGATGATTTGTCGTATGCCTCTCATGGCACTTGCAGGGCAACACGGTTTTTTACTTTTATTTATGATTTCACCTCGTATTTTATCCAGCGATCATACCATAGACAAATCCAACGAGTGCTGCGATAACAATAACCAACGCAAAATACACAAGAGCTTTTTTCGCACCCATAACCTTTGTAATAACAACCATGCTTGGAAGACTCAACGAAGGACCAGCAAGCAATAACGCAAGAGCAGGACCGCCACCCATCAAACCTGTACTATACCCAAAAAGATTACCAACAATAGCAACCTCTAAAAGAGTCGGCATATAGAGTATCGCACCAATAATCGAAGCAAAGAAACATGAAAAAATATCATTCCCACCAATATACGGGGCAACAGCAACACCAACAGCGTTACTTGGATCAGTACCAGGGATAAAAAACGCGGCGATACCTCCAATTATTCCAACAATAAAAACACCAATGAGAAGAATAGGAACGATTTTCTTCGTAAGACCCCATGTTTCCTTGCCCCAGTTTTTCACCTCGTCACGTGTATAATAAAAAATGAGAACAACTGAAATAACCAGTGTTAAAATATAAACAATAGCAAGTTTTGGAACCCAAGGGATAAACTCACTACTTGCAGCACCAATAACAAGGATCAAGACAAGCGATACGAAAAATAAAAGTGAAATCCAAATAGAGCGGTTATTTTTCTCCTCACCTGTTTGTACCGCAAATATATTGTTATCATCTTTATGTTTTTCAGATTCTTCTTTTCTGAAAATAAAAGCCATCAACAAACCAATAACTACGGCCATAAGAACTGCTGCAATGGCTCTCGCAAGACCAATATCATACCCAAGGACTTGCGCAGTGAGAACAATTGCAAGAATATTTATGGCAGGACCTGAGAAAAGAAACGCAGTTGCAGGGCCGATTCCAGCACCACGTTTATGAATGCTTGTAAATAAAGGGAGAATTGTGCAACTACAAACAGCAAGAATGGTGCCAGAAAGCGCTGCAACAGGATAAGAAATATATTTTTTTGTATGAGCACCAAAATACTTCAAAACACCTTGTTTTGAAACAAAGACCGCGATTGCACCAGCAATGAAAAAAGCAGGAATAAGACAGGTTAGAACATGTGCGGAGAGATATTCCATTAATGCTTGGATGCCTGCAAATAAAATATCAATTGGTGTCATAGTTAGCCTTCTAATTTTTTAACCATATCGATAATCTGGTAAATTCTATCCTCATTAACACTAACAAACGTATTTGTTCCTTCTTTTCGCTCATCGACGAGACCAGCGGTTTTCAGCACTTTTAGATGTTGGGAAACATTGGGTTGTGATTTTCCTGTGCGTGGTATGATTGCGCAGATACATTTTTCACCGTTTTTAACGCATTCAAGAATCTTGAGTCTTGTAGGGTCTGCCAATGCTTTGAAAATGGCTACTTCATTCATTTTTTATCACAATATATAAGTATATACGAATATTTAAATATTACTATATTATAACTATTTCGGAAAAACAAAAGCGAAGAATGAATGAACATGAAAAACAATACAGGGGGCAACTGAAATGTATGTTAAAAACCTTTATTTAAAAAAAGAATTTTCATCTGAAAACATATCTTCATTAATTTAACTAAATAGATGAGGACGACATAATTAAATATAGCGATTTTTTACTATGACTCAAAATATAGAAAGTGATTATATGAATTTTCAAAAATCAGTAATAAAGAAAGGGCTTCCAAAAGAAACCATGTCACTCTGTCCTGAATGCAAAAAATTGATTTCAGCAACTATCTATGAAAAAGACGGAAAAGTTATGATGAAAAAGACTTGCGAGAAACATGGAGAATTTGAAGACACCTATTGGTCAGATGTAGATATGTATTTGAAGGCTGAAGATTGGGCATATGATGGCAAAGGTGTAGACAACCCGAAAATCCCCGATGCCACGGTTTGTCCTGATTCATGTGGCCTGTGTAATTTACATTTATCTCATACCTGCTTAGCCCTCATCGATCTTACAAACCGATGTAATCTGAAGTGCCCGATTTGCTTTGCAAATGCTAATGCGTCAGGGTACGTGTTCGAACCGCCGTACGAAGATGTTGTAAGAATGATGGAAAACTTGCGTGCAGAAAAACCAGTTCCCTGCAAAGCCATCCAGTTTTCCGGGGGAGAACCGACGATATATCCACGGTTTTTCGATGTCATTGCCAAAGCAAAAGAATTGAAGTTTTCGCAAATACAAGTGGCCACAAATGGTCTAAAGATGGTTGATTTTGAATTTTGTCAAAAGATGAGAGATGCGGGGATGAATACGATTTATCTTCAGTTTGACGGAGTGCGCGAAGAAGACTATATCTCAACAAGAGGAAGAAAACTTTTAGATGTGAAATTGAAGGCAATTAACAACTGTAAAAAAGTAAAGCCGAAACCACTGTCTACTGTGTTAGTTCCGACGGTTGTTAAAACCCTCAATAACGACCAAGTTGGAGAAATTGTTAAATTTGCGATAAAAAATGCCGATGTCGTTCGTGGGGTAAATTTCCAACCGGTATCCTTTGCTGGAAGAATTGATAAAGAGCAGTTAGAAAAACAACGATACACTATTCCTGACCTTATCAAGGATTTAGAACAACAAACAGATTTTCTACAAAAAGATGATTTTTACCCAGTGCCAACTGTTGCGCCGATATCTGACCTTGTTTCCGCTTTATCTGGTCGTGAAGAGATCATCTTCACGTCTCATCCGCACTGCGGTTATGCAACGTTTGTTTTTATCAACAATGGAAATGTAACTCCCATCCCGCGATTTATTGATGTTGAAGGACTCTTCCACCGGATGAACAAACTGACAGGGACCGCAAAGAAATATCATTTTTTCATTAAACTTGCAAGGAAGTTCAAGAAAAAGACCGATCTAGCAAAGGCATTTGACAAGTACTTCGGCGAATTTATTGATAAAAACAAGATGCCGGAGGGGCTTGATATCGTCGAGATACTTTCAAATGTGGCCTATAAAAAGGATAAGAAATCAGTCGGAGATTTCACCTGGAAGACCATGCTGATTGGTGCAATGCATTTCCAAGATTCATATAATTATGATATTGAGAGAGTGAAACGCTGTGTTATACATTACGCAACCCCTGATGATCGAATTATTCCTTTTTGCGCATACAATGGTGGACCGACCTACCGAACTGAAGTCGAACAGAAATTCGGTACTCCCCTCGCTGAATGGAAGAAAACACACAAAGAATGAGTTATGTGCCTAGGCGTGGAGTTTACTTTTCTCAGGACCATAATATCTCTCCCACTTTTCATCCTTATCGGATACATCATGGAGAAGCTGGTGGGAAAATCATTTGAAGTAAAAGAAGTTCATCCCACATAAGAACAGATGATTCTACCGTTCTGTTTTCTTTTTTTTTTTTTTAACAACACTCTGTGATTAATAGGAAAAACCGGTAGGGGAAGTTATGTGTTTCATTGCAAGCGTTTCACAGAGGTGATGACATCGAAAATCTTCGGGTTCGATACCTTAATTAAAAACCTTGTTCCTTCTTTTCGCACGTCAACGAGACCAGCGTTTTTCAGTACCTTCAAGTGTTGTGAGACATTTGGTTGCGATTTTCCTGTATAGGGAATGATTTCACAAATACATCGTTCACCATTTTTGAGGCATTCAAGAATCTTCAACCTTGTGGGGTCAGCTAATGCTTTTAAAACATCTACTTCATTCATTCGTGATTCAAATTAAATTCGAATATTTAAATATTACGAAAATTAATACATTACTTATAAGGGGGCTTTTTACTCTGACTAGAAGAGCCCCGTGCGGGGATCGCTTTTTCAGGGGTCGCCAACGATTCTTTTCATATCTAATCATTATGATGTTCTTTGAGTATCGTTAAAACCATTTGGATGAAAATGAGAGGATGTAAATAATGACGTACATCGATCAACTAATATTTTCTCCTGTTGAGTGTAATAAAATGAAAGACTCGTCCCAAATAAAAATCAAGAGATTTGACATCATTATTTTTTGATAAATTACTCCTGTTATAATGATTTTACTGATTTTTTTGAATTTTCCATTTTGACATTTTCTCCATATAATATATAGGGATAATAGGCCCCGTGTGGTAAAAATTGGGTGGCGTCAATATGAAATCAGAATCGAGCGCAACTCGTATCCAAAAGCGGAGTTTCGAGGATGATGAATCCGAGTCGTCTCGTCGTTACCCGAACCTGGCCTATTTCAAAGAAAGATACTGCAATGATTGTACCAAGAATTGTGAATTTCCATCTATGGAGGCGTTCGGCTGCATGATTAAAAAATTATCGAATAAAAAAAGGAAAATAGAGGTATGATAAAATGAAAATGGAAAAGGAAAAAAATAAAACCTTATTCGCTCAGATAAGTTCAGTTCTATTGAAAACAGTAGTCAGAATAATTGGGGGACTACAGACAGACACAGCAAAGCTGTGCATTACACCAACAGCAATCAATATCATTGCTATGGATGAAGCAATGGCTGCAATGATGTTCCTAACATTAGGGGGGAGTAATTTTGAAAAATTTGAAGCTACTGATTTCGAGATATGTATAGATTTGAAGCGCCTAAAAGAAATCGTTAATCTTATCAGAACAGACGATCTAATTATAATTAAATTTGATTATAAAAATAATCAGTTGGTTATTAATTTAAATAATTTAGAGACGCGGATGGGCATACTTGATCATAATGAAATGCTGAAGGCGCAAACATCGTTCTTGGACCAATCAGGTCATATAGTGTTACATGTCGATGAACTAAAACGAGGCATTGCTGCTGCCGAATATGTTGCAGATTCCGTATTCTTAAGCATAGATCCCGAAAAATTCGAACTCAAAGTAGAAAATAATGCGAATTCTGTGCACCTCACTTTGTTAAAGAAAGACTTAATAGAACATGAGAGCAATGCAATTCATAAAAACACTTTTGCCACCAACTGCCTCAGCAACATAATTAATGTTCTGAATGGCGAAAATCGCATACGATTACGCTTTGGAAATAAGACGCATCTGCAACTAGATTATGATTTTTCAGAGCAAGGTCATTTGACTTTTAAATTGTTGCCACGGGTGGAATCATGAAATTAAAGGGAGGATTTGACCAATGATTTTAATCAAATATTTAAATTTTATATATAAATATATTACAAATAATTTTAATATTTGTATTATGAAAATAGCCATGGCTATTTTAATTAATACAATTATATCAATTCTTTTAAAACATTTTTATAATAATATATTTTTTTATATTATTTTCGAGGAAAACCAAGGTTATCCTTTCATACAAAAAGGATTCCTTTGTCATACAATTTTAAAGAAAGGAGGACAAAACATGAAAGAAAAAAGTAAGAAAAAAAGGCAGATGAAGAAAGCCATTGTCGTTGCAAGAAGTGCAACCTCAGAACCAACAGCCGCATTGAGCATCAACGCACAGCTGCGCTGGGCCAAATCGAGAGCAAAGGAACTCGACGCTGCAATATATTATTTGTTTTCGATCTCTGGAATGGGTGCAAATAGTTTTTTTGAAGCGTATTCAGAAAAGATACTCGATGCAATTCGCCAACAAAGAATCGATTATCTTGTTGTATATGGTCTGGATCGTCTGACGAGAAACTTAGCCCAGGGAACAGAATTTCTGAATACAATAGTAGAACTGGGTTGTACAATTATGACATCTACTGATATTATCGATACAGAATCTGTGTTGCATATGCCCGATATGGAATTGGCTTTTTCTGATTACAATACAAAAAAGAATTGTAAAAAAAAGCATTTGATTGGGAGGATGTAAGATATGCTACGCAAAAATATGTTTGCAAAGAATGTCGCTGCCATGTTCATTCTCATTTTATCGAGTAGCTGGATGGTGTTGGGGGACATCATGAATATTGCACATAAAAAGACGGAAAAAAATCAAGAAAAACTCAAAAAGAAATGCAAAGAAAATGATAAGATAGAAAAAATGGTTCAATTGAAACCAAAGGGTATGGGACTCTACAGGGTGAGTACATCTAAACAAAAAAAGGGCACTAGTCCCGATATACAAAAACAATGGGCTGTAAGAAGAGCAGAAGAACTTGATGTTGATCTTAGAGATGAGTTGAGCATCTTTGATGGGATTAGTGGGGTAATATTTCTTAAAAAATATGAAAAAGAAATCATTCAAAATATTACAGAAAAAGGCGTCAAATATATTTTTATCCATGATTGGGATCGCTTCACACGTAAACTTACTCCAGGTTCACAGGCTCTTGATAAGATAATCGCACTAGGATGTTCCGTCGTAACTCCTTCTGAGATTATCAATGGATCTTCTAACTTGTTTATGCCTCATGTTCAGATGGCTTTTTCACAGTATCAGCGAGACAGTATTGTCAATAATGGACGATCAGGTCAGATTTCACGTCTGAAAGAAGGAAAATACCCGTTTAGATTTCTTCCCATAGGAGTTAAAAGAGACGAAAACGACAAAATCTATTTTGATCATTCCTTCGATGTTCTTATCCAATATATCTATAACACATATTATCAAACTAAGACCGACTTCGTTACTATTGCATCAACATGTAATAAACAGTACGATAAACTTCTTGAGAAACCATTGAGTGCTAGCCAGGTAAAGGGAATTCTTACCAATCCGATTTACATCGGATTTGTCCTTTCTGAGAGCGTACGATATGGTAAAGATGGCAGTAGCACGATACCAAATCCCCGGTTGATTACTGTTACGAATGATATTTTCGATAATGTACAGAAAAAAATTAAGGAAAATACGAAAAATCGGAACAAATACGAAACTCCGCTCAAAGATGTATTATCTGAACCAATTGAAACCTATGGTTTTGACGTTGTCCTCAATAACCTAGATGACATGATCATCATCCGGTGTAAAAAGTGCAAAAAAATTGACTTATATCATATGGGAGGTGATGTAGTCGGTGGTCACTTCCTCCCAAAATATCTATGTAATAACTGTGACCATCAATTTCGTTTCCCTTCGGTCACGCAGCTGAACAATCTCCGTTCTGTTGATCCTCGCCGATGTCCTCGATGCGGATCTGCTGATGATTTTACAGTGACCCGCAGCGTATTGTCGGATTATTTTCATGTGACCTGCAACAAATGCAAGTACACATGGCTTGCATCAATGACTGATGGGAAATTTAAAAAATTGTTTGATCAACAGCAGGATGTAGAGAAAAATTAGTGAAGTGCAGAAAAAGAGATGAGATTCACCCCTTTGGACGCAAAGGTTTGGTGATTGGACAGGAGAGATACCCTCTTCTTTCCACTATGCAACATATGGTTTGATGAATGAGGTGCGGGGTGCTAAGGCTTCACCGCATAACCTTATTCATCAGCCATATTGTTCTATACGCTGGTCAGGTGAATTAGCGGTTTCATCCAGCTACTCGGCATATAGGACACCGGGTTCTGCATTTTCAAGTTCGTCCATGTCATCCAAGAACAGCTTGTATTTATTGATTAATTCATCGATAATAAATTCTTTACGACTGGCGGGTATTGGTTCACGTTTATTTCTGTAACGAACATTTTTAGCTTTTTGGAACAAACTCTTGCTGATTATCTTCAGTTCATTTATCTGAGCAATCACGCCACTGACCTGGTAACAGCCAAGATATAATTGGTTGTCAAGGATATATTTGATGACCGTTGCGGACCATCGGTTTGCCCTTCTTGGTTTAATGCCTTTTTTATTCATTTCAAAGGCCAGCTGGGGCATTGATTGAATTTCTATATATCTTTGAAAAATCATTTTAACGATCTTCGCTTCATATTCATTGACGACTAAATATCCATCATTATTTTTATTATAACCATAGGGAACGATCTTACTCGGCCATTTGTGTTGCATCGCCAATGCATGCATCCCCATACACGCCCGCTCTGATATCATTTCGCGTTCCCATTGAGTGGCGGAAGCGAGCGTTCTGAACACAAATCTTCCAGCCGAGGTGGTTGTATCAAGACTTTCTGTCAGGGAACAGATGCTTATGCCCCATTCACGTAGCTGTTTTTCTACATTTACTGCATCTATCAGGGATCTGCAGAATCTGTCCAGCTTCCAGAAAATTACAACATCAAATTCTCTTTCTTTTGCTTTTTGCATCATTATCTGGAATTTAGGACGTTCTATTGTTTTAGCACTTTCACCGTCTTCACGAAATATGTATCTAATTATCCATCCATTTTGTTCACATCGTTCACGGCATAGCTTAATTTGTTCTGGTAAGCTGTAACCGGTCACCTGCTTGCCAGAGGAAACCCGGGCGTAAATGGCTGCAATTTTTGGTGCTTCTTCAGATTCTTTTTTCGCATTCATATCATCATCTCGGCAGGAAGCAATGATCTGATTCTGAGGAATATTTCTCGTAGCAATTCTGTTCCGTTTGTATTGCCCATTACCATTCCCATTTCCCTGGCAAAATCAGACGCAGTTGACATAGTATTATTCGTGCCAATGCAGAAGTAATCCTCCAAGATTTTTTGTAAAGAGATGGTCTTCAAATCGCAGAGGTTCACACCACGAATATTAGAAAAGAGAATGCGGGTCCGCACGATTGGTAGTTCATTGGTCCCAAAGGTTATGATAGGTATCTTGTTTTTCCTGCAAAGTGATAGGTGAAAAAGTAATCTTCGTATCAGTTCTTTTTCATCGGCCTCAGCGCCGTCTGTGGTATAGAAAATCCTTTTGTGATCTGCGTAACATATTTCCCAGTGTGAAATGGCACCAGCTACGTCTTTTTTCATTACCTGTATAACTAGGAAGCACCACGACCCCCGAATATTGATTCGTTTAGAGAAATGTAGTATATTGTTCATCATAAGCAATGCCTCTTGGATAAAATTGATGTGTTGTCGATTACATCCTTTGCCCACCTGCAAAATTCGCAATGTTCTCCTGATTCCGGCATTGCTCCATTGAGAATTTCATGTGCTTTGCACACTAGATCCACTACATGAGTTGTATCGGTAATTACTTCAATAATGGAGCAATTTATCTTCATCCCGTTATGCAAATCGCAATCGTCCGGTGTAAAATATGCTAGGTACGCCTTGTTTGTTGTTTTGTATCCCATTTCCTTCAACAAATAACTATAGACGGACATCTGCAGCTTATATGAAGGGTGAACCACCGTGGGTGTTTTAGATGCGGTCTTATGGTCGAGAACAACGACAGTGGAATCCTCTAGTTCTACGTAATCATCCGGCCGTCCCCACAAAACAATTCCATTACCGGCGTCGCTGCGCAACGTCAGAGGCATTCCTACAGCCAACCGACCATTGATCTGGCCATTGAGTATCGGCGGCAGTTGGTTGCCTCTGTAGCCGTTGAAATAGTGTTTAATGATGCTGTCCATCTTTATAGGAATGGATGACATCGGGCCTGAAGGGCGTTTGATATTTTTTGTCATTGCAAGCCAAAAGCATCGAGGACATTCTACCAGCAAGTTCAGCTTTGAGCTAGATAATTTATAATCCATGGCCAATCACCCGAACATCATTTGGTTTTCTTTATTTTTTAGAAATTCGAATAATGTTTCTTTCTTTTTCTCAAGGTTATCGTACTCCGTTATTTCATCCATAATAGAATTTGCTGTAAAGCGGAATAGCGAAGCAGGCATGCGAATTTCGCAAACCACCTTATTGTAGACCTTTTCTTTTCCGTCTTTTAGGCATTTAGATTCAATATGCGGGTAGTTCAGGACGAAAAGTATCCTTCCTTCCTCTCCGTCAAAATGAACCATGCTGCCGTCACAGGTGAATATTTGGCATGCTTTTACATCATACTGGACATCAACTGATTCCTCGCTGACAACTTTCATGTCGATGTTTTTGAACTCTTCTTCTATTTTTTCTTTTTTAGTGTCTGATGTTTCTTTACAGAGGATTAACCGTTTCTGGTTCTTCATTTTCTCACCCCTGGTGAACCAAGGTGTTGGTTCTTGTTATGCGTATCGTTGCTGGAATGAGGCCATGTGGTCGAAAATGGTTGTTTCCAAGATGGTTGATCTACAAAGCGAAATTGGTAGCCGTTGATCTCGCGCTTGAGCGTATCGATGTTGAAACCAGCCTTTTTCATTATCAGTTTCATTTTTTGTTCTGCCTTTCTTTTTTGGGTTTGTTTCCTATCTTTACACATAGCTATTACCTCCTGTTTTCGATCTTTTATTACGACTTCATAGAAGTCATATTAAGTATTAATAATAAGTATTAATACAAAGTATGTATGTATGGATAACATTTAAATCTTTCGCTTTAATACTATGTATTAATGATAAGTATGAAAAAAGTAATAACACCTAAGGATCAGATTCTTGAAGAAATAAAGAAATCAACACCATCTTATGTTACCATACAAGAGATTGCTGATAAAACTAAACTCTCCCGAGAGACGGTTAGCAAGTATATCCTAGTTTTTGTCGCAGAAGGGAAAATCAGAATAACTAAAAAAGTGGGTAAAGTCAACCTTTATGAAGCGGTAAAGTAGCATCGCTTACTTATTTTTTATAGTAGCTTCGTCTGGTTTTTCATTTTGATGTGCCCGAGTTCTTCTGTAAATTCATCATCTTGAAGGATATGTTCGAGTTCTGTCAATGGCACCATCAGCTGGATTTCTCGTGTTGTGCCATATCGTCCTTTTGAAATCACTTTTGCTGAAATGATTCCAAGTGAATCCAGTTCACTAATGAAATCCGCTACTCTGCGTTGTGAGAGGGGTGTATAATGGACCGTTTTTGATATCTCTGCGTATTGAGAATATAATTCACCAGTTATCATGGCTGATGGATTTCCCATGTGTTTGTTGTATCTCTGCAAAACACGAATAGCATGCACCAGGAGTCGTTCTTGTGCTGGTAAGCTGTGGATGACCTCAGCTATTCTGTCCTTCTCAATCTTATTCTGTGCAAGCCGTACATGCTTGCTTGAAACGGCATGGTCACATTTTCGTTCCGCTATTTCGATAGACACCCGAAGGAGATCAAGTGCTTTTCGTGCATCCCCATGTTCTTGGGCCGCAAGTGCAGCGCAGAGCGGGATGACCTCAACTGATAAAACATCGGGCTTTAGTGCCTGCTGGGAACGGGTTCGGAGGATATCTTGGAGTTGTTCAGCATTATAGGGGTTAAATACAATAGTTTCCTGGCTCAAACTTGATTTCACTCTAGCGTCAAGAGGGTCTGTGAAACACAAATTATTGGATATACCAATAATAGACACCTTGGTGTTATGTAGATCATTATTAATGCGGGTGAGCAAATAGAGAGCAGTGTCTTCTTTGAGTTTGTCTATCTCATCAAGAACGATGATTACTGCTCGATTGGTTGTGTCTAATAGAGACAACGTTTTTGCGTAGACTTCATCTGTTGGTAAGCCTATAAATGGTCTATCGTTAGATAGGTTGTCTATGAATTGTTGGGCTAAGGTATTGAGAATACGATAGAGTGTGCCTGTGTATTGACAGTTGATATGAATAACACTAACACGTTTCCCAATTTCTATTGCTTTTCGTTCTAGTTCTTTTCCAACGAGGGTAATCGCTGCTGTTTTTCCAACGCCGGGTTTCCCATAGACAATGATGTTTGATGGTGCGTTGAGATCTAGCGCTGGAGCAAGAATATTCGCAAGTTCGGTTATTTCCTGTTCTCTATGTGGGAGGGTCGCTGGAATGTAGCTTGTGCTAAGCCGTTCACGGTCAATAAAGAGGGGTTTCTTTTTAAGAATGCCATCAAACAGATGCATCAGAGATTGTTCGTCTATTCTTTTTATATATGAAATATCCGGTTGAACTGATTCACCGGTCGATGATTGTTCGGTGGTTTTTGAAACGAGTTTGGTGGATGATGGATCTATCATGTTGTTCTCCTCCTCCCGAGAGCATCTCCTCTTCAGATAAGTAATATCCCTGGCGAAAATAACCCCCGGAAAAATGCATGTCGTTGTAGGTTTAAATCGTTATTGTTTTTATCAAACGTACCGTCAGTTGTCCACTTTATTCTTCAAGATTAATTAGGGTCATATCCAACCTACTGCTTGCGCCGAAAAATATATCAAGACCGAGTCTCGTTATATTACTATGCCGGATGAAGTATGTTATTTTAATGGAAAACCATATCAAATTGTAAGAACCAGTGGAGAACATATTAGACATCCGGAAATAAACGAAATAAAAACAATACCTCAAATTGATGGTAAACAAATAGGTGTTCATGTTTTTCTTGTAAGTGGTAATCCTGTCCACATTCATTGTGATAACTATAACAACAAAAGAGAAATATCAAATACTATCGTCAACCCCGTTGTTCATGTAATATCTGGCACTGAAATAAAGATAGCTGTAAGTGAGAATCCTGTTCCCGTCCTGGTATCTGGAAATGTCTTGATAGTTTCAGTTCCTATCGATTCTATGCATAATATTGATTATACACCGATTTCTGGATCTATAAAAATTACAGCAAATTATTCCGGGTTTATAGTTTGTGGAATTGTTTCAAAAAATTAGAATATTTTCCAGATATTGATCTTATTATAAAAAATATCCATCGAATTTACTTTATAAAAGCTGATAAAACTCTCGATAGAGTTTATAAACCACATACAAGATTCATTCATTCGATAACATGGCCAATCTAGAAAATTATGTTTCAAAAGCCATCAGAGATAAAATGCATTATCGAACCCAAGAAGATCTTATTCACAATACAAAAAAAATATATTTACAACAGATAAGTACAATGTATTCTGGTTCTCCTATTATAGAAAATCTCACAGGTTATTATAACGTCCCTTTTGGAGAATCTGGAACTGATTGGGCCGCAGATTTAGCTGAAAAATTAACCCTCGGAGAAATATACTATCATTATACTCATATTCTTACATGTAAACGAAATACATATTTATTCAAATTTGAAAAGAATTCTGAACTCATTAAAAAATATAAGAGCATTATTAGAACACAAAATTTATTTAATGATTTTGGTCAACCCATATGGAGTGATGAATTACCATATAAGCCAGAGTTATGGTTATGCCATAAGGATGACGAAGAGTTGGATCATGTATCACTGATGTTTATTAGTAAAGGAAATTTTACTCGACATTATGATGTTGTTTCTCACGAAGTTAAAAAAGTATATCAAACGGGATTAATAAATTGCAGAATGCATCTTGATGATGGAATTCTTGCAATGGCTGTTAGAGATTTTCCTTTTAAGGATACTTCAGATATTTTAACGTTCATAAATAAAAATTTTGGGCTGAATCCCTTATCTCCTATCGAAATTACAGACCGAGATATAAGAACATTTGACAGTCATCCTAGTGTTAAAAAAACAACACATGAAAAAAGAGAAGGACAAGAAACAACAACTGCTCTAACCCGCAATATGGAGGACGGTGATACACGAAATGATCCGTTACGGGAAGACATCGAAGATAGAGAATTTAGATTAGAGCACGGTATTATCGATTTTAGAGGAGAGAATCTTACCATCGGAGTAAAAAAGGGTAAATGTGGCTCGATCCAATTTAGACGATATTTGAATCCAGAGGAACATACTGATGCGCTTCATAGGGTAAAAAGAATCTTTGGTTGGCAATAACACATGACATTAATTGATGAGCTTGAAAATAACGATGCATTTTCATTGTTTACGGAACTAATAAAAAAGAGAATCTCTGGAGCAATTGTTTCTAAGGAGAAATTAAATGAAAAGGAAATAGCATCTCTTGAAAAAGTTCATTTTGTTGAGAAAAAACTGATATTCGATTGCCCATCTTGTGGTAACACGCGATTAGCAAAACAAGATCAGCTTTTATTCAAATGTGACTGTGGAAAAGAAATAAAAATCCAAGATGTAGATACAGAACAAAGATATTACATTACAGAAGAAACATATGAAATTTTTAAATCAGAGTTGATTAGTACAAAAGATATCAATGATAACAGAATTAAAATTATTTTTGGAGAAAAAAAATTTGGTATATTGAATCACGACAATTCTATATACATACATATTACTCCTTATCATAATAACGAAATCGCTATTTTCTCCCCTCTGGATGCAATATATCTTGATCATTTTGTGATAGAATGGAATTTTGTTATTGAATTCATTCACAACAAACAAAAAATTGTCAATGATATTTTGGCATTTATCGATGAGAATATTAACCAACAAATTGATTGGAAAAAGATAGATGATATTGAATTTCAAAAGTTGATTTATGAAATTGTTGATGCAGAAAAAATGTTTGATAAACTAATGAGTGGTGGAACAGGAGCTGACCAAGGAAAAGATTTGATAGGTTATACGTATGTACAACACCCGGTTGGGCGGCCAGAGGAAGTAATAACTTTAATTCAATGTAAGCATACTAAAACCAATGCAAGTTTTAATTCTGAAGAAATTTTAAAGTATGTGACAAAAGCAAAAAGACATCATTGTACTCATCTTCTTTTTATTACAAATGGGAATTTGACAGGAGATGCTGCTACAGAAATTCATTCAAAAGAGGCCTACAAGGATGGTACTTTTCGAGATGTTGATTTTTGGGATGAACACAAATTATTTCTTTTATTGAAGAAACATCAGATTATAAGATTGAAATATTTCTATAACAAGAAGTAGGCAATAAATAAATCATCATCGTATAGATATCTCTTAAATTGGAGCAATCTTAATACTTTAATAGGTAAGTTATTGTTACGTATGCGGTTTATAGAGGAGGAACGACGATGAATTACTCGCTTGATGTCAAAACCTTAGAAACTTGGCTCTGGGAAGCAGCATGTAAGATTCGCGGTGAAATTGATGCTCCGAAGTATAAAGATTACATTCTCCCCTTGATTTTTTTAAAAAGATTGTCTGATGTGTTTGACGATGAGATCACACGTCTTTCTGATGAGTATGGGGCGCGAAAGACTGCTGAGGAGTTAGTAGAGGAAGATCATTCTCTAGTGTGGTTCTATGTGCCTAAGCATGCACGTTGGATCGAGATATTAAAGCAAAGTGCAAAGCAAGGAGAGTTTCTTACTGACGCGGTGCGGGGGATTGCACGCGAAAATCCTAAGCTGCAGGGAGTTATTGATATTAAGGATTTCAATGAGACTGCATCTGGTCAACGGGTGGTGAGTGATGATCGGCTGAAGGCGTTATTGGATGTGTTAAATCGGTATCGTCTTGGCTTGAAGGATGTTGAACCAGATATCTTGGGACGGGCGTATGAATATTTACTACGGAAGTTTGCAGAAGGATCTGGTCAGAGCGCTGGAGAGTTCTATACGCCAAAAGAGGTAGCAATACTGATGTCTTATATCGTGGAGCCAAAGGAAGGCGAAGAGGTGTATGACCCCTGTCTTGGCTCTGGTGGATTGCTGATTAAGGCATATTTGCGTTTTAAGGAGAAGTTTGGCGTTGATACACATATCAAACCATTAGGTTTTTTTGGTCAGGAGCGACTGCATAACACCTATGCGATGGCGAAAATGAATATGTTTATTCATCGGATGGAGGCAGATGTTAGGTTGGGGGATACGATGGCTCGACCTGCGTTTCTGACTAAGGATAGCGGACTTCAGAGTTTTGATATTGTGGTTGCAAATCCGATGTGGAATCAAGATTTTCCACAGAGCACGTATGAGAATGACCCCTACGTTCGTTTTGGGTTAGGGTATCCACCGTCGAGTAGTGCTGACTGGGGATGGATTCAGCACATGTATAAATCGTTGAATAAGAAGGGCAGGATGGCGGTTGTTCTTGATACCGGTGCAGTCTCCCGGGGATCCGGGAATATGGGGAGCAATCGTGAGCGTGATATACGGAAACGGTTTGTGGAACAGGATTTTATTGAAGCAGTGATTTTGCTTCCTGAGAACTTGTTTTATAACACCACGGCATCAGGGATTATCCTAGTGGTGAACACACAAAAGAAACACCATGGTCAGATATTGTTGATTAACGCATCAAAGTTGTTTGAGAAAGGAAGGCCAAAGAATTTCTTGCCCGATCAGACCGTAACGAAGGTTTCAGAGTTATATCTACAATGGAGAGAAGATGAAGGCATCAGTAAGATCGCTACGACAGAAGAGATTGCGAAGAATGACTATAATCTGAGCCCATCTCGTTATGTTGCACAGAATGGTGGAGACGAATCGTTGCCATTGGATGAAGCAGTTGTATTAATGAAAGAAGCAGAAGAAGAGCGGCAGAAAGCAGATGAGAATTTAAAAGCTGTATTGACACAGCTAGGTTTTGAGTAGAATGCAACAACAAACAAAAGCAGAGCAGAAAGACCAATACAAAGAAACCGAACTTGGTTTGTTACCTGGGGATTGGGAAATTGTAAGACTAGGGGATGTTGCAGATTATATTAACGGCTTTGCATTTAAGCCTACAGATTGGAAAAGCGATGGTCTACCAATCATTAGAATACAGAATTTGACCAATAGTTCAGATAAAATAAACTATTATCAAGGTCAATTGAAAGAAAAATATAGAGTACACGCAGGAGATTTATTGATTTCATGGTCTGCAAGTCTTGGAGTTTTCAAATGGAATCAAGGTGATGCATGGTTAAACCAGCATATCTTCAAAGTCGATGAAATAAAATCCAATACCTGCAAAGATTATCTCTATTATGTTGTAATGACAAGGATTGAGTCAATGAAGGAACAAACCCATGGAAGTACGATGCATCACATCACTAAAAAAGAATTTCTCGGTGTACTAATCCCTCTGCCACCTTTACGCGAACAACAAAAAATCGCTTATACTCTTACAGCAATCCAAACCGCACAAGAAAACACAGATAAAGTTATCACCGCACTCATGGAATTGAATAAAGCGATGATGAAACACTTATTTGCCTATGGACCAGTGAGTTTTGTAGAAGTGAAGAATGTGAAATTGAAAGAGACCGAAATAGGGATGATTCCAAACGAGTGGAATATAACAGAGTTAAAAAACCAAATAAAGATAATAGATTGTAAGCACGTTACACCAACATATATAGAAACAGGGGTACCGCTAATCCGCCCTCGTAATCTTAAAGATGGAAAAATAAATTACGACAAAGTCGAGTATATTTCAGAAAAAGAATATCAATTTTTCACAGAAAAACACGCTCCAACCGTTGGAGATATTATCTTTTCAAGAAATGCGTCTTATGGAAACTGTGCATATATTAATTCGGAACAAAAAATTTGTATTGGTCAAGATATGATTGTTATGACAAAAAAGGAAGCTAATACTCTATTTATTTACTATCTTTTATATTCAGATGTCATCAAGAAACAAATTAACTATTTATCAACTGGATCGACAATCCATAGAATCAATCTGAAAGATATTTGTCGTTTGATGGTTCCCATTCCTAATATTCGTGATCAAGAAAAAATTATCAAAATACTGATATCTATCGATGAAAAAATCCAATCAGAACAAACAAAAAAGAACTCCCTTGACGAACTGTTTAAATCCATGCTTCATAATCTTATGACCGCAAAAATAAGGGTGAACAATATGGTGATGCCAAATGCCAAATAAAGAAATAGAAAAATTCGTACTAGAAACAATGAATCAAATACAATCAGGGGTACCAAAAGGATGTATGTTAAACCATGAAATCAACTTTGATATTTCATTAATAACGACAAAGAACGCAAAAGGAAAATTTGACATTCACATTGCTGGTATATCAGGAAACGTAGACAAACAACAGATCCACAGAGTAAAATTTTCCATTATCGATGAACAATCAAGAGAAAAAAACATCCAGCAATTACGAGAACCAATAAGAGTTTTAATCCAAGAATTTAAAGAACTTGATCGGTTAGAAGAGAAAACAAACAAGAAGAAAAGATAATATGCCTAAACTCGGAACAGAAAAAGCATCAGTACAAAACACCCTTATCCAATACGCATGTGACATCGGATGGGACTACATCAAACCAGACGAAGCACAACGTCTCCGTGGTGGACGATCTGGACTACTTTTAAAAGAAATCTTCACCAATCAAATGATCAAACTCAACCAGGAGTTTATTGATAACCTCATGATCGACGATCTCATCAAACGTATCGAACGACTCCCAGCACGCATCGAAGGAAACCTTGAATCATGGGAATATCTCAAAGGGCTCAAAACCGTCTTCCTACCAAGAGAAAAACGAGAACGAAACGTCACCATCATAGATGAACACACGACAAACAACACCTACCAAGTCACCGATGAGTTCGTCTATACCAATGGCACTAATACCAACCGCTACGACATCGTCTTCCTCATCAACGGCATCCCGGTTCTATTTGTTGAAACCAAAGCAGTCGCTAAATTCATAGGACAAAATGCAACCAGAGAATCCATCATCAGCGATGCACTTGACCAAATCAGACGTTACCACAGAGAAACACCAGAAGCCCTCACACTCTTCCAGCTCTACACTGCAACCAACATCATCAACTTCCTCTACGCAGCTACCTGGAGTCTGTCCTTAAAATCCGTGTTCAACTGGAAAACAGAAACCCAGGCACCAGACTACGAAACACTCGTGAAAAACTTCTTCGACCATGAACGACTCACCAGCATCCTGCTCCATTTCATCATGTTTACAAGAAAAGACGATACCTTAGAAAAAATCGTTCTCAGACCACACCAAATCAGAGCAGTCGACAAACTCCTCACCAGAGCAACAGACAAAAAGAAAACACGTGCGCTCATCTGGCATACCCAAGGAAGCGGAAAAACCTACACTATGATCATTGCAGCACAGCGCATCCTCCAAAACCCGAAATTAGAAAATCCAACCGTCATCATGCTCGTAGACCGAAATGAACTTGAAGCACAACTCTTCGGCAACCTCTCCTCTGTTGGTATCGAACACGTTGAAGTCGCCCAAACCAAAAAACACATACGAGACCTCCTCGAAAACGATGCCAGAGGACTTATTGTATCTATGATCCACAAATTTGAAGGTATCCCACAAAATATCAACACCAGAAAAAACATTTACGTCCTCGTTGATGAAGCACACCGAACAACTGGTGGGGATCTCGGCAACTATCTTATGGGAGCATTGCCCAATGCAACTTACCTCGGATTCACCGGTACTCCTATCGACTTATCGCAACACGGGAAAGGAACCTTCATCGTCTTCGGTAAAGATGATCCACCCTATGGGTATCTCGATAAATATGGGATAGCAGAATCCATCGAAGACGGCACCACCGTCAAACTCCACTACACCCTGGCGCCAAACGAACTCAGACCAGAAAAAGAAATCCTAGAAAAAGAATTCCTCAGCCTTGCGGCAGCAGAAGGAATTAGCGACATCGACACCCTCAACCGCATCCTTGACAAAGCAGTTACCCTCAAAAACATGCTGAAAAACAAACAACGCGTCGAAAAAGTCGCCCAATTCATGAGTCATCATTTCACCGAATATGTCGAACCCATGGGATACAAAGCATTTGTCGTCGCTGTCGACCGGGAAGCATGCACTCTTTACAAGAAAGAACTCGATCGCTACCTCCCAAAAGAATATTCTGAGGTTATTTACAGCCCAGCAGCAAATGATCCTGAAGAACTCGCTCAATACCATTTCTCTGAGGAAAAAGAAAAACGCATCAGAAAAGCATTCAGAGACCCAGAGAAACTCCCCAAGATCCTCATCGTCACCGAAAAACTTCTCACTGGATTCGACGCACCCATTCTCTACTGCATGTACCTTGACAAACCCATGAGAGACCATGTCCTTCTCCAGGCAATCGCCAGAGTAAACCGCCCCTATGAAGACAAAGACGGACGGAAGAAACCATCTGGATTCGTTTTAGACTTTGTTGGTATCTTCGATAACCTTGAGAAAGCATTAGCCTTCGACTCCGGTGACATCACCGGCGTCATCGATGATATCCAACTCCTCAAAGAACGATTCACCACACTTATACAAAAAGGACAAACCACATACCTTACCATCATCAAAGGGAAAACAAAGGACAAAGCAGTCGAAGCACTCCTCACCCACTTCAGAGACGAACAAACCAGGCACGACTTCTATACATTCTTCCACGAACTTTCCGACATCTACGAAATCCTCTCACCAGACGCGTTCCTGAGACCCTACATCGAATCCTTTGACACTATCGCACGCATCTACAAAATTCTCAAAGAAGCCTACGAACCAGGAATCATCACCGATAAAGAATTCGCAAGAAAAACCGCAAAACTCGTCCAAGAACACACGAAAAGCGGTGTCATCAAATCCACCATTGACATCTATGAAATCGACGAACACACCCTTAAAAAACTCGAAAAAGAAACCGCAACAGACACAGAAAAGATCTTCAACCTCATTCGCAGCATCACTGCAACCGTTCAAAAAGAAGGCAGCACACAGCCCTACCTCAGATCCATCGCAGAAAAAGCAGAAATCATCTCACTCCTTTACCAACAACGACAACAAGACACCCAACAAACCCTCGACGGTCTCAAAGACATCGTCGACAACATCAACGAAGCAAAAAAAGAACAAACAGAAAAAAACATGCCAAAAGACGTCTTCTCCACCTACTGGCTCCTCAAAGAAGAAAAAGTACCCGACGAAGAATACAAAGCAAACTCTATGAAAAAAATACTAGAAACCTACCCGCATTGGAAAACAAGCGAAGAATACGAACGGAAATTCAAACAAGAAATACTCAAAGTCTTCACCAAATCACAAATCGAACCAAAAAAAGCAGTGGAACTCACCAACAAAATCGTTAAAATGCTCAAAGGAGCAGAAGAATGATACCCGTCCAAGATTTCAAGACAGAGGTACGAACCTGGGCGGAAGAAGTCGGTGTCGAACCAAAAGAAATTCATGTAAGAGAGATGAAACGAAAATGGGCGAGCTGCTCAAATAAAGGACGCCTTACCTTTTCATATGCACTCCTGAACAAACCAGTTGAAGAACGATCAACAGCTATAGTCCATGAGCTTCTCCATCTGCGATATGAAACTCACAATAAAATGTTTAAATCACTCTTATCAACACATCTTAGTAAAAAAGGTATTGAGGTTTCATCTGTATTTTTAGAATAGTTTGTATGATAATTCATAATAATTAAACCAATTAAAAAATAATAGAGAGTTGAGATTGTCCCAACTCCCAAACGCTTCTAGTTTTCCAATATTAATTTATTGCACCGATCACAGAAGATCATTGCATCTTCATTACTATCATTTTCAGTAATGATTTCTTCTTGGGTGATATTTTCTAATTCGTTATCATTGACACAATCGGTGCATACTATCTCGCGTTCGAACCAATATCCAATGATATCTTCCTTTTTTATTTCCATATTACATTTCGCCTCCTGTTTTTTTTAATTCCTGCTTTCTCAGAACAATTATCCCGTTTTTTACAAAACTCATTTTTGTCCTCTATTAAAATACAATCTCGGCATAACCAATACGAGCTAACGATAGTCATCCTAGCTAAAAACTCACAGGTTTGTTCATACTTTTTCCGACCGTATTTCTTCGTAAACTCCTGTTCATCGATTTCTCCATTTTTTGTAAGACAATCAAAGTAATCTGTTGGAATTCCATGTTCTGAAAAGTCATAACGCCATACTTTGACCAAACGTCTTCCCGTAAAATCTCCAACCAATGGATCTCCGGGTCCTCCAAATGGTTTTAGTTCTTCAACAGGTCGATTGCAACAATCACATCGAATATTAGGTCGCGTTGCATCTTTATTTTCAGCTTCGCCAAACAATTCGATTATTTTTCCAGCGGTTAACTGACCTTTTCTACCCAATTCAATGATTCGTTTTTGCAGATCGGTATGTCCGAATCGTTTTGCAGACGTGCTACCAAACGGTTCCCGATTCTTGTCATTCATAAGTTACATCCTCCTCTATTTTTTTTCCTTTTAATTTCCCTGACCAGGATTTCCTTTCCTGGAATATCTGTCCTTAATACACCTATACGCTTCCCGACCATTCCTTTGAATTTTTTTATCAAATCCTTCGTCATTCTTGGCACCTCGACGCCCCATATTGTTGTGAACTCCAATGTTATCACAAAACCGTCATCTTTTACTTCTGTAAGATCGCCGACTGCTTCTTGCCATTCCTTGAGCATTTTATCAGTCATTTTTTACCTCCTTGAACATTTAAATACTATTTTCTATAATGAATTCTATGTTGTGTTCCAACTGCAGCAAATCAGAGATTCATTTTTGGATGCTTTTATCTCGGTTGCAACAATCTCTTTTTTTCTTCAGTTAGCTCAGTATCTCGCTGCGTGCTTCGCTGAGGCCCTCCTTCGATTTCAACAATCTTAGTTCAGTTGGGCGTTTTATCTTCCCGTCAACTATCTGCAATTCCAGATCTTTCCGTTTTTCATCGTCTTGTATTTTTATCAGCTCAACATACATGAACCATGCTATGTTCTTGCTTACAGAATCTTTTGTCGGATGCATCGTTCTGAATTTCAGATGACTATACCAGAACGATCTGGACATCCCTATAAAATCTGCTAACGTGCTTATTTTAAACTCCAAAAGAAAACCAGCGTCTTCAGTCTCTTTGAAAAATCTATAGACTTCGTCGCCGATCTCCCAATGCAACACGATGTTCTCCTTTTTGCGCAGGTTCTTCATCTTGTTTTGGATGTTCATCTGGAGTTTCGCGAAATTCTGTTCCACTATGTCGATCTTATCCATCGCTTCTTTATTGGAAACATATGCGATAGAAACACCTGCTGTCGGTTTATATTCGCCGCTTGGATATTTTACGTTTCTGAATTCTATTGGTATCAATGCCATCTATATCATCTCCTTTCCGCTTTGTTTTTTTTCCTTATAAGCCAAATCTTATTTGGTCCCAAAAAAAAGCCAGAAGAGTACCTTTGTTTTGCACATAAAATCGCATCGAGTTTCCCGTTTTTACACCAATTTCTTATTGTTGCCTCAGATACTCCATACATCGCCGATGCTTCTTTTACAAACATATATTCATCGTAGTTAAAGGACAACCATTGACAATTCCAGCAACCCTTAAAAATGAAAGTACCCAAACTTACGAAACTGCCTTTATACTCGACATGCGAAATATTTGTACATTCGCCTATTCCGATATTGTCATCAATCATAAAAATCGCCTCCATTTGTTAACACGCCAAAAGTATTAATGACGGTGCAAAAACAACAATTTTATTTTCTATCGATTCTTTGAAAAATTCCTGCCTGTTACATTGTCTTTTTATTTTTCCTACCCACATAAGCCTACGTTTCCTGAGTTAATCACTCAACTATTTTCGTTTAACGGGTTTCAAACTCACCTAAAATTGGTTTTCTTATGTGGTAGGTTTTTACTCACAAATGTGATCGTTGAAACCCATTTGTCGGAGATCACCGGCACTAAATGAATTGTCGCAATTATATATAAATCTATTGATTAGCTATTCCTTGCACATAAACTCCCTAATGTGCTGATCAGCGGATAGTTACCTAAAAAAAAAGAAGAAAGAGGGATATATCCCTACCTTTTTCGTACATAGGGGAGATTCGTTCGTTTGTTTACGCCGACGGAACACCCCTCAGGAAGATCGCAGGGTGTACCGCTCTTCGGAACCTTGGTCGAAAAGAAGTAGATCGTTATCGACCTTTCTTTTAATTTTACATCACGTGTGTATAATGTCCATTTATCTAACTTATAAACCATAGTTTTACCTCCTTTGTTTATTGTTTTTCAAAAAAATTCTATTGTTCTACAAATTCTCATGTTCAATATTTATCTAATAATATATGCTTGATTTTCGTTTTTCTTATCACCTCCTTACATTACAAATATTTTTGTTAATAATTATCATGCTAAAACATAGCTTCAATAAATTTGAAATACTAGAACCATAGACTATTATATATTGAAAAAAATCGGAGACAAATAGTTGATAAAAATCATCGGACTAATCCTGGGGATTATGGCATTATTTTCAGCGATAGGGTATGCTATCTTCGTTGTCAGTGTTACAAATGACACCCTCACTACAACACAGAAAGTGATTCAGAATCCAAGTGACACACAAGCAATAAATAGCGGAGCGGAAAACATCACTAAAAAAACCGTGGATTATGCATTCGACCCCACCTATCTCATAATTACAATCATCATTGGATTCATAGTCATTCCTTTATTAAGAGCTATTGGTATCAAGTGAAAATCTATATTTTACTAGAAAAACTGTGTTAATATCTCTTAGCTTCTATAGATCTCATATTAGTACGAAACCTATTCAAGTTTTTCCTGATAAAAACCATATCTCTCATTTATCTATTTCTTTTTTTTCTCCTATAAGTCTAGGATCGTCATAGCTGATAAAGCAATCACATTTTTTACAATAGATATACGCTGGATGTTGTTTTAAAGTGTATCTTCTTTTATCATCGAAGAGTTTGCTTCCACACTTAGGACATATTCCTACTAATGTCATAGTTTCACCTCCTTGAATTTTGTGAATAACATTCATTTATTCCGTATGATTTTGGCTATTTTTTCCAATGTTTTCAATGCATCTTCCTTATCTTTGAACAAATCAACAATATCACCCATCACATCTTCCTTGGTTTGTTCAAACGTCATCATTGTTTTCGTATCCATCCCTAAGCTACAGTTACCGCAGAATTTGCTGCCTGGTGAATTCGGTGTATTGCAGCGGGGGCAGACAACCATGGTAAATCCATTACCACCGTCTTTCTTTTTGATTAGCCCATTGATTTCCAATATAGCATCGTCAGTGTCTTTTCCACTGAGATAGAGGTATTGCTGCAACTCCTGTGAACCAGGGACCCAACCGCCGATCTTGCATATGACGGTATCGCTCAACGATTTGCTGAGTTCGGTAGCTCGGCTCGCCCTGAACTTATGTAGATTCACTCTTTTTTTGATACATGCCTTTGCTGCTGCTTCAAAGATCATCTGTCGGGCAGCTTGATATGAAAACATTTCCTTTAGATTTGTTCGTCCTATGCCGCAAAAGAGGAATGCCTCTGGATTCTCTCGGTCGGGATGATTCGACAACCAATTCGAAATTGCAGGTTGACTGGCGATCAATCGCACTGGCCGCACTCCTGTTTTCCCAGTGATATACATCTTGCATCCGTATTGATCAAACTGACAATCCTTGAGCTTAACCGGAATAATTTCACCAATACGACAGCAGCTTTCGTAAAATGCCAGGACGAATGCACGGTCTCTCGAATTCTTTGTGTTATCCGCGATCTTTAATACTTCTTCGGGAGAAAGGATATGCTCCGGAGTTTTCTGCCTGCTTTTCGCCCTTTTTATTCTGAGCTCTGCAAGTTGTTTCACCGCTGCCTTGACAGTTTTCTCTCGTATGGTCTTCTCCTTTAGCATCCAGGTGTAGAATTTCTTTGCAGCGGTAAGATAGCCATGCTTTGTCCATTCTTCCTTATCAGTAGATGTGTTGCAGTGCTTTAAAAAATGGATTACATTCTCCTTAGTTATTTTGTCAAAATCATTTTCCAGCATGGGCAGAATGACTTTGAGGCAGTAGACGTATTTCAATGCCCGAGGATGACTGAGCTGTTCTATTGATTGGATGTAGTCGATGAATTCATGGATGAGCTTCTTATTGATATCAGAAATCTTTGGATCTGCATCCAACTTACTCAATGCCAGTTCAAGTCTCTTCTCAGGTTTGTGTATATTCATGCTCCCCGAGAACTCGTATGGTGCTGCGGGCTTTTAAGTCTTGCCACAAGAGCCGCTGGAGGGCTTCTTACAAAAGATACAAATCCCCAACAAAAAACTACTAAAATCGTATCTAAAACATCAACACAGATATCTTTATTTAACATTATCGGAGAAACACTGAATTTTTTAAGAAATTACTCATTTCGTACTTTAATTCTTTTAATGGTCGGTAGAATGATACCACGAAAACCTTCATTGATGATAAAATTAATATCACTCGTTGACCAAGCAGATTCCGCAACGCAACCAAGATTACACATTTTACAATTGTTGTATTGAGAATACATTTTCTGTATGTGTTCTGACTTCCATACATCCGATAATCGTTGTTCCCGTAGGTTAATTTGATGGTCATTTAAGAAAAGACAAGGTGTTATCAAAAAACCTCTATGATCTATTTGTACACATTTCCAGGGATTACATGCATAGTCAAAATGACCTAATTGATTGACGTAACGTATAGAATTACTAATAGGATAAACTGATTTATGATCCAAAACTACTTGTTTGAAATACTGTATTTGCTCATGTGTCGGTATAAATTCTTGTGCCTTCGGGCCACCATTTGGATCTAGTAAATTAAACGTGATCGTATCCATGTTCAGTTCGTCAAAAACCATGTGAATAAGTTCATGGATTTCATCAGCATTTCTGTTACTCACAGTAACAACTGCACTGACTTCGGTTTCTGCCTTTAATGTAATCAAACCATCCATGAGTACATGGATATTTTGTTTAATCTGCTCTAACCAATCTCTCCCTCTAATTTCACTATACATCTCTGGGTATATGGTGTCGAGAGAAATCCCAAAAAAATCGAAATTTTCCGCTATCTTTTCTATATGATCTTTATTGAATAAACTGAGATTAGTGACAACCATGGGAACGAGACCTTGCGATTTTGCATGAGCCGCTAGTTCAAATAAATCTGAACGAAGAAAAGGTTCACCTCCGCTAAAAGTCAAGGTAACAGCACCTATTTTTGCTAAATCATTGATAATTCTTTTCCATTCCTCAGTAGTTGGTTCGTTTTCTTTTTTATTTTCCCACATTCCACAATAGTTACATCGAGAATTACATAAAGAAGTGATGGTAATGTATGCATAGGTCGGTCGTTTGACAGAAGGACCTATATGATTATACGCATAATTTTTTATAAACTTCAGACCATGTGATTTTTTCATATGTTTACTTTCATCGGGATTACGTGTTTTTCTCAGCGATATCTCCAATAATCGGGAGTTTAATTTTTTGCATCTGATACGCTTTTATCATCAGAATAAGCCATAAGATTACGACAAGGATCCAGAAAAGCCAGCTGACCCACCAAAGGAAATACCACCCGTGATCAAAATGGAGTAACCCGAAGGCTCCACCGAAGATCCACGCAAGAATAGTAAGGGGAAGAAACACTAAAATGGATTGGAGTGCATGAAACCGGATGATCTTGTTTTTATCGTCAATAAAATAAAAGAGCAATCCCGTGATCCACACCCCAAGGTAACAGAGCGCTGCTTCAACATTTTCCTCAAGTCCTAACGATGTTTTTACCATATTTTTTTCCTTCTGTCCATTTACAGCTATCTTTTATTTAATTCATTCTCATTCGTCGTATGTATCGTTTTTAAAGCACGATCATAATCCGATACTGTGAAAGATACCCACAAGAAAATCTAGTCCGATAAGAGCGATAATAACAATAGCAATGAATATGAGAACCCATATAGCAAATTTTAATATTCCCCAAAGCACAAGCGCGATCACAAGGATGCCAAGGAGTACCGCCCAAAACGGAATTGTATAACCGAATATGTCCATCTACTTCACTTCTCCATCTACAAACGATTATTTTTATTTCTTTTTTTCTGAAACGCCGTCTTTTACACCTTTTCCAAATCTTTTTACAGCGCCCCAACCTTACTTCATACCGCCGCCAACAAATTCCCCCGTTTTCTCTGCTTCACCTTTTTTCTCATTAGTCATAGCATATTCCTATGTAACTTTTATTATCCCCATTAACACCATGACGACAATAGCTAATACTATCGCTCCTAGAAGACCGAATATCAACCAACCTGCCACGAATGCTATTACCGAAAGTATTGTAATGTGGGTCCATTCAATTTTTATGTTTGTCATATTAATCGTTCTACGCTTTGGTTAACGTAACAGACCTACCGTTAGTATCTGTAAATATCAGCTGATTTGCGGTAGGAAATCTATAATCATAGGTCAAACCAACTGGTCCACCAGAAGTGAAGGTTATTTTTTGACCTGCAACAGCCCACGTATAGGTTCCGCTTAATGATAGATCTCCCAGTTGACCCGTCACTGTTACATTATTATCATTAGTGAAGGTCATAGTTCCGTCTCCACCGGAAGTTGTCCAGGTTCCAATAAATTTACTTTTATCAACCGCGTTCGTGCAACCGCTCAAGCTTATTGTTGTCAACATCACCAGCATAATTCCAACAAGGACAAATTGTTTTTGTTTTTTCATCTCAATACCTCTACGTATGGTGCTTTCAATCTCCCTCTCGGTATATAGAAATGACTTAAAAACAATTAAAAAACAGTATAAAAACAGCTTAAAACTAGTTGATATTGAGGAATGACATGTTAGTAAGAAAAGAAATCATGTATGAAACGATCAATGTTTTGAACTCCGGTTTCTTCTATAATACAGGAATGCAGCATGAAAAGTACCTCTTCCACAAGGCATTGAGGTATCGGTTTAATAAGAAGAAAGGGGAGGAGTTCTGGGGAAAAAACCCAAAAAGCCCCCAATTGAATGTATATTTATAATGGCCCTATGACGGTTGGTAGGACGAAGCTGACAATGGCTGCGATAATCCATACGATAATAGCTATGCCTAGCGCTTTCAGCCAGCCGATGCTATACAAAACGCCAAGAGCAATAAGCCAGGCTATTCCCCCAATGAGGGACGCTAACCATCCTAACTCAGGGCGGAGGAAATAGTAGGTAGCTGCATATATTATTGCGCCGATAAAGGCAGTCAATATAGCAGTGCCGAACCCCTCCTTTTCTCCAAATATTTTCGTTACGACATAGATAATAATTGCTGATATGACAAGACTTATTAAAAATACAATTACGGTTGCTAAAGTTACATCTATCATTTTTTCGCCTCCAGTATTATTTTTTACATTTTCTTACTTCTCTTTTCTCCAATATATTTTTCTAAAAAGTTTAATTTTTTTTGCTTGGTACTACAGCGCCTACTATAACCAGCACAAGTCCACCAATTATCAATGGAATCATGTATTGTGCGTATGGAGTGCTTTCAGTGTTTATTAACCCGAATAGTTGGGGGGTTGTTATTACTAAGGCACCTGCTACAAGACCAATTATCGCAACTACAATTCCGATGGCGATTAAGATTCTATTCATATTTTTTACCTCCTTATTTTATTGGACGTCAAGATGAGTTATCTCCCAATTTTCCGGGTTTATTCCCATTTCCTTAACTGTGCCAATTTTTTCGTCTTGGGCGTAGACATCTGCGTTCATAAATTTTTTACTTTCCATTGTCTATCACCTTGCTTACTCCATTGTCATTATGTTATATCAGCATATCTTAAAAACAACTAAAGAACAGTATAAAAACAATGTAATATGGAAAGAAACGAACGTTACACAGTCTGTCGTTTATGCATCAATGCTTTTCCTTTTTCTGTCACATAGACCATTCGAAACTTTCCTTGTTTTTTTATAAAAATCAAACCTTTTTCTTCAAGGATATCTAACCGCTTCGCAGCAGTTGAATACGATACGTTAGATTTGGTTATTATTTTTTTGAAAGAAACCATTGAATTACTCTGATTTTGTTCATAAACATATTTTAACATATCATAGATAATATCGTCGAGTATAAGACCTTCTAATTTCTGGCTCGGCAATAATTGAAATTCATTTTCAAAAATCGCCATCTGACTTTTATCGACAATAGACGGATCGATACGTAGTACAACAATCAATTGACTCTTCAGAACAAGATCGTTAATTTGATACAAGGCATCGATAAATTTTTCAAAAGAAAATTTAGTGATAAAATAATGCGCACCATCTACCACGATAATTGACTTTTTGTTTCTCAGACTAATCTCTTTAACCATAGCTGCTAATTCATCAGGGTTTGCGATTGTTTCAAATCCTTTGATTTTTTCATGACTTAACAAAAAAAGCTGACTGTTCAAATTCTGAGACATGTTGCCCGTCATCTCAACACTAGAACGGGAAATAAACATTCCCTCATATCCGGATGTGGTCAAATCAATATACAGATCTCGTACAGAGCTATTATTCTTACTGATGATAAGATAGCTGTTCCCCACAAGTATTTTCCCGTGAGCTTCGATATCTCCTGTGATGTCTCTGCCGATAAAAAGAGAGCCGATGCATTTCCCATCAGGATTCTTAACCGACGATTCTGATACTCGAATGATCTTTTTTATATTGTTTTTTGTCAGTAACACCAAATCATCATACCCTTGGTGATTACTGTTATTTTTTATAAGACCTAATATTTTCGAATGGCCATTAAACACAGATAAGTTTTCTACAGATCGATTCCTAACCTCTTTTTCTTCATAGCCCGTAAGCAGTTCCGCTGTTTTATTCCAGGTATTTACTCTATTGTTCGAATCGAATGAAAAAATAATCTCCGATGCACTATCAATGATATTCTCCAGATAATCTTTTGTTGTAACAGTTTCATCTTCTGCTTTTTTCCGTTCTTTCGTTTCACATGTAAGGCTTTTAGTGGTGATGTCAAGTTGGGCGGTTCGAGCATCAACGAGTTGTTCTAATTTTTTTTGCATTTCTTGTATTTTTTCTTGTGTTTTCTTTCGTTCTGTGATATCTCTAATATTACATTGGATTACTTTTATATGATCGACCATGTAGCTATTACTGACAAATTCCACATATCTCAACTTTTTTTGTTTCGTTTGAAGTGGGAGATGTTCATAACGGACGTATGTTTCTTTTTGAAGTTTTTGAAATAGTTCCTTGTTTTCTGCGATATTTTTGAAAGGGCTAATTTCCCAGAGTTTTTTCCCCGTTAGCTCATTCAGAGAATAACCCAGAAGATTTTGAACGAATGGATTAGCATCCATTATTTGTCCGGTTTCTCCATCTAAAATAAGGATAGCGTCTTGTGCTGCTTCAAAGAGTCGCCTGTAGCGTAATTCAGAATTTCTTAATATTTCTTCATTTACCTGCTGTTGAGTGTTATGGGATTCTTTCCTTTTCTTGAAATTAGTGATGGTTTTATTTTTTTGAACCATTTACCTCGACCCGTTTACACGAAATTTAAACTGTTTAATATGATTTTATAATGTTACTAATGAGGTAATATGAAAATACTTTGTATATATATAATTTTCGCTGGAATAGAGATGATATTTGAATTTTAGTTTACAATTTTACATTCTTCAGGAACGGTGATAGATTTTACATATTATACTGTTTTTCAACTGATTTTTATATATTATTAAGTTATATCTATATACTTACGAGGGCATAGATAGAAACATTGACAGAAATAAAAAAAAGATAAACGGAATAATGAGATATCGATAGAGTTATTTAAAAAAAAAATCGTTTTTTTTATCTAAGAAATAACCATGATATATGTTAACATGAAGCCGCTGGAGGGCTTACGAAATATAAGTGAAAAGCCCGCAGGAAAAAAACAGGTAAAAAATTCCATCGAAGTATAATGTAATCTTCATCAAACATAATATGTTTCAAGTAGCAGAAATGCGATTTTCTTAAAGACCTCGGAAAATTATTTTTCTTCATTTACCTTTTTATACAACGGCATGAACATTCGAAAAAATGCTCTTTCGCAGGAGCGAGTTACTCATTTTTGTTTATTTTGATCGTACCTAAAATTTACCATTGATTCATCCGTTGGAATATTTGTTCTGGGTTGTTCCGTACCCCCATCCTTATACCTTCAGCCATCCCGACCGCTTTCTCATATTCGTCTTTTTCTAAAGCTTTTATTGCCGCTATAGCAACTTCCGAGGCGGGTATACCCCTGTCCTTTTGTCCCCTTCGATCTCTTGCACCCTTGTCTAAATCGGTATCCACTGTAGGAGGTATTATCTCAAAAACCTTTACCGGAGTGTTCTTTAATTGATGTCTTAGGGATAAACTAAAGGAGTGGAGTGCTGCCTTCGTCGCGCAGTAGACTGGCATTATAGCAATAGGCGAGAACCCTAACCCGGACGTGACATTTACTATAGCGGCCTCCTTTTTTTCCATGAACTGTGGGATGAAAAGTTCGCAGAGATGGATGGGCGCTTTCAAGTTGATATCGATTTCGTCTTCGTCCGGATTCCTATTGCCTTCCCCTGTTTTGAAATTTATCATTCTCTGTATGCCTGCGTTGTTGACTAAGATGTTTATGTCTTTGAAGTTTGAGGAGACCCAATTGACCAGTTCTTTTCTATCCTGTTCTCTTGACACGTCGCAGACTTTGATATGCAGCTGCGGGATTTTCTTTTTTGCCTCGTTCAGATATGCCTCACGTCTCCCACAGATGATTACTTCATTATCAGTCTTTATAAATTCCTCAGCAAGCGCGAAACCGATTCCGGTTGCACCTCCCGTGATTAAAATCGTATTCCCGTTGATTTTCATATTGTATTCACCTTTCTTACAACCAGTATCATAGTTTCAGATTATTTAAATGTTTGAAACCATCTATCGGGCTCTACTTTCCGAAAAACGGGTTGTATACCTGATCATATTTTGTTTCCAAAGAGGTTATGGTAATTGAAATCTTCGACGTCACGGCGCACCCGCAGGTATTGAGCCGGCGCAGTTGTGCAGCCCAGACGGCAGGTAAAAGCGATTTTCAGGTTTTTGGGAATGTTGAGGATTCTCTTCACCTTATTTTCCACTGGATCTGAGCTGAAAGCGCTCAGTATATGGCAGTTGATTCCCAGCGAATTTGCCATCAACCACATGTTTTCCATGACGCACCCTAGACTCATGATCCCTAGAAAGTCTCCCCTGGAGGCAGGTGCCCTTCTGCCAGGGTCGTAAACCACGACCAATAGTACCGAACTTGTCTTAACAAGTTTGCCTTGAAATGAGGCTGTTTTTTCATTTGGCTTCGGTTTTACTCCTGGATTCCTCATGAACGTCGGAAACATCGTGCCTAAAATCCCGACTTTTTTTCTCCGCAGCTCCTTTTCTGAAAAGGATAACTGTTGATAATTTTCTCGGATAAACGTCTGAGATATTGGGGATTCGATATCCCCTATCTTCTCTAGGAGGCTCTTATCATCTACGACGATTATCTCGAAGTTCTGCATATTGTGGGCTGTTGGAGCCCAACGTCCAGCCTCTAGAATCTGCTTCAAATCCTCCTTATCAACGGGACGATGGATGTCATATGGCCCCCTTGTTGACTGCCGTTTCTGTATAGCTTTTAACATTTCACTCATAACACCACTCCTTACTTTTTAAGTTGATTCATGTGCAAAACACATTCATTTATTTTATAATAATGTTAGCTTCATTGAAATCCTTTCGGCGGCTTCAGTTACTATTGTTTAAATCCCTGAATATTTTTTATCATTACCGAGTACTGGGGATGAGATTTAAATGCTGATTTATCAGAAAAATCGTAGTATCATCATCCAAAATAATATTGACACTAACACAATGATTTTTTCATGATTTGGCTAGTATCATAAAGCACAGAAAACTATTAAAACCATGACTTGATTTTTCTCCTGGAAACGCGGGTATGATCTAGTGGTTATGATATTAGCTTCCCAAGCTAGTCACACGGGTTCGAATCCCGTTACCCGCATACGATAATGACGGGGGTAATAAACATGAAAAACAAGGTAAAAGTCGGTGATCGAATCGAGCTTGTTTTCATTAATGATACCTGGACGCGATTGAAACCAGGAGATCGAGGCACGGTTGAAAAAATAGAGAGCGAATCAGATGAAACCCTGGTTTGGGTTCAGTGGGATAATGGCGAACGCTTAGCGCTGCTCGATCCCATCGACAAATATAAAGTAATAAAAGAATAGAAAACACATTTGTTCTTACATTCCTACCCTGTTGAAAATTTCATTAAGAAAGATGAAAAGACGAGGAAACCATCGCTCCATGTTCTCAAAGAAAAAGAACATGACTATCTGGTTTCGTGGCATGGTCACCACAAGCGGGTCTGACCAGTTGCTTTCGTCACCCTGGACATCTTTTGCTTTTACCCGTATTGAATAGGTTCCCTTTGTCGTCCAAGAGTGCTGCGCTGTTGCTGTTGCTCCTGATACGAAGGGCCCAAGCCATTCGCTGAAATTCCCGTCACCCCAGTCCCATAAGTAATAGACTTGATCGCCGTCTGCATCAGTGGTTTGGGTTGAGTAGAGATAGGTCATTCCGATCTTCCCGGAAACCTGACCCGACGGTCTCTGCGGTGTTTCCGGAGAGGTATTGGTCTCTCCAGCTCCATAAGCAGTAAAAGAATGCGCGTCGGGTGCACCGATATACGGATGGTTTTCCGCTCTCCCTGATGCATCCTCTGCATGGATGTAATACGACACCGTTGTACCATTTTCCTGTGCAGGGATAACAGCATGGTAGTAATCATCTCCCACTGGCTGCATCTGAATAAAGTTCCAACTTTGATTGTCTATTCTCCAATAGACACCTGTTGAGGCAGCGATGAGGTTTTCTCCGCTATACGGATAGATTTTCGCTTGGATATCATACCCGTTTTGGCTGGATTGATTGCCTGTTAGTGGTGTGTGTTCTATGTAGAGCATATATCGGTCTGTTATGCCCATGATTCTGCAGTGAATTGCATCGCTTGATACCCAAGATCCCGTGAATCCAAGGACTTCGTAACCAGGCATCGCATTTTGGTAGGAGGTAATCGCATCATCATCCCATTGATCTCCCATTATTGGAACGAAGACCTTGTTGTTTAAAATGAAAGAGTTCGTATACGGTTGGTTATTGGGCGTGTACACTCGTACCACATGATAGGGTGTTCCATAGCAACTTGTCTGGGACTCAAAATAGTCAACAGCTGCTTCAATCTCATCATACTGTGAATGGCTCGCAGGCACTTCACGAATCAAGATCATGTCAGGTGAAAGATACTTGCCCCAACAATCAATATGTTTAATATATTCACCGTTCACATCAGGGACAACATGATACGTTTGGATTCCAAGATAATCATGCACCATCTGGTTTATCTCAGCATGGGAGAGGCCTGAATTCTCTTCCCAGACAAGACTGGTGGAGACGGCGATACCCTGCCCATCCGTCATATAGTTACCACCGGCAGTTTCGAGTGGCATCGTGGAGAGTGGTAAGCTTTGGTTACTTGCGTATGCAACCGGGATGAAATCATCATTTGGTCGCGGTCGATTATAGGTGAAGTCAACAACGCCTTGTTCGGAATTATTATTAATAATGAACCAAGGACCATAATCTCGTGTCCAATACGAATCAGTTAGAGCGATAAGATAGCTACAATGACCGAGGTCTATTCCATGGCTTTGATACTGTGATTGTACCGTATTTTTTTCAGAAACGCTTGCGACAATAGTAACCACATTGACGTCTTCTGCCATTTCTTTGATGATGTCATAGGAGATACCAAAGGAATAACGGATGAGTGCACCTTGCATCGGTTCGAATTCTGCTGGTTGGCGTATCGACGCAAATGAAGGGGAAAATACTGAGTATGAGGTTACTGAGTTTTGAGTATCATTCGCTTTATGTTGTTGAACGGTTGTGGCGCTTGCAAAGGTCACACAAAGGAGAATAGTGACCGTAAGTACGCTCCAGAACACCTGTTTCTTTTTAACCATAGTTCATATCCCCCTAATGTTTCATACAATTATATTGGTGTATTCAATCGTAACTTCTCATCATATGAAGATATATTCTGTTCGGCTTTGAGCCATACTCCGAAAGGAGCGTAAGGTGTTTTCCTTTAACGATGGTAAGAGTGCACCAAACGGTTAGACTTTTATCAGAATCTCAAAGAAATGAAAGAGATGAGGGAAGAGTTTTTCGAGGAGATCAACGAATCGTAAGATGAACGGTATTTTATATGGCATGGTGATGTCCAAGGGATCTGACCAGTTGCTCTCGGCTCCGTTAATGTCTTTTGCTTTGACTCGGATGGAATAGTTACCTTTCGCAGTCCAAGATTTCTCTGCTGTCACTGCTGCTCCTGATGCAAACGGTCCAAGCCATTCACTGAAATTCCCGTCACCCCAATCCCACATGTAGTAGACTTGATCGCCATCCGCATCCGTAGTTACTGTTGAATAATTATAGGACGTTCCTATATTTCCGTTGGCTTCTCCTGTTGGTTTCGCTGGTTTCTCTGGAGGCGAGTTAGGATTTCCTACGGTGAGTGTCGCCATGTAAGGTATTGTATTGAATCCCGTAACGACAAGTTGAACTTCACCAGAGACACTGATCGGTTCGAAGAACTGGATTATCGCATGTCCTGTTTCATCGGTGTATCCATTCCCTAAAAGCTGGTCTTGATAGGAAATTGCACAAAGAGCGCCCGCAAGTCCAGAAACGTCTAGTTCAAATGTCTCCGCTCCATTGAGAACGAATGAGTCGTGTGTTACAGTCATCGTAGCAGGGGTATCGGTACGAACTTGTACTGAGGGATCACCAAAGACAGTCCAGGTATCGGTCATTTCCCACCCATCTGCATTATATTTATCATTCATGGACATCGCACCATTATAGCAAAGAGCACCAAACGTAGTTTTTTGATTATCAGGGTACATTCCAACTAAGATATTATTGAACTCATCCTGAGCTTCCATGGGTGGATTCCAACTCTGACTAATAGAAGACATATATGCTCCGATTGCCCCTGTTGGTTGACCGTTATGCGTTGCTCGCAACCAGGCTTCTCCAAAACAAGTGCCGCTGTTAAATTCACCATTATTACAGGCAACTGAAACGATGAAGGGAAGCATGTTGTCGTTGGTTAATGCATTTACGTTACTATTGCTAAATGAACTTGTGCCCCACGATGTCATCGAACCATGTCCACAGTAATTAATGATGCTGCGTCCTTCGTCGTTAAGTGCAGTGGAAATCATACTGGTTGTAGGCTCGCCGGGGGCATCTCCACCGCCCTGACTGCCGCCATAGAATTCATCGACGAATGTGTAGGTAAAATTCATCAGTAGTCCACGGATGTTCCGTATATGCTGGTAGTCATATTCATTATCATCTCCGACACCATACTCAGAGCCAATCCCTATACCTTTCTTATACCACTCAGCACCAATCTGAGGGTCACGTTCGTAAGCAATAGTTCTATTCACCTGTGTTTGAACCTGAGCAATATTTTCTGCAGAGAAACGTCCAATGAAGATATCTGGATAGTGATCAGATCCTACGACATATGAGTAGCAGGGATCTGAAGCACCATACTCAGGACCAGACCCAGTCTGGTATAAATATACTAAGGTAGGTGTCTGGGCTGCATCTCCAACGAGAAGAACAAAGGTCAGTCCCTTCGTGCTGTAATACTCAGCAATGTATGTTTTTATCGCAGCGGCATTGCCAATCGTTGAAACATCGACTATTTCTGTGGGAATTCCTTTCATATTCTTCCATTCGACGAAGGGAAGCATTGCATCATGGAAATTATCATATGTAATGATCAGCATATTACCCTGCTCAGAAACAGGGTCATACCTGGCTCGATTAAAGTTAATAAAGTGATACTGATAAATAGGGAGGAAGTCGCTGTCGATTTTAGCAAGGGAATATTGAGTATTACTGCTCTTGGTAATCGGGGTTGTTGGGGAGATTTCAACTGTGATGTCGTTGTAGAACCGTAGGGTCGCTTCACCAGGATTATATTGGAACGGGTGAATGGTGACGACTTGGCCGCGGAAATCCCTCAGATAATACGGCTCTTGGAGTTCTGCGATGCTTGTTGGATACCATATGTTTTGAGAGTAGATGTCACCAAACTCATATGGCACATCCGCTGGATTTACCGTTCGTAAGAGGTTTCCTTTTGAGGGAGCGACAAAGATGTTTTTGTACTCCTCGTAGGTCGCCGCGATAACTCGGATAGTCATGATGGCTCCATTTGGAATAATGATACTTCGAGATAATGAGGGAAGGTCAGGTGCACCTGCACTAAGGCTGTTCGGTTCTTTGCCTAAGGCGATGGTCATATATTGTTTATTATTAATCATCACTGGTGTCATAGAAAACGTATCTAGCGTATAATGAAGGGTGGTGATGTCCCCTCCAGGTTGTACTGCAATAGTAACACCATCGGTGCTCGTAACATTAATGTTCTGCGTCTCTGGTGATAGACTACCAATGCTTGGTAGAACGCTTGCTCCCGTAACAAAAAGGCCTACAAAAAGAATTATTAATTTTTTTATGGTTTTCTTTCTCATAGTATCCCCCTAATTTTAAGCTGGATGTATGATGTTTTCATTTGTACTTAACCCTATAATCTCTATATATACTTTTCTTTTCTCTAATCTTGCATAAACATAGTTCTATAAAAATGTTTCAGAAAGAAAGGCTTTGTGTAAGAAGTCGGAAAAATGTGTGATTTTTTACACAAAACCCTATGTCCCCCAAAGTTTATATATATCTCAAATCTTATTATATAAATAACGAAGGAGGAATTTGTAATGATTTATAAGTATCGAATAAAGAAAGAAATAATGGTTGGAATCTCATTTATTCTCATTTTCTCCGCCCGGATCCCTGCTGGCATTAGCTCAAATCAGGTTACATTTCTCGATGAGCCACCAGGCATTGTATGGAGTAAAACATATGGTGGGGTTAATGCTGATGATGCCTGGTCTGTTCAGCAAACATTTGACGGTGGCTATATTGTTGCAGGAAGTACCGAATCATATGGTGCAGGTAATTGGGATGCATGGCTGATTAAGACAGATAGCGAAGGAAACGAGTTATGGAATAAAACCTATGGGGATAGTCTTGATGATAATGCGCTTTGTGTTATCGAGACAAGCGATGGCGGTTATGCAGTTGCAGGCTATACGGAGTATTCTGGAGGTAAGTATGAATTATGGATTATTAAAACGGATGAAAACGGGACGGAAATGTGGAGTAAAAACTATAGAAATGGAAATAAGGTATTTGGATTTTGCATAATCGAAACTGAACAGGGATATGTAGTTGTGTCAGAAGCGAATGATGATGCGTGGCTTGTAGGAACCGATGAAAATGGGGAGATGATCTGGAATAACACTTTTGGAGGAATAGAACCAGATGAGGGAAATGCAGTGATTCATGACCATAATGGGGGCTATGTGATTGTAGGAAAAACATATTCATTTGGGTATGGTCATTCTGATATATGGCTCGTAAAAACAAATGAAACTGGCGGGGAGCTTTGGAATAAAACCTTTGGCGGAGCGGGAGATGATATAGGACGGGATATTATCCAGACGAATGATGGCGGGTTTGCTATTACCGGTGGCATTACCACCTCTGGTGGATGGACACATATGTGTCTCATTAAAACTGATGAAAATGGGAGTGGATCCTGGAGTAAAATATATGAAACAAACGATGTTGACTGTGCATACTCCCTCATACAAACTGTAGATGGAGATTATCTCATAGCGGGCAATACAATTTCCTTCGACCCTGAAATCGCTGACGCTTTAGTGGTAAAAGCCGACGAAAATGGAAATGAAGTATGGAACGTGAGCTTCGGTGGCGAGGAGTATAATGCTGCAATATCCATCATTCAATCAAATGACGGAGGATTTATAACCGCTGGAAAATATAGCAATGATGCCTGGCTGGTAAAAATCGGGTACATTCCTACTGTGACAATTACGAAACCAAAAAATGGGCTGTATTTCATGAATTTTTTCATTCGGCCGTATTTATTTCGAAGTCCTTTGATCATTGGGCCTATTGATGTAGAAGTCGAAGTTGTCGATCATAAATATGAAATTGAGAAGGTAGAGTTCTACATTAATGATGAACTCATGGCGATAGAGACCTCGGAGCCGTACGGCTTGAGATGGAATGAAATGGCATTTGGCAGATACGAAGTGAAGGTTGTTGCGTATAACTCCAATGGCTACACAGGTGTCGACGAAATTAAGGTCTGGAAGTTTTTCTGAATAATTTATGCACCCCTGTTAAAGCCTGGCTTTGTCCTAAAACTCCCCTTCAAGTCAGATTTTTCGGTCAAAATGCAGACTTTTGAGTCAAACACGACTGTTATGGCAAAGCCTTAACACCCATAAACATTATATATATGATAAAATATACAAGATTCATATATATAACAGATATTATACGTAGAACAAATATTTGATTCGTGAGTAGGAGGAAAAGAAAATGATGCGAAAAATAAAAAAAATTGGGTTAGTTTTTGGGCTGCTGTTCGCCGTTCTAATGATGTCAACTCCCATGTTAGACTCTATATGCAGAGGGGAAAATGAGGATCCGCTAACACCGCAATTACCACTTAAAGTTGGTGATTTGCTTTTTATGGACAACAAAGGTGATGACAATGATGTAATGATTGGCTTATATAATGACCATGTTGTCCTCTGTGTTGATAATACTACTCCTGGAAATGAGTTGTTCATACAAGCGTACGGAAATGTTAATTATTGCAATTTTAGCTATTTGACTGGACAATGGGAAATAGGGGGATGGGACACCTTTTTAATTGCACGAGTAAAAGGTATACAACCATGGCAAATAGATGATGCAGTCGAATGGGCGACACATCGAATAGGTGAACCTTACCAGCATTGGGAGTTGTCTAATTGGACGGTTGAAAAGTGGTATACCCCAAATGACCCCGAGCATCCAAATTCCACTGGATGGTACTGTTCAGAACTCGTATGGGCTGCATACTACAATATAGAACCAAAGGGTACCTTTGATATTGACAATAATGAATGGGCAAAACATCCATATGGAAAGGCGTGTGTTAATATGGGATGTTTTGGAGAGTGCTATATTCCTGAGTGGATGAAAAACTACATATGTCCATATATATTTAAAAACGAGATACAAATCGATGACAATATCAGCACTGTATGGAAGGAGACAGCAATCTCTGGATTTCTACCTGGGGCTCAAATTCAATTAGAGAGCGGTGGGACCGTAAACATAGAGAACGTTCAAGTTGGAGATGTCGTGGCTTCATATGATGTGAGGCAAGACCAAATTGTTCCTGCTAGAGTGACAAATATTTATTGTTATGATGCAGGAGAAGTAACAGGCGAGTTTATCGTGATTAATGGTGATTTTCAAGTAACGGCTAATCATGTATTGTACATTAATAATTGTTGGGTGCGTGCCAGGGATATAAAAGTAGGTGATGAATCGCTGAGTTACTCAGGCGGTAATCCTCAAATGATAACAATTAATGAAGTAGAGACGGAATATCATCGTGCTTCCTGCTATGCATTAGAATTAGATAGTGGGTTGGGGGTTTTAGCATCATATTTCGTTGATGGTACACTCGTATGTGAGTAATATCATCAATACTTTTTTTTTATTTATTATATTGATTTTACACACTTATTCGTCTCGGATGTAGATACAGGGATACCTGTTGCTTGTGTCTCTCCGTGAAGACGTTGATATCAAAGATTTCATATAATTTGTAGATTCATGGCTTTATGTAAAGGGGAGGAAAAACTCCTGACTTTTTACATAGATAGATGACTTTTTACACAAGTGGCACTTAATACACAAAGCCAGAAAGAAAACCACTATCAGGACCTATTTTGAGAACAATAATGCAACAATGATCCATCAAAGCATTGACGGAGAGACCTTTAGGACGACATTTTCAGACATAGGGTGATGTTGGTATGATTTTTCCCGGGAAAAAGGGAAGGCTTACGCTGAGGGGGTCCTATTTTTTGTCAGAAAAGCTTCTGTATCGCTTCTTTTTATGGTGGTTTGTAAAGGATTATTTCCAGGTCATCAGAATAAAGAATCGATCGTCTGAATATCAACATGGACATCCCGGTGTATCGTCCGCCAAGGATGTGTCTGAATATCTGCAGGAGGAGATAAGCGATAAAGACCGCGTAGATGTGAAACACCAGCGCAGTCATGGTTCTGCCAATGGGTTGTTGCAATCCAAAGTTCTGTTTCACATCTTTGAAAACAAGTTCAATCGGCCATCGTTCACCATAAAGAGCGACGATAATTTCCGGAGGGAGACTTGTGATGTTGGTGAGAATCTCAAAAGGTTTTTTATCGTCTTCGTAGACGCGAATCCACCGCAGCCTCGCAGTCATCTCATTAATAGTGATGTAGCCGTCTACTATTCGTTTCCCGTCAATAATTTTCTCTCTGTCTTCATCAAGGTAGAGTATCGCTTTCTTGAGGCTGTATTTCTTCCGAGGTGTCACAAAAAAGATCTTTGCATCGTACAATCGTTGAAAGCGTACGTGGTCGTAATAACCCTTGTCTATGACCAGGATGAGTTTGGTTGTCTTGCAGGTTTGAATGGTTTGTGTCACCAGCCGTTCAAATTCGTTGGTCTCATGGATATTTGCATCGGTGATACGAAGGGCAGTTGTGCTATCGGCGTTGATGCAATGACCAACATGGATGTGTAGTCCATACTCCTGTTTCCCAGTCGGGGTATAGTATCCTGTTTTCAGGAACGGAAATAACCCTTTATTCAATACCACGAGTGAGGCATCCAAAGCAACCAAGAGATAGTTGCTCAATGTGTCTATCTTCTGCATCACCTCAGAATAGCCGGTTTCCTTGTAGACTCCTAGCCGTTGAGCATCCTGCTTCAGCTGATGAAAAACAGATATTACAAACTCGAGATCCATTGAGTTTATATCCCGTGACATCTGAGAACGACTCGGTGGACCATTAGGAAACAAACAAGAATAACGCAGTCCCTCATTGGAAGAGAGCGCCTCATGAAGCTCATCAACAGAGTTCAGACCGTAGACATGCATCCCGACAATGGACCGCAGCTCTCCTCCAACAGAATACTGTTTTCTGTATTTATCCAGCTCATTCTGCCAACAAGTGTTTAACATGTTGTCAAATCCAGTAATGGTGAATATTCTCTTCAGTCCAGCATATCGTGATGCCAAGGCAAAACTATTTCTGTCTATACATCCATTCAATTCTTGTATCAAAGTGCATCCCATCCCAAGTACGTTATGCATCATTCCAGTGATGTTTATAATGATGGGATGCATTTTTCATACATCAATTTTGGCTGCTTATTTTATCTAAAAAAGTTTATGCAAGTCTAGAGCTTTTCTTTTATAATAAAGCTTTTAGAATTGGTGGAAAAAAATAGTTTTCGGATATTTCCTCAACTTCATACATGACGTAGTTTTCTTATAAAGAGGGATAAAATGCAAGTATGTATTGATATAGGACAGATCCAGGCAATCCATCTGTGATGTCAATGCGAGAGATATCTCATTTATATTCATTAAAAATCGAACAGGTTTTTTTGTTTGGTAATCTGTTGCAATGACGAAAAATTTTCTAAAATAGGTTCAATGCGTTTCCTGGAGAACTGATGCTCGTCACAAAGAATGTGGATTACGGCGGATGGATCCGGTTTTGACCATTGAAGAGAGTAGTCTTGGATGATGGTAGGTTCAAGAAATATTTTTCTGACGGCCATAATTTCATCAGATGATAGTTTCTGTTCGGAATCAGGGATAGTTTCCAGTGCGCTCTCAAGGTTACCTTTTTTTTGAAGAAGTTGGAGGCTTTTTTTAGGACCGTATCCTTTGACTCCTTCATTAAAATCCGTACCTAAAAGGATCGCGATATCTACGAGCTGCTCCTGCGAGATACCCAATTTTTGAAGACCGGGTTCAAGGCGGATACACTCTGGGTGAACGGTGGTGTATGCTTGTTTGTTCGGGAGTTTTCGTTTTTCTGAGGATGTTAAGTTTCGTATTAAGACAGGTGACCCAAAGAGGAGACAATCAAAATCTTGTGATCCGACCGCGTACGCGTCACCTTTCTGTACCATGTAGCTTGCCTGCGCTTCTCCTTCGGATGGCGCCTGGAGATGCGGGATTCCAAGTGCTTCGAGGAGTTGTTTGCTCTGCTCAATGATCTCGCTTGTTACCCGAGAGGTTTGCTGTGCTTTTGATTTAGCTTTTTCCAGGTCGCCTTTTTCGAGTGCTTCTTTCCATTCCCGTTCTGCTTGCTCTTTTCGTTCCCGTCGTTGTTGAATGGTTCGTGCTTTTAACGGATGAGGTGTTCCATCAAACACATACACAGGGCGGATCTTCGCTGCTACCAGGTTTGCGGTTCGATACAACAGACCAGATAAATGCGAAGTGACCCTTCCTTGCGCATCTTTTAGAGGAGTACCATCACGCTGCCGGATGCTTGAGAGAAACTGATGGAGTACGTTGTATGCATCGATAACAATCACTCGATCTCTGAAATCATCAAACGCACATTGTTCTTTGGGGAATAATTCTTTTAAATCAACACCCATCGCAAGACTACATATCTTCAAGGGATAAATGCTTTTCGAGGTATCCGATACGTTTAAAGAAAGAATATCCATTCCCTTGTTCGATGAAACGAGACCTTATTTCCATGCTAGATGTAAAGGATGACCTAGACGACATCATCAAGCTCAGCATAAAACTCAAACGACAATCAAAGAAAGAAAAACGTATCGAACATTTGAAAGGAAAAACACTCGGGATGATGTTTGAGAAACCAAGTACGAGGACACGGGTTTCTTTTGAGACAGGAATGACCTTACTTGGCGGCCATGCAATCTTTCTTTCCACCAATGATATCCAGCTGGGGAGAGGAGAAAGCATCGAGGATACCGCGCTGGTACTCTCCCGCTATGTTGACCTGATCATGTATCGTGCAAAAAGTAACGACGCGATGAAAGAGCTGGCAAAACATGCGACCGTACCGGTCATCAACGGGTTAGACAATAAAGAACACCCATGTCAGGTGATTACCGACCTTATGACCATTCAAGAACACAAAGAAAGACTCAAAGGATTGCAGTTCGTGTATCTTGGCGACGGGAACAACAACATGGCACATTCATATTTGCTTGGCTGCGGGATAGCAGGGATGAATATACGGATCGTTGCACCAAGACAATACTGGCCAGAGAAATATTACTTGGAAGAAACAAAAAAATTTGGAGTAACTGTAGAAGTCACTGATAAATTACAGAATTGTACCACAGGTGCTGATGTTATTGCAACCGACACCTGGGTGTCCATGGGTGACGAAGCAGAAAAAGAAAAACGAATCAAACAGTTCAACGGATACACCGTTGATACAACACTCATGAGTGCAGCAAAACCAGATGCGATCTTCCTCCACTGTCTCCCCGCGTACTACGGATATGAGGTCACCAAGGATGTCGCGCACGGACCACAGTCAGTCATCTTTGATGAAGCGGAAAACAGGATGTGGGCGCAGATTGGAATCATGGTAAAATTCTACCGAGACATGTTCCCATAATTGACCAGTATTTCACTTGCCACGGTCCAGGCAGGAAGCATATCAGGATAGAGAGAGACGACGTCGGTTGAGATTGTTTTAATATCAGTATGAAACATGCCTGAGGGAAACCCACCAATGATACAGAGGACATGGCGTTTCTTCTGTTTTTTTAACTCTTTGAAATAATCCTGGAGAACAACCGATGTCCCATCCTTTGAAAACGTGATGACCACGTTTGCTTGTACTTGTTCAATTACTTGCTTCAGAGGGATGTTTTGCCGTAAAGAAAGAAGTGGTTGTTTCTCATCTGGGACTACATGCGTCTCAAAGAGTTTTTCAATGAGCCCGAGGAATCGTTCGTAGTTGCGCATGATTCGAGTCTCTGGGTTCACCGTGATAACCGTATCATTTCTGGTATGAACAATGACGTTCAACTGGCCTTGTTTATTCACGATTGACTCCAGAGCTGTGAGCAAAAAAAGATGGGTGATATCAGGTCGTCCTCGTCGTCGTCCCTCTGGGAGATTATTCATCGCTGCATGATGATAGTTCGAATCCAGAAGAATCTGTGTCGGTTGTTTCCCCCGTTGCCTCGCATGCGCGATCACGGCAGGATGACGGCTGAGTTCAACAGGCATGAGCTCTACTTCAGCCTCTGCTAACACCAAGGTCAACATGCAAGGCCTCAGCTGAGGATTTCTTCAAGCTGGTTCTGTTTTATCGCATACCGTATTTCTTGTGCGATCCTTCGGCCTGTGGAAAGATCAGTTTGAATCAGCTCAGAATACGGTGAGCCTGCGATATACGGGTTGGTTCCTGCGACAATGCGAGCAGATATCTCAAAGACCTTAAACTCCAGGTCCTCCGTCACCACCGTCTCAAGGCAGAACGGGCCGATGATACCGCCGAAGAGCTCAAGTGATTTTTCTACGACTGCTTCCCCCATTTTGAAGACTTGTGGCAAGAGTGATTCCCGCATCACAATCGGGATGTTGCCCGTGACGACGAACGTCGGGTGAATCCCCAGTTCCTCAAGCTCTGCGATAGAACCAAGTCGTTGCACCTCATCAATAGTGGTCTCATCACGGCGATCCATGGAAAGCAACTGCAGACTCCCTTTCGTCAGCTTGTACGCGTTGTCCTGAATCGGGGAATAGAAATAGTGAAGATAGTACCTTGTCCCCATCACAAACTCCTGGATCGTATACGGTTTATCATGCTTCACTCGTTTGGAGAACTCTGCGAATGTTTTTGCGATAAAGAACCCTTTCCCGCCTTTCGCACCATGATATTTTACTATCACTGGTTTCTCGATGTTCCGCGGGTCTTTAATCTCCTTTGGCATCGTAATTCCAGCACCCTCAAGCCAGACCCGTTCTTTTTCACGGTCTGACTCCCACATCAACACATGCCGGTTTCCAAACGTGGGTACCTGGAGGTTAAGAAAATTCTTCGGACCAAGATACTCGACAAACGAACCATGCGGGATCACGATTACGTTTTTTTGCCGTAGTTCATCAGCGTATTTCGCGATATCCTTGTAGTTGTCAACGGCGAAGAATTCATCTGGTTTTCCCAGTGGAAAGGCGTCGTAGAATTTCTTTACTTCACCAACGGAGATCCCCAGGGTTTTGAATCCTTCTTTTTTTGCGCCGTTAAAAATCTGAAGACTGGAATGTGAGCAAACTGTTGCGACCGTCAGGTTTTTTGTATCATAAGTGGAGAGTAGTTCTTTGATGTTTACTTCGGTCATAACTTATCTAACTCCCAATGTCGGGATAACGCAGCGCCTTTTTTTATCAGTTTCGATGTAAAAAAAATATATTGAAAAGCAGGAATACGGTTAGAATCGTTTTCTGTTGTCCCGCAGGCCTTCAACAATTTCCTTACCAAAATCAGTGAGCCGATACAGCTTGATATCCCTATGTCTGCCGCCCTCAATCTGCTCCACAAGATTCAAACTCATCAGCGACTCATCATCACGATATCGAGAATTCATGCCGCGTAACGCTCCAATCACGTTCGTCGGTGTGGTCTTGACATTGTACGCGATCTCAGAGGTGTAACTGCCACTTGGGCTAATCTCAAACAGGTAATCTGCAATTTTCTTTCGCACGTTACTTCTCCGAAGCGACCTGATAATAAGAGGTTTTAACATCTCTGGAGAAATAACTGCTTTCTCTCCATCCAGCATCCCATTCCACTTAGTTGAATTGGAATTGCGTTTCCTATTAATAAACTAATCGGTTCGATTTCATTGTACGGGTGATTATGTGTTGACTAAAACGAAACAGATAAATGCTTGTTTTTTAATATCGGTGAGAAGGATGGGATGATAATGTCGATCAAAAAAGAACTCTTAAATGAATTAACAGAAAACCAGTTGAAGCAACTTGCGGAAAGCAAAGGCATCGCTTTTAATCTTAACACAGTACAAAAGAAATATTACGAGAATTGGGCTGAGAAAGATAAACTCGTGGACATGATGACAACGAACAAACAAATCACGGTTTCTGAAATAGAAAAATTTATTCAAGAAAAAAAATTCTAATATTTTTCTTATCTTTTTGTTGATACACCATGTTTTTTACAATAGTGTTCAACAGAGGGAAAAAATACTTTTAAGACAGACCCCATGATTACTTTCAACGACCCGCCCCAGAAGTATATTAGGAGAGAACTCATTATTATTTTTTGAAATATTATAAGAATTATTTACACAGTTTAAGATTTTGGAAATATTAGTGAGAAAATGGAAAAATTAAAAGAAATTCATCTATGTGATTTGTCATATAATCTAGTACATACTCATGTTAATTTGAATCTAGAATTCTTATCAAAACTGTTAATAAGTTCTTCGAAAAGTGATAAGCCATGGCGAAATAATGAATATGCAATAAAGATATCGTGTCCAGTTAATAAAAATAAAAAGTCATCAACAACCGTTTACGGTTGGATAAAAGGATATAGGACTGTTCCTTTTTCAAAATTAATAAATATTGTAGAATTATCAGATTACACTTGGAGAGATATCGAACGTAATTTAATATCAATCAAAGCAGGAATTAGAAAAGGGGAAGCATTTCCAATTTTTCCAATTATGGTTAATGAAAAAGTAGGATCCATAGTAGGTCATATCTTGGGTGATGGATCAATAGATAAAAGATTTCATTCCTTATTCTTTTCTAACTCAAATACAGAACTATTAAATGAATTTAGAGATAATATGAAAGTTGTTTTTGGGATTGAGCCACGAATATGGATTCAAAAGAAAACGAATTATGGAAATAAAACCGAATGGTTAAGAAGAAATTTAAACTTAAAAAATATTCCAAAAGGAAATAATGTGGGGTTATTTTACCCAAAGATCTGTAGTGATATACTTTATGCAATTGCCGGCAAATTTGCAGAAGGAAAACTGAAAATGATAACTCCGGAAATAATAAATTTTAATACGAGATGTAAAAAAGGATTGATAAGAGCATTCTTTGATGATGATGGCTCGATGCGATCTGATAACCATACAATCCGTTTTTTTCAAGATGATAAAGTTCTTTTAAAACAAATAAGAAATCTTATCGAGGAATTTGGTATTAATTCTCATGATTTAAAATATTACATAAAACAAGGAAAAGCCCATTACTATTTCAATATAAATGGATTCAAAAATTATGTTAATTTTTATAGGAATATAGGATGTACTTCGTCTAAAAAGATACGTGAGTTTGAAGAATTAATTAATAAGGTACAACATAGCAAATATTTCAAGAAAAAATATGCTTTATGATTATCTATTTCGAAGAACACCAATTTTTGGACAATGGCTTTCAATCGGACATTTTGAACACCAAGGAGAAATGGTTTTACAAATATTTTGTCCGAAAGATACAAAAAGATTGTTTAAATCATACCAATATCTTTTAGGAACAATTTTCATCAATTTCTCCATGGTCTCATCTGGATTTTTAGATTTAACCCAACCCAATCTATTCGCTATAACATGTACATGGACATCTACGGGAATAAAATCATCAATTTTATGACCATAAACCATTACAATAGATGCAGTTTTTTTCCCAACACCTTTTAGTTGTAGGAGTTCACCGAAATTTTTTGGAACCTTTCCTTCGTATTTTTCAATAAGTATTTTTGCTATTTCTTTGATTCTTTTTGCTTTGGTTTTATAGAATCCGACCGGATAGATGAGTGATGCTATTTGTTGTTCTGATAGTTGTACGAGTGTCTCTGGTGTATTGTATTTTTTCAGTAATCGTCGTGATGCTTGTGCGGTGACCTCATCTTTGGTTCGCAGGCTGAGTAAACAAGAAATCAATGTCACAAACGGCGTGTCCACAATCTCCTGTATGGATCGTGAGACAACCGGTTGATTATATTTTTTCAGTTCTTGTTTTAAAGCAGAGAAGATTTCATCGAAATGTCTAATTGTCATAGAATCCCCGTAACATCGAGAGGTTTATTGTGTACGATTTTATTATCAAGAAAGATTCTAAATAGTTACCGAAGAAATAAAAGGAACATCGGGATGAAGAATAGAACAGTAACGTGCTGGTAGATTAGAGTGCTTCTCTTTATTCGGTACTGAGATACAACAATATGCTTAATCCAATGCTTTCAAATAGCGACACGATCACCAGAATCTGACCTAAGCCTCCCAATTCAAATCCAATACTTTCACGGATGCCATGGCCAAACGGGATTGCTGAAGAAACAAATAATGAACGTAAGGTATTTACTAAAAAAATTGATTCAATAAATAAGGGTATTAAAAAGAACAATAAACCTGCGATGTACCTTGATTTTGTTTTCGCGAAGACCTTGAAATATACAGCAATGAGACCGATTAAGAGGAACATACTGATGCAGACAACAATAACACCGAGCGTCGGTAGGAATATTTCAGAGGTAGTAAGTGGTGTAACCCTAAAGGGAAAATCTGGAGGTACATCAGGACCAAATTCGTCAGCAAAATGTTTTATTCTGTCATTTGCTTCAGTGACAAAAATATTTGATAATATCAATCCTAAAGCAATACCACCGATAACCAACGCTATCAGGAGTCCGATTGCTTTTTTGTTGTATGTTAGAATTTTTCCTTCCTTTATCGGAGTTTGATTCATATTGCTCTTCACCTTTTTCTATGTCGTCTATTCTTTATTTGGTTTTTTCCCAATTTTATCCCAAATCTCTGTAAAATGTCGTTTATTTACCTCAAATGTTTCGGTCGGAAAATAGGTTTTACCGTATCCCCCACCCACCGATGTAAGAATACCATTTTCTTCTAAAACTTTGAGATGATAACGGATTGTTTTGTATTCGATTTCAAGACTTTTTGAAAGTTCATTTGCATTTTGTGGTTTGTTACACAGCTCCTCGATGATTCTCCCACGGTTGAATCCACCAAGGGAGTTGGCGATAAGCCAATACAGTACATTTTTTAGAGAATCCATCACACAAACCTTTGACAGAGAATTCAAGACCTCATTTAATAGGTTTTTTAAAAAAATTTGGGTAGAATTTGGGAAGGAATTGGAATCAAATTGTAAAAAATCAATATATAATCACTCTAACATAGACAGTATTAGAAAAAAAATGGAGGACAAAAAAATGAAACCAACGAACAAAAAATTGGTCGGTGGACTGCTCGTAGGTATGCTTATTGCAACCGTTGGTGCAGTCTTTGCCACCGGACAGACCGACGGTACAACCGATGCCACAACCAACGACACGACCCCGCAAACACCGTTCGGGGGGAGACATGGAATGAACGGACTCGGACCGTTTGCATATAATTTGACAGACGCACAACAAACAGAACTCAAGGGCCTCATCACATCTCTGAGAGATCAAAATGCAACCCCTGAGGAAATCAGGACAGCCATCCAAGAGAAACTTGATGAATTCGGTGTGCTCGATGCACAATTAGATGATGAAATCGCACAAACCGAACAACGACTCACCATCTTGAACAGACAGAAAGAACTGCGGAACGAAGGATATAACTGGGATGAAATCAGGAACATCATTGATGACGAATTTGATTTGCAGAATACCAGTGGTATCGGTCAGGACATGATGTTTGAACATGGATTCAAATGCGGACCATGCGGAGGTTCACGAGGTTTTATGGCAAGTGGTGAGGAAACAGGTCAATAACGGTATCTCACCCCCTATGAGATCTTTGAGAAGGGAAAAAAATGTATTGTTTTTTCTCTCCTTCATCTCATATTCCTCTGAACGTTGTGCCAGCTTATAGCCATTTTTTCTTTCCCCTTCGATATAATTTGGCACAACTTAATTTTTTAGTAAATTTGGGAGCAAATTGGGAAGAAATTGGGAGGAAAAAATATAAACAAAAACAGCGTAATTTATCCATACACGAAATAGATGGAGGTAGTTGTTATGAATGAGAGTTTTGAAATAAAAAAGAAGCCAAGAAATAAAAACATCATCGTATTTGTTGCTATTTGTGTTGTTGCGATGTTTACCGCTGGGTATTTTATTGGCGGATCGCTTAGTTCCATAGCGACATCATCAAAAACTGATACCCTTCAACAACAAACAAGTACTATTCAATCTGATAATACTCAAGAGGAAATTCACAATATAACATATATTTATAATACGACGTCTCTTGCACAATTATATAAAGATATTAAGGACTCGGTCGTCGTTATAACAGGATATGTTCTTCAATACTCATTCTTCGGCAGGCAATATTCCGAAGTCCAAGGCTCCGGTTTTGCCTACGAGTATAACAATGACATGGTCGTAATTACCAATAAACATGTCGTCAATGATGCAGAAAATATCACGGTTACCTTCTCAAACGGAGATGGGTATCCTGCGACCGTCATTGGTTCTGATGCATATTCTGATTTAGCCGTGCTAACAGTAGAAGCACCCCTGAAGGAATTCCATCCTCTTGAAATCACCAGCTCCTCAACCTTACAAGTGGGTGATCCTGTTGTCGCTATCGGCAGTCCCTTCGGATTAGGCGGAACGATGACCACTGGAATTGTGAGCCAACTAGGGAGAACAATACAAGATTCTGTCGCAGGAAATTTTCCCGTCGCAAACATCATTCAGACAAGTGCTGCGATTAACCCAGGGAATTCAGGGGGACCCCTTCTGAATTACGAAGGAGAAGTAATTGGGATTACCACGGCGATAATACAGAATTCAAATGGACTTGGTTTTGCGGTCCCATCAAATACGATACTGCGAGAACTGGAATCACTTATCATGACAGGATCTTATGATCAGCACCCTTGGGTAGGGATATCAGGAACTGACATGACCTATGCAATCGCACAGTCCTTGGGAGTAAATGTGACCTACGGGTGGCTCATCACGCAAATAACGGATGGAGGAGCGGCTGCTCAGGCAGGATTACAAGGTGGAAACCAGCAGGTGAGAGTCAACGATGTATGGGTGATAATCGGTGGTGACATCATCATCGCTGTTGACGGAACACGGATCATCAATGGCGATACATTCATGGCCTACCTCGAAGAGCATACGACGCCGCATCAAACCATCAGCATTACTATTGTTCGAAACCATCAAATCCTTGACATTCCTGTCGTACTGAAACAACGACCAAGCGCGAGTTAATCAACACATGAGTTGTGCCAAACTTCCCTTTTTCTCTCCTCCTCTTTGTGTTATCATCTTGGCACAACTCATCTCTCTTTCATACTGAACTGTGTATCTCTTAGTTCTTTGTGAAATCAAGAGATGAGGAAAGGAATGGAACCGTATGAGTAAAAAAAGAATGCCTCGAAACAACGCACAATCAAATGTCCGCCCTTCGAACTCATATGAATCGATTGCGAAATCAGTTACATTGAGCAGAGAATTTATTGACACATTCACTCAAATTATTTTTCGTGAGAAGTAGTTGATTTTTCCCCAAATTCGGAATGGAATTGGGAATGAATTGGGAAAAATCGATATATAGTTTTGAAACCTAATTGAGGATAATAAAAAACAATGAGACAGTAATTCAGATGAATGGAGAAAACCGCATTGATAATAAAGGTGAAAAAATGAATGATGTAATAATTGAACTCCAAGACGTAAAGAAAATCTATAAAATGGATGGCGTAGAAACTCCAGCGCTTCGTGGGGTGGATTTAAAAATTAACAAAGGTGAGTTCGTCGCAATCATGGGTCCGAGCGGCTCAGGAAAATCAACATTGCTACACATGGTCGGTGCACTTGATAAACCAACCTCGGGGAAGGTATTCCTCGATGGCGTTGATATCTCAACATTAAAAGAATCAGACCTTGCCCGTTTACGTGGGAAAAAAATTGGCATCGTCTTTCAATTCTTCAATCTCCATCCGACACTCACCGCATTGGAAAATATTGAACTGCCAATGATCGTCATTGAAAAAGATAAAAAAGAACGACAACAACGAGCGTTAGAACTGCTAAAAGCAGTCGGCCTCGAGCATCGAGCACAGCATCTCCCGTCTCAGATGTCCGGTGGGGAACAACAACGCATCGCAATTGCTCGTGCATTGGCAAACGAACCTGAGATTATTCTTGCAGATGAATTGACCGGAAATTTAGATACGAAAACAAAAGCAGAGATTATGAATTTTTTATTACAGTTACAGAAGGAGAAAAAAATGACCGTGACCGTGATTACCCATGAGCTGGAGATCGCCCAATATGCTGAAACAATCGTTCATATCGTTGATGGAAAAATAAAGGTAGGTGGTTAGAAAATGAAGAAAACATATTATTTAATGACAGTCGTATTGAGTTGTTTGTTTATATTCAATACAATAGGCAGTATCAACGTATCAGCAGCAGGACTGCAGGTCACCTTCACAACAAATCCCACTATTGTCGCACCAGGCACAAATGGGTACATCGAGGTGAACCTCAAGAGTATCGGGGGAGCAACAAGCTACATTGATATCACAGCAAGCTCCTGGGATCCAAATACGGTTATCCCACAAGGTAATTGGGAGGTTGATGTCGGGAGTCTGGATAGTGGCGAATCCTATTCAGTCATATATGAATTTAAAGTACCGAGTACCGCATCTCCCGGGTTATACCAAGTACTTTTTGAAATCACTGGAGGAAACACGATCAGACAGACCGCAGTCATTCAAGTACAGGACGCAACCGTTTTGGATCTAACATCAGTGACACCAACATCGATAAAAATCGGGGAAGCAACAACCCTTCTTTTTAACATCACAAATAATGGCGGAGACAATATACAAAATGTGTTATTTACCTGGACAGATCCAAACAACCTCATTTTACCGGTTGGAGCAGATAACAGGGTCACCATTACTTCCATTGCTGCAAAAAATCATACGGAGCTCCCCATAACCATCATGGCAAGCTCTGGGATTTCACCTGGTATCTACCCCCTTACAATAACAATGGAATATTATGATCAAACAGGAACCAAACAAACGGTGACATCAACCGTAGGAATGCAAATCAGTGGTACGACAACATTTGATGTTGTCGTTCAACAATCAACGAGCGGATCAACAACGTTTTCTATTGTAAACATCGGAGCGAATGTTGCATCATCGGTGATTGTGTCCATTCCCCAGCAGCCAAATTATCAGACGAGCGGTGTATCCTCATCTAGTGTCGGAAATCTCGATGCGGGTGATTACACCTTAGCAACATTCCAACTCACCTCGACAACCAGTAATACGACATCACAGTTCCCGTCATTTAATAGAACAGGGACAGGTGTTCCATCGGGAAGGAATTTTAGTGGTCGGAACCAGTTTATGAATCAATCTTTTACCGGGTTCCAGGGAAATGGACTCCTTGTTCAAATATCGTATACCGATGTCTTTGGCGTACGACAGACGATTCAAAAACAAGTGACTTTATCCTCTGGTTCTTCGTTTAGTTCCTTCGGCAGCTCAACGTCATCTACGGGAACGCAAAATAGTTTTAGCAGAAGCATCAATGGTCAATCACAATCATCCAGTGGTTCAAGTAACAGCCTTGTCTATATTGCTATTGGTGTGGCTGGAATTATCATTATCTTCGGCATCATTCAATTAGGGCGAAAGAAGAAACTACCTCATTTCTCAAAAATATTTAAGGGAAGAAAAGAATGAAGCTCGCTGATATCTTCAAACTTTCATTGAATAGCCTCACCCATCGTGGGTTACGCAGTTGGCTGACCATCCTTGGGATCATCATCGGGGTTGCAGCAGTCATCGCGATGCTGTCAATAAGCGCAGGGATGTCTCAAACCATGAATGCACAGATGTCAAACTTTGGCGCAGATGTACTCACCGTGAGCGCAGGCAATACGAGAGCATTTGGCCCCGCAGGAGGCTTTGAAGGGAGATTCCAACCTGGCGAGGGTTTTCCTGGAGCACCCGGACAGACATCTGAGACAACCAGCCCGACGTTAACCGATAATGATATCCTTGCGATATCGACTGCTGATGGTGTCGAAACAGTAACTGGGGTTATCTCCGGTCGAGCAACGGTACAGTATTTGGCGCAGACAGTAACAGTGACCGTCGAGGGTGTCGATCCCTCTGCCTGGAACACGATGACGACGTCGGAGCTAGATTCTGGTAGATTCCTTGAAGCAGGAGACGGGATGGGTGTTCTGGTCGGAAATAGCATCGCGTACGGGATGTTTAATTATAATTTAACGACGGACACTCAGATAAGAATCGGGACAAAAACATTCACCATTGTAGGGATCCTTAAAGAATCCGGCACGGGTGGTTTTGGGGGGGACGACCGGACCATATTTATGACCCTGCAGGCAGCACGAGAAATTGTTGATAGTCTTGATTCCAACGAATATTCCTCGATTCAAATCAAGGTATCAAATACGAATACGGTTAACCAAATTATTGAAAATGTTAATCAGGTGTTGTACACCTCACGACAGGTGACCGCAGACACTAAGGATTTTACCGTGACATCGCCGACATCGTTGCTGGAGACCATTCAAAGCACCATGGCAACCTTAACATTTTTCCTCACTGGCATTGCTGCTATCTCCCTTCTTGTAGGAGCGATTGGGATTGCGAATACCATGTTTATGTCCGTGATGGAGCGCACACGGCTCATTGGCATCCTGAAATCCATTGGAACACGAAACTCTGAAATCATGAAACTCTTTCTTACCGAATCAGGAATCATCGGTCTTATGGGAGGACTCTTAGGGGTATTCTTCGGGTTCATTGTCGTTGGTGTTATTTCTAGCGTCGGAATCAACATCATGGGAATGGGGAGAATGGGCACCAGTACCTCCGTTGCGGTAGTCACCCCAGAACTTATTCTATTTGCGTTATTGTTCTCAACAATCATCGGAATCATATCAGGTTTAATCCCTGCTAGGAAAGCTGCGAATTTGCAGATTGTCGAAGCCATGAGAAGTGAATAAACTATGAAACAAGAAAAGTACACACAAGCGCTAGTAATCGTATCTTCATTTATTTTCTTGGTCGTTTGTTTCAGTGGATGTACATCGAATCAAAATACAAACGAAAATGAAAATAGCTTTAGTGGCACATGGGTGGGGAATGTCGAGATGCCGCTGTTTGGTAGAACAGGAAACGCAACCATTTCAAAGATAACGTTTTCTGGGTATAACGTGGAAATGATGTTGAATTCTGAACAAGGGACATTTACAGCAAACTATACCTATTCCATAAATGGAGCTAGCTTGGTGTTTGAACCACAAATTAATGGCAGAGGTGGATTTCCTGGACGACAACCAAATAATAGTACACCACCAGGGAATTGGACCAGACCACCGACGAATGAAACATGGTCAATAAATGGGACACGACCCGGGAATTGGACAAGACCGGAGAACGGGACATGGAATCCGGGGGGTGGACGACCATCTCTTTCAATATCCTTTACGTACAGTGTCAATGAAGATGGTACTGTTCTCTACCTCAATGGTGCTGAATTTAGAAAAGTATAATTTCGTTTGGGATAAATGCTTAGTACTAAATTCCTAGTGAGTATCAACACGTATCGCCTAATACAAATTGGGAGATAAGAACCATAAAAATAATTTTCCTATACTTTAATCAACATTTCATCAATATTCGGGTATAATTTGGGAAAAAAATATTTAAAGGGGTTCTCTCTCTTCTATGATAATTCTTGAGATCCTGGGGAAGAGACCTTTCTCAGGATTCTCGTGTTGTTTTCATTATCTTTATCAATCACCTCTCATTTAATGTTTATTGATGGTGAGGTCGTTTGACGAC
>Ga0315274_10000233_pt1 | contig 85734 bp, 93 predicted proteins | sample YL17G02_20_MG_FD_203700 | JGI IMG/M metagenome (GOLD analysis project Ga0315274, IMG submission 203700) | Sediment microbial communities from Yellowstone Lake, YNP, Wyoming, USA - YL17G02_20 | ecosystem: Environmental > Aquatic > Freshwater > Lake > Sediment | place: USA: Wyoming | collected... | reverse complement strand
GCTTCCTCCTCGGTGCCGACGTGCGTCGGCGGGTCTTGCCACTAACCGAAGATCGAGGTGATGGTCTTCTCCGTCAACTCCCTTCTGGATCGACCACCCCGTACACCACATCCGTGGACTCTAGCGCTGGAAGTGGGCTGGAACGGCGCCGCTGACACATTCCGATGGGCGCACTAGCGCAGATCCTCTCGCGGCTGACCCGAGGATTGTCCGCCAAGGCCGCCACTCAGAGGCGCACTGGGAACGTCATCCGGAAGGTTCTAGGCTAGTCCCTCCCTGGCGACGCCGACAAATACCCCAAGCGCAGGTAGCCAGTAACCCAGACAGCTGCTTAGGCGACGAGAACACTACCTCTCTGCACATCCCGTCAACGTGAGGAACGGCCGGACCTCCTCTGCCCTCGGCCAGGGAGAAGTTCCAAAGTCGTCCACTGAGGGGTACGAGTCTTCCTTGTCTTGAAGGCTGACGCGCTCCCTGCCCCCGTGGCCACCTCCATGGGACCGCGCCGCATGCGCTGGGGTGAGCGGACACTGACGCGGCTGTTGGCCCGAACCGGGTTGCCTCCTCGACTGGGCTAGGAGGCCGCCGGCCAGGGTAGTCCGAAGAGGCGAGTCACCGCAATTCGACATCAGCGCGTCTGGCGCCGCTTTCGCGGAACGCCCACCGGGCGACGGCTGCCCCGAGCGACACGAGTCCGGCTCCGAGGATGAGCTCCCATTGCCACCCGACGCCGAGGAGGGCGATGGCGAGGCTCGCCGAGAGGACGGGGATCAGGTTCGACGCGGCCCCGAGAGCCGGGACGTCTCCGTCCTTCATCGCGAGGTCCCACAGCCAGTAGGCGAGCGACGTGGGGAGGCACGCCATGTAGATCGCGACGAGCACCGTCGCGAGATCCGCGTCAATCTGGCCCCACTGGCGCATCCCGATCGCGGCCATGACCCCGCCCGCCGCGAGGAGGAAGAGGCTGAGGGCGCCGCTCGGAACGGCCTGGCGGTGAAGACGGCCCAGGACGGAGTAGAGGCCCCACGCGACGCCGGCGACGAGTCCGAGTCCGAGCGAGAGGGTCGGATTCCGGAGAGCGGCCGCGAGCTGCGAGATGCCTCCGGCGTTGACGGAGGCGCCGATCCCGATCCCCACGAGCGCCAGGGCGGATCCCAGGACGAGGGGCGCCGCGCGGGGTCTTGCCCGCAGGAGAAGGACCGAGAAGACAAGGATGAGCGTCGGCCAGATGTAGTTCGCGAGGCCGCCGACGATCCCCTCGACGCGCGTCCGGGCGAGGCCGACGGCCCCGTACATCGAGAGCATGTAGACGACGAAAACCGGGCCGGCGCGGACAAGGTGCGGGACCGAGAGCCTGCGGATCCAGCCGGCGCCTCGGTAGCGCAGGCACGTCGCTGAGAAGAGAAGGACGCCGGCAGCGAGGAGGACGACGGCGGCCCCAGGGAAGACGCCGAACCCCTCCATGACGAGGCGCGACGCGGCGACGGTCGTCGACCAGATGAGGATCGAGAGCAGGCCCAGGCTCGTCGCACGGCGGGAGGAACCCTCGTTCGGCACGCCGCATTCTAGCGGTTCCCTCGCCAAAGCGCGGGGCGTCTCTTCTGCGGGACGTGCCGAACAGGAGCATGTCACCGATCGTTGGGACCATCCGGCCTTGGTGGTGGGTCGCCAGGGGTAGCGTCTCGAGGTCGCTTCTCTTCAGCGTGCGCGTCGGGCAAAGGACTCGGAAGCGGCTCGGAAGTCGAGGGCTTCCGAGTCGAGGTCGGGCATGACTCCTTCGTCGTAGGCCTCCCCGCGGGCGAACCGGCGCAGCTCCTCGATCACTTCCCGATCCGCATGGCGGTTCGAGGGCGACTCCGCGCTAACGCGCTACCTAAGCGTGAGACCCGCCACGTTCAACACGCGCGTCCAAGACGGGCTTCTAGCGGCGCGGCCCTGGTCGGCGGGCTCGGGGGCTGGAAGGCTCGGAACCCCGCGCGGTACTCTTTCGCCAGGCAGGGAGGGAGAGTGGAGCACATCCTGGCGTGTCACGACCTCGTCAAGACGGACTTCGTGCGCGGCGAGGGCTCGTTCCTCTACGATGCTGGCGGCCGGCGCTACGTCGACTTCGAGGCCGGGATCTGGTGCGCTGGTCTCGGGCACGGCCATCCGCGTGTGAACGCGGCCATGCGGGAGCAGATCGAGCGCCTCGTCCACCTCAGCCATCGCTACACGAACGCTCTCGCTGAGGAGGCGGCGATCGACGTCCTGGACACCCTCGCCCACCGAGACGGCAAGTGCGTCTTCCTGAGCTCAGGGAGCGAGGCGGTCGAGTTCGCTGTCCAGGCGGCGCGCCGGGTCACCGGAAAGCCGCTCTTCCTCGCGCTCGAAGGGTCGTACCTCTCGGCTTACGGCTCCTCCGGGGGGATGAGGGAGGAGGAGTGGTCCCTCTTCGACTGGAAGGCTTGCGCGTCCTGTCGGCGCGCGGACGCCTGCGGCCCGGACTGCCCTCACCTGCGAGGCGTCCCCTTCGACCGGATCGGAGCCCTCGTCTTCGAGGGCGGTCACCTGCGCGGCACGGTGCGCATCCTGCCTCAGAGGCTGGTCGACGCCCTCGTCCGCGGGGTCCGGGAGGCGGGCGGGCTCCTCGTGGCGAACGAGGTGACGGCAGGCCTCGGCCGGACCGGCGCCTGGTACGGGTTCGAGCATTACGCCCTCCGGCCGGAGGTTGTGGCGCTCGGGAAGGGCCTCGGGAACGGCTACCCGGTGAGCGCGGTCGCCCTCTCTCGCGACGTCGCCGGGCGTCTCGAGGCGAGCGGCCTGCGCTACGCACAGTCGCACCAGAACGACCCCTTGGGGTGCGCCGTCGCTCGGGAGGTGATCGCGGTCCTGCGCGAGGAAGGTCTCGTCGAGCGGGCGAGGGAGGTCGGCGGGCGGTTCATGGACGAACTGAGGGGGCTCGCCGCGCGGCGGGACGATATCCGTGAGGTCCGCGGCCGGGGGCTGATGATCGCGGTCGAGTTCGAGCGCGGGGAAGGGCGCCCCTCAACGCACGACCTGCAGCGCGACCTTCTCGAGCGGGGGTTCCTCGTGGGGGCGAACGCGGAAGCGAACGTCCTTCGCTTCTACCCGCCGCTCGTGATCGGAGAGGAGGAGATCGCCTCCCTCCTCGAGAACCTGGACGAGATCCTGGAGGTCTCATGATGAGTGACCCTGTACTGAAGAGGAACGAGGCGCTTGCCCGGCTTGACCGCTTCCCCCGGACGCGGCTCACCTTCCTCCCGACCCCACTCGTCGAGCTTCGGCGGCTCGGCCAGGCGCTCGGCGGGCCGAGGCTCGTCATGAAGCGTGACGACCTGACGGGCCTGGGCCTTGGGGGGAACAAGACGCGGAAGGTCGAGTTCCTCCTCGGGGAGGCCCTTGTCCAGGGGTGCGACACGGTGATCACGGGCGGCGCGACGCAGTCGAACCACTGCCGGCAGACGGCGGCCGCGGCCGCCGCCGCAGGGCTTGAGTGCCACCTCGCCCTCGGGGGAACGGCGCCGGATACGCCAGGAGGGAACCTCCTCCTCGACCTCCTCTTCGGCGCGGTCGTCCATTGGTGCGGCGAGCACCGCAAGGGCGAACGGATCCCGGAGATCGCCGAGGAGCTGCGCGCGAAGGGGCGCGTGCCTTACGTTATCCCGTACGGCGGGTCGAACGCCGTGGGCGCCCTGGGCTTCGTCGCGGCGATCGTTGAGGTACGCGGGCAGCTCGAGGCGCAGGGCCTCCAGGTGGATCGCCTCGTCGTCGCCTCGAGCTCCGGCGGGACGCACGCCGGGATGGTCGTCGGCCTCGACCTGTGCGGCCTCGCCGCTCGCGTCGTTGGGATCGGGATCGACAAGGGAGGGCCGGGCGAGGGGCGCTACGAGTCGCGGCTCGCGGCCCTGGCGAACGAGATCGCCGGACTGCTCCATCTCGAGGCGCGCTACACCGAGGAGGGGTTCGACGTGCGGAAGGGCTACCTCGGCGGAGGGTACGGGGTGGTGGGGGACCTGGAGCGGGAGGCGATCCGGCTCGTCGCTCGGCACGAGGGGATCCTCCTCGACCCGGTCTACACCGGCCGGGCGATGGGAGGCCTGATCGACCTCATCCGGAAGGGCGAGTTCGGGAAGGACGAGACGGTCCTCTTCTGGCACACCGGCGGCGCTCCGGCCGTCTTCGCCTACGGGCAGGACCTCCTCACCGGGAACCGCTAGCGGACGCTGATCGGGAACAGGGCGGCGGCCGGAGGGCGCGCTACGGCATCGCCCCCAGGAACTCGGTCGTCAGCTCCAAGGGGTGTCCGGAGTAGCGGATCGTCCCCTCGCGGTCGACGACGAACGTGTGCGGGATCCCGCTTGAGAGGAGGTCCCCGTAGGAGAGGGAGACGGCCTGGGCCGCCTCGAACGTCCCGTGTACGGGGATCATCCGCTTGAGCGGGTTTGAGGCGAGGTAGTCGAGGGCGTCCTCTTTCCGACGGTCGAGGTTCACGCCGAGGAGGACGACCCCCTCGACCGAGGCGGCGAGCTCCTCGAGGTAGGACATCGACGCGCGGCACGGGCCGCACCAGCTCGCCCAGAAGTCGAGGATCACCACCGTTCCCCGGAGGTCCCGGAGGTGGACGGGTGGGCCGCTCTCCGGGACGAGTCGGGGGAGCTCAAAGTCGGGGGCCGGGGTCCCGGCCTCGAGGGGAGCGCGGAAGGAGACCGCGGCCCCGCGCTTCCGAAGGGCGGCCACGGCCTCCTCGACCGAGGCGTCGAAGGGGTTCCCCTGTACGTCGATGGAGACGCCCGCCGCGAGGCTCTCGTTCTCGACGAGGGGCGTGAGGCTTGCGATCTGGTTGTGGGAGAGGATGAGGCGTTGCCCGCGCTCGCACGGGCCGCCGAAGCGGAAGGTGGCGAGCGGGTCGACGTCCGCGATCGCGTTCCTCGAGAGGTCGAGGGTGCACAGGTTCGGGAGGGCCGCGAGCGGAGCCAGGTCCTGGATCCTGTTCTCGGTCAAGGTGAGCTCGACGAGGGAGGTGAGGCTGGCGAGAGGAGCGACGGACTCGATCCCGTTATTGCTAGCGATGAGGTTCCATAGTTCCGCGAGGCCCGAAAGCGGAGAGAGGTCCTGGACGCGGTTCCCCTCGAGGTCGAGCTGCTCCAGGTTCACGAGGCTGCGCAGGGGTTCGATCGTCTCGAGGTCGTTCTTCCACAGGGAGAGGAGCCGGAGCGCGGTGAGGTCGGCGAGGGGCGAGAGGTCGCGGACCTGGTTTTCGGCAAGGTAGAGCTCCTCGAGGCTCAAGAGCGCGGCGAGCGGAGCGAGGTCGGTCACCCCGTTCTCGTCGAGGTCGAGGTACCGGAGGTTCACGAGGGCCGAGAGGGGCGAAAGGTCGGTGACCTCGTTCTCCCAGAGGGTGAGGGTGGCGAGCACCGCGCAGGCTTCGATCCCGCTCAGGCTCTGGATCCCGGAGCCGCGCGCGTCGAGGGTCTCCAGGGCCTGGAGGTTCTCGGCGGTCACCTCCTCCCATGTAGCGAGCTTGAGCTGGTCGAGGATCGCCTGGCGGAGGCCGGGGTCCGTGATCTCCGCGCCACACGCGAAGGTGGAGGCGAGGACCAGGGCGGCGAAGAGGAGGGTGGCGGGGATCGCGGTAGTCTCTCTCATCGATTCGCTCCTTCCCAAGGCGCGAGGTGCGTCCGGTCCCTGACTCTACGGGCTTCCACGCCTCGAGGCAACGCGCGGGAGGATTCGCGCCAGAAGGGGCTCTGCGAGCGCCGCGCGGCGAGTTGCGTCGGGGGAGGGTTCTCGGTATCCTCGACCGCCCAGGCTGGAGGTCCTCTGGCCTGAGAGCCAGACCAGGGAAGGGGGATCTCCGGACGGTCCGCGGGCGGACCCTCGACGACAAGACATGGGACCTGAGCTGCTGCTCCTCGTCGCGATCTTCGCGCCCCTCGTAGGGGCGTTCCTTCTTCCTCTCCTCGGGCGCATCTCCGCCCTTGCGCGCAACTCCGTCGCCCTGGCGCTTGTCCTCGCCGCGCTTGGCTGCTCCCTCGGGCTCATCCCGAGCGTCCTCTCCGGTCAAGTCGCGACCTTCACCCTCGCCGGACCCCTGGGGCTCTCGCTCAGCCTCCAGGCCGACGCCCTCGCGGTCTTCGTGGCGATCGTCTCGTCCCTCGTCGGGGCGGTCATCATCCTCTTCTCGTGGGACTACATCAGCCACTACGGGAACCAGGACGAGTACTACTTGATGGCCGTCCTCTTCCTCGGGGCGATGATGGGGCTCGTCTTCTCGACGAACCTCGTCTTCCTGTTCGTCTTCTGGGAGATCACCGGGATCGTGAGCTGGCGCCTGATCGGCTTCTACCGCGGAAAGAACGACGTCGTCCGCGCGGACAAGGCGTTCCTGATCACGGCCTTGGGCGCCCTCCTGATGCTCGTCGGGATCCTCTTCGTCTACGGCCAGACCGGGACGTTCGACCTCACCGCGATGCAGGGGACGACGCTCCCGTGGGCGGTCTCCGCGCTTCTCCTCGCCGGGATGCTCTCCAAGTCGGCGACGCTCCCGTTCCAGACCTGGCTCCCGGACGCCGGTGTCGCCCCGTCGCCGGTCACGGCCCTCCTGCACGCCGCGGTCCTGGTCAAGATTGGGGTCTACGTCTTCGCCCGCCTCTTCCTCGTCACCTTCCCGCTCGAGGAGGGGCTGCGGATCGCGGTCGCGGCGATCGCCGGGGCGAGCGCGCTCGTCAGCGCCGGGGCCGCCCTCGTCGACACCGACTTCAAGCGGATCGTCGCCTACTCCACGGTGAGCCAGATCGGGTTCATCTTCCTCGGCCTGGCGACCGGGAACGCCCTCGGCGCCGCCGGGGCGCTCCTGTACATCCTGATGCACGGCCTGGCCAAGGCCGGGCTCTTCCTCTCGGCGGGGATCGTCGAACAGAACGCGGGGACGAAGGACATCACGAAGCTTGGCGGCCTCATCCGCACGATGCCCGTGACGGCCGGAGCCTTCCTCCTGTGCGCCTTCTCGGTGATGGGGATCCCGCCCTTCGGCGGGTTCTTCAGCAAGTACCTCGTCGTCTCGTCGGCGGTCGACGCGGGCCAGGTCGCGATCGGCGCGATCTTCCTCTTCGGCGCGGTCCTGACGATCGTCTACCTCTTCCGCCTCTTCTCCATGGTCTTCCTCGGTGAGGCGCACGGAACCCTCGCCCCGGAGAAGTCGCGCGTGATGGTCGCCTGCGTCGTCCTCCTCGCCGCGCTGTCGCTCCTCGGCGGGCTCCTCGTCGGCTGGCCGACCGAACTTGCGAGAGCGGCGATCGCCCAGATGCCGGGGGTGCTCAAGTGAGCCCGTACGCCCTCTGCCTTCCGATCGCCGTCCCGGCCGTCGCCGCGCTACTCGTGCTCGTCCTCCCGTCGCGGCGCGTGCGTTGGGCCCCGGCGGCGATCGCGGTCGCCGCCTCGGCGGTCGAGCTCGCCCTCGTCGCCTACCTCTTCCCGACCGACCTCTCGGTGACGCTCTCCTGGATGGGGTACGGGATGGAGATGGCGCTTCGGCTCACGCGCCTGTCGGCGTTCATCCTGCTTGCGATCGGGACCTTCGGCTTCCTCGTCTCCCTGTACGCGAGCGTCTCCCTCGCGAAGAGCGAGACAGGGCGGCAGTTCCACGCCTGGTTCCTGTTCACGATCGCGCTTGCGAGCGGGGTCGTCCTCGCGGACAACCTCATCCTCCTGCTGGTTTTCTGGGAGGGGCTCCTCCTGACCCTGTTCGCGATGATCGCCGCAGGGAAGGAGCGGCCGTTCAAGACGGCGATCAAGGCGTTCATCATCGTCGGGGTGAGCGACCTTGCGATGATGCTCGGGGTGATGCTCACCGGGCACCTCGCCGGGACCCTCACGATGTCGGAGATCCGGCTCCCGCTCGAGGGCCTCGGCGGCGCGGCCTTCCTCCTCCTCCTCGTGGGGGCGATGGGGAAGGGCGGCGCGATGCCGTTCCATACCTGGATCCCGGATGCCGCGGTCGCCGCCCCGCTCCCGTTCATGGCGATCCTGCCGGCGAGCCTGGAGAAGCTCCTCGGGATCTACTTCCTCGCCCGGATCTCGCTTGACCTGTTCATCCTCACCCCGGAGTCGTGGGTGAGTACGGTGATGATGGCCGTCGGCGGGGCGACGATCCTGCTCGCGGTCCTGATGGCACTCGTGCAGAAGGACTTCAAGCGCCTCCTCGCCTACCACGCGATCAGCCAGGTCGGCTACATGATCCTCGGGATCGGGACGGCGCTTCCGATCGGGATCGTCGGGGGCCTCTTCCACATGGTGAACAATGCCGTGTACAAGTCGGCGCTCTTCCTCTCCGGCGGGGCGGTCGAGCGCCAGGCCGGGACGACCAACCTCGAGAAGCTCGGCGGCTTGGGCCGGGCGATGCCGGTGACGACCCTCTGCTTCCTCGTGGCCGCGGTCTCGATCTCTGGCGTCCCTCCGTTCAACGGCTTCTTCTCCAAGGAGCTTGTCTACGATGGGGCCCTGGAGCGCGGGTGGATCTTCTACGCGATCGCGCTTTTGGGCTCCTTCCTCACCGCGGCCTCGTTCCTCAAGCTCGGCCACGCGGCCTTCTTCGGGAAGCGGAACCAGGAGACGCGCGAGGTGAAGGAGGCGCCGCTTCCGATGCTCGTCCCGATGGTCGTCCTTGCCGGGTTGTGCATCCTCTTTGGCCTTTGGAACCGGCTCCCGATCGGAGGGCTGATCGAGCCGGGCGTCGGCGCCGGCGTCCTCGCCGGGCACGCGTTCGGCGGGTTTGAGCTCAACTGGCTCCTCGCCGGGTTGACGCTCGCCGTCCTCGCCGCCGCGGTCGCGAACCACGCCTTCGGGGTCCGCCGGACAGGAAAGGGCCTGGGCGCGGTCGACCACATCCACCACGCCCCGGGCCTCGCCTCGGTCTACCGCGTCGCGGAGGCGGGGAGGCTCGACCCGTACTGGATCGTCGGGGGGATCGGGAAGGGGATCGCCCGCGCTCTGTGGGGGATCGACCGGGCGATCGATTGGGTCTACGAGACCCTCGCCGCGCGGGGCGCGCTGGGCCTCTCCTGGGTCCTGCGCCGGGCGCACAGCGGGAACGTCAACCGCTACGTCCTGTGGGCCCTCGCCGGGGCGACGGCGGTCGTCCTCGCGGCGGTCGCTCTCTTCGGAGGCGGGCTGTGAGCGACCTCTTCCTCCTCGTCCCCTTCGCCGCGCTCGTCGTCTTGAACCTCCTTCCCAAGGCCGCGCGCCGGGTGGCCCCGGAGGCGGCGTTCCTCCTCCTTGCTCTCGAGACGATCGTCGCCCTCGCTCACCCGTTCGGCCTTCTCGACGAGTCTCTCTTCACCCCACTGCAAACGGCGCTTGGGTTCAACCTCGTCCTCGACAACCTGTCCGTCGTCCTCCTCGTCTGCGCCGGGCTCGCCGGGATGGCGGCTCTGCTCGTCGCGCGCAGCACGGTCCGCGACGCCGGGGACCGGTTCACGCTTGCGAACCTCGTCCTGGTCGCGCTCGTCGGGATCAACGGGATCGCCATGGTGCGGGACCTCTTCGCCCTGTACGTCTTCGTGGAGGTGACCACGGTCGCGACGTTCATCCTGATCACCCTGCGCCGCGGCCACGACGCCCTGGAAGGGGTCTGGAAGTACCTCGTCCTCTCCGCCATTGCGAGCGTCCTCCTCCTCTCCTCAATCGCCCTCTTCCTCCTCTCGGCCGGCGGGGTCACGCTCGCGGAGGTAGGGACCGCGCTCGGTGACCCGACGGTAGTCACGTGGATTGCGGTTGCCCTGTTCCTCGCGGGTCTCTTCATCAAGGGAGGGCTCGTCCCGTTCCACGGCTGGCTCCCGGACGCGTACACCGCCGCGTCGGCCCCGGTCTCGATCTTCATGGCCGGGGTCGTCACCAAGGCGTCGGGGATCTTCGCCCTCGTCCGGATCTCGCAGCTCGCCCTGGGCAACGCCCTCCCGGCGCGCGAGGTCTTCCTTGTCGTCGGCGGCGTGACCGCGGTCGCCGGGGCGTTCCTCGCCCTCGGGCAGTCGAACATGAAGCGGATGCTCGCCTACTCGAGCGTGAGCCAGATCGGCTACATCGTCCTCGCGCTGGGCGGCGACCCGGCGCTCGGGGTCGTCGCCGCGGCGTTCCACTTCTTCAACCACGCCGTCTCCAAGTCCCAGCTCTTCGCGAACGCGGCGGCGATCGAGCAGGAGCTTGGCACCTTGGACATGGACCGGATGGGCGGGATCGCGGCGCGGATGCCGGTGACCGGGGCGACGGCCGCGGTGGGGAGCCTGTCCATCGCCGGCCTCCCGCCGCTCGCCGGGTTCTGGAGCAAGCTCCTGATCGTCCTTGCCCTGTGGAAGGCCGGGGAGGTCGGCTTCGCGATCCTCGCGATCCTGACGAGCCTCGTGACGCTCGCCTACTTCCTCTCCCTCCAGCGGCGGGTCTTCTTCGGGAAGACTCTCCCCGAGTGGTCGAGCGTCCGTGAGGCGCGCGCCGGGCTCCTGGTGCCTGCCGCGGCTCTCGCCCTGATCACGGTCGGGGTCGGCCTCGTCTTCCCGCTCGTCCTGCGGGTTCTCCTGGGAGGTGGGGCATGACCTGGTTCACGGCCCTCCTCGTGGTGATGGTCCTCGCGGCCTTGTGGGCCTCGATGACGAGCCTCCTCCTCCGCGCTGCGATCGCCCTCGCCCTGACGAGCGCGATGCTCGCGGTCGTGATGTACGCCCTGGGGGCGACGCTCGCCGCGGTCCTCGAGCTCTCGGTCTGCGCCGGGCTGATCTCGGTCGTCTTCGTGAGCGTGATCAGCCTGACGGAGCGCCGGTCGTTCAAGGAGCTCGTCCTCGACCGGAAGGCGCGGCTGCGTCGGGTCTGGCCTCTCCCGCTCCTCCTCCTCGCACTCGGGATCGGCCTCTCCTTCGTGCGCGCCCCGATCGCGATCGTCGCCCCGGCGGCGCCGGGGGAGGACGTCCGCACCGTCCTGTGGACCCTCCGCCACGCCGACCTCTTCGGCCAGATCCTCGTCCTGCTCGCCGGCGTGTTCGGTGTCCTCGTCCTGTTCAAGAGGGAGGAGCAAGATGACGATTGAGATCCCGCAGTCTTTCTGGCTCTACTTCGTCTTCTTCGCCCTGCTCGCTTTCGACGGCCTGTTCTGCCTCCTCGTGACGCGGAACTTCCTGCGGGTCTTGATCGGGGTTGAGATCCTGATGAAGTCGGTGACGTTCCTCCTCATCGTGGCCGGGTTCCTGAGCGGCCGGATGCCGCTTGCTCAGGCGATGGTGATCACGGTGATCGTGATCGAGGTCGTCGTGGTCGTGGTCTTCGCTGGCGTGATCCTGGGCTTCTTCCGCCGGCACGACTCCCTAGACACGCGCAACGCGCGAAGGATGAAGGGGTAGCCGATGAACCTCTTCCTGCTTGTGCCGCCGGTCGCGCTCACCCTGCTCTTCCTCGTCGCCTGGTTCCTCTTCGCGGCGACGAGCCCGCTCGCCTATCGGAGGAAGGCGGCGCGCGGGGCGCTCGATAAGCCCTACGCGGGTGGGGAGGACCTCCCAAGCCAGCGGCTCCAGCCGGACTACGCCCAGTTCTTCCCGTTCGCCTTCTTCTTCACGATTCTGCACGTGGTGACGCTCGTCGTGGCCACGGCCCCGGCGAAGGCGATGGCCGGCTTTGGGTTCGCGCTCCTGTACGTCCTCGGGGCGCTCCTCGGTCTCTTCATCCTTCTTAGGAGGTGACGCCCGACATGCAGAACGTCTCGAACCGGACCGCGGTGGGCGGGGGCGCGGCCTCCTCCCTTGTCCTCCCGGCCGACGCCGGCGTCCGGTGCGCGTGCAGCCTGGGGACGCAGGAGAAGCCTCAGAGCGACGCCAAGCCAGTGGCGGAGCGGGTGCGGGGCTCGTCTCGCCTCGCGCGCCGGCTCAACATCGGGCGCCGCCTCATCCGCTGGGGGCAGAGGAAGTCTCCGTGGATCCTCCATTTCAACACCGGGGCCTGCAACGCCTGCGACATCGAGATCATCGCTGCCCTCACCCCGCGCTTCGATCTCGAACGCTTCGGCGTGCTGCTGAAGGGGACGCCGCGGCACTGCGACGTCCTCGTTTGCTCCGGCCCGGTGACGAGGCAGATCCGCTCCCGCCTCGTGCGGATCTACGAGCAGATCCCCGAGCCGAAGTTCGTCGTCGCCGTCGGGAGCTGCGCCTCGACCGGTGGGGTCTGCCAGGGGCTCTATAATGTCCTCGGCGGGATCGATCGTGCGATCCCGGTCAGCGCGTACATCCCGGGCTGTCCGGCGAGCCCGCAGGCGATCCTCGACGGGTTCGTGAAGCTCCTGGGGACGCTCAAGGAGGGGTGATGAGCGAGGCCGAGGCGGTGCGAGTGGAGCTCGAGGTGCGGTTCCCGTACCTTGCGGGCGCGGTCCGCGTTCAGCGGGAGAAGCGCCTGTGGGTCGAGGTCGACCCGGCGCACTTCGCTGAGGTGTTCGAGACGCTCGCGAGGAAACTCGGGTTCACGGTCCTGTGCACGATCACCGGCCTCGACCTGGGGGCGGACCTCGGCTTCATCTACCACCTGGCGCGGCCGGCCGGCTTGATGGCGAACGTCAAGACGCGCGCTCCGAAGGGGACGGCGATCCGGTCGGTGAGCCCTCTCTTCCCGGGGGGAGGGATCTTCGAGCGTGAGCTCGTCGACCTCTTCGGCGCGCGAGTGGAGGGCCTGCCGCCCGGGGCGCGCTACCCGCTTCCGGACGACTGGCCGGAGGGGGAGCACCCGCTTCTGAAGGATTGGCAACCGACGTCGGCTGGGACGGGGGAGAAAGGAGCCGACCATGAGTGACAAGAAGAGGATCGTTCAGGTTCCGATCGGGCCCCAGCACCCGGCGCTCAAGGAGCCGGAGAGCTTCATGGTGGACCTGCGCGGGGAGAAGATCGACGCCGTGCGCCTGCGCCTGGGGTACAACCACCGCGGGATCGAGAAGGGGTGTGAGCAGCGCACCTACGTCCAGGACGTGTACCTCGTGGAGCGGATCTGCGGGATCTGCTCGACGTCCCACTCCACGGCCTTCGTCCAGGCGGTGGAGGAGATCGCCGGGCTCGAGGTGCCGCGGCGGGCGCTCTACATCCGGACGATCATCGCGGAGCTCGAGCGGATCCACAGCCACCTCCTCTGGCTCGGCGTCGCCGGGCACGAGGTCGGGTTCGACACCCTGCTCATGTACTCCTGGCGCGACCGGGAGGCGGTGATGGACCTCCTCGCCCTCCTGACCGGGAACCGCGTGAACTACGGGCTGAACACGATCGGCGGGGTACGGCGCGACATCACCGCGGAGGAGATCCCCGAGATCCTGCGCGTGATGGACGTCCTCGAGGAGCGGACGACGTACTACATTAAGCTCGGCCTGGAGGAGGAGACCCTCATCCGACGCCTGGCGGGCGTGGGGAAGCTCTCCAAGGAGGACGCGGTCTCCCTCGGTGCGGTCGGACCGACGGCGCGCGCCTCGGGGGTCGACCGGGACACCCGGCGCGACGACCCGTACGCCGCGTACGGGGAGGTCTCGTTCAAGGTCGTGACCGACGACCACTGCGACGTCTACGGACGGACCCTCGTGCGCCTCGGCGAGCTCATGGAGTCGTACTCGATCGTCCGCCAGCTCGTGAAGAACCTTCCTGAGGGGCCGATCACGGTCAAGGCGCCGCTGCGGATCCCGGCCGGCGAGGCCGTGAGCCGCTACGAGGCCCCGCGCGGTGAGGACGTGCACTACGTCCAGGCGAACGGGACGGACAAGCCAGAGCGGGTGAAGGTGCGCGCGCCGACGCTCGCCAACACGCAGTCGGTGGCGAAGATGCTCGAGGACGGCTATCTCGCCGACCTCCCGATCGTCGTCGCGGCGATCGACCCCTGCTTCTCCTGCACCGACCGGACGATCTCCGTTCTCGACACGAAGAGGGGAACGCCGCGGACCCTGACCTGGGACGAGCTCTCGCGCTACGGGATCGACTGGCACCGCCGGCGCGGGATCGACTTCTCGAAGGTCGTCCTCTCCGGAGGCGCGAGGGCATGACGGCAGCGACGGCGCTCTTCCAGGTCCTCGTCTTTCCCGGCCTCGTCTTCCTCCTCGGGATCGGCCTTGCAGGAGAGTTCGTGGACCGGAAGCTCTACGCCCGCCTTCAGAACCGGGTCGGTCCCCCGTGGTTCCAGCCGCTTGCCGACGTCCTCAAGCTCCTGGGCAAGGAGAAGGTGGTCCCTGAGGAGGCCGACCGGAGGATCTTCACCCTCGCCCCGATCGTCGCCCTGGCGGCGGTCGCCGCCTCCTTCCTGTACATCCCGATGTGGGGCGCGATGCCGGTCTTCGCGTTCGAAGGGGACCTGGTCGTCGTGCTCTACCTCCTCCTCATCCCGAGCCTCACGTTCTTCCTCGGCGGGTGGTACTCGCGGTCGATCTTCTCCACGCTGGGCGCGGTCCGGGCGATCACGCAGGTCTTCGCCTACGAGGTCCCGCTTCTCCTCGCCCTCCTCGCCCCGGCCCTCCTCGCCGGGACGTGGTCGATCGCCGGCATGGCGGCCTACTACGCGGCGCACCCTGGGTACTTCCTCGTCAACGTCCCCGGACTCCTGGTCGCGCTCGTGGCACTGCTCGGGAAGCTCGAGCGGGTTCCGTTCGACATCCCGGAGGCGGAGACGGAGATTGTGGCCGGGAGCTTCACCGAGTACAGCGGACGCTACCTCGCCTTCTTCCGCCTCGCGATCGACTGCGAGGCGATCGTCTGTGCGTCCCTCCTCGCGGCGGTCTTCCTTCCCTTCGGCCTCGGGCTCGGTCCGTGGATCGGCTTTGTCCTCTACCTTGCGAAGGTCCTCGCGATCCTCGCCGTGCTGGCCCTCCTGCGCACGCTCTTCGCCCGCCTGCGCCTGGACCAGATGGTCGACTTCTGCTTCCGGGTGATCGCTCCGATCGCCTTCCTGCAGGTGGTCCTGAACCTCGTTCTGAAGGAGTTCGTGTAGCATGAAGACGCCCCGACGCCGGCCCGGCGTGATGCTCCAGACGCTTCTCCGCTCCCTCTTCCGCAGGCCGGCGACGACGCGCTACCCGTACGTGCCGTTCGTGATGCCCAAGGGCTTCCGCGGCCCGCCGCGCTTCCACGTCGAGGGGTGCATCGGGTGCCAGATGTGCGTCCGGAACTGCCCGGCGCGGGCGATCACGATCACCAAGGTGGGCGAGAAACGGTTCGAGGCGACGGTCGACCTCGGGAAGTGCGTCTACTGCGGCCAGTGCGCCGACAGCTGCCCGAAGAAGATCATCGAGATGACGAGTGAGTTCGAGCTTGCCCAGATCGACAAGGGGAAGCTCAGGATCACCTTCCATGCCCCAGTCGCTCCTCCAAGCCCTGAGGGAAGCGCTCCGGCCGTGTCCCAACCCCCGAGCGGGTGAGAGCCCCTCGGGCAGGCGGCCGGTCGTCGTCCTGGGCGTGGGTTCCGATCTCAAGTCCGATGACGCGGCCGGGCTTCGCGTTGCGGAGCGGCTCGCCCGGCTCAACCTCCCCGGCGTGCACGCGCTTTCCTGCGGGACCGCGCCGGAAAACGCGGCCGGGGAGATCCGGCGACTCGGGCCCTCCGACCTCGTGATCGTCGACTCAGCGGACCTCGGAGAGGCCGCGGGCGCGGCGCGCCTCGTCCCTCCCGAGAAGGTCGGCGGCGTCTCCTTCAGCACGCACGCCCTTCCGATCCGGGTCCTCTCCGACTACCTTCGGCAGGAGGTCGGGTGCCGGGTGACGATCCTCGGCGTCCAGCCGCGCACCCTTCGGTTCGGCGAGACCCTGTCCCCGGAAGTGGAGAGGGCGGTGGATGGGGTCGTCCTCGCGCTGGGAGAGGTGCTCCGGGAGAGGATAAGATGAGGTCATGGTCTCTACTGGAGGAGGGGGGATGAGCAGGGAGCCGACGCGCGTCGCCCTGGTGCGCTGCGAGGGCTACGACCGGGGTGCGGTCAGAGAGGCCGTCCAGCGCGGCCTCGACCTCCTCGGCGGGGCCGGGCGGTTCGTCCGCCCCGGCGAGAGGATCCTCCTCAAGCCGAACCTCCTCGCCCCGCGGGGGCCAGAGCGGGCGGTCTGCACCCACCCGAGCGTCTTCGCCGCGGTCGCCGAGCGCCTCTCCGCGGCCGGGGCCGTCCTCTCCTACGGGGACTCACCGGGGTTTGCTGGCATGGAGTTTGTGGCCCGGCGGGCCGGGATCGCCGAGGTGGCGCGCGAGCTCGGCGTCGTGCCCGCCGACTTCTCGCGCGGGGAGACGGTCTCCTTCCCGGACGGCCGGCTGATCAAGCAGTTCACCCTGGCCCGCGGCGCGCTCGAGGCGGCCGGGATCGTCTCCCTCCCCAAGCTGAAGACGCACGGCCTCACGCGGATGACCGGGGCGGTCAAGAACCTCTTTGGCTGCATCCCGGGAGCGCTCAAGGCCGAGTTCCACGCCCGCCTCCCGAACGCGGACCTCTTCGCACAGATGCTCGTCGACCTCGGCCGGTACCTGCGCCCGCGCCTGCACGTGATGGACGCCATCGTCGCCATGGAGGGAAACGGCCCGTCGAGCGGGGAGCCGCGGCCGATGGACGTGCTCCTCCTTTCAAGCGATCCGGTCGCGCTCGACGCGACGGCCTGCCGGCTCGTGAGCCTCGATCCGCGGCTCGTCCCGACGGTCCGCTACGGGGAGTCGTTCGGCCTCGGGCGCGCGGAGGGGATCGACCTCGTGGGTGACCCGCTCGAGTCCTTCGTCGTGGCGGGCTTCCAGGCAAACCGCGAGAGGCGCCCGACGACGGAGGGGCCGGGGCGGGTGAGCCGCCTGGCGAGACGGATCATCGTCCCGAAGCCCGTCATCGTCGCCGAACGCTGCACGCGGTGTGGGACCTGCGTCTCCGTCTGTCCCGTCTCGCCGAAGGCCGTCGACTTCGACGACCCCGCGAGGACGCGCCCTCCCGTCCACCACTACGAGCGCTGCATCCGCTGCTACTGCTGCCAGGAGATGTGCCCGGAGGGCGCGATCCGGATCGAGGTCCCGCTCCTTGGGAGGCTCCTGCACCGGTAGGCCGAGCGCCCTCAGACTAAGAACGCAACACCTCTCTTGATGCGTGGGCGACCCTTGGGAAGCATCGCACTGGCTGGCGCAAAGGTGCGTCAGACCAGCTCAAGAAGCGGACCGTTCACCGGGGGCGGCTCAACTGCCCTTGGAGTCTTGCGTTTGGTATGGCGCTGCTAGGTCTTACGTCAAACCGGGGCGAGTGATTGTCGTTTCGGACAGAATGGCTATAGTCTCGTGGAGTGAACAGCGCCAACGGGCCAGGCGGCAAGCTGAGCGATTGCACAGAGTTTCTCGAACGCTGTGAGTGGGAAAAAGCCATACGGTGCTGCAAAAAAGCGCTAGAGCTCGACCCGAAGCTTGCTGTGGCGTGGGGCGCTCGCGGGTTCGCCCTGAGCCAGCTTGGGAGGAACGAAGAAGCGCTGGCCTCCTACGACAAGGCGCTGGAAATCGACCCGAAGCTCAGTCTGGCGTGGGGCACTCGCGGGTTCACCCTGAGCGAGCTTGGGAGGAACGAAGAAGCGCTGGCTTCCTACGACAAGGCGCTGGAAATCGACCCGAAGCTTGCTGTGGCGTGGTCCAGCCGCGGGCTTGCCCTGAGCCAGCTTGGGAGGCACAAAGAAGCGCTGACCTCCTACGACAAGGCGCTGGAAATCGACCCGAAGCTTGCTGTGGCGTGGTCCGCCCGCGGGCTTGCCCTGAGCCAGCTTGGGAGGCACGAAGAAGCGCTGGCCTCCTACGACAAGGTGCCGGAAATCGACCCGAAGCGCGCTGTGGCGTGGGGCGCTCGCGGGTATGCCCTGGGCGAGCTCGGGAGGCACGAAGAAGCGCTGGCTTCCTACGACAAGGCGCTGGAAATCGACCCGAAGCTTGCTGTGGCGTGGTCCAGCCGCGGGCTTGCCCTGAGCCGGCTTGGGGGGCACGAAGAAGCGCTGACCTCCTACGACAAAGCGCTTGAACTCGACCCGAGGCTCGCCGGGGTGTGGAGCAACCGCGGGAACGCCCTGAGCGAGCTTGGGAGGCACGAAGAAGCGCTGGCCTCCTACGACAAAGCGCTTGAGCTCGACCCGAAGCTCGCCGCGGCGTGGTACAACCGCGGGATCGAATCCACGACTACTGGACAATTGTCCAAAGCTGAAAAGTCCTATCGCAGCTACCTAAAGCTGAACTCAGGTGATGCCAAGGGGTGGAATGCGTTCGGGAGCATTTGGCTTGAGAGAAGGAAGCACCGCAAGGCTCTGTTGGCTTTTAAAAAGGCGTCGCAACTAGAGCGGGGGAAAGACGCCAACTACGAATACAACACAGCTGTAGCGATGCAACGCCTGGGGAGAAAGCGCGAGGCTATTGGAAAGCTCACGGACATTGCACGGATACACCCTGAGCATGTGGAAGCAAAGGAAGCACTAGAGGAATTACAGGCTGCTTCCCCAGCGTGGTGGTGGGACTGGTGGTTTGCCGCTGCAGGGCCCAGGCGCCTCATCGGCTCGTGTTTGCTAGCGTTGCTCCTAGTCTACTTTGTGGTGCCGTTGATTGGTGACTGGGTGAGCCTAGGCAGCGCGTGGCCAATCAACACAGGGAAGCCATTCCAGTACTATCTCCTTCCGGTTCTTGGGATTCTGCTCTTGCTTCTCTTTCCGAACATTCGAGCGCTAGGAAAAGAAGGTATAGAGATTGGTCCTGCCAAGACTTTTAAACTGGAGAGGCTTCTGTCTCCTTTGGAGGAGGGTCAACTGCAAAGTGAAGTCAGAAGGGAATTCCCTGTCTACGGAGGGGCATCTCTCGAGGGCCACCTGAGTGGATCGGGCCGAGATACTCCCCGTGAGGCAGGACCTCCTGGAGACGCTGATTAAGGCTTCTGGTCTCTCGCATATCTATGCCATGACTTCCTGCGGCAGGCGAAAGGACTTGAGGGCCGCCTCCAGATCCTCGTCCACCAAGTGCGTGTAGATCTGAGTCGTGGCCAGGTTAGCATGCCCGAGGGCCTTCTGCGTGAGCCGTATGTCCTTTGTTTCCCGGTAGAGGTCGGTCGCGAACGAGTGTCGCAGGGTGTGGGGGTGGACACTCTGACCCGCCCTCGGTGAACGGTCCGCTTCGCAGACCGGTCTAACCCTCTCCCGGCAGCGGAGGCCAACGCCTCCGACGCACGTGGCCAGCAGCTAAGGCTGCCGTCGGGCAGGTCGGCGGGGGCGGTCTCCCACGACTTGAACCTCTCCGCGGCGTTGCGTTCCCGGCGTCACGCTGGGGGTCCTCCGGGCAGCTCGCGACGCGTTGCGAGCCTCCTCTTCCTCCGCTATCCTCGCCTTGGCATGACAGGCGCGACCGCCACCCAGCCCCGGGGGTGGCGTTTCCTTTCGGGAGGCCGGTATGGCCGTGAAGGCGCTGGTCATCGGGGTCTACTTCGTCGTCCTGGTCTCTATCGGCCTTCTGGCCAAGCGGCGCGCGAGGTCGGGGAGCGAGGACTTCTTCCTCGCGTCGCGGTCCCTCTCGCCCGGCCTCCTCTTCCTGACGATGGCCGCGACGAACTTCAGCGCGTTCACCGTCTTTGGCTTCTCCGGCGCGGGGTGGCGGGTCGGGTACGCCTTCTACCCGATTATGGCGTTCGGGACAGGGTTCATGGCCCTGATGTACCTCGTCCTCGGCAGGCCGGTCTGGCGCCTGGGGAGGGAGAAGGGGCTCGTCACGCCGCCGGAGCTGGTGCTCGACCTTCTCGGGAGTCGAGCCCTGCGGTACCTCGTCCTCGCGGTGATGGTCGCGTTCACGCTCCCCTACCTCGCGATGCAGCCGATGGCCGCGGGGTACGCCCTCGAAGAGCTGCTCGGCCTTCCGTACGCGATCGGGGCGGCCGCGATGACGGTGATCATGCTCGCCTACGTCCTTCTCGGGGGACTGCGGGGGGAGGCGTGGGCCGACGCTTTGCAGGGCGTGCTCATGCTCGTCTTCCTCTCCGTCGCCCTGGGCGTCGTCGCCGGACAGCACGGGGGACTCACGGCCGCGAACCGCGCGGCGGCGGAGGCCTTCCCGGCGCACTTCTCCCGCCCTGGGGCAGGAGGGGCCTTCCCGCCGGGGATCTGGTTCGGCTACCTCCTCCTGTGGCTCTTGTGCGACCCGATGTTCCCCCAGCTCTTCCAACGGTTCTACGCGGCGCGGTCCGGGCGCGCCCTCTCCTGGGCGGCGACGCTCTATCCCCTGGTCACCGGAGGGCTCTTCCTCCTTCCGGTCGCGATCGGGGTGATCGGCCGCCTCTCCTTCCCGACGCTTGAGGCCGGGACCTCTTCGGATCGGATCCTGCCCCTCCTCATGGGGCAGGCGCCGGGCGCGGTGGAGGCCCTCGTCGCCGTGGCCGGCCTGGCCGCGCTCATGTCGACCCTGGACTCCCAGCTCCTCTCGGTCTCCTCGATGGTCAGCCGGGACGTGGTCGAGCCGCTCCTCGCCCGGCGTGGGCGAAAGGCTGTAGGCAGGGCGTGGACGACGAAGGGGATCGTCGCCCTCCTCGCGGGAGCGGGGCTCCTGATCGCGCTCCGCCCCTCGCAGACCTTCCTCGGGATCGCGACCGAGGCGTTCACCGGGCTTGCCGTCCTCTTCCCGACCTTCCTCGCCGCCCTCTACTGGCGAAGGACGACGCCCGCCGGAGCGATCGCCTCCATCCTCGTCGGGGAGGGTCTCGTCGCCGGCTACCACTTCGGACTCCTCCCCCGCTTCGGCACCCTGCCCGTCGTCCCGATCGTGGCAGGCGCGGCCCTCGTCCTCGTTGGGGTGAGCCTCCTCACGCGCCGGTCGCGGGAGGCGCGCACCGTGCCCTTCCGCGTCCGCCCCCTGGGGCTCCTCGCCGCGGCGGCGTGCCTCGGGCTCTTCGTGCTCGCGAACGACGTCTGGTCGTGGGGAGACGCCCGCCTCGGTCCGCTCGGCTTCCCAGGGTGGGTCTGGTACTCTCTCGGGCTCTGCGTCCTGGCCTCGGTCCTGTTCGGTGCGATCGGTCGGTGGCTGGATCGAAGGGAGGGAGGGACACCGCCCCGCGGCGATCACTGCTAGCCTGAGTGTCTAGGGAGTGGGAGAGGTCACGAGCAGTTGGTCGCCGAGTTCGGTCCGCCAGCGGGCGAGGCCGCCGAAGAGGGCTCTCGCCCTCGTGAACCCCTGCTCCCGCAGAGCTTGGACGGTCGACAGAGCCTCGCCCGTCCCGTCGTAGAGGACGATCTCGACGTCCTGGGGCAGGCTCGCCACCCAGGAAGAGAGCCGGTCAGGCGCGACGTTCACCGCGCCCGCGAGGTGAACGAGCTCGTACTCCTCCGGACGGCGAAGGTCGACGAGGACGAGGAAGCTCTTCCGCAGCGCTAGGGGGTCGAGGGCTGAGGCGGCGGATGGAGCCCCGCTCGCGGGGAGCGTCACGGGGGCGATGACGCGCTCGTCCGAGGCAAGCCCGGCCGCGAGGAGCTCGCTTCCGACCTGGGCGATCCAACCCCGGAGGCCTCCCTGGAGGAGCTCGAGCCGGGTGAGGCCGGCGGCCAGGAGCGCCGCAGAAACCGCGTCGAGGACCGCTCCCTCCTCGTCGTACAGGACGACCGCGGCGTCTCGCGGGAGGAACGTGATCCCGTCGGGCATCTCGGTGTAGGGCAGGCTGAGGGCGCCGAGGAGGTGCCCGGCCGCGTACGCCTCCGGCGCGCGCAGGTCGACGAGGACCCGAATCCGCGGCGCGAGGGAAGTCGGCGCGACGAGGTGCTCGGAGCCGGTCGCCCCCACGTAGAGCGTCAGGCGGGGCGTCGCCGGGTCGTTCGAGCGGACGACGACCGACTTGCGCTCCCTGCCGACGCCCGTGACGAGGTAGTTGACGACCAGCGCGCCCGACTCCCCAGGCCCAAGCGTGCTCTTCTCGAACGTCGCCTCCGTGCACGAGCACTCTGTCGCCAGGGACAGGACGAGGGACGCGTCCCCCACGTTCGTCAGGAGGAAGGCGTGGGTGAGGGCGCTCCCCAAGGGGACGGTCCCGAAGTCGCGCCACGCCGTCTCGACCAGGATCCGCGGCGCAGCGAGGGCGGCTCCGCTGACGATGACGAGGACCAAGAAGAGGGCAGTCACGGCCCGCTTCATCCTTGCCCCCCTTTCTCTCCCTTGGGTGTCGGCACTTAGAAGTCCCAGTCGGGCTTCGGATCCGGAAGTCGGAGGACCCGGTCGAGGTCGGTTAGGAGGTCGGGAGGCCCCGCGAGGTCGTCCGTCCAGGAGAGGCTCGTCGCTGGGCGGACGCCGAGCCACAGGCGCGTGAAGGCATTCACCGACGCCTTGAGGACGGGGAGTCCCTTGCCCGTCCCAAGTTCGGCCGAGGACTCAGGCCCCAGCGTGACGACGTACTCCCCGGCGACCCCTCGCCACGGCGTGTTCTCGGGAAGGAGCTTCCCGATCGGGTCGGAGAGGGAGAGCCGAAACCGGACCGTCCCGGCGCCGGGGAGGCGGGTCCGCTCGAGGCACCCTGGGAGATCCAGGATCCGGGCCTGATACTCCGCGTACGCTCGGACCGCGCTCTCGTGCTTCGAGCCGCGGGTCACCTCCTGCAGGGCGAACGGCTTCTCGAGGAGGTCCTGGAACTGCACCCCGAACGGCTCGGCCAGGCGCACGGAGTGCACCTGGTCACCCAGCTCGCGCAGGAGGAGGAGGAGCTCGTGGAACTCCTCGCGCGTGCGGCACGCCATCCATCCCACGCGGTACGGTCCGTGCTCTTCCTTCCCCGTCGCCCACAGGTGGTGGGTGAGTCTCCCCGTGGAGTCGGCGTACCCCAGGCCGAACGCGTTGTCTCCCCACAGCATCTCGCCGTGCGTCATCTCCGGTGGTGTGATCGCGACGCCACCGTGGACGCGGCGACGCTCGAGGCGGTTCGCGTGAACCCGCTCCCAGTCGTCCGTTGACAGGCGGATCGGGATCCGCGCCCGCCCGGGGACGCGCAGCTGGGTCGGAGCGAACGAGACGCGGTGGCCGTACCCCAGCGTACCGAACCCCAGTTGGTCGTAGTAGCCCTGCTCGAACATCCCGAGGAGAGAGACGAGGGCTCCCTCGGCTGCATCCTGGGCGACCACGCGGGCGGTGAGCTGGCTGGCAAAGCCCTGCTTGCGCGCGATCCGGCTCGTGGTCACCCCCGTGATGAACGAGGCGGGGAGGTCCTCCTCGAGGTAGCGGAGGGTGCCCGGAGCGCAGGTCGCGAGCGACTCGGCCTCGCCGCGGAGCGCGGCAACGATCCCGTGGGAGGCGCGGAAGTGCGCGAGGGCAGCCTCCTCCTTCCCCTTCTCCAGCCAACCGACCTCGCGGTAGATCCGCAGGGCGGCCTCCTTGTCGCGTTCGAGGTTGAAGGGGCAGATCTCGATCCCGTCCGTCCTGTCCATGCACCGATTGTAGCTTGGCCCCCCTCGCCCCTGCCACGCGCCTTGCTGGTTCACGGTTGCCCGTCTCTCGGCCCCCCGATAAGATGAGGCGTTCCAACGGGAGGGAGAAAGATGAACTACAAGGGGCTTCTTGCGTTCGTGGTCGTCGGTCTTCTGGTCGTGGGTCTCGCCGCGTGGGCGGACGAGGCATCCCTGGAGGGGAACCTCTCGGCCGACCGGACGGTCGGGATCGGTCTCCAGGCGGACTTCCCCTGGGGCGGGCTCCTCTCCGCCCGCTACTGGGCGACCCCGCGCCTCGGCGGGGAGGTTGTCGTCTTTGTCCTCGGGGACGGGTTTGACCTCTCCGGGACCGTGACCGGCCGTGCCCTCTACCGCGCGGTCGACTCGGACTCGGTCGACTTCTACCTGGCTCTTGGGGCGTCCGTCCCGTTCTCCGCGTACGGAGGCGGGGCGACGGTCTTCTCCGGCGTGGGAGGGATCGAGGTCAACTTCTCCAGGCGCTTCGCCTGGAACGTCGAGTTCGGCCTCGCCGCGAGCACGGCCGGCACCGTGTCGACCGCGTTCGGGACCGGGCTGCACTTCTACTTCTAGCCCGCGGGCGCGGGGAAAGGGGTCTCGTGACGGACGCCCCGTTCAAGCCCTATCGCATCAAGGTCGTCGAGCCGATCCGGCTCCTTCCTCGCGCGGAGCGTGAGGCGCGGATCCGCGAGGCCGGCTACAACCTGTTCCTCCTTCGCGCGGAGGACGTCTACGTCGACCTCCTCACCGACTCCGGGACCGGGGCGATGAGCGACGCCCAGTGGGCGGCGATGATGCGGGGGGACGAGTCGTACGCCGGGAGCCGGAGCTTCGACGCGTTCCGGAAGGCCGTCTCCGACCTCACCGGCTTCCGCCACCTCATGCCGACCCATCAGGGGCGAGGGGCGGAGAACGTCCTCTTCTCGGCGCTTGTCAAGCCCGGGGACGTCGTCCCGAACAACATGCACTTCGACACGACGCGAGCGAACGTCCTCGCGAACGGCGGTCGTCCGGTCGACCTCCCGATCGACGAGGCGTACCGCGTGCGGAGTGCCCACCCGTTCAAGGGGAACATGGACCCCGCGCGCCTCGAGGCCTTGATCGGCGAGGTCGGCCGCGAGCGGGTTCCGGTCATCCTAATGACGATCACCAACAACACCGCTGGGGGGCAGCCGGTCTCCATGGAGAACCTGCGCGCGGTCTCCGCGATCGCGCGTCGGCGCGGGATCCCGTTCTTCCTCGACGCCTGCCGGTTCGCGGAGAACGCCTTCTTCGTGCGCGAGCGCGAGCCGGGCTACGCCGGCAAGGCCCCGATCGAGATCGCGCGGGAGGCGTTCTCCCTCGCGGACGGGATGACGATGAGCGCGAAGAAGGACGGGCTCGCGAACATCGGCGGGGTCCTGGCGATGAACGATTCGAGCCTCTTCGACCGCGCGCGGGAGCGCCTCATCCTGATGGAGGGGTTCCCGACGTACGGCGGCCTCGCCGGGCGCGACCTCGAGGCGATCGCCGTCGGGCTCTACGAGGCCCTCGACCTCGACTACCTCCGCGACCGCGTCGGCCAGGCGCGCTACCTCGGGGAGGGACTGAAGCGGGTCGGGATCCCGATCGTCGAGCCGGTGGGAGGACACGCGGTCTACATCGACGCCCGCGCCGTCCTCCCGCACGTCCCTCCGGCGCAGTTCCCGGGCCTCTCCCTCGCCGTCGCGCTGTACGTCGAGTCGGGCGTGCGCGCGATCGAGGTCGGGAGCGTGATGTTCGGAGGGAAGGACAAGGACGGGCGCGAGGTCCCCTCGAGGCTCGAACTCCTCCGCCTCGCCCTTCCCCGGCGGATGTACACGAGCGAGCACCTCGACGCCGTCATCGCTGGGGCGGGGGAGGTCGCCCGCCGGGCGCGCGAGCTTCCGGGGTACCGGATCGTTGAGGGAGAGGGGCCGCTCCGGCACTTCGTCGCGCGGTTTCTCCCGCTCCCCGGCCTCCGTCCGTGAGCCTGCCCACCGGCGAGCTCGCCGCCCTGGGGACCTCGCTCGTCTGGTCGGCAACCTTCGTCTTCTTCTCGATCGCCGCGCGGCGGATCGGCCCGCAGGCCCTGAACCGACTCCGCCTGGCGGTGGCGATCGGGATCCTCCTCCTCCTCCATACCCTCGCGTATGGAACGCCGATCCCCCTCGATGTGGGCGCGGAACGGCTCGGGTGGCTCGCCCTTGCCGGGGTGATTGGGTTTGTGCTATCCGATGCCCTCCTCTTCCGATCCCTCGTCCTCCTTGGCCCGCAGCGGTCCTCACTCGTCATGGTCCTCGTCCCGGTCGTGAGCGCCTTTCTCGCCTGGGGAGCGTTCGGGGAGATTCCGAGCGCGGTCGAGGCCGTCGCTGGCCTGGCCGTCGTGGGAGGGATCGCCCTTGTCCTCTGGCCGAGGAAGGGGGAGGAGGAACCCGCCTCCACTCGACTGCGCGGGAAGGGCGTTCTCTTGGCTGCAGCGGCTGCCTGCTGCCAGGCGTCGCGCTACCTTCTCTCCAAGGCCGGGATGGAGGGCGGGTTCCCGGCCCTCTCGACGAACGTCCTCCAGATCGGGGTGGCGACCCTGGCGATCTGGGGGTTGACGGTCGTCACAGGGAAGGTCCGGCCGACCCTCTCCGCGCTCCGGGACCGGACCGGCCGGCGGACGATGGCCGCCGGGGCCCTCCTCGGCCCGGTCACCGGCGTGACCCTCTCCCTCGTCGCCCTCGCGAGCGCCCCGGTCGGCGTCGCCTCGACCCTGATGGCCCTCTCGCCGGTCATCCTCCTCGTCGTCTCGCGCGTCGCCTTCAAGGAGAGGATCCGGCCTCGCGCCGTGGCCGGGACTCTGCTCGCCGTGGCCGGCGTCGCGGCGCTCTTCCTCGTCTAGGTGAGTCCGACGCTTCCCTTCGGCGATATCCGACTGCGTCTCTTCCCCGGATTGCCTCTCCCCCCCGCCGGCGAGCTCCGGCCAGGCTTCCTGGCGCGGCGAGTCCCTCCGTGAGGACGGTGCATGGGACAGAGGAGCCCGGTTAGGCTACGATGCGACCGCAAGTACCGAGTGGTTGCTTGTCGGAAACTCAGTCTCGGAGGCGGGAGGACGGGGGGGGAGCCGGTCATGAGAGCGTCGCACTCGAGGGTCGAGCGGTTCCTGAACACCCTCGTGGCCTGGGCCGCCGAAGAGGCCGGCGTGGAGACGGTCCTCCTCGTCGGCTCCTACGCGCGCGGCGCGGCGACGCCGGCCTCGGACATCGACCTTCTCCTCCTCGTCACGGATCCCCGCGTCTACGTCGAGGATCCTGGTTGGGCCGGCGCCTTCGGCGCGGTCGAGCGATCCGCGGTCGAGGACTGGGGAAGGTGACCTCGCTTCGGGTCTGGTACGCGGACGGCCCGGAGGTCGAGTTCGGCTTCGCCACGCCGGGCTGGATGGCCTCGCCTCTCGACGACGGGACGCGGAAAGTCCTGGAGGACGGCTTCCGCGTCCTGTACCGGAGACCTGAGGGGTGCGCCAAGCGCTGAGCTCCCGCCCGCGCCCAGGCGCGATCGCCTCTAACGTGCGGTCGCGAGGGCCGGAGCCGCGTTGCGCCGCCGCGTATGCGAGCCCGAGAGGACGATCCCTGGTCGGGTGGGTCGGGAGCGCGCTGGGGTGGGCTCATCGCGCGGGTCTGCCCTCCGCGCGGCGATCGCCCTCGTCGGACGGGAGGGACTGCCGACGGTCGCGGTCCCGTAGTCGAAGTTCGGGAGCCGCCGCCGCTCGATCCGGGCGCCGAGCGCCCTCTCGATGTCCGCCACCAAGAGCTCGTCCGCTCGCCCGGTGAGGGTGAACGCCTCGCCCGTCTCTTGGACGCGACCGGTGCGGCCGATCCGGTGCGTGTAGGCGTCGACCGTGTCCGGCACGTCGAAGTTGATCACGTGCGAGATCCCCGGCACGTCGATCCCGCGCGCGGCGATGTCGGTCGCCACGAGGAGGTCGTAGCGCCCCTCCCGGAAGCCGTTGATCGCCCTTTGGCGCTCCCTCTGCGGCATGTCCCCCTGAAGGGCGGAGACGCGGTGCCCGTGGTTCGCCAGACGGCGGGCGAGGCTGTCGGCGCGGTGCTTGGTGCGGGTGAAGATCAGGACCCGCTCGGTCGGCGTCTGGCGGAGGACCTCCAGGAGAAGCTCGGCCTTGAGCCCCTCCGGCGCCGGGTAGAGGGCGTGGGAGACCGTCTCCACCGGGGCCATCGTCCCGATCTGAACGGTCGCCGGGTTCCGGAGGATACTGTCCGCGAGGATGCGGATGTCCCGGGGCATGGTCGCGGAGAAGAAGAGCGTCTGGCGCTCCTTCGGTAGAGCGCGCAGGATGCGCCGGACGTCGGGCAGAAAGCCCATGTCGCACATGCGGTCCGCCTCATCCAGGACGAGGACCTCGACGTGAGAGAGGTCGATGTTTCGGTCGTCGAGGTGGTCGAGCAGACGGCCCGGGCAGGCGACGACGATCTCCGCGCCGCGCCGCAGCGCGGCGATCTGCGGGCTCTTGCCGACGCCTCCGTAGATGGCGACGCTCCGGACGCCGGTCTTGCCGCTCAGGCTGACCGCCGCTTGGTGGATCTGCTCCGCGAGTTCACGCGTCGGCGCAACGATGAGCGCGCGCACGTGCCGCGACGGCTTCTTGACAAGCCGCTCCAGGATCGGTAGAACGAACGCTGCGGTCTTGCCGGTCCCCGTCTGCGCGATCCCGAGCACGTCCCGCCCCGCAAGCACGAGCGGGATTGCTCGCTCCTGGATGGGGGTTGGAGTGGTGTAACCAGCGGCCTTGATGCCCGCGGCGATGCGCGGGTCGAACGAAAACGTGTCGAATCCCATGAGAGTCCTCCTTGACTCCGTTGAGCCAAGTCGCACTCTCAGCTCGATCTCTTGTTTCGCGATGGGTCCTACTATCGTGGGCACCGTGAGTGCCCCCGGAAACGGATGAGAGGATACCCGCAGAGAGCGCGTTCCGCAAGCCCAGTCGAGCCATAGAGAGAAAACGGCGTTGGGAACGAGCATCGACGCGCACGCGGAAGCCCGACCCGGAGGGCGATTCCTCCGCCGCTCCTTGCGCTCCATGGAAGCGAGGGTACAATCCCGGCGTTGTTGGCTGTCTTGCAGTCGTTTTACCTCGAGGGTGTGATCCGTTGCCTTTCGCTTAGAACGTTCTGCTCAAGATCAAACTCCCAACACCAAGGAGGTAGATTGACCGTGGCAGAGCGTGAGACCGGTAAGGTCAAGTGGTTCAACGATGCCAAGGGGTTTGGCTTCATCGAGCGAGCGCAAGGTGGAGACGTGTTCGTCCACTTCAGCTCCATTCGCGGCGCGGGGTTCAAGTCGCTGAGCGAGGGGCAGAAGGTGGAGTACCTCGTGGCTGACGGGCCGAGGGGCCCCCAGGCGCAGGACGTGAGTCCCGTCGCTGACACCCAGGCAAGCCCCCAGGCGTAGATAGAGAGCTTCATCGGTACGACGAGAGCGGCGCAGGCAGAGTGCCTGCGCCGTTTCTCTTCACGGCTCCCAGCGGCGGAAGGCGGCGACCGCTCCAACGAAGGAGAGGGCGATGAGGGCCCCGCTCCCGACGAGCGGCTCCCAGGGGAGCGGACCTCCCGCGGCGGCCGCTGCGGCCGCGGAGAGGAGCCGGCCAGGCAGGAACTCGGTCGCGTACCCCAGGCCGCCGAGCGACGCGAGCAGGATCCAGGCGAGGAAGGAGAGGACCCCGGCAACGACTTGGGAGCGCGCCGCCGCGCTGAAGGCCACCGTTGTCGCGACAAAGGTCAGGAGGTGGAGGAGGAGGGCGAGGTTCGCGAGGGCGAACGCCGTGACGCCCAACGGAAGGAAGAGGACGGCCGTGTAGGCGTAGGCGCAGAGGGAGGAAAGGACGAGCGCTGCGGCGACCGACGCCCAGGAGACGGCGAGTTTCGCGGAGAGGAAGGCAAGGCGCGAGACCGGCTTCACGAGGACGAACGCCGCCGTCCCGCGCTCCTTCTCCGCGGCGACCGAGCCCATGGTGAGGAAGATGAGGACGAAGAGCGCGATCTGCGACAGGTTCTTCACGTACTGCGCCACCGCATCGAGCGCCGTCGGCTCTGGGATCTCGATCACCACGCCCTGGCCCGTCCCGACCCTCCTCAGGATCTCCGGGGTGAGCTTGGCGAGGAGTGGCGAGGCGAGCCCCAGGAAGACGAACAAGAGGCCGATCACGAGGAGGCGGTAGCTCCGGACCTGCTCGCGCAACTCCTTGCGCAGGAGGACCCCGAAGGTTCGCGCGCTCACGAGGCACCTCCCACGAGCCGGACGAAGACCTCCTCGAGTGAGGCGGAGCGGACCTCCAGGCGCGCGAGGGGGAGCGTGTGATCGGCGACGAGCCGCAGCGCTGCGGAGCGGGCCTCGGCAAGGTCCGCCGCGCTCACCCGGATCTGCGCTCCCTCGCGAGTGAGCGGCGCCCTGGCGGGCTCCCCGGCCCACAGAGAGGCGAACGCCTCCGCCGCCTCCTCCGTCTCGAACTCAAGGAAGAGGGCCGGCGCGGCGAAACGCCGGACGAGGCCCTCCATCCCCTCGACGGCGATCATCCGCCCGTGGTCGATGATCCCGACCGTATCGCAGACCCGCTCGACGTCCTCCAGGATGTGCGTCGACATGAGGACCGTCGTCCCACCCCGCAGCCGAGCGATGAACTCGAGCACGTCCCGCCGGCCGAGCGGGTCGAGGGAGGCGCACGGCTCGTCGAGGAAGAGGACCCGCGGTGCGCTCACGAGTGCCTGGGCGACGCCCAGCCGCTGGACCATCCCGCCGGAGTAGCCTCCAATCCGGCGCCCTCCGGCGCGGGAGAGGCCGGACATCTCGAGGAGCTCGTCCGCCCGTCGCGCTGCATCCGCCCGCCCGGCCCCGAACAGCTCGCCGGCGAAGACAAGGAGCTCCCGCCCGGTCATCCACGGGTAGAAGCGCGGGCCCTGGCTGAGGTAGCCGATGAAGGAGCGCAGGCGCGTCGAGGACCGTGTCACCGGCTCCCCGACCACCCAGGCCTCTCCGGAGGAGGGCTCGATGAGGCCCGTCAGGACCTTGATCGCCGTCGTCTTGCCTGCACCGTTCGGGCCGAGGAAGCCGAAGACCGACCCCTCCAGGACGGAGAGGTCCAGACTGGCGAGCGCGAGGACCTTCCCCCGCTCGTAGCGCTTGGTCAGGCCGCTACACCGAATCGCGTCCATCCGGCTCGGCGCGCTCCTCGCCTCGGCCCAGGGCAAGGTAGGTGACCGGGCCGACGATCTCCACGAACACGATCACGACGAACCAGCCCCACCGCGGCAGGAACCGGTACGTCCGCCGCTTCGCCCAGTCGACGAGCGCCACGATCGCCAGGGCGATCTCGATCAGGATGAGCGGGATGATGAGCAGCACCATCTTTCCACTCATGAACCAGGACCTCCCTTCCCAGCGGCCAATTGAAGCGTGATGTCGGGTCAGCGTCAACCGACGGCGAGCAGTGTCCTGTTCAAGGAATCCGCCCGCATGAGACCCCTCTCTGTTCGACGCCGGTCACCCGTGCTTGCGCCCCAGGAGGCCGTAGACCTCCTCGCGCGAGCCAACCAGCAGGACGAAGACCTCGCGCTCCGCTTCCGAGAGTTCGTAGATGATTCGGTATTCGCCGCTTGGCGTCCCGACGCGCTCGCTGCGTGGGCTGGGATAGCCCACGAGCTCCTTCCCCGCGCGTGGGGGCGAGGGCAAGCTGGGCAGCTGCCCTTTCGATCCTCCGGATCACCGCCTTGTCCCGGATCTTCTCGAGCTGTCTTTAGGACGCGCGCATCGTAGCGCAGGGTCCAGGGTTCTCCAGGACGCTTCGCCACTCTAGATCAAGTCCCGGAACGTCTCCTCGTGGGAGAGGGTCTTCCCCTTCTGTCGGTTGCGTTCCGACTCCTGCAGAAGGTCACGGAGCGTGATCTTCCGGAGGACGATCCTGTCCCCACTCACACCGATCGCAAGGGGGTCGCCCGGTAGAAGGCCGAGTTCGTCGCGCACCTTCTTCGGGATGACGATCTGTCCCTTGGTGGAGAGCTTCCCCGCTGCGAGCATCTTCTCCCTCCGTCTTACTAGTGGGACGATGCTACTCGCTCATCGCCGGATATCAATCCTCTCGGGTCTCCTATCGCGGCCGGAGCAGGGGGAGTGCGGCACCCTGGCGAGGGGTGTCTCCGAGGAGAGGAAGCGACCCCACGTCTTTCGCGGGGTCCGGGACCATGGGGTCTACCATTGGATTTCGTGTCTTGCGATCATGCATCTGATCCCATCTCTGGGCTGTCCGGGCCTCGAGGGCAAGCCAGTCGAGGAGGCCCGCTGGTCCGTCCATCTCTGTCGGTGACCGCACCCTGATCACCGAACCCAGGCCCCGCACCTGTTGTCCGGTGACCGAAGCGGTTCGGGAAAGACGGGGCCGCGGGGCACCCGAGTCAACCAGCCCTCGCATCACCTGACGATCACCGGGGAGGCGATCACTCGCCTCCCCGGGCCTCGGCCTCCTGGCCCGCCCAAACCGGCGTGCTTCGAGACCCGCTCGCGTGACCCAGGCGCCGAACTAGCTCTTCTTCCCGCCCTTCTTCCCAGGCCTTTTCGAGCCCGTCTTCCCGCCTGCCTTCCTGAACATCCTTCTCACCTCCTCGGCGAGCCTACCCTATGTAGCGCGGGACCTGCAAGCCGCTGGACGGGCGCCCGGCGACCCGCCGAGAGCGACGGAGAGGGTGAGGTCTTGTTCCGTGCATACAGGATGGGCGCCCAGGTTCGGATGGCCCGACGCGCAGCGCCGCCCGGCATCCCGCTCGTGAGGGATTCCCTCGCGCGGCCCGGCTCTACCGCGTGCCGCGACGCCACAGGACCCTCATCGCACCTTCACCGGAGACACATACGCACCGGGTATCTTTCTCATCGCTGCGGAGGAGAAGCCTCTCACAGCGTACCTCCTTACGGAAGCCGAGAAGACGGCTGGGAAGGTCCCGCAACCTGAGAGCCTGTGGGACCTTCCTGTTTCTCCGGTCGGTACTCGGGGGCGCGTGCCGATTCCCGCGGGCCAAGGGAGTCTTGCGATGATGCATCCGATTCCATCTCTGGGCCGCCCCAGGCCGCGAAGGTGAGCCGAGGGGAAGCTAGCGCGGTCATCGAGACCTGACCTGGAACGAGCCCACGCTGCCCGACGCTCAAAGCAGAACCGCCCCCTGTTGCGGTCGACGAAGCAGTCCGCGGCAACGTCTTCGCGGGTCGGTGGATAGAGTCACCCACCTGCCACCTCCTCTTCACGCCGACTTCACACCCCTAGCGTAGAGTCCGGTCCTGGAATGGAGTACGGGTCTTGGAGGTCGATGGATGACCTCCACTTGGGAGACGTACAGGGATTTGCAGCGGAGGTGGACGTGAAGAATGCGGCGCTCTTCTTTGTGATGGGGGCTGTGGCGGCACTCGTTGGAGGGGTGCTTGCCCTTCGCGGAGGAGCCGCGGCTTCCCCTGCTGCACCCGCGGCGGTCGCTCCGGAGACGGCGGGGTCGATGGCCGCCCCGTCGGGCGTGGGCCTGCCGACGACTGGGAGCGCCCTGGGCGCTGTCGCGTTGCAGGCTGCGGCGGGTGCGCCGAGCGCGGAGGGCGTCATCCAGGACGGGGAGTACCGCCACACGGTCGTCGATCCGGAGACCCGGATGGCGCTCTGCTGGCAGAACGACAGCACGACACTCTGCGTCGGCCTTTCGAGCCCCGGCACGGGGTGGGCGGCCGTTGGCTTCAGTTCCCAGGACGGGAAGAAGGGATCCAACATCCTCATCGGGGCTGTCCGAGATGGGAAGGTGGTCCTGCAGGACCACATCGGCGAGAACCGGATCGACCACCGCCAGGACAAGGTCTCCTCGATTCTGACCGCCGGCGGGAGTGAGGCCGGAGGGGGAACGACCCTGGAGTTCTCGATCCCGCTTTCGAGCGGAGACGCGGAGGACGTGGCCCTCGTGCCTGGACAGAACGTAGCCGTCATCCTCGCGTTCCAGGCCACTTCCGACGACTTCAGCCGGGAGCACTCCGGCCGCTCCTCTCTGTGGATTACGCTCGACTAGATGGGGCACGGACGAGGCGAGCCTTCGCGTCTCTCTTGAGACGCGAAGGCTCGCGGATTGCCTCGTCTCTGCGCTGGCTGCATCCTGGTCCGTTGGTCTCGACGGTCCGACGTGCCGCCATCTCCCCTGCGGCGCCCTCTCTCCTCTCGCCACAGGATGCTCATGGCCCCTTCACGGCCGCTCCACGGTGGGCCGCGTATCCTTCGCGTCGCTGGAGAAGAGGTCATGGCTCTTCACGGCTTACCTCCTTACAGAAGCCGGATAGGCAACGGCCGGGAAGGTCCCACAGCACGAGAGCCTGTGGGGCCTTCCTGCTCTTGGGGACCGATCCCGGCGAAGGTCGGGTATCCTCGCGGCGGAAGGTGCCGAAGCGTCAAGAGAGTGCGGGAGGGGAGATGCCAGAGGAGAAGAGGACGGAAGAGTTCAAGGTCACAGGGGATGAGGTCCTGGCGAAGCTGAAGGAGCTCGTCCGCGAGGGGAACGTCCGGCACATCGTGATCAAGAACGAGGAGGGGCGGACTCTAATCGAGGTCCCGCTCACCGTGGGTGCGGTGGGCGCGATCCTCCTTCCGGTCTGGGCGGCGATCGGGACGATTGCGGCGCTCGTGGCCCGTTGCACGATCGTCGTCGAGCGGGTCGACCGTCTGTAGGCACGGGAGCGTCCTGCGAGCGAAGGCCTCTCTGAGCGGCCGAGGCGAAGGGTCGGGGCGCCATCCTGTCTCGCCCGCGGGGGATCCTGTCTCTCGTTCGGCCGTCAGAAGGCACCGCCTACCGACCCGTCGAGGACGGCCGGTTTCGCTCAAGGAGCCGGGGGACGAGCATCCCTAGGAGGATCAGGAACGCGCCTGCACCTTGCAGCGGTGTGAGGGTCTCCCCCAGGAGAAGGAAGCCGCACAGGCCAGCGAAGACGGGCTCCATGGTGAACAGGATCGCGCTGTAGGTTGGGGTTGAGTAGACCTGGAAGCGGTTGTACAGCCAGAAGCAGAGGACCGTCGCGAGCAGGCTCGTGACGAGGACGGCCTCGACGAGCTTCCCCGGCCAGGCGGTCGGGATCCTCTCGAAGACGAGGGTTCCGGCGGTTGAAAGCAGGGCGACGACAGCGACTTGGACGAAGAGGAGGCCGCGGTAGTCGTCCGTCCTGACGAAACGGTCGACGAGGAGGAGATGGACGGCGAACGCGACCCCACAGGCTAGCGTCAGGACGTCTCCGACGTTGAACCCGGCGACGACGCCGCGCGCAAGGATGAAGGCGGCGAGGCCTCCTGCGGCGAGGAGGGCGCCGACCCATTGGCTCGAGCGGATCCGCTCGCGGCCTGTCCCCGAGGCGAGGAGCGGGACGAAGGCGACGCTGAGCCCGGTGAAGAGCCCGCTCTTCGTCGCCGTCGTGTAGACGAGGCCCGAGGTCTGGAGGACGTAGCCGGCGAACAGCGCGAGGCCGACGAGGGCGCCGCGGACCAGGGTCCGCCGGTCGGTGTGGAGGACCGCTCGCGGGAAGAGGACAGCGAGGACGACGGCGGCGAGGAGGAATCGCGCGGCGAGGAAGGCGAACGGCCCGACGAGCCCCATTCCCTCCTTGACGAGGACGAAGGTCCAGCCCCAGATCGCGGTCGCAAGCAGGAGGGCAAGCGGGGCCAGGCGCTTCACCCGAGGTCCTTCGGCAGCTCCCCTCGCACGGCGCGCGGCGGGACGGTCGTGAGGTCGAGGATCGCGGAGGGAAGACCCCGCCCGCCGTGGGGGTCCGAGACGAGAAGGTCGACCTCGGGGAAGGCGCGCGCGATCTCCTCGGCCGACCGCAGAGGCGGCTCGCCCGCTCGGTTCGCGCTCGTGCCGAAGAGAGGGCTGCCCACCCGACGCAGGACGTTGCCGAAGAAGGGGTGATCGGGGACGCGCACCCCGACCTTCCCTCCCCGCACCGCGGAGAAGGGCGCGTCGCGGCTTGCCGGGAGGAGGAGGGTGTACGGACCGGGCAGGAGGCGTGCGACGATCCCCTGCGTCCGCTCGTCCAGCCGGGCGACGCGCGCCACGTCGTCGACCGAAGCGAGGTGGACGGTGAACGGCTGGTCTCCTCCGCGTCTCTTCAGGGCTCGCACTCGGGCGAGGGCGCGCTCGTTCCACGGATCCCCGCCCAGGCCGTAGATCGTGTCCGTGGGGAAGGCGACGACGCCCGCCCGGGCGAGCAGGTCGCCGAGCCAGACCACGAGGCGCGGCTCCGTTATCGACACGACGCTCGGGCTCATGCGCAGATGAAGTGGACGACGTCCCCGTCGCGGACGACGAAGTCGCGGCCGGCTCGCTGGACGTGCCCCTTGTCCCGGAGGGCCTTCTCCGACCCGGCGGTGACGAGCTCCTCGAGGTTCATCACCTCGGCGAGGACGAAGCGTTGCTCGAAGTCCGTGTGGATCCTCGCTCCGGCCTTGGGGGCTGGCGTCCCCTGGGGGACGGTCCAGGCGCGGACTTCGGGCCCCTCGACGGTGAAGAACGTGACGAGGCCGAGGAGCTTGTACCCGGTGCGGACGAGTTTCGTCAGCCCGGTTTCCGCGAGGCCGTACTCCGCGAGGTACGCACGCCTCTCCTCCTCGCTCCCGGCGGCCTCGACGATCTCCGCCTCCAGGCGCCCGCGGACGACGATCGCCTCCGTCCCCCGCTCCCTGGCAATCCACTCCACCTCGCGGGAGGCCTCGGTCTCCCCGGCGTCGCCGGCGTTCGCCACGTAGAAGAGCGGCTTCCCTGTGAGAGGCGCGCTCTCCTTCAGGAGGTCTTCCACTTCGCGCTCGTGCGGCAGGGCGCGGACTGGAGTCCCGGCGGCGACACCGGCCTGAAGGTGCTCCCAGGCCTCAAGGCGCGCCTGGGCGTGCTTGTCTCCGCTCTTCACCTCGCGCAGCAGGCGCTCCCGCACCCGGCCCAGGGTCTCGAAGTCCTTCAGGAGGAGCTCGGTCTCGACGGCCTCAATGTCGCGCTTCGGGTCAAGGTCCCCGGCGACGTGGGCGACGTTCGGGTCCTCAAAGCAGCGCACGACGTGGAGGATGACGTCGACGGCGCGGATCTCCGACAGGAACTGGTTCCCCATCCCTTCGCCCTGGCTCGCTCCGGCCACGAGGCCGGCGACGTCGATGAACTGCAGGTTCGTGGGGACCTTCTTCTTCTCTCGGAACAGCGCGGCCAGCCGGTCGAGGCGTTCGTCGGGGACGGGGATCGTTCCCACGTTCGCCTCAATCGTGCAGAAGGGGTAGCTCTCCACCCTGGCCCCCCCGCCGGCCAGGGCGTTGAACAGGGTCGACTTCCCGGCGTTGGGAAGCCCGACGAGACCGCAAGAGAACCCCATCGCCCCTCCTTCGCCCGTACTATAGGCGGCCCGGCAGGGCCGGGCAAGGTGCGGCCGGAAGGTCGATCGGATAGGATGGCGCACAAGGAGGAAAGATGGGTGAGGTGCGGCTCCCCGACCTCGGGGAGGTCGACGAGGTGACGGTCGTCGCCTGGCTCGTGGCGGAAGGGGACCGGGTCACGGCGGGCGAGGAGCTCGTCGAGGTGGAGACGGAGAAGACGACGTTCGTCGTCGAGGCGCCGGCCGCGGGGCGCCTCGTCCGGATCGCAAAGCGGGCAGGGGAGAAGGTACAGCGCGATGAGGTCCTCGCCGAGCTCGGCTAGCCTCCTGCCCGCCGTTCACCTTCCCCTGGGGAGGGTCGAGTACGGCGAGGTCCTCGCCTTGCAGCGCTCCCTGCACGGGGCGCGCGTCCGGGGCGAGATCCCGGACACCGTCCTCACTGTGGAGCATGACCCCGTCGTGACGATCGGCCGGAGCGGCTCGGAGGAGGAGCTCCTCGTCTCCGAGGAGGCGCTCCGCGCCGAGGGCATCTCCCTCTTTCGCGTCGAGCGCGGGGGGCGGATCACCTACCACGGGCCTGGTCAGCTCGTCTCCTACCCGATCGTCGACCTGCGGACGCTGGGCGGCGACGTGAAGAGCTACGTTCGCACGCTCGAGCAGGCGGTGATCGACCTGTTGGGGGAGTGCGGCGTGGGAGCGGCACGGCGGGAGGGGTTCCCTGGCGTGTGGGTCGGGGCGCGGAAGATCGCCTCCGTCGGGGTTGCGGTCAAGCGGTGGGTGACCTTCCACGGGCTCGCCCTAAACGTGCGCGTGAACCCGCGGCACTTCGGGATGATCCGCCCCTGCGGCCTCCCAATCGAGGTGGTCTCCCTGGACGACCTCGTGCCGGAGAGCCATGCGCTCGACCTCTTGGGGGAGCGACTGGTGGGCCACCTCGCGGCCGCGTTCCACTGGCGGGTGCGCGCCGGAGACCCGGCCGCGGCCTGGGAGGGTGCGCGATGAGCGGGCCTCCGACCTGGGTCCGCGCGCGGGCACCGTCTCCGCACGAGGCCGAGGGGATGCGCACCGTGCGCGGCGTCCTGGAACGCCATCGCCTGACGACCGTCTGCCAGGGGGCGCTCTGCCCGAACGCCGCGGAGTGCTGGGGGCGCAGGACGGCGACGTTCCTCTTGCTCGGGGACGTCTGCACCCGCGCCTGCCGGTTCTGCGGCGTGCGAACCGGGAACCCGGGCGGCGTGGTCGATGTCGACGAGCCGGAGCGCCTGTCGGCCGCAGTCGAGGAACTCGGCCTCTCCTACGTCGTCCTCACCTCGGTCGACCGGGACGACCTCGAGGACGGAGGCGCTCTCCTCTTCGCGGCCTCCGTGAGAGCAGTCCGGGCCCGGGTGCCGGACGCGCGGATCGAGGTCCTCGTCCCGGACTTCTCCGGGCGTGAGGCGTCCCTCGAGGCGATCGCCTCGTGCGGTGCGGACGTCCTCGGCCACAACCTGGAGACCGTCCGCCGCACGACCCCGATCTGGCGCGACCGACGGGCCGGGTACGACCTCTCCCTTTCGGTCCTCGCGCGATTGCACGCTCTGGCGCCGCAGGCCGTCCTGAAGGGCTCGCTCATCCTCGGTCTCGGTGAGGAGCGGGGGGAGGTCCTCGAGGCGCTCCGCGACCTGCGTCAAGCGGGGGTCGAGATCGTGGCGATCGGCCAGTACCTCCGGCCGGACCGGACGAGCCTCCCGGTCGTGCGCTACGTCGAGCCGGCGGAGTTCGAGGAACTGGCGCAAGAGGCGCGGGGGATGGGGTTTCGCTCGGTTCTTGCCGGGCCCCTCGTCCGAAGCTCGTACCACGCCGAGCGGCTTGTCCCGTGATCCGCCTTCTTCTCGACCTCTCTTCGTGCGAGCCGGCCTTCGGGCTCGCCCTGGACGAGGTCCTCTTCGAGTCGGCGCGTCTGGCAGGGGTGAGCACGCTCCGCGCCTGGGTGAACGACCGGGCGGTCGTGGTCGGGCGGTCCCAATCTGTGGCCGCCGAGGTCGACCTCGAGCGTGCCCGCGCCCTTCGCGTCCCGGTCGTCCGGCGGATCTCCGGAGGCGGGACGGTCGTTCACTACCCAGGCAATCTCAACCTTTCGCTCGCCGTCTCGGACAGCCGGACGCTCGGCGGCGTCGAGGAGGCGTTCGCTCGGGTCGGGGCGGTCCTCGTGCTCGGTGTCGGCGCACTGGGCGTCGCGGCGGAGGTCGACGGAAACGCGATCCTCGTCTCGGGGAGGAAGGTCGCCGGCGCGGCCCAGGCCCGACGGGGCGGAGCCGTCCTCTACCACACGACCCTCCTCGTCTCAAGGGATCGAGAGGGTCTGGGGGATCTCCTCCTCGCCCCCCGGCCGGGCTACCGGCCGTCTGCCGTCCCCTCCCGTCCCCGTCCGACGACGACCCTCGCCGACGCCGCGGGCCGCCGCCTTCGCCTGAGAGCGGTGGCAAAGAGGCTTGCCCCGAGGCTGGCGGCCGTCCTTGGCGAGCAGCCGGTTCGCGGGCGCCTCACGAGGGAAGAGGTTGAGCGGGCGCGGGACGTCGCGCGGATGAAGTACGGGAGCCCTGAGTGGAACCTGTCTCGCTAGCGGATGACCGCGTGATCGCCTGGCAGCTCGGGAGGGAGCCGCGCGCCCTGCTCGGGGTCGAGCGGCGTTGCCCGCACGGCTACCCTCAAGTCGTCCGCGTCCACCCGCTCATGGAGGGGAAGCCGTTCCCGACCCTCTTCTGGCTGACGTGCCCCCAACTGGTTCGCGCCGTGGCGGAGCTCGAAGCCCGGGGATGGATCGACCGGATCGAAGAGGAGGTGGCGAAGGACCCGGACCTGGCGACTGCGCTCCGTGGGGCCCACCGCGCCTACGCGCTTGAGCGGGCCTCCCACCTCTCGGCCGAGGAGCGCAAGAGTCTCGGATCCTCCGGGATGCTCAGGAGCCTCACCGAGCGCGGGATCGGCGGGATCGCCGACTTCACCCGGCTCAAGTGCCTCCACCTCCACGTCGCCCACGCCCTCGCACGCGGCAATCCTGTCGGCGAGCGAGTCCTCGCCTCGCTTCCCGCCCTCGCCTGCGCGCCCGACGCTCCTCTGTGCACGGCGCCCAAGGACCTGTTCCACAAATGATCTGCTCCGCCCCTTTCGGGACGGAGCAGATCAGCCCAACGTTCGCCTAGGTACTATCCGGATCCTCTACGGATCCGCCTTGACGACAGGAGGAAGATTGCCGTTCACGACGTGGACGACGACCGTGTCGCACGTCCGCAGGCCGCAGCGGTCGGTGACGGAGAGGGTGATCGTCACGTCCTCGCCCTCGCAGGCATCGGTCATCGGCGCCGTGTAGCACGGAGTCGCAGCCCGAGGATCGTCGAAGCCCCCCTTGGTCGCGCTCCACCAGTAGGCGAGCGCCTCGCACTCCGGGTCGGCGACGACCGGGGTGAACTCCAGCGTCGTCCCTTCGGCCATCGACACGGCAGGGCCGAGGTCGACCAGCGGGGCCTGGTTCACGTTCCGCACGTGGACGATCAGGTAGTCGCACGAGCGAGCGCCACAGGCGTCGGTCACGGTGAGGGTGAGGACGATGTCCTCGCCTTCGCAGAGGTCGGTTTTCGGTGCGGTGTAGACCGGATGCAGGAGGTCTCTCTCGATGAACGTCCCGCGTCCGCCGGCCGCGGTCCAGGAGTAGGTCAGCGCATCGCCGTCCGGGTCCGTCCCGGCGCAGGTGAGGCGGATCGAGTCGCCCTCGTCCAGGACGACATCGTCACCGGCCTCGGCGATCGGCGCGTGGTTCACGTTGTTCACGTGCAGGTAGAAGGTGTCGCTCCCCTTCGCCCCGCAGCTGTCGACGGCGGTGAGAGAGATCTGGACGTCCTCCCCCTCGCAGCGGTCGGTCATCGGGGCGTAATAGACCGGGTCGAGGGCGCACGGGTTGTCGAACCTTCCCTTGTCCGCGGTCCAAAGGATCTTCACCACGTTGCAGTCGCCATCGGTGACGCTCCCGTGGAGCTGGATCGCGCACCCTTCGTCGACGCCCTTCTCCCCGTCCTTGGCTGGACAGGGCGGGGTGGGCATCGGGCAGGCCGGTTTGGGCTCGCACGGAGGCGTGGGAACCGGGGCGGGGCAGGTCGGCTGGGGCACCTGACAGCTCGGCTGGGCCGGCGGCATCGCCGGACCGCACGGGAGCGGGCAGGGGACTGGGGTTGGGCAGAGGGGCGGGCAGACGACGCACGGGGTCTCGACGATCTGCCCCTCGAGAAGGACGTCCCTTCCGCCGCCACCGTGGAGCTTGTTCAACCCCGGACCGCCGAGGAGCTGGTCATCCCCAGGGCCGCCATTCAGGCAGTCGTCACCGTGTTCGCCCTCGAGGGAGTCGCAGCCGGTTCCGCCGAGGAGGATGTCGTTGCCATTCCCGCCGAACAGGACGTCGTTGCACGTTCCACCGTCGAGGTAGTCGCACCCGTCGCCGCCCTCGAGGATGTCGTTCCCGTCTCCACCGACGAGGACGTCGTTCCCTCCCAGGCCGACGAGGAGGTCGTTCCCGCCATAGCCGAGGATGAGGTCGTTCTCGGGCGTTCCGTACAACGTGTCGTTTCCGTCCGCCCCGCGGATGACGTTCACGATCCCGAACCCGGCGTACTCAGCCGGGATGTCCGGACCGGCCGGCGTCGGCGCTGGGGTCGGCGTCGGGGAGATCACCGCGAACAAAGCGTCGAACAGGCTCTCCGCCTCGGAGACGTTGTAGTACTCCCCGCCCGTGGCGTGGGCGAGGGCCGCGAGCGCCTCGCGCGCCGCTGGGTCAACGTCCAGGCCGATGACGTGGACGACGATCGGCGGGACGTAGCCCGCCATTTGGGCGGCGATTGCCAGTGGGTCCCCGCTGCAGTTCGCCTCGCCGTCCGACAGGAGGACGATCGCGCCGCTTCCGGTCTCCTTCTCCAGGGCCTCGGCCGCGGCGACGAGAGCGGTTGCGATTGGGGTCAGTCCTTGCGCGGCGACCGCGTTGAACTCCACCCTCATCTCGGGCGCCATCGGCGGCTGGAAGGGCTCGATCGGGAAGAGCTCCTGGATGTCCTGACAGCTCTTGTCCTGGATGAGCCGGCTGACTCGATGTCCGTACACGAAGAACCCGACGTTCGTCCCCTGCGGGATGACGTCCATCAACTCTCCGAGCGCGCCCTTCGCCGCGTCGAGGCGCGTCGCCGCGCCGAGCGGCTTGTTCATGCTGTTCGAGGCGTCGAGGATGATGGCGTAGTTGTCCGCGCCGAGGACGCTCGGCACGGTGAGGAAGAGCGCCCCCAGAGCGATTCCGAGCAACAGCAGTCTCTTGCTGCGCATTCTGACCTCCTTACCGGTTACCCCTGGTCGCATGTTAGCAGAATGGGTGACGGTTTTCCGTTATCTAGATCACGCTCACGGCTCATTCGAGTCGTGGTTGCACGGCCGGGGTGTCGAGGAGGTCGAGCAGTTCCTTCCTCCGGCCGGTGGGGAGGAGGGTGCGAAGACGGCCCAAGCGCGCCTCCCCACATCCGAGGACGTCGCCGCGGAAGGAGAGGGCGACGAAGCCAGGCGAGAGGTCGCAGGGGATCTCCTGACCGAGGAGGAGGTGGCGGAGGAGGGAGACCTCGGCGATCTCGACGCGCGCCGAGCGGATCTCCTGGCCCAGGAGCACAAGGAGGGTGGAGGTTGGCTTGAGCCCGCCGGGCCCGCGGCGGAAGGCGCGGACGCCGAGAGGCCGCGCGAGGTAGAGATCGGGCGGGGAAGGGATCGTTGAGGCCCAGACCTCCTCCCCGCGTTCCTCAAAGAAGAGCGGCAGCAGAGCCTCGCCAGGGACGCCAAACCGCCCCGAGAGGACGGCGCGGACCTCGTCGTCAAGGTTTCCGCAGCCGGGCAATGAACCCTCCTCCGCTGTTCAGATGATGGGGGTAGACGCGAGCGCAGCGTGCGACCTCATCGGGGAACGCCGCTTGCTCCCACGAGAGGATCCCCGGCGACGTGGGAACAGGGAACGGAAAGGGCTCGACCGTCGCGTCGCGCTCGGCGAGGAGGGTGGAGACGACCTGCTCGTTCTCCTCCGGGGCGAAGGTGCAGGTCGAGTAGACGAGGACGCCGCCGGGCCGAAGGAGGTCGTAGCCGCGCACGACGAGCCGTCGCTGGAGGGCGGCCAGGCGAGCGATCATCCTTGGGGGCGCCCCGTCGGCACGTGTGCCTTCCTTGCGCAGGGTCCCCTCGGCAGAGCACGGAGCATCGACGAGGACCCGGTCAAACCGCGTCGCGCCCGGGAACGCCTCGCCGGGATAGGAGGTGACGGCCGCGTTGAGGACGCCTAGGCGGTTGAGGTTCGCGAGGAGAGACTGTTGGCGTCGGCCGTTCGGCTCGTTCGCCACGAGGAGGCCATGCGGGCCGATGAGTGTGGCGACGTGCGTCCCCTTTCCTCCGGGCGCCGCGCACAGGTCGAGCACCGTCTCTGCCGACCGGGGGGCGAGGGCGAGGACCGGGAGGAACTGCACGGCCTCCTGGACGTAGTAGAGGCCGAGCCAGTGTTCGATCGTCCGGCCGATCGGCCCCTCGACCTCGAACGCGAAGGGTGCCCAGGGAAGGGGTCGTGGGTGGAAGCCCTTCCTGGAGAGGCGCAGGAGGAGGTCCTCCGGGGCGATGCGCGCGGTGTTCGTCCGGATGACCGCCGGAAGCGGCGCCTCGCAGGCGGCGTGGAAGGCGTCCCAGTCTGGGATGATCTCCCGGTAGCGGTCAAGGCCGCCCCCGGGCGGGGCCCCCCTCAAGCTCCCTCCTCCGACGCGCTGAACGCGGCAAGGACGGCCTCGTGCAGCAGGCCGTTCGTGGCCAGGACGCCCTCCTGCGGGGAGGCGAGAGGCCTGCCCAGGAGGTCGCTCACCTTCCCGCCGGCCTCGGCGACGAGGAGGGTCCCCGCAGCGACGTCCCAGGGGTGAAGGGCGAGGTAGAGGGCGGCATCGAACCGCGCGGCGGCGACGTAGGCGAGGTCGAGGGCCGCGGACCCGGTCGTCCGCACGCCGCTCCCGGAGCGCAGGAGGGGGAGGACGCGAGGGTGGAGGCTGAGGGCGCGCTCGAGGCGGAAGGAGTAGCCGATCGCGAGCAGGGCCCCGTCGAGGGACGCCTGGCCGCTCACGCGGATCGGGTCGCCCCTCAGGCGGGCTCCGCCTCCGGCGAGGGCGGTGAACGTCTCGTCTCGCCACGGGTCATGGATGCAGGCAACTTCCGCCCTTCCGTCCCTCACGCGGGCGATCGACACGGCAGCGTGCGGAAGGTCGTGGACGAAGTTCACGGTTCCGTCGAGAGGGTCAATGACCCAGACGGCGCCTGACGTGCCCCGCGCCACGGTCCCCTCCTCGGCGAGGACGCCATCCTCGGGGAAGGTGCGGCGAAGCATCTCGACGATCGCCTCCTCGGCGTAGCGGTCGAAGAGGGTGACCAGATCGCGAGGGTGGGCCTTGACGCGTGCCTCCTTCTCCTTCCCCCCTCCCGAGCGAAGGATCTCGCCGGCGGCGCGTGCCGCCTCGACCGCGACCTCCAGGGCCTCCCGGTTCCTTGTCACCGTCACCTTCCCTCTTGCAGTCGCTCTCCGAGCGCGGGCGGGAGGCCGGCCCTCCTGAGGGCGCGCACGGCCTCCTCCACCGCGTAGGGAACCCGGCCGAACCGGAGCCATCCTCTCTCTAGGTCGACGATCGCGTACCCCGCACGCGGGTCTCCGTCTCGCGGCGCCCCCACGCTCCCCGGATTGACAAGGTAGCGCGCGCCGGGGAGGAGGGGAATCTGTTCCTCCCGTGGTTCGATCGGGGCGATCGCGCCGTTCTTCAGGACGAACCCGCCCTGGAGGTGGGTGTGGCCGTGGACACCGAGGCGCCCCTCGAAGAGGTCGAAGCACGCGCCGGCGGTCGGACGGTCGAGGAGGAACTCCCACAGCGGGCCGCGCAGGCTCCCGTGGACGAGGGTCCACCCTTCGCCGTCCTGGCGCTCGGGGACGGAGGCGAGGGCGTTGAGTTTCTGAGGCGGAAGGACATGGCGGGTCCAGGTGAGGGCGATCCCTTGGGGATTCTGGAAGATGGGGCGCCCGGAGATGCACTCCGCATCGTGGTTTCCGAGAACGCACCTCGCACCCAGGCTGTCGAGTCGGTCGAGGACCTCCTCTGGCCAGGGGCCGAGGCCGACCTGGTCTCCGGCCGAGAGGACGAGGTCGACCCTCTCGTCCAGGGAAGCGAGAACGGCGTCCAGGGCTGCGAGGTTCGCGTGCACGTCGGCGAGGAGGAGGAGCCGCGTCATCTACAGGTGGGCGCGGACGAGGGCGAGGACCTCCTCGGCGAGGGGCCTCCCCTCGGCAAGGAGCGCGTCCCGTCGTGCCGCGAGACCGGACTTCGTCTTCTCGTCCGTGATCGAGACGAGGTTGATGTCGACGTTCAGGAGCGCGGCCTCGAGGGCGGCTCGGGAGAGGAGCGCCGCGACGCCGGCATCGCTCGTGCTCGACTTCGTCCCGAGCGGCGCGAGCTCGGCGAGGAGAGCGAGGAAGTCGCGCGCGAGCTCGGCCGTCTCGAGGGGGACCTTCGCCGCCTGGTGGAGGGCGTGCTGGATCCTCTGCGTGCGGGCCGGGTCGTCCTTCTTGAGCCGAAACGCGGAGATGACCTCGGAGAAGGCCTGCTCGTCTTCGTCGGCGAGGGAAAGGAACCTCTCTCTGACAGGGAGGATGCGCCCGCGGAGACGGACGAGCTCCGGGGTGTCTCCTTTCTTCGCTGCAATGGAAGAGACCATCAGGCCGAGGCCCGCCGCGACCGCCCCGGAGAGGGCGGCCGCGCTCCCACCTCCGGGCGCTGGGCTCGCGGAGGAGAGGTCGGCGAGGTAGGCCTCGATCGGGCGGGAGCGGAGGGGCACTAGGCCTCCCTCGACCAGGTCAGACGGATGTGGGGATCCTCGGACGCCTGCTTCACGACGAGCGTCCCTTTGCACGCGCTCTCGATCGCCTTGCCGATCCGTTGGGCGAGGTGTCCGTCGGTCGTCGCGATCTCGACCGTTCCCTTCTTCTCTTCGATCCACATGACGCGTTGGAGCGGGCGCGCGGCGGCCGCCGAGGCGGCCTGGTTCTTGGCGATGTTCAGGATCTCCTGATGGTGAAGCGCGAGGTAGGGACCGGAAAGCTCGACGAGGCCGGCCGGATAGCGGTCTAGCTCGCGCCGGCACGCCGGGCAGTGGTTCTTCGCTGCGGAGGGAGGGGCTCCGTCCTCCGTCCTCTGCCAGCGCCCGCCGCGGTGGACGAGGCCGCACCGAGGGCAGAGGGTCGGCTCGGGATACTTCTGGTCCTCGAAGTACGGGCTCTTGCGCTCGCGTCCGACGGGGCCGCGCTTCTGGCCTTCTCTCATCCCGATCACCTCGAGGCCATGATAGGCGGTCGGTGCGACCAAGAGAAAGGGGCCCCGCACGGCGCCCCGCCAGAACGCAAGGAGAGGGACTAGGACGCTCTCTCCTCCAGGAGCTTCTCCAGGTAGGCGACGGCCTCCCCCACGGTGGAGATCTTCTCCGCGTCCTCGTCGGAGATCTCGACGCCGAACTCGTCCTCGAACTCCATGATCAGCTCGACGGTGTCCAGGGAGTCTGCCCCGAGGTCCTCCACGAACGCGGCCTCGTCGGTCACCTCTTCGAGTTCCACCATCAGCTGATCGGCGATGATCTGCTTCACGCGGTCCGCAGTCTCACTCATCGTCTCTGGACACCTCCCCATCGCCCACGTGATGAAGTGGGCAATAACACGCACTTACGGATGAAGTCCACCGTTCACGCCGATGACCTGCCCAGTTATATAGGACGCCCTGTCGGAAAGCAAGAAGGCGACCACCGAGGCGACCTCCTGCGGCGTCCCCGCCCGCCCGAGCGGGACGCGGGCGAGGTACCCGTCGCGAACCTCCTTTGGCAGGTCCTCCGTCATTCCGGTCTCAATGAATCCTGGGGAGACGACGTTCACGCGCACCGCGCGCGAGGCGACCTCCTTTGCCGCGCTTCGGGCCAGGGCGACGAGGCCGGCCTTGGAGGCGGCGTAGTTGGCCTGACCGGCGTTCCCCGTGTCTCCGACCACGGAGGAGATGAGAACGACTGCCCCAGAGCGGGCCTTCACCATCGGGCGGAGGCAGGCGCGGAGCGCGAGGAAGGCGCCCCTCAGGTTCGTGTCGATCACCCGGTCCCACGCCTCGTCGCTCATCCGCAGGAGGAGCCCGTCTTCCGTCGTGCCGGCGTTCGCCACGAGGTAGTCGATCCGGCCGTGCGCTTGCTGGACGGCGCGAACAGCGCCCTCGACCTCCTCGGTGACGGAGACGTCCGCGCGGAAGAAGGAGGATGGGCCCAGTTCCCGCTCGAGATCGACCTGGGCCGTCTGGTCGCGAGCGAGGACGGCGACGCGGCTTCCCTCTTGGTGGAGGAGTCTCGCGATCGCTCGCCCGATCCCCCGCGTTCCGCCGGTGACGACCGCCACCCTTCCGTCAAACTGCCCCATGGAGCGCCTCCTCGAAGGCCCGAAATCTGATCCCCGGCGCGACTCGCCGTCCGATCCCGGCGAGGGCGTCTCCTGGTCCGACCTCAACCGCCGCGGTCACCCCCTCCTCGGCCAGGCGGAGGACGACGTCTCCAAAGCGTACGCGGGAGGTCATCTGCGTCAAGAGGAGGGAGCGCAGCCTCTCCGCGTCTCGTTCCACCTGCCCGCTCACAGCGGAGACGACGGGGACACGCGGGGAACGGAAGGTGAGGGAGCGAATGGCCGGAGCGAGCCTCTCGGCCGCGTTGGCCATGAGCGGGGAGTGGAAGGGGCCCGAGACCTTGAGGGGGATGACGCGCGCGCCGGACGCCTCGGCGCGACGGGCCGCCTCTCGCACGACGTCCTCTGATCCCGAGACGACGGTCTGGGTCGGCCCGTTCTCGTTCGCCACGACGACCTGGGGCCCGAGCTCCGCGCAGATCCGCTCCACGTCGGCCAGAGGGAGGTTGAGGACGGCGGCCATCGTCCCGTGGGCCTCCTCCATCAGTCGGCCACGGAGGATCACGAGGTCGAGGACCTCGTCCGGAGTGAGCACCCCCGCAGAGGCGAGAGCGGCGAACTCCCCCAGGCTGTGTCCGGCGACGAAGCCCGGACTGAGGCCCGACCGCTTCAGGGCCTCGTCCTTCCCGAGCTCGTCGATCAGGATCGCCGGCTGGGCGAGCGAGGTCCGCACGGGCGGGACGCCCGCGTCGGCGACGGCGTCGCGAAGTGCGAGTCCGGCCTGCTCGGCGCGGGCGATGAGGCGGGCGGTGAGAGCGGAGTCCGGAGGGGGGCCTGCGGGGAGACGCCCCTGCCCGGGGAAGAGGAAGGCGGTTCTCTCCCTGGTCATCGCTAGATCCGAAGCACGACCGCCCCGTACGTCGCCCCGGCCCCGAAGGCGGTGAGCACCACGATGTGTCCCGGCTCGATCTTCCCCTCGCGCAGGCCTTCGTCGAGGGCGATCGGGATCGAGGCGGTGGAGGTGTTGGCCACGCGATCCACGTTGATGAGGACGCGCTCCCGCGGGACGTCGAGACGGTGCAGGAGCGAGTCGATGATCCGCAGGTTCGCCTGGTGCGGGATGACCCAGTCCACCTTGGAGAGCTCGATTCCGGCCTTCTCCAGGGCCTCGCGCGTCGAGCGCTCCATCATCCCGACCGCGCTCCGGAACACGCCCTGACCCTCCATCCTCAGGTAGTGCCCCCCCTGTTCGACCGTCTCTCGCGTCGCGGGAGTGCGCGTCCCGCCGGCGGTGATCCGGAGAAGGAGCGCCTTGGTCGGGTCAGCGTGGAGGGCGCTCGCCAGGACTCCCTCCTCCGCGCCGCCCGGCTCGAGGAGGACCGCACCGGCCCCGTCCCCGAACAGGACGCACGTCGAGCGGTCGGACCAGTCGACGACACGGGAGAGGGCCTCGCTCCCGACGACGAGGACCTCGCGGTACGCCCCGGAGGAGATGAGGGCGTCGGCCACGACGAGGGCGTACAGGAACCCGGTGCAGCCGGCACGGAGGTCGAAGAACGGGACCTGAGAGAGGCCGAGTCCGGCAGCGACGAAGGGGGACGTCCCCGGGCAGACCATGTCCGGGAAGTTGTCGGCGACAACGAGGAGGTCGACCTTCTTCGCCTGGACCTTGGCGCGGGCGAGGGCGGCCTTCGCCGCCTCGATCGCCATCGACGAGGGTTCCTCTCCCTCCGCGAGGAGGTGCCGGGTTCGGATCCCGGTCCGCTCGACGATCCACTCGTCCGAGGTGTCGACGGTTCGCGCGAGGTCTTCGTTCGAGAGAACGGTGCCCGGAAGATGGCTCCCGCTCCCGACGACTCTAGCTCCCATCTCTGGCCGCCCCTTCCCGCAGGCGCTCGTTCACGTGCGCCTCGACCGCCCGCCGGGCGGCGTCGATCGCCGCCCCGATCGCCTCGGCGTCCGAACGGCCGTGGGCGATCACGACGACCCCATCCACGCCGAGGAGGGGCGCCCCGCCTCGGCGTGTGTAGGAGAGGCGCTCGCGGAGCCGGGAGAAGGCGGGCTTGAGGAGAAGGCCACCTAGCCTCGTGCGGAGTCTTTCGCGCGCGAACCCCTTGAGGAGGCCGGTCACCGCTCCGATGCCCCCCTCGGTCGCCTTAAGGAAGACGTTCCCCACGAAGCCGTCGCAAACGACGACGTCCGCCGGCCGCTGGGCGAGGAGGGCGTGCCCCTCCACGTTCCCGACGAAGGAGGGTTCGGCGGCGAGAAGGTCGCGCGCCCGGCGCAGGAGCCGGTTCCCCTTCTCCGCCTCTTCTCCGTTGGAGAGGAGGGCGATGCGCGGCGCAGGGATTCCCATCACCTCGCGCGCGTACGTCGCCCCCATTCTGGCAAAGCCGACGAGGTGCGGGGGGGTGCAGTCGGCGTTCGCCCCGGCGTCGATGAGGAGGGACTCCGGGCCAGGGACGCTCGGGAGCGAGACGGCGATCCCGGGCCGTGGGATGCCATGGATTCGGCCGAGGGTGAAGATCGACCCGACGACGACGGCTCCGGTGTTCCCTGGCGAGACGAAGGCGTCCCCCCTGCGATCGCGGAGGGCGAGGAGCCCCTTGACGAGGGAGGAGTCCCTCTTGGAGCGGATAGCCACCACGGGGTGGTCGTCCATCGTCACGACCTCAGCGGAGGGGAGGACCGAGAACCTGCCGTCGTCGCGCTCTCCGTGGCGAGCGAGGGCAGAGCGGATCGCAGCAGGATCCCCCACGAACGTGACATCCATCCGGTGCAGGCAGCCAGCCGCGATCCCCCCCTTGACCAACTCCTCGGGGGGGAGATCTCCCCCCATCACGTCGAGTAGGATCCGCATCGCCGGGCCTGTGATGGTGCGTCCTTCGCGCTGGTGCCGAAGGCGGGACTTGAACCCGCACGGGCGTTTTATGCCCACATGGCCCTCAACCATGCGCGTCTGCCAATTCCGCCACCTCGGCCTGAGGGGCGATGTTAGCGGACGGGGATGGGACTGTCAACCCGGGCCGGGAAGGAGAAAGAGCGACTAGAAGCCGATCACAGAGAGCCGAGGAGGGCCTGGTGCTTGCCTTGTCAGCCCCATCGCCCTATGATGAGCCCCAGGTGCTGGGTGGCCCGGGCGTCTCGCCAGGGGTTGGGGGTGGAGGTGGCTTCATGAGCGGACAGTCGCTGTCGGCCCGCGTTCTCCTCGTGCTTGCTCTCTGTCTTTCTGTCGGAGCGGTCGCCTTTGCCCGGCCAACGATCTACGCCGGCGTGACCTTCCCCGCCGGGGACGTCTCCTTCGCGGACCGCGTCGTCTCCTACAGCGCAGCGAGCTGCGTGGGGGACGCGTTCGACAATCCCTACGCGGTCCTCGGTGCCCCGAACTGTGGGGGGCCGATGTGCGTCGCCTGTGGGGGCTGCGATACCTGCGCGGTCACCCTGGGCTTCCGGCTGAGCGCGATCGACGACCGCGGGTTCCTCACGGTCGAGTTCGTCGACAACCGGCTCGTTGACGTGGTGGGCGACGATCTGTTTGTGTTCATCACGAACGGGCACGCCGCGCGCGTGGAGATCAGCGTCGACGGGAGCTCGTTCACCTACGTCGGGGATGCCCTCGGCTATCCGACTGGGCTGGACATCTCCCCATACGCGCCTCCAGGTGCGGAGTTCCGCTTCGTCCGGCTGAGCGACGTCCCGACGGACGAGAACGCAGGCCCCTGCCCGGGTCCGAGCGTGGATGCCGTCGGCGGGATGAGCGTCGCCCGCGAGACGGGGGTGGCGTCGGGGACGCTGGAGATCCTCTCGGGCGGCGAGCTCACCATTGCCGGCCAACTCGCGAAGAACGTGATGTTCGTCCTCGACACGTCGACTAGCATGCGCGAGGCCTTCGAGGGACGGGCGAAGATCGACGTCGCCAAGGACGTCCTCCTCGAGACCATGAGCGTGCTTCCCGAGCGGATGATCGTCGCGCTACGCATCTTCGGCGGATGCGGAAGGAGCACGCTGGTCGTGCCTGCGGGGCCTCTCGACAAGACGACGCTCGCGGCGAAGGTCGGCTCGATCGTCACCGCTGGGGCGACGCCCCTTGCCTACACGCTGCGACTCGTGCGCGACGAGGACTTCAAGGAGCTTCCCGACTCCAAGGTGATCGTCCTCATCAGCGACGGGGCGGAGACCTGCGAGGGGGTCTTCGAGCCCGTCCGCGTGGCGGAGTCGTTCAAGAGCGCGGGGATTGACCTTCGCGTCCACGTGGTGGGGTTCGCGATCGGGGGGAACCCGCAAGCGAGGGAGAGCCTGCAGCAGATCGCGAGTGTGACTGGCGGGATCTACGTCGAGGCGGAGTCGACGGACCAGCTCCGCGCCGCGCTCCGCGCCTCGGTGGAGATCCGCTACCACGTGTACGATGCCCAGGGGAACGAGGTCGCGACCGGGGTCACCGGCCAGCCTCCCTTCCCTAACCTCCCGGCCGGGACCTACCGGGTCACGTTCGACACGGTCCCGTCGACTCCGCCGGTCACAGTCGAGATCTCGGGGGGCAGCACGAAGACGGTCAACCTCGAGCGAGTGAACGGGGGGTACACGGCCGAGGTGGAGCCCTAGGCTAGAGCAGGGCGCCGCCGTGCACGTTTAGCACGGCCCCGGTCACGTAGCTCGCCTCGTCCGAAGCGAGGAAGGCGACGGCGCTCGCGATCTCCTCCGGCCGGGCGAGGCGGCCGAAGGGAAGCGAAGGGCCGTCCGGCGGAAGGTGCGTCCCCTCGACGAAGCCCGGGTTGACCGCGTTGACGCGGACCCCGTGGCGGGCCTCCGACTTGGCGAGGGACTTCGTGAGGACGAGGAGGGCGGCCTTCGCCGCGCCGTAGGCGACGGTCTGGGGAACGGCGCGCAGCATCTCCGCGTGCATGGTCCCGATCTGGATCAGGACTCCTCCTCCCTCTCGTAGGCGCGGGAGGGCCGCCTGAGCGCAGAGGAAGGCGGAGGTCAGGTTCGAGTCCAGGATCGACCGCCACTCGGCGAGGGTCGTCTCCAGGAACGGCTTCCAGAGAAAGGCGCCCACGTTGTTGACCCAGACGGCGATTCGCCCCAGGGACGCGGCGGCCTCGACGAGGCGCGCCACCTCGGCTTCCTGTGTCACGTCGGCCCGGACGAGGATCGACCCAGGGGCGTGCCGCCGGACCGCGGCGAGAACCTCCCTCGCCCGCGCCTCGTCATGCCGGTAGTTGACAACGACCGCATGCCCATCCTGGGCGAGGCGCTCGGACACCGCACGCCCGATCGGGCCGGTGCCACCCGTCACCACCGCCACCCGTTCGTCAGGCATGGGATGACGGCGCGGAGGGTTGCGTGCTCGCGATGACCGCCGCGAGTTCGGCCTTCACCCCCTCCAGGTGGCGGACAAGCGCCGCCCGGCGGGCGGGACCGAGGGGAACCAGAGGGGGCTCATCAGCGACCTCGCGCAGGTAGGCGTCGATCTCCCGGACGGCGGCAGATAGCTCGGTGACGCCGTCCTCCCGCCGCCTCGCCTCGAACAGGTCGACGGAGGAGCGGAGCCGCTCGATCGTCCGTCCGATCAGGTCCAGTAAGTCGAGCACCCGACCCTCGTGGCTCACGCCCGCTCCTCCTTCATTCCGCCCTGCCCCCTTCTCCCGGACCGACGAGCTCCTGGCGGACCTTCGCCAGGATTCGCTCCTTGAGACGCGAGACCTGGCGCTGGGAGATCCCGAGGCTTCTCCCGACCTCATCTTGACTCCTCCCCTCGTAGAAGAGGCCCTCGACGATCTCCCGCTCCATTCTCTCGAGGCGCTCGATCGTGATCAGGATCCGGATCCGAGTGTCGAACGGGAGGCCGCCGTCTTCCGGCGTCGCCAGGTGAAGGATCTCCGGGGGAGAGGGGTTGGGGTCCTGGGCGCGGCGCTCCTCGTCGATCGACACGTACGTCATTGCCTCGCGCCCTCGGAGGAGCTCGACCAGGGCTCCCTCGGTCAGCGCGATCCGGTCGGCGAGCTCGCGCAGGGTCGGCGGACGTCCTTCGGCCTGGAAGAACGCCTCCTCTTCGCCCTTCACCCGACGGTTCATCGCTTGGACCCACTGCGGAATGCGCACCATGGTGTGGCGGTCGCGGATGTAGTGGCGGATCTCCCCCTTGATCAGGTAGGTGGCGTAGGTGGAGAAGCGTGTGCCGCGCGCGAGGTCGAAGTTGGCGACCGCGTTCAGGAGGCCGATGTACCCGGCCTGGACGAGGTCATCGAGGGGTTCGCCAGCGTTGCGGAACTCCTGGGCGATCGATTTCACCAGGCCGACGTTCCGCCGGACGATCTCGTCGCGCACCTGCGCGACGGGCTCGGCGTGCATCGGATCGGCCCGGAGACGACTGAGGAGGCCAAGGAGCCCCTCGTTGTCCAGCTCCACGAGTCGACGCTCTAGGTGTCCGTCCATCCCGTCCCTCCGGCAGTATAGGGAGCGGCGCGGGTCCCCCGCAACCGGAGTCGGCGAGGGACTACAGGCTCTGAAGGAAGAGGAAGAACCCGGCCAGGGCAAGGATCGCGGCGAGGGTGAGGACGTCAAGCCACGGGAAGGGGGGGAAGACGCGGTCAAGAGGCGAGGGGCATCCGACCGAGGCGCAGTGCTGGATCTCCGCGCGGAGTTGGAGCTCCTGGGGCATCCCGGCCCCCACGATCGCCTTGTCTCCGACGAAGAGCAATGGGACGTTGGGGGAGGTGATCTCGAAGGCGGAGGAGAGGCGGGCGAGGAGGTCCTGTGCCCCGGGCGCGGAGAGCTCGTAGCGGGCGACCTCCGGCCCTGGGGTCTCGTCGAGGGCGAGGGCCAGGGCCTCCTCCATCCGCACGCAGTCCGGGCACCCCTCCTGATAGAAGAAGAGGACCTGCGGGCGCCCTGACGCCGCGAGGGCTCCCCCCGCAGCAACGATGAGGAGAGCGAGAGCAACGCCGGCCTTGATCGTGCGTATCATGCGCTCACCCCCCGCCGTTCGGCGCTTGGTCCGGATGCGGCTAAATATACCCGAGCTGGAGTCCGACGATCATCCCCACCCCGAGGAGGAGCATCACGAGCCCGCTCACGAAGTGGAGCTTCCCCGTTCTCGCCGTGCGCCAGCGCTCCGCGCGGGCCGTGGTCGTGAACCCGAGGTGAACTGTGGTCGCGATCGCGATGAGCGGGAGGACGAAGATCAGGTTGTACAGGAGGAGAAGGAGGACCCCCTGGAGGCGGCTCGTCGTCTGGGACAGAAGGGAGAGAATGGCGATGTACGGGCCTGAGGTGCACGGGGCGAGGAACAGGGCGTCAATGAGCCCGGCGACGAACACCCCAGGGACCGAGAAGACCGAGTCCGTCACCCGCTTCACCTTCGGCTTCCACCGCTCCGGGACCTCGATCGAGAACCACCTCCCGTACCAGAGGAGGTCCTTCATCTGCCACAGCCCCATCAGGATCGCAACGCACGAGATGGCGAGGATGTACCCGCTCCGCAGGCTCCGGGTGCCGAGCGACGCGCCGAGGATCGTGTACACGACGAACCCCATCAGGAAGTACATGAGGTAAATCGCGGCGGCGAAGGCGAGCCCGGCCCACAGGACCTTCCCCCGCCGGCCGATGACCAGGAGCCTCCCGAGAAGGAGGATCATCACGGCGAAGTCGCACGGGTTGATCGAGTCCAGGGCCGCGGCCCCGATGACGGCCCAGAGGGTCGCCTTCTCCCTCACGCGCAGCTTGTCGATAGGAGATCCCGCCTTCGTCGCGATGGCCTTGTCGACCACTGCCTCGAGGGCGGCGACGTCCTCCCCGCCGTAGGTGAAGGCGGCACCGGCCTGACGCTTGGTGTAGACCCTCCCCTCAACGATCGCCATGTCCCCCACGAACAGGGCGGGGGCCTTCCCCCTAGCGCCGAAGAGGCGGAGGAGCTTCCCGAAGAGCGCGTCCGACTCCGCCGTCCCCAGGACACGGCGCGTGACGCCGAGCTCCGGATACCGCGCGGCGAGGTCGGCGACGAGCTCCTCCAAGCGGAAGCAGTCTGGGCAATCAGGCGCCGTGAACAGGACGAGCTCGGCCTTCGTGCTGGGGAGTCTGGAGAGGGGAGACGGGGTGCCACCCTGAACGGTCTTCTCGACCGCGTCTCGCAGGGCGAGTTCCTCGGACCTTCCGGAGAGGGCGACCGGCGGCTGCCCGGGCGCGTAGAGGGTGCCCCCGACGATCGCCACGTCGCCGACGAAGATGAGCGGGACCGGCCCCATCTCCGCCCCGTAGGCGGTCAGGAGGCGCGGAAGGAGGTCGCGCGCCTCGAACGAGCCGATCTCGAGGCGCTCCACAGAGAACCCGGACGTGGTTGTGGCGAGCTCGTCCAGGACCTCGGTCATCCGGGCGCAGTGCGGGCACCCCTCCTCGTAGAAGAAGAGGATCTCCGTCGTCCCTGCCCACACTGCCGCGGACAGGAGCGCCGAGAACAACAAGGCGAGGATGAGCGGTCGTCTCAAGGGGTCCTCCTTCTTCCCAGGCCTGGACGAACCGAAGGGCCGCACGTGGGGGGTGATTCTACCCGGAAGCGCGGCCGTGTCTTCCCTACGGCGTCGGATCGAGGAGGTACTTGCTCTCGTACGCCTTCATCCACTCGTCGAGTCCGCCGAAGAGGCTCTTCGCCTCCACGTAGCCCAGGTTCTGCCAGGCCTGAGCGGCCTGGTCGGAGAGGGAGCCGTCCTGGTCGTAGAAGATGATGAGGACGCCCTCCTTGGGGAGGCGGTCCAGCCACTGGCCGAGCTCGGCGAAGGGGATGTTCAGCGCACCGAACAGGTGCGAGGCGGCGTAGGCCTCCGGGGTCCGGAGGTCGATCAGGAGGTAGTACAGGTAGTTGAGCTCGTCGACCGGGATGTGGTAGGGCTGAAGCAGGCTCTGGACAATCCCCACCAGGTGGAGGAGAAACGTCGGTGTGACGGGGTCGTTCGACTTGACGTAGATGGGCTTGTCCACCGCGCTCCTGAAGCCGGTCGAGTTGAACTGGGCGGTGAGTGCCACGGACTCGCCGGGTTCGAGGCTCATTTTGTCCAGGGTCGTCGTCGTGCAGCCGCACGCCGCCTGGACCTGGCTGATCTCGAGTGTCGCGTCCCCGGCGTTCGTGAGGATGAAGTCGTGCGTGATCAAGGTTCCCGCTGGGATCGTCCCGAAGTCGTAGCTCGGGCCGTCCACGACGCCGATCTGCGGGGCGGCGAGGGCGCCGGCACCCAGAGCAACGAGGCTGAAAAGGGCAAGGGCAATCGACCTGTTCATCGTCTTCCTCCTTCTCCGCGCCGAGCGCGGTCGACCGACTGTACCGCCGTTCCCCTGGGGCAGCAAGGCCCTCCTAGCGCGTGTGCCGGGCTGCCTACGGGACCAGGGCCGCCAGGAGCTTCTCCCCGAATGCAGCTCGCCACTCCGCGAGCCCGCCGAAGAGGGCCTGGGCGTTCTTGTAGTTCGCCCCGACCAGGGCGGTCGCCTGCGGCCGGGAGACCGAGCCGTCGTCATCGTAGAGGACGATATGCGCACTGGCCGGCAGGCGGGCGACCCAGGCTGAGAGGTCGGCGGGTTGGACGTTCACCGCCCCGGCGAAGTGGGCGGCGGCGTAGGCCTCTGGTGAGCGCAGGTCGATGAGGACGAGGAACTCGCTCTGGAGGTAGCTCACGTCGATCGGTGCCTGGACCGCGACGGCGCCCGCCAGCAGCGGCCCGGCAGGAAGCAGGAACCGCTCTGCGGCTGGCGCCCCTGTCGCGGCGAAGCTGCTCTCATATGCCCTCGTCCAGGCGTCGATCCCGCCCTGGAGGAGCTGGGCGTCCGGGTAGCCGGCCGCTCTCAGGGTCTGCGCCGCGGACAGGGCGAGGGCCCCATCTTGGTCGTAGAGGACCGTGAAGACGCCCCGCGGGAGCACCCCGATCCAGTTGCCGAGTTCCTCGTAGGGAATGCTGAGGGCGCCCGCGAGGTGGCGTGAGGCGTACGCCTCAGGGCTCCGTAGATCGATGAGCAGGTAGAAGATCCCATCCAGATCGCCGGTCATGAGGTCGTAGGCCTGCGGACGCAGGACCGTGGCGGCAAGGGTCAGGTCGAGGCGGCGTTTGGACGGGTCGGTGTAGCTCGTGTAGTCGATGCGGACGACCTTTGTCGTCGTTTGTCCCCCGAAGCCGCGGCTGTTGAACCTCACCTCGAGTGGCACGGACTCCCCCGGCGCGAGGACGTTCTTCGCCAGGCTGGTCGTGGTGCAGCCGCAGCTCGAGGAGACGTTGGTGATCGTCAGCGGCGCGTCGCCTGAGTTGGAGAGCATGTAGGTGTGGATGACGATCTGCCCCTCGAGCACCTGCCCCGCATTGAAGGCCAGGGTGTCGGCGGTCAGGATCCCGCTACCGATCGCGCTTGCAGACAGCGCTGTCAGGACGAGGAACAACGTGACTAGAGCCCCCTTCACTTCCCACTCCTTTCGCGCGACCTGCGCGGCGGGCCCGATTCTCCTCCCCGTGCTCCCATCGGGCAACCTCTCGCTGCAGCGTACACCCTGCCTTGGGCAAGGTTTCGCTGAGTCTGTCGGTTCTAGGGAGCACAGGCGGCCGCCGCGCTCCGGACCGTGTGGCTCCCGTGGGCGTCAAGCCAGGTGATATCGACCCAGAACGTCTTGTTCAGAGGGTACCCGCCTGGCTCCGAGTAGGTCGTGGCGTAGGTCGCGTCGCCGCCCCGAAACTGGAAGACCTCCGACTTGTGGGTACCGCAGGACGCGGCCCATCTTGCGCTGACCGAGACGGGGCCGCTCCCCTCTCCCACGAGCTCGCTCACCTGGAATGTGCAGGAGAGGGTGGCCACGTCCGACCCGCCTACGGGGTCTGCGACGATGGTGACCTCGGCTGCCAAGAGACCCTGAGGAGGGGCATCCGTTCCCAGCAGCGCGCACCCCGACGCGCCGCCGAGGAGTCCTCCGACTGCCACGAGCGCGAGGAACCCGCGCAAGAACCGAAGCGAACCACTTGCCATCTCTAGCCTCCTTCCTCGTTCGGGCCTTGCGCGGGCGGCTTCGGGAGGACGGGCCGCGCCCCGGCGCTTCCTACTGGAAATGCCAGCCACCCGCTTTCTCCACGATGATCTGTGGTCGAGGGTCGCGGACGAACAGACCGGTGACCACGACCTTCTTCGTGACGCTCCCCTTCGCGATGAGCTGCTCCATGCCCTCACCCTCGAGCTTCACGTTCAGGGTGCCCGTTCCGTCGTCGACGCTGAACTCGCACCCGGCCATGCACTGCGTGAGGACCTGTCCCTTGACGGTGACCACCTTCCCCTCGAACTGGGCCGCCTTCTTGATCAGATCGATGATCGCGACCTCGACGGGCGTCGTGACTGCCGGCGCTGTGACTGCGGAGCCTGTCGACTCAGCCAGGCCTGCGGCGGCCGCCGGAGCGGCGGGCGCCTCGGTCCGTGTCGCCTCGGCGCCTGAGCTCGAGAGCGACGCGGGGGTCGTCACGACGGGGCTGGCTGGGGCCGGAGCCGCGCTTGTGGCTCCCCCCAGCGTGCTCGCCGACGACGCGCTCCCCCCGCCCCTCGAGAGGAGAAGCCCGCCCACCGCCGCGATTCCAAGGACAGCCACTGCGACTCCGATCCACGTCAATCCGTTCTTCATGAGATCCTCCCGTCACGCACTTCGATCGTCTCTTTGGCTCTTCTCGCGACATCGCCGTCGTGGGTCACGACGACGACGCCGATCTCGCGTTCGGTGTTCAGGGCGCTCAGGATCCCAAGGACTCTGGCGCCCGTCTCCGAGTCGAGGCTCCCTGTCGGCTCGTCCGCGAGGAGGAGATCCGGTGAGTTCGCGAGGGCACGTGCGATTGCGACCCGCTGCTGCTCTCCTCCGGAAAGCTCGGAGGGGTAGGACTTCAGCTTCGTCCCCAGGCCGACCCACTCCAGCGCCTGGGACGCCTTTGCCCGTCGATCCCTGACCTTCGCGATCTCCATCGGAAGAAGGACGTTCTGCCACGAGGTCATCGACCCGTTGAGGAAGAACTGCTGGAAGACGAACCCGATCCGGTCCCTGCGGACTAGACTGAGCTCCCGATCGCTCTTCCGCGCCGTCGACTCCCCGTCGATGAGGATGTCGCCCTTGGTGGGGGTGTCGAGGCAGCCAAGCAGGTGGAGGAGGGTCGACTTCCCGGAGCCTGACGGTCCCACGATGGAGACGAAGTCGCCCGTGGAGACGGAGAGCCGTGCGTCCTCCACCGCCCAGAACTGGCCCGCTCCCACCCCGTACGACTTCCATACCCGGTCCAGCGTGATGTTCATAGCTCCCTCAGTGTCCTGATTGGTTGCATGCGCGCGGCCATCATCGCCGGGTAGATTGCGGAGAGGGTTCCCACGGCGACGGCGACGAGGAGGCAGATCCCCACGTAGGCGAGCGAGAAGTGGGGACTCGCGTCGATCCCAAACCCGCTCGTCCGCGGCAGGAGATACGAGGCGACGTACCCGCCCGCGAGGCCGAGAACCCCGCCAGCCAGGGAGACGAGGAGCGACTCGGAGACGAAGAGGCCGAAGATGTCTCGCCGCGTCGACCCAAGTGCCCTCAAGAGGCCAATGTCCCTCTTCCGCTCATAGACGGCCATCGTCATCGTGTTCATCGTGGTGAGGACCCCGACGGCGATCGCGATTCCGGTGATCAGGATCAGGGTCTGCTTCACCGACCCGAAGAGGCCGATCAAAGCGTCGAAGACCTCTGAGGGCGGGACCGCCTGCACCTCGGCCATCTTGCCGAGGGTCGTGCGCGTCTGGCTCAGCCGCGAGACGTTGACCGTCTGGACGAGGATTCCGCTCAGCTTGCCCTCAAGCCCAAGGACCTTCTGCGCCGTGGCCAGGGGCACGAAGACGAACGTGTCGTCCCGACCGCCCGTGGTCGGCAGGATTCGGGTGACCTCGACCGGCTCCTCGGAGTAGAGATCCAGGGTGAGGCGGTCCCCGACCTCGAGCTTCAGGTTCGTGGCGACGTTGCTCCCGACGAGGGCTCCGCTGAAGGGGCTTCTTCCCCACGCCTTCAGCTGGAAGATGTCCTCTGTCGTGCCGTAGACTGGAACGAGGGTTCCATTCGCCTTGACCTTGCCGACCACGACGGGAACGCCCACGCGGACGTTCTCCGTCTCCCGGACGCGCGGTACGACGTCCTCTGGGACGTACTCCACTGTGTCGGCGCCCTGCATCAGGGCGAGGGTCAGCGTGTACGGGCACCCCTCCGGCAGGAGGAGGATGTGCGCCCCCAGCCCGCCGATCTCCCGCTCGAGTGCCCCTTCGATCCCCGAACTCAGAGCGAGGAGGGCGAAGAGCGTCGCGACCCCGATGGCGATGCCCCCGACGGTCATCACCAACCTGGACTTCCTCTTCTTGGCGTTGGCGTAGATGATCCAGATCATGGTCTTCTCTCGATTCCTCCTCGCCTTGCGTCAGATTGCCTGCAGCGGCACGACCTTGTCCTCACGCGGTCAGGGCACGCCCGCACCTAGAGGCAGGTCCACAGGAACTCCACGTACTCCGGCGAGGTCAGCACCTTGAGGTCGGCCGTCAGGTGGACGTGCGACGTCGTGTGGCCGTGGGGGAGTAGGAACTCCATGAGCCCTTCGCTCCCCACCTCGTGGGAGTAGGTGCAGTCCCCCGTGGCTTGGACGGAGTACCCTTCCGCGTCGATCCGGTCGACGAAGTAGCCGTCGATGGGGTCCGCGCCATCCATCTGCGCGCGCCACGTGAGACCCACCAGCGTGAGCTTCCCCTCGTCCCCGAGACTTAGGAGGACGTCGAGCACCGTGATTACTCCCGGCTGAAGCACGTCAAGACGGCTGTTGTGAGACGTCACGGTCACGTTCTCGAAGGCGAGCTCTGCCTGGGGCGCGATCACCTTGACCCGAGGCAGGATGAGATGTCCGCCGTTTGCCCGCAGGCGGGCCGTCTCCTCGCGGAAGCTCTTCTGGATCGCGTCGAGGCGATCGGGCTGCTCGAGATAGAGCTGGATCGCCATCCCGTCCTTCACGGGGTACTCATCCATCCGGACGACGGGCCGCTCGAAGTTTCCCCCCGCGTAGTGGGCGTCGTACCACCAGCCGCTCTTCCCGTTCAACGACTGGATGAAATACGTCCCCGCTGTGTCGTCCCAGGCGTACTGCATCTGGATTCGTCCTTGCGTGGCAAGGTGCGCGAGGGCGTCGAACACCGAGAACTGGCCCGCTTGGAAGATGCCTTTCCTCAGGCTTTGGACCTGAGTGGGGTCAAACGCAAACGAGCCCAGACTCCTGATCTCGATCGTTCCCTCCTGTGACGGGGCGAGGCCCAGGTGGGCGTTTGCAGGCAACGTCCAGCCAGCGCAGCACGACGGAAGGAGGACGCTGCTCGTGTCGCCCGTGCCTGCCCCCGACTGTGCTGCCGCGGCCATCCCCACGACGATGACCATCAACAGGCCGATCGCCCCTCTTGCGCGGCGTTTGCTCATCCATCCACCTCCAAAAGACTCCCTCTCCTGTGCCTCAAACGGCTGTGCCACCGGCCTCGCTCTCACCCCGGAGAGAGCCATACTAGGCGCCGCTCGTGTTCTCCCGGTGAAGGTTCGGTGCGGTTCCCTTGTGTGGACCTGACCCGCTCAGGCCGCGAGCCTCCCCCTGCTTGGAGCGTGCTTCGACCGCAAGGTCCCGGAGGGTCCAGCCCGAGAGGACCCCATCCACTGCGGACTTGACGCCGCACCACAGATCGTGGGCCGCGCAGCGCGGTGCGCGCGGGCAGACAGAGGAGTCCGCGACGCACTCCACGGGGGCGATTCTGCCCTCGAGTGCCGACACCGCCTCCAGAGCCGTGATGGTGGAAGGGTCGCGAGCCAACTCGTACCCACCGCTCGGGCCCCGCACGGCCCGCACGAGCCCGGCCGACTTGAGGCCGAGCGCCAGGGCGTGGATGTACTTCCCGGAGATCTCCTGGTTCCTGGCGATCGTGTCCACGGAGACCGGGCCGCGGCCGTAGTGGGCCGCAAGCTCCATCATGACGCGGAGACCGTAGCGTCCCCGGGTTGACATCCTCATGGAAACCTCCTGACGAGTGCGGCATGGTACAGACAGGTAGTACAGTATGTCAAGCGCAATAGTCAACAATAGCCTGTGACGTTGTCTGAGACGTAGATCCCGAAAGGCTGGGAGGCACATCCACCGATGCATGCGGCACGTCGGTCTTCTCAGCGTGGGCGATGGCGGTCTGGCTGCTGGTCTGCTTGGCTCGAGTCAGCGGGGTGCTGTCCGGCTCGCATCGCCCTACTGACAGCGGACGAAGGACCCGTCCCTGAACGCAGCGCGCCACTCCGCAAACCCGCCAACGAGACCCCGAACGCCCTGACGCCCCGCGGTGTGCTCTGGGCGGCTGCGAGCGAGCCAGCCGTCGCACCGTGGGGATCGCTCGCAGGTTCGGAGGTTCGTCGCTCCAGGCCCGCGCGGCAAGCGGCGGCACGACTGAGGCGGTCGAACGCCCTGCACGCGAGCCTGAGGGGGGCCCGCCGAGATCAGGCTGGGCTCTCGTCGAGTCGGTGCGCGGCGGCGAGGTCAGTGCGAAGGATCAGCGCCGTGGGGACGACCTCGTACGTCCGGCCCGCGACCTCCACGGTTCGGCAGTCCGCGTCCCCGCACGCCGCGCGGCAGGGGCTCTCCCCGGTCCGTGCGTGGAGGAGGTCTTCGAGCGGGATGTCATTGATCCGAATCAGGTTCGAGGCTAGCAGCCCGTGTGGGATTGGTCAGTTCCAGGCATCGATCGCTCTGACCCCATGGACGAAGGCGTCGTAAGGCTTGATTCGTCGTCCTTGAGTGCGCGGCGGCGCGGGAACCGACCGACAATCGCCCCGACCCCGTCCCCTACCTTGGCTGGGGACACTTCTTCGCTCCGTACAGCTTGAACAGGTTGTGCGCCGCGCAGTCGAGGAGCCACAGCGCCTTCACCTTCCTCAAACCACGTAACAGGAACGGACGCAATCCTCGCCCTTCTTTGATCTGCCCGTACACCGGCTCCACCGAGCTCTCGCGCTTGCGGTACCGCGCCCGCCCCTCCGGTTGATCCAATCGGTAGCGCATCCTCTCGGCCACCGAGGCGTCCTCCCCTGGTGGCGGGTCTCCCGCTGGCGGTGGCCCTTCCCGCCACGTGCGGTGCCGCGTCTTCTCCGGCGGGATCAACACCGAGATCCTCTTCTCCTCCAACGTCGTCACGTTCTCTTCGCTCCAGTACCCCGCGTCGGCCAACACCTCGGCTGGTTTCTTCCCGCAGTGCCTCCTTACGTCTTTCACCAGCGACACGAGATGCGGTCCATCCGCCGCCTGGTTCGTGAGATCCGCCGCAACGATGATCTGACTGTCAACATCCACTGCCGCTTGCGCGTTGTACGCCTGGATGAACGCCTTGTCGGAGCTCTTCATGATCCGAGACTCGGGATCGGGGAAGTTCCGCTGTGCCTTGTTCGCGGGCGCTGCTTTGTCGGGGTCCTTCTGTGGACGGAACGGTCGGCCCTTCTCCTTCGCCTTCTTTCGTCGCTCTTCTTGCTCGTCGCGGGCGCGTTCTCTCGCTTCTTCCTCCAACGCTCGCTTCGCCACCGCAATCGCCGCCAGTCGCTTCTCCGCCGTCCGCAACGCCTCCGGCAGCTCGTCGTTCTGCGCCTTGTCCTCTTCCCGATCCGCCGCTTCACTCTCTTCGAAGTAGCGAGCGATCTCCTCGCGCAGGCGCTGTTCCTCTTTCCCCATCCGCCCGTAGCTCATCGCCGCGTGCTTCGACGCGTACGCTTTCACCTTCGTCCCGTCGATCGCTACCGGCCCCAGCTTCACCAACCCCGCTCGCCGGCAAAGCTTCACCGTCTGCACGAACAGTCTCCCTAACGCCTCGAGGTACCGACGACGGAACTCCGACAGCGTCCAGTGGTCCGGCTGTTGGTTCCCCGACAACACCCGAAACCCCACGTCCTCGTACAACGCTCGCTCCAGCTTCCGCGACGAGCGGATCCCGCGGCAGTACCCGTACAGCCACACCTTCACCATCATCCGCGGGTGGTAAGGAGGTTGCCCCACTCCGTCCGCGGAGCTCGAGTAGATCGCCCTAAGATCCAGCGAGTCCACGACCTCGCTCAGGAAGTACACCAGGTGATCGGACGGCAACCAGTCCAGTGGTGGGCAGCTCTAGAACTCTGCCGAGTCGTCCGGGCGAGGGAGACGCCCTGGAGACCGAGTAGACTCGTGCTTCGGTTCGGGCCGCTCACGTTGGAGGAAGCGAGGGTGCTCATGGAGGACTGGTGACGGGAGTGCAGTAAGATCCGTCCACACGGCGCTTCGGGCTACTCGCCGCCCGCATCGGAGGGGTTGGCCTGCATCGCCGGAGGTGTGCTGGGTTGGCCTAAGAAGCGGACAGGCAGCCGGGGAGCCGGAGTCTACGTCTCGGCCGATTCGTGCAGAGCGCGCCAAGGAATAGCCAGCACCGGACACGAGGAAAGGTGTATGACCCGCTCCGCCACGGACCCGAGGAGGAGGTGCCGGAGGCCCGTTCTCCCGTGGGTCGCAATGACGATGAGGTCTACGTGTTCCCGCGCAGCCACGTCGATGATCTTCTGGGCGGGCGTGCCGTGGTCGACTTCCTCTCTGACGTGCGGCGCCTTCGGCAGCCTCTCCGTAACGTGTTGGTGGAGCGTCTCCTTGGCCACCCTGTTTAGCATCTCCATGTAGGTTCCAGTCTCAAACCCGGCCGGTCCGATCCACTTGGTGGGTACATCCGGGACGGGCAAAGGGTCTACGACGTGGAGGACGATGAGTTCTGCCGTGAGAATCTTCGCGAGCGCGCCTGCGACGGAGAGAGCCTCCCAGGAAGGCTCGCTGAAGTCAGTCGGGCATAGAATCTTCTTGAACTGCAGCACACAGGCTCCTTCCCGAGGCCGCTGGAAACGACAACCTCGCTACTACCTGCATTCTACAGCAGTGTCTCTGGACGGGCCATTCTGGGCCGAGAGGTTCTGTCGGTCAAAGCGCATCCGTCCACAGCGCTCAAATAGGGCAGCGGCAGCTCCAACAGCCTGATCGTCTACGCGAGGACTCGACAAGCAGGGCGAACCCGCGAGGCAAACACCAACCCCGAGACGGGACGACGGCTCGTTGAGTCAGGGAACGCGGGCAAGTAGACTCGACGCACCATGCAGGAACTCCGGGTTGGGCCAGCTCTGGCCGCTGCCGTTGTCTTCGCGCTCTCCTACACGCTGATCCTCGCCGGATGGGGGCGGCGATCCGTTATCGCGCTCTCAGGAGCCGTTGCGATGATCGCGGTAGGGCGCTGGCTGTCTTTCTATCCAGTTGAGGAGGCCGTCAGCTGGATCGACTTCAACACGATCTCCCTCCTGCTCGGGATGATGATCGTGGTGGCCATCTTCGCCAGGACGGGGTTCTTCGAGTACCTCGCCATCAAGGCGGCCAAGATGGCGCGAGGGAAGCCGTGGCTGCTCTTCATCTACCTGGGGCTGGTCACCGCCGTGCTTTCCGCTGTCCTGGACAACGTGACCACCGTCCTCATCCTGATCCCCGTCACTCTCTCCGTCACGCAGGTCCTTGGATTGCCTCCGATTCCCTTCCTGCTCGGGGAGGTCCTGTCGTCGAACATCGGGGGAACGGCGACCCTAGTGGGCGATCCTCCCAACATCCTGATCGCGTCGGCCGCCAAGTTCAGCTTCGCGGATTTCCTCACCCACATCTCCCCGATCGTCGTGGTCGCCTGGATCGTTGCGCAGGGAGTCCTCCTCTTCGTCTTCCGGTCGTCCTTCCGCGCGAAGCCACGAGAGACTGTGGAGCTGGTCTCCCTGGATGCAGGGAGCGCCATCGTCGACCGGCGCACGATGCAGCGAATGCTTGTCGTCTTACTGGGAGCGATTCTCCTCTTCCTCTTCCACGGTTCGATTGGCCTCGACCCGGGGTGGGTGGCGATGTTCGCGGCCTGCGCCGGCTTGCTCTGGGTGCGGCCTGACTTCGACTACGTGCTCAAGGCCATCGAATGGGATGTCCTTCTCTTCTTCGCCGCCCTGTTCGTTGTGGTCGGCGGCCTGGAGGCTGCGGGCCTCCTTCGCGTGGTCGGGCAGGCCGTCCTGGGCCTGACGGACCTCGGGATGCTGCCCGTCTCGCTCATGGTCCTGTGGGGCAGCGCGCTCCTATCGGGGATTATCAGCAACGTCCCGCTGACGATTGCCGTTTGCCCGGTGATCGCCTCCCTCCGGGCGTCCGGCGTGGACGCGGACCCTTTGTTCTGGGCGTTGGCCCTTGGCGTGGGCCTGGGAGCGAACCTGACCCCGGTGGCTGCCGCATCCAATGTGGTGGTTGTGCGCATGTCGGAGAAGCTGCATGGCCCACTCGGCCTGCGGGAGTGGCTCCGGAGCGGGACCGCCGCCACCATTACGACTCTGGTCGTTGCCAGTGCCGGTCTGGCCCTGGCGATGGCCTGGGGCGTCATCTGATCGCGGAACCAGGCCGAGGTCTCGCAACCCAGTGGCTCCCCGGGCTCGAGAGTGGAGAGGCACGATGCCATCAGGCGAAGGTCATGAGCGCCACGTCCGGGCGGGTTCGCCTGCCACCTCGGGGCTTGGGCCAGTTCCTGGAAGCGATCCCGCGGACTACTTGAAGCCTGCGCCTGGGGGAAGGACTGGTTCTGAAGATGGGAGCGGGACCGAAGCGGGTGTCGACGGTACGTTGATCGTGACCGTGCCAACTACCGGAGAACGGAGCGGCGTGCCGTCGGAGTTCACGAGCTGGACCGACAGGGTGTGTCTTCCGCTGCCAGAGAGCTTCCACACGTTGGATGTGGACGTGCTCTTCACCCACGAACCCGGGGCGGTGACGGCTGGCTTCCCCGCGGCGGTCGGGGGGACCACATCCCGGTAGTAGATCAAGCCGTAGCTCCGGTCGCTGCGCGGGGTCCCCGTGCTGCCCAGCGGCGTGTTCTTCACCTGGACTACGACGAGGACCTCTCCGCCTGAGACTGTCGCTCCGTCAGACGGGGTCAAGATCTGCAGGGTTGGTTTGGGGGCACTGCTTCCTGTGAGGAGGAGGAAGCCAGCCAGGGCGCCGATGAGGAGGAGTGCAACTCCGATAGCGGACCAGGCTAGCGTCCCAAGCCGCGGCTCGGAGCCAATGACGATCTCTCCGGAAGGCGAGTAGAGGCGCCGCACGCGCGGCTGTAGCCACGACCGCCCGCGGCCCCCGCCTCCGAACCTGACTCCCGCTCCTGTCCTGTCTCCCATCGACGTCACCTCCCCGATCCGGCGGCGCCAAGGCGCACCACTTCCGCCGAACGCCTGCGATTCGCCCCGCTCTTGAGGAAGCCGCTGTGGGGGACGGTGTGTTGCCCCTTCCATGGGCGAACCCAAGAGCTCGCCCCCCACAGGCTCTCGTACTGCCCCTTTGGTTATAGCCGCCACGAGGAAGGCAGCCCGTGGCAAACGTCCTCTTGCACCCGGGAAGTTGGTGCGCGCGCTGCGGGGCAGACGTCCTCGGAGTTGCCAAGCTTCCTCCGTCCGGGTGCGGGGTGGCCTTGCCCGGCACGAGAGAGCGCAGTATGCCTTGACGAGGTGGTGTCCACGATGAAGAAGCCAGCCCTCAGCCCTCTCGGCCTCGCCCTTCTTCTCTCCGGATGCACGCTTCTAAGCATTGATGAGATCCGCCCTGCGGCGGGGCGTGCCCGTGTACTCCGAGGGCTTCTCCCCCGAGGCGGCGGAGCACTGGGACGTGCAGAGCAACGGCGGAGCGGCCCAGTGGATCGAGGAAGGGGAGTACCACATCCAAGTCAAGCTGCCCGACTTCCTCGTCATCGCCCGGGATGACCGCGGCCTGGAGTTCGATGACTTTCGCCTCGACGTGGATCTCGCCCACCCCCAAGGGTCGCCTCGTGATGAGTCCGGGGTTGTCTTCCGCTACACGGGACCCGACAACTTCTATCTGGCCACGATCGACGGACGGGGGGCGCTCACCCTTCGCAGGAGGTTCAACGGCGTTTGGCAGAAGCTGGCCACGGACGTGCGCTGGGTGGAAGTGGACCCAGGCACCGAAAGGGTTCACCTGACAGTCATCGCCGACCACGAGCGGCTCCTCTTCGGCGTCCAGGGGTCGAAGGTGCTGGAGGAGACAGACTCTTGCCTCACGCGAGGCCAGGTCGGTCTGTACGCAGCGGGCGATGACTTGCCCGACTTCCACGCCTCCTTCGATAACCTCGAAGTCTGGCCCCTCGGCCAGTAGCGCCGAGGCGAGGAGCGGCCGGGTCTTCCTCAGTGCTCTTCCTCATCCACGCCGGCGCGTTGGCAGAGTTGCCGCGGACCGCTGGCTTGCGATCCGACAAGCCGGGCGTCTCTTGCAGAGTCCCGTTCTTCGTGGCAACGCAGGGGCGGAACACGGAAGCTCGTGGAGGGGAGCCGTCACTTCACGCCAGCACACGTCGGAGTCGTGCACAAGACAGAACAGGGGAAGGGTCTCTTCCCCTGTTCGTCTTCTGAGGATCGCCGCGACGCATTGGGCTTGAGGAAAGGTGGTCAGGCGCGCCGCGTGTCCCCTTCCCTATCGCGCTCTGACTCTCTTCAGTACCAGGGCCTTCAGGTGCTTTCCCGCCCTGAATACCGGGACGACCTTCGCTGGGACGTTCATCTTCCTTTGCGTCTGAGGGTTCCGGCGCACGCTCGCTTTCCGCGTCCGCACCTCGAACTTCCCGAATCCGGTGACCGTCACTGCCTCGCCCTTGCACAGAGACTCCGTGATCACGTCCAGAATCCCTGACAGAGCCTCCCCTGCCCCCTTCTTGGTCAGCCCCGCCTTCTTCGCCAGCCGCTCGACAAGCTCCGTCTTGTTCACCGCACCTCCTTTGGTCAGAGACGGAAGGGACTATAGAGCGAGCAAAGGATTGAGGACAACCCAGCCTGGTCTGAGTCGGCGCAGTGCCCGCCGCGCCTCAGAATCGGCCCTGCTGCTAGTGCGCACGAGATAATGCTGAATAGAAAGATGTTTCAGACGCATGCTGGGAGTGGTGGACAGCTTGAGTAGCCTGCAGGGTGGTCCGTCCGGGTTGCTCGCGCTGGCGGAGGGGTAGGTTCGAATCCCGGCGTGAGCTCAGCGCTCTGGAGCCCGAGTAGCTTGTCCAGAAACGCCTGCACGAGCCTGTGCCTGGCGATGGGTGCTCTGGACTCGGCGAAAGGCCCCTCCAGCTCTCGGAGATCTCGAGGTCCGGTCCGGGCGCCGCGTGCTCCCTCATTCCTCAGGAGTTCCCGTTGACTCCGCTGCCGCGTAGAGGCGGGCGACTTCGTGGGTGGGAATGATCGCCTTCAGGGCGAGGGCGATGAGGACGATGCCGGGAACGTCAATGAGAAGCCGCGAGACAGCGAAGCGGGTGCCCAGGGCGTGCGTCTCGAGGAGGAACATCGGTATCTTCGTTGTCGACCAGGCACCGATGAAGATGAGGATGTTGGTGAAGCTCGCGCCTTTCCTCATGAGGATGGCGGAAACAGGGAAAGCAGCGTAGAGAGGTCCCGCCGCGACCGAGCCTAGGGCGAAGGAGACGAGGGGACCCTTGAGGCCCGACCTGGGACCCATGTACTTCATCAGCGTCTTTCTCGGAACCCAGACGTCAAGAAGACCCAGAAGCAGGAAGATTGGCGGGAGGATGAGGAGCATCGTCTTGACCTGATCGACGAAGGAGCGCCCGGCCTTGGGCGCGAGGGAAGGGAAAGAGAGGACGAGAACCAGGAACGCAGCGGCAGCGATGATCGCCACGCGGTACCGCCGAGCGGCCCCTCGGAGGCTCACAGGGACACCGCCCACGCGACGAAAGCTGCCGCAAGGAAGGAGAAGGCGAAAGCGAGCGAGTTCCGAGCGATGGCTGCGCGGCGGCCGAAGTACTTGATCTCCATGGGCAGCGTCACAATGCCGACCATCATCAGGGACGACACGAAGGCCGCAATCTGCAGGGTTCCCGCGCCGCTCCTCAGGAGCTCCGCCGCTGCGGGGAAGGCGACGAACCCTGGGATGAGCGCAATCGCCCCGACGACCGACGCAGCAACAACGCCGAAGAGGCCCGATCGTTCGCCGATCACCCGGGAGACCATATCCGGATTGAACACCGCGAGGATGGCAGCGACGGCAAACAAGACAGCCACAAGCTGCGGCAGGATGCCTTCAAAGGCCTTCGCACCCTTCAGGATAGCTCGTTTCGTCTTCTCGCGATCCCGCGCTGCAGAAAGCGCCAACAGGACAACCGCGATCACGTACAGGATGATCGTATCCAACGCCAGCCTCCGGTTTACCCGCCCGGGGTGAAGAGCACCGCCCAGGCCATCAGCCCCTGGGTACCTCTGACACTGCGCTCATCACGCAGCTGCCTCATGACACCGGCCGTGCCGGTGGTACGCACAGGCATTGGCGGGCGTTGCCAGCCGCAACGATCCGGCCTTGAAAGCCGTCACCACGGCCTCCACTGCTGGCTGCTCTGATAGGTAGACGCGGACGTCCGCTGCCTGTAGCTTGCTTAGGGCGCCCGCACCGATACCGCTGACTGCCACGCTCTCTATGCCTTCGCCGGCGAGGGCCGCGAGGGGGTGGCATACGCCATGACTGTGGTGGGAGTCTCGGTTGGGGATGACGCGACAAGCCCCCGTGTCTGGGTCAACGATCGCGAAGAACGGCGCAGACCCGAAGTGCCTGCTCACTGAGCTTTGCAGTCCCTTGTCCTCAGTCACCGGAATGCAGAGGTTCATCTTCTTCTCTCCTTTCCCGGGTGCTCTACGCACCCGGCCTACGTGATTCCCTCGCTCGCCCGCCGCCCGCGTCTGCAATGACGTCCTGGCCCAGCGACGACACCTGTCTTGTGCGTCCCCAGCGCGCCGCGATCCCCGCGGCAGCGCGGGCAGTCACACGTGCCGGTCCGCTCCCGTCCACACCGAGGGCAGCGAGATGGGCCCTTGCCGTCCATCCGAACGGATCCGCCCTCGATCTTGAGGCCTTTTCCGCTGACCAGGGCCTCGGCGATCTTCCGGTGTGCGGATTCAATGATCCGGCTAAAGGTGGGTCGCGAGACTCCCATCCTCTCGGCGGCACGTTCCTGGTAGAGCTCCTCGAGATCAGCGAGGCGCACCGCTTCGAACTCGTCGAGAGTGACGACAACTTGATCAGGCGCGCGTGCCAAAGCGGAAACCGGACCGAACGCCGCTGCAATGGGCATCGCGGCGATTCTTCGGCAACACGGGGGTCTGGCCATGTGCGCACCTTCGGAGCGATTATACACATATGTCCATAACTCTCCATCCGGCGGGCTTAGCAGCCTGACGTGAAGCGGATTAGATGCTAGCAACTACCCACTGCGCCGCGCTTTCCTGCGGCTGGCGAAGGGTCTCCATTGGCCCAACCGCGGTTCGAGCTCGGACAGAAGTTTCACTCTGCCTTGAAGCTTGCTGGGGAGCGGGAAGACTCGAGATCAGGGCTGCCCTGGCCGCCAGCGCGAATGCCATAATAGTTACTGGAACGTGCTTTCTGTCGCTAGCGGACCTTGGAGGATTCGAACGCCTTCGATGGGCGCACGTCTCAAGAGAAGGACATGACAGGCGTTGCCTCGGAGGGGTGGACAGCTTCCGGACTCCGCAGCACAACCCGGCCGACGGAGCCGTTTGGCCGACTGAACCACGGGAGGAGGCGAGTCTGAGGCATCCAAAGACCGGACGCTCGGCTGCAGCCTGGAAGAGCGGCGCGCGTCTTCAAGATCAAGCATGGCACCAAGCTGGCGAAGCCGATCTACCGGAGTCGCGTACGGTTGCCAAGGGGAAGGGAGGCGCTCGCCTACTCCCTCCCGCAGGTTGCACAGAGCGCCTCGTGGGTGTGGGTATCGACTGCGGGCGTGTCCAGTACGCAGGATGGCCTTGTCGGCCGTGCTGTCGCAGATCGGTCTCTGCGCGCACCGCTAGCGGGCACCCTCCGTTGGAGTCGGTTCGGCCAGCAGAACCTCCAAGAAGCGCGCTTCCAGTTCCATGGGATGCCCGTTGTAGCGGACGATGCCTCCTCGGTCCACGACCACCGAGCGGGGAATCCAGTCTACTTCGTACATGACCTTGATTCGGGTGGACTTGCCTCCGGGCTCCCAGATACAGGTCAAGCCGGTGAAGTCATTCGCCGCCAGATAGGCGACGGCATCCTCCGCTCTGGTATCCGTGCTGATCGCGAGAACGACCAGTCCTTGGTCGTGGTACGCCTCCCAGAGGGCGTTGATGTGAGGCATGCTCCTCTTGCACGGCTTGCACCACGAGCCCCAGAACTCGATGAGAACGACGTGATCGCGGAGTCCGCTCAAGGTGATCTCACCACCATCCGTCGTCGGTGCCGTGAAATCGTAGGCTCTGTTGCCCACGGCCGAGCCTTCCTCAGGCAAGCTTCCGTTGACGACGTCAATGGCCGCGGTGGCCTCATCGATCCGTCCGTCTTCAGCCATCAGCGTTAGACGCGCCTGATACGTTCCGGTGCGGTCATACACGTGGGGGATGAGCACGCCGAAAGCGTTACCCTGGACGGCGCTTGTTGCATCGCCGAAGTCGAGGGTGAACGTGCCCGCTTCGCCACGCCCGTAGGTCGATCGGTGGATGCGGAACTCCACGCGAAGAGGAACGGCACCCTGTTGGGGGGACGCTTCCAACACCGCCTCGATGCCCCGGAGGTAGCTGCAACCCGTGAGCAGAAAAGATCCGACTATGACGCAACTCATGCCCAGTGAGACAAGATCGCGTTTCACGTGTTTTCCCCTCGATGAGGCCGCTTCGATTCGCCCTTCCGGCTTCCCGACATTCCCTATGGTGCCGGCTTTCGCTCCACTGACCCACGCCCGGTGAACGGGCCCACCTCTTCAGTTGGTCTAGCTGGAGGCGAGGAGCCGGTCGCCGAACGCCGCTCGCCACTCGGCGAGTCCACCGAAGAGGGCCTCGGCCTCTTTGTAGCTCGCCTCGACCAGGGCGGTCGCGAACGGTCGCGCGATCGAGCCGTCCTCGTCGTAGAGGACGATCTTGGCGCCGTTCGGGAGGTGGGTTGCCCAGGCCAGAAGGTCGGCCGGCTGTATGTTCACCGCCCCGGCGAAGTGCGCGGCGGCGTAGGCCTCTGGCAAGCGCAGGTCGATGAGGACGAGGAACTCGCGGTTGAGGTAGCTCACGTCGATCGGTGCCTGGACCCCGGCGGAGCCCGCCAGCGGCGGCCCGGCAGGAAGCAGGAACCGTTCCGCAGCGGCTCCGACCGCGGCGAAGCTGCTCTCATATGCCCTCGTCCAGGCGTCGATCCCGCCTCGGAGGGTCTGGGCGTCCGGGTAGCCCGCCGCCCTGAGCGACTGCGCCGCGGAGAGGGCGAGGGTTCCATCCTGGTCGTAGAGGACGGTGAAGACGCCCCGCGGGAGCACCCCGATCCAGTCGCCCAGCTTCTCGTAGGGGATGTTCAACGCGCCGATCAGGTGGCGCGAGGCGTAGGCCTCAGGGCTCCGCAGATCGATGAGAAGGTAGAAGATCCCATCCAGATCGCCGGCCATGAGGTCGTACTGTGCTTTCTTCAGGACCGTGGCTGATAGGGAGAGCTGCAGGGTCCGCGTTGTCGTCTCGTTCAGGCCCTTGTAGTAGACGTTGACGGTCTTGATCACCCGTCCGGAGTAGCCGGCTGTGCTGAAGGTCGCCTCGAGAGGAATTGACGAACCAGCCTCGAGGGTTGCGGTCTCCCAAGAAGGGACCGTGCAGCCGCACGTGGCCTGCACTCTCGTGATGATGAGAGTCGCGTCACCGGTGTTCGACAGGACGTAGGTGTGGGAGACGATCTGCCCTGCCAGGACCTCTCCGAAGCTGTGTGAGGCGTTGTCCACGACCAGAGTCGCAGCCGCAAGCGTGCTCAGGGAGCACCCTGCCAGGATGACGGACACAAGCAATAGGGTCTTCTTCACCGCTCACTCCTTTCACGCAATGCACGTCAATGCTGTCATTCCGTCCTCTCTCCCGGTTCGGCGACCCGCGTCGGAAGAGACGTCGATCGAACCTTGTACACTCGAACCTGCAGGCGCGTTCCCTCCGGGTTCACCCGCCCCTCTTGCGCATGCGGCGCGCCGCGGCGAGGCCTGCGCGGACGATCAGTCTCGTGGGGATCACCTCGTAGGTCGTGCCCGCAACGGGACATGGACTGCCAAGCGGACCGAGCGCCCTGTCCCGCGACAGCGCGGGCAGGGTTCGCCCTTCTCATCGACGGGCCTCTGCCAAGCGATCTCGAGGTTGCGCATCCTGTCCCTCCTCCATGTTCTATCCCCACACCCGGACGAGGTGCAGAAGGGTGAGATAGATCCCAACGCCAATGAACACTGCCCCGGTCGCTCGCCGCAGCCAGGGCTCGATCTGCGTCAGCTTCCCGAAGGCCTTTCCGAGGGACCGGGCTCCCAGAGCGATCACGATCGCGAAGCCGAGGACCGGGAGACCCGTCCCAACCCCGTAGAGGGCAGGGAAGAGGACGCGCGACTGGTGCTCGATCGCGAGGGGCAACAGGCTCCCGAAGAAGAGCGCCGCCGAGACCGGGCAGAAGGCGAGGGCGAACAGGATCCCCAGGAGAAAGGCTCCGAGAGGACCCCACTTCGCGATCCGCTCCGCGGCCCTCTGGCCGAGCCCGGCCGTGGGGAGGCGGAGGGGGATGAGGTCGAGCAGAAGAATCCCGACCAGGATGAGGATCGGGCCGAGGGCCTTGTTCATCGTCCGCTGCAGGACGAGGGAGACCCGCGGCGCAGAGAGGAGGCTCCCTACAAGGAGGGCGCCGAGCGCGAGGTAGGTGAGCGAGCGGCCGAGGGTGTACAGGACTCCGGCGAGGAGCACCTTCTTTGGGCTCCCCACGCGTCGGCTGACGAAGGAGATCGCCGTGATGTTCGTGGCGAGAGGACAGGGGCTGATCGAGGTCAGGATCCCGAACCAGAGGGATGACGCCGCGGCGAGGAGCCACCCGGACACTAGAGAGCCCCCAGGAAGGCGCGCGTCTCTCCCTCGACGTACAGGACGAATCGATCCCTCTTGTGAACAAGGTTCCAAGTCTCGCTCAGAACCTTGAACCGCACCTCGCGCTCCCCCTCCATCTCCGAGAGCACGAGGGAGGGGTAGGGGAGCTGGTAGTCCATGGCATAGTGCTCGTTCTCCTTCTTGTCCATGTTCAGCGCCCGCCAGACGAGCCGGCCGGAGGCGAGTTCTGCGGCGAAGGCGGCCTCGATCGTCTCCTTGGCGAGCTCTTCGATCGTCCTGCACGTGACGCAGCGGATCGTGTTGTGGAAGTAGCTCGCGACGACGCGGCGCGACGGCGCGGCCGAAACCGGGGCGGGAGCCTCGGGGGCTGGTTCTGTCGACGCCGAAGCCTCCACGGCGGCAACAGGGGTCTCCGAAGGCGCGGACGGAGCGCCTGCCCCGGTCACGGCGGACGCAGGGGTTGAGGCGCTTGCACTCAGATCTCCCTGCGACGCCCGCTCTGGGTGAGGCGCGAACTGCACCGCCAAGAGGGCCGCCGCGCCGGCTGCAGCGACAAGGACCAGGGAGACGATCAGGATCGTGCTTGCTTTCATCGACGGTCTCCTCCAGAAGCCGGACGGGACTCGGGTTGCCCAGGCTGTGCGACTGCCTTGCCCCCCTGTCTTCCCGCAAGGAGCTTCTTCAGTTCCTCAACGGTGGGAACCTTCCCCGCGGTCGCGATCTCGCCGTCGACCGCGAGGGCCGGGGTGAGCATCACCCCACGGTCGACGATCGCGCTGATGTCCGTCACCTTGAGCACCTCGGCCTCTAGTCCGAGGTCGGCGACGGCCTGCTCTACGTTGCGGAGGGCTGCCTGGCACTTGGGGCAACCCGTTCCGAGGACCTCGATTTTCATGGCGTTTCCCCCTTGACTTGGCCTGCACCCGGGCTGCCGTAGAACCTGCGTCCGAGCCACAGCGCGACGTTGACGAGGCTGATCAGGACCGGGACCTCGACGAGCGGCCCGATGACCGCGGCGAACGCCGCCCCGTGGTGGATGCCAAAGGTGGCAATCGCTACGGCGATCGCGAGCTCGAAGTTGTTCGACGCCGCGGTGAAGCTCAAGGTCGTCGCCTGGCCGTACGTGGCGCCCACCTTCTTGCTCATGAAGAACGAGACGAAGAACATCACGACGAAGTAGATGAGGAGCGGGGCGGCCACCCGTAGGACATCGAGCGGAAGCTCAACAATGTACTCTCCCTTGAGCGAGAACATCACGACGATCGTGAACAGGAGGGCGATGAGTGTGATCGGGCTGATCTTGGGGATGAACTTCTCGTGGTACCAGGACTTCCCCTTCGCTCTGATGAGCGAGAAGCGCGTGATGACGCCAGCGAGGAAGGGGACCCCAAGGTAGATCGCGACGCTCTTCGCGATCTCGCCGATCGTGATGTGGACCTCGACCCCCTTCAGGCCAAACCACGAGGGGATGACCGTGATGAAGACGTAGGCGTAGACGGAGTAGAAGAGGACCTGGAAGATTGAGTTGAACGCGACGAGGCCGGCGCAGTACTCCGTGTCGCCCCCCGCGAGGTCGTTCCAGACAATGACCATGGCGATGCAGCGGGCAATCCCAATCATGATCAACCCGACCATGTACTCCGGCTTGTCGCGCAGGAAGAGGGCGGCCAGGGCGAACATGAGGATCGGCCCGATGATCCAGTTCTGGATAAGGGAGAGCCCGAGGACCTTGACGTTCCGGAACACGGGTCCCATCTCCTCGTAGCGAACCTTGGCCAGCGGCGGGTACATCATCAGAATGAGCCCGACGGCGATCGGGATCGAGGTCGTCCCAACGGAGAGCCGGTTGAGGGCCGGCGCGAGGTTGGGGAAGAGGTACCCGGCGCCGACGCCGACCGCCATGGCGAGGAAGATCCAAAGGGTCAGGAAGCGGTCGAGGAACGAGAGGCGACCGGCAATGCCCCCGGACGCTTTGGTGCTGGGGTTGCGCGTCATGAACGACCTCCGATGAACGCTCTCCGCTTTCGCTGTGCGCCTACCGACGAAAGGGTGCGCTCAGAAACCTCCTGGCCAGGAGTGTCGCCGGTCTCTGTTCCACGGGCTTGCTCTGGGGCAACCACGCTCGGGACGGCGAGAGGGTTGGTGCCTCGCTGTCTACCGGCCACGGCCACATCCTTCTCCTCATCGTGCGACGCCGCCACGCGCTTCGGGCGACCACGACCCGTCACTTCAGATATCACCTCCCTTCGCTATCGTGCTGGGAACGAGTACCCTAGCTCTTTCCAAGTGGCGAGGATCTCTTCCCTTGAGAAGAACCCCACGTGGCGGCGCAGTTCGCTGCCCTTCGCGTCGAAGAAGATCTGCGTGGGGATAGCCTGTATGCCGTAGCGTGTCGCGGGCTCGCGGTTCTCCCGGACGTCGATGAAAACGACGTCGAAGTCGCCAGCATACGCCGTTCGCAGCTCGTCAAGAATCGGTGCCATCATCTTGCACGGGATGCACGTCTTTGCCCCGAGGTCTAGAAGCTTGGGGAGTCGTGCTGAGGCCGCGGGCACGTTGCCGGCGTCAACCTCCTGCTGCACGTCAATCGGACTCTCGTCGGGTTGGCTTGCCACTACCGGGGATGCGTCGGGGGCCGTGGCGCCACTTCGGCTGGAAGGCAAAGGGCTTTGTGCGGTGATGGGCTCGTACTCCTCCGCGAGGGTGCGTGGCGTGCCCTCGTGCATCCTCCAGGCGACAAGAACGCCGATCACAACAAGAAGGACGCCAATCAGCAGAACGCGGATCCAGTTGCCGCTGCGCTGCGGGACGTGATCGGTCCTTTCTTCGCCATGGACAACCTTCCGTGGGGCGTTCACAGGACCGCCTTCACCGCTTCAGCCACCGTGTGGATAGCCGGCTCGCCGACTTGCGTTGTCCCCTTCCGAAGGCCAAGATCAGTGACGCAGACGTGCAGGAAGTCTCGGAAGCCAGCCTGGTGGAGGGTTGCCGCGCCACAGCCCACCTGACAGCCGTCGATCACAACGATTCGGTCGGCCGCCTCCGTCGTCTTCACGATGCCGCCTATCTGTCCTCCAATCCCGGCGAGGCAGTACATCGCGCCAGCGCCCTCTCCCGTCAACTTGCGTGCCGCCCGGTCGGCGACCTCTCCAACGTCCGAACCTCCGGAGCAGGCGAAGAGAAGGGTGACCCTCTCCGTGCCGCAACTGCAGCTCTCCCCCATGTCTGTTCCTCCGTCTAGCCGACCAGCGAACCGAAGAGCTTCCCTGTCAAGGTTGCCGCAATAACCACGAGCATGACGAAGGCCGCCGTCTTCCTTGCCCCCATGACCTTTCCGAGGACGAGCATGCTTGGGAGAGAGAGGGCCGGGCCGGCCAACAACAGCGCAAGGGCTGGTCCGTTCCCCATCCCGGACCCAATCAAGCCTTGCAGGATCGGGATCTCGGTCAGGGTCGCGAAGTACATGAACGCCCCGGCGACGCTCGCCGCGGCATTGGCTAACCATGAGTTTCCGCCTACGGCGCGGGCAATCCACTCGGGCGGAATGAGGGCAGTATGTCCTGGCCTTCCGAGGAGGAAGCCGGCGACGAGGACCCCGCCGAGGAGGTAGGGGAGAATGAGCACGGCAAACGACCATGTGGACCCTCCCCACTCCCTGACCTCCGGCCTCTTGAACCAGAAGACAAGCTCGAGGATGAGGAGGACGAGGAAGGCGCCGGCGATGAGGAACCGAGCGTTGTAGATCGAGGTGTACGGCGACGGGGCGTAGCTCACCTTGGCGATCTCGGCCTTGGCTACGGCGACCACGCCCGTCTCGGCGTCCGCCGGCTTGTAGAGGACGGCCTCCGACGTCTCCCCGGCCCGCGTCCCGTCGAGCGTCCGTCCGTCGGTCGTCGTGATCGAGATCGTCCCCGGCTTCCCCCAGTTGGCGAAGACAAGGATGAGGACCATCGTCAGGACGTAGAGCGCGGTCTTCCACAGGGGGCGCGCCGGCGCCTCCGCCGGGAGGGCCGCGGCCGCCGCCTTCTTCTCCGCCTCCTCCTTCCGGAAGAGGAAGTGCATGCCAAGGCCGATCACGATCGAAAAGAGGATGGCCCCGAGGGCCCGAGCGAGTCCGAGCTCGATCCCCAGGACGCGCGCGGTGAGGACGATCGCCAGGATGTTGATCGCTGGGCCGGAGTACAGGAAAGCGATCGCCGGGCCGAGGCCGGCCCCGCGTTTGTAGATCCCCGTGAAGAGCGGGATCACCGTGCAGGAACAGACGGCGAGGATCGCCCCCGACACGGAGGCGACCCCGTAGGCGAGGACCTTGTTCGCCCCTGCCCCGAGGTACCTGATCACGCTCTTCTGGCTGATGAAGACCGAGATCGCCCCGGCGATGAACAGGGCCGGAACGAGGCAGAGGAGGACGTGCTCCCGCGCGTACTCCTGCAAGAGGAGGAACGCCTCGAGGCCGGAGCGGCGGACGACCGGGCTCGCGAAGGGGACAAAGTAGGCGGCGAGGAAGGCCGCAGTGATTCCGAGGAAGACCCTAACGTTCTTGGAGACCGGCACGGCGTTTCACCCCCAGGTTTGGCTTGCGGTTTTTCGTTCTGCCGAAGGCCCCCCCGCTTGCCTCCTGGGCGATCCGGTCGGCGAGAGTGAGGAGGTCGACGACGCGCGAGGAGGCGAGACGGTTCAGGACACGAACCCCTTCCTGACGGGAGACGATCAGGCCGGCTCGCCGCAAGGCGGAGAGGTGACGAGAGATCCCGGACTGGTCTAGGTGGAAGAGGGGGCCGATCTCGCAGGAGCAGAGCTCCCCCTTCTCGAGAAGACGGAGGATCTCGATTCGAGCCGGATGCCCCAGCGCCTGCCCGATCTCGGCGAGCAGACTCTCTTGGGCCCTGATCTCTTCAGGTTTCGTGCATCCATGCACCATGATGCACGAAGTCTAGCGTGCCAGACCAGACGGTTCAAGGGGGGCGCCTATCCGCTTCGGAACTCGCCCTTGAAGCGCGGGGTCCCGCTGGCGCCCTAGCTCAGGGGCAGGCGATCAGGCCGTGCGCCCAAAGGCAGCCGCCGCAGGTTGGGAAGGGATTCCCGAAGCAGTCATCCTCGTTCGTGTAGGCGATGGAACAGCTCCCGCAGGAGGCGCAGGGAGAGAAGCGGAACGCTTTCACCCGCTCACGGAAAGCCCGCATCTCGGGATCCTCCCACAGATCCGCCAAGCTCCGCTCGCGGACGTTCCCGAGGCTCCAGCGGCGCGCTACTCGCTCCGCGCCGTTGAGGAAGCTCGTGGAGCTGCGGAGGAGAGGCAGGCAAGGGGCAACTGAGCCGTCCCAGGCGACGGCGACTGCGTCCGCCGCGACGAACGGGCATCTCGCGTCCCGCCGGGGCGGCTCGGGGACGAGGGTCTGCGAGTAGAGGGCCTCCGCGAGCATCTCCTCCGTGTGAACCCAGAGATGGCTGACGTGGAAGCGGGTCGCTCCCACGTCACGCGAGAGGCGGAGAACGGACGGCAGCTCGCGCACGTTGCTCCGCTTGGCGACGAAGGCGACGCCGATCTCGGGGAGCCTGGTGCAAGGGAGGTCCTGGAGGCGGCGGACGTTCTCCACGACGTCCTGCAGGGCGTGGCCTGGGCGAGGGTCGCCGTAGCGGTCGGGCGCCACGCCGTCCAGCGAGACCCAGAGGAGGTCGAGGCCGGCCTCCGCCAACTCGCGCCCGAGTTCGCGGCTGAGGAGCGTCCCGTTCGTCACGAGCTCGATGCGAGCTCCGGCCGCCTTCCCTGCGGCGACCATGTCCGGGAGGCGTGGGTGGGCGAGAGGCTCCCCAAGCCCCCCGAAGAACAGGGTCGGCCGGCGGGATAGAGCGCGAACGCCGGACAGGACGGCAGAGAACGTCTCCTCCGTCATGTCTCCGAGGGGCTCTTCGCGCGCTCTGCGAGCGCAGAACCGGCAGGCGAGGTTGCAGCGGGTCGTGGGCTCAACGCACACCTTCGCGGGCCCGGCTCCCCTCCCCGAGGGGACCGTTGGCGCGTCCCGAAGAAGGATCTCCCCCACGATGACTTCGACGCCTCCTCGATCTCCCGCCATCTCGCTTTTCATCGGCGCAGGATTCTGCGCGCGCGCCGCTGCGAGGACAAGCTTTGCGCCCGCCGTTTCCCGCTCCTATCATCATAGGCGGAGAGAGGAGGGGGAGATGCACGACATCCGGTTCGGGGCCGAAGAGATCCTGGCGCGCCAGCTCGAGCTCGCCGAGGCGAACTACCGGTTCCTCAAGGGCAAAGGGGTGCGGGCGATCAGCGTGATGGGAGCGGTCGGGAGCGGGAAGACTTCCCTCATCGAACGGGTGATCGACCGGACGAAGCCCTGCGGGATCAAGGTCGCCGCGATCGCCGGGGACTGCGCGGGGGACGACGACCACCGCCGCTTCCTCGCCCGTGGCGTCCCCTCGGCGAACCTGAACACGCAGGACGAGTGCCACCTCGATGCCCACCTCGTCCAGCACGCCCTGGAGTCCCTGTCCCTCGACGGGATCGACCTCCTGTTCATCGAGAACGTCGGGAACCTCGTCTGCCCGGCCGACTTCCCGCTTGGGGCGGAGGCGGAGATGGTCGTCATCTCGGTGACCGAGGGGGACGACATGGTGCGCAAGCACCCGAAGATCTTCGCCCAGACGGACCTCGTCGTCGTCAACAAGGTCGACCTCGCCGACGCGGTGGGCGTCGACCCGCAGGCCCTCGTCCGCGACTACGCCGCGGTGAACCCGCACGGGGTCGCCGTGCTCACCGACGCCCGTCACAACCGCGGGATCGATGATCTCCTCCGGGCCCTCGCGATCGAATGCACGAGTACTCAGTGGTGAGGGAGCTCCTCTCCCTCCTCCTCCCGCGCCTGGAGGGAGTCCCAGGGGCTATCGAGACGGTCTTCTTGCGCAAGGGCGAGCTCCTCGTCCTCTCCGATCGCGCCCTTCAAGGCGCGTTCGAGGTCCTCGCCGCGGGGACGCGGCTGGAGGGGGCGAGGTTGTCGATCGAGCCCGTAGAGGCTCGCCTCCGGTGCCCGTCCTGCGGGTACGAGGGACCGGCGGAGCGCCTGACGGACGGGGCGTTTCACTACGCGATCCCGATCCTCTCTTGCCCACGCTGCAAGGGCGAGGTGGAGGTCGTCTCTGGGCGGGAGCTCGCGGTCGACCGAGTCGAAGTGAGCGCCCCGGAGGAGGCCTCCCCAGCAGTGGGAGCGTAGAGGGCGCCATGGCGATCGAGCGACGACGCCTCCTCGTGACCGGAGTCGTGCAGGGTGTCGGGTTCCGGCCCTTCGTCTGGCGCCTGGCGGCCGAGCACCGCCTTGGCGGGTCGGTGGCGAACCTCGGCGACGCTGGCGTGGAGATCCAGGCCGAGGGAGAGACGGCAGCGGTTGAGGCCTTCGCCCGGGAGCTCGTCGAGAAGAAACCGCCCCTCGCCCGGATCGACGCGGTCCAAGGGGAGCCCACTTCCCCGCGTGGGGAGACGTCGTTCGTCATCGCCCCGTCGCGCCGTGGCGGGGACGGAGCCGGCTCCCTCCCTCCAGACGTCGCGACCTGCCCCGCCTGCCTCTCCGACCTGCGCGGGGAGACGCGCTACCGGGGGTACTGGGCGACCTCGTGCACCGACTGCGGCCCGCGCTTCACGGTGATCGAGTCCCTCCCCTACGACCGGCCGAACACCTCCATGCGCGACTTCCCCCTCTGCCCGGCGTGTGCCGCGGAGTACGCCTCCCCTGCCGATCGGCGCTACCACGCCGAGACGACGGCCTGCCCGGCCTGCGGGCCGGGGCTCGCCTTCGATGGCTCCTCCGAGCGGGCGATCGAGCGCGCGGCCGAGGCCCTGCTTGAGGGGAAGGTCGTGGCCGTGCAGGGGATCGGGGGGACGCACCTCGCGTGCGATGCGACGAACGCGGAGGTCGTCTCGACGCTCCGCTCCCGCCTCGGCCGGCCCGGGCAGCCGTTCGCCCTGATGGCGACCGAGGACGTCCTCCCGCGGATCGCGCACGTGAGCGAGGAGGAGTGGGCCGCCCTCCGCGGGCCGGACCGGCCGATCGTCGTCCTGCGGAGCCACCCTGGGGCCCTCCCTGATGGGATTGCGCTGGGCCTGCACACGATCGGGGTCATGCTCCCCTACACCGGCCTCCACGACCTCCTCTTCGCCTGCCTCGACCGCCCGCTCGTGATGACGAGCGCGAACCTCCCCGGCCGGCCGATGCTGATCGAGCCCTCGGAGATCCGGTCGCGCCTCGTCGGGATCGCCGACCACCACCTCCTCCACGACCGGCGGATCGTTGCCCGCTGCGACGACTCGGTCCGGCGCTGGAGCGGAGGGACGCTCAAGTTCCTGCGGCGCTCGCGTGGGCACGTCCCGGAGCCGATCCCGATCGACCTTGGGGAGGATCCGATCCTCGCCCTCGGGCCGGAGACCGACGTCACGTTCGCGATCTACGCCCGCGGTGCGGTGACCCTCTCTCAGCACATCGGCTCGGTGGACAACGTCGAGACCTACGCCTACCTGCGCCAGGCGATCGACCACCTGTCGTGTCTCGTCCGCCCAGGGACGTTGCGCGTCGTCGCCTGCGACCTCCACCCGCGCTTCCTGACAACCCGCCTCGCCGAGGAGGTCGCCGAGACGACCGGCGCGCGCTTGGTTCGGGTCCAGCACCACGAGGCGCACCTCGCCGCGGTGATGGCCGAGCACGGCCTCTCCCGGGCGGTGGGGATCCTCCTCGATGGGTACGGGTACGGCCGTGACGGGGCGGCGTGGGGGGGGGAAGTTCTCCTCGCCAAGGGGGGCGTGATCCAGCGCGTCGGGTCCCTCTTTCCGGTCCCGCTCCCGGGCGGCGACCTCGCCACGCGCCATCCGCTACGGATGGCCGCGTCGTACCTCCTTACAGGCGGGGATAGCGCGGACGAGGTCGAAGCCTTCCTCCGCGGGCGTGGGGCCTCCTCCGACGAGGCGCACGTTATCTGCCGCCAGGTGCAGGGAGCGGGGAACGCGCCGCGGACGACGAGCGCCGGCCGGTTCCTGGACGCCGTCTCCGTCTGGCTCGGCGTCTGTCGCGAGCGGACGTACGAGGGGGAGCCGGCAATGCGCCTCGAGGCGATCGCCGCCTCGGGGCGGCCGATCGAGGTCCCGATCCGGCTCGCCGAATGGGACGAGCGGAGGGTCTTGGACACGGTCGCCCTCTTCCGCGCCCTCCTGTCCCTCCGGAAGGAGACCTCGGCAGCGGACGTCGCGGCGACCGCTCAAGACGCCCTGGCGCGGGGGATGGCGCGCCTCGCGGTGGAGGCGGCCGCGGTGGCCGGGATCAAGGCGATCGCCCTCTGCGGCGGCGTGGCCTACAACGACGCCATCTCGACCGCCGTGCGCCAGGAGGTCGAGCGCGCGGGCTTTCGTTTCGTGACGAACGAGCGGGTCCCTTGTGGGGACGGGTGCGTCGCCCTCGGCCAGGCTGCGATCGCGTCCCGGAGCGCACGTCTGGAGCGCGGCGACTAGCGCTGTTGCGCGCCCGGGAGGGAGACGTATCCTTTGGGCTCCATGAAGAACGCCCTCCTGTTCATCGTGGCGACCGCCCTCGCCCTCGCTGCCGTCGGGTATAGCCGATGGTCGTACCTCTCCTCCCTGTCCGAGGCGGAACGCCTAGGCGCGACGAGCGACCACCCGATCGTCGGTCGGCCGGCTCCGGGGTTCTCCCTCCCCGACCTCTCCGGCGGCGCAGGGGGCCTTGCGTCCGGCGCCGGGCGGCCGGCCATTGTCGACTTCTGGACGACCTGGTGCGGCCTGTGCATCAAGGAGTTCCCGGTCTTCCAGGAGTTCTACCGCACGTACGGAAGCAGCATCGTGTTCCTCTCCGTGTGTTCGGGTAGTTCCACGGAGAAGGCGGCAGAGCTCGTGGCCGAGAACGGAGTCACGTTCCCTGTCCTCTACGACGAGGGGAAGGTGGTCGCGCGCGCCTACCAGCCGCCGGAGAAGAACGCGAGGCGCGAGGTCACCGCGTTCCCCTTCACTGTCTTTGTCGACAGCCACGGGAAGGTCGTCTACGCCAAGGCCGGGATCTTCCGCTCCCTGGACGAGCTCGTCTCCCTCCTCCGGAGGCTCGGCTTCCCGGTCGACGCGACGCCTTCCTAGTGTCGCGTCCTTGAAGTGTATGACCTTACGATGTCGTCCGCTGTCTTCGTCCACTGGAAGACCCGTTTCTCCTGGTTGAAGCGCTCGATGTAGGCCAGCAGCTTGGCCGTGAGATCCTGTTTGGCGGGGAACCGCCCGCGACGGATGACCTTGGCCTGGACGAGGCTGAACAGCACCTCGACCAGATTCAGCCACGAAGAGTACGTCGGGATGAAGTGGAAGACGATCCGCCGGTTCCTCTTCTTGGCGTGCCAGATGCGAACCTCCTCCGAGCGATGGGTGATGACGTTGTCGAGAA
>Ga0315274_10000232_pt1 | contig 85756 bp, 80 predicted proteins | sample YL17G02_20_MG_FD_203700 | JGI IMG/M metagenome (GOLD analysis project Ga0315274, IMG submission 203700) | Sediment microbial communities from Yellowstone Lake, YNP, Wyoming, USA - YL17G02_20 | ecosystem: Environmental > Aquatic > Freshwater > Lake > Sediment | place: USA: Wyoming | collected... | reverse complement strand
AGCCTGTTTATGATGTAAAGGTTGTTGGAACCTGCGACAAAGACGAAACTGGCACAGAAGTTACATTTTTCCCAGATGATAGTATTTTTTCAACAACAAAATTTGAGTTCTCTATACTTGAGACAAGGTTGAGAGAAGTTGCGTTCCTGAATAAAGGAGTTAAAATACTTCTTGAAGATGAAGAGACAAAGAAAAAGGAAATTTTTCATTATGAAGGAGGGCTTATTGAATTTATCAAATGGGTAAACAAGTCCAAAGAGCCGATTCACAAGCCAGTTTTTTTTGTAAAAGAATCAGAAGGGGTTGCTATTGAGTGCGCTGTTCAGTATAATTCTGGCTATCAGGAGAACTTATTGAGCTTTGTAAATACAATCAATACTGTAGAAGGCGGGACACATGTTGCTGGATTCAGGACTGCTTTGACAAGGGCGATTAATGATTATGGAAATAAGAATAAGCTAATGAAGGAGAACCTTTCTGGTGATGATGTAAGAGAGGGTTTGACTGCAATTATCTCTGTTAAAGTGCCTGAGCCCCAGTTTGAAGGGCAGACAAAGACAAAGCTTGGGAATAGCGAAATTAAAGGAATTGTTGATGGTGTTGTAATGAAGATGCTTACAGAGTTTTTTGAGGAAAATCCTGCTGTTGCAAAAGCTGTTGTGAATAAGGCACTTGAATCTCAAAAGGCAAGAAATGCTGCAAAGAAAGCAAAAGAGCTTGTAAGAAGAAAGAGCGCGTTTGGTTTTGCTGGATTGCCTGGAAAGCTGGCTGATTGCTCCAAGAACAAGGCAGAAGAAACTGAATTGTATCTTGTTGAAGGAGATTCTGCTGGTGGATGTTTTGCAGGAAATACCGAAATATCTCTTGCTGATGGCAGAAACTTGTCCTTTGAAAATCTAGTCAAGGAAGCCAGCGCTGGAAAGCAAAACTTCTGTTACACTTTACTGGAAGATGGCTCAGTAGGAATTGAGAAAATTGAGAGTCCCAGAATTACGAAAAAGAATGCTGAAATCATAAAAATAACTCTTGACAATGGAAAAGAAATAATTTGCACCCCAGACCATAAGTTCATGTTAAGAGCTGGAATCTATAAAGAAGCCAGAGATTTAACAAAAGAGGATTCTTTAATGCAGCTTAACATCAATGGCGATAAAAATAAAATGGCTGAAGCTGTAACAAAATGGAACCACAAGATAAAGAAAATAGAATTCTTAAAAGAAAGAACTGATGTTTATGATATAGAAGTGCCAAACACACATAATTTCGCTTTAGCTTCAGGAGTCTTTGTGCACAATAGTGCAAAACAGGCAAGAAACAAGGAATTCCAGGCAATATTGCCCCTAAAGGGCAAGATTTTGAATGTTGAAAAAGCAAATCCTGCCAAAGTATTTTCAAATGAGGAAATTTCCAATCTTATAACTGCGGTTGGAACTGGAATTTCTGAGCAATTTAATCTTGAAAACTTGAGATATGCAAAAACAATCATAATGACTGATGCAGATGTGGATGGCGCGCACATTAGAACTTTGCTTTTGACATTCTTTTTCAGATTCATGCCCAAGCTTATAGAAAATGGACATTTGTATATTGCGGTTTCTCCGCTTTATAGAATTCGAAAGAGAGGAGACCATTATGTTTACTCAGATGAAGAGCTGAAAGATATTTTGAAAGAGATGGGAGGCAACGTTGATGTTCAGAGATTCAAAGGACTTGGAGAAATGAATCCTGAACAGCTTTGGGAGACAACAATGAATCCAAGAACAAGAATGCTCAAAAAAGTTACAATTGAAGATGCTGCAATTGCTGACGAAGTCTTCTCAAGATTAATGGGAGAGGATGTAGAAGAAAGAAGAAAGTTCATCGCAGAGAGAGCTCACGAAGCTCAAATTGATATTTAAAATGACGATAATATGCCCAGAATGTGGAAGCGAGAATAGTAATGTGATAGCAGGAGGTGTGTTCGGAGCAATGAGGAAATGCAACAAGTGTGGATATGAAGGAATGTTTCCAGAAATATCACCGAAAAATAAGAAAACAAGCAGTGATAAGAAAATGCTAAAAGACATGAGAGAGGCAGTTAAATGACACCAAACAAAACACCTGAAGAAAAATTGAAAGAAGAAGCAAGCGCTGACAAGAAGGCAGAATCTGAAGAGTCAAAGAGAAGAGAAAAGAATCTTATTTCTAATGAGAAAGGAGTAGAGGGCGCGGATATAGTTGAAGAAATGGAGCAGTCCTTTATTGATTATGCCATGTCTGTTATTGTTGACAGGGCTTTGCCTGCTGTTGAAGATGGATTAAAACCAGTTCATAGAAGAATTCTATATGCAATGCACATGCTTGGCTTGGATCCTTCGAAACCAACAATGAAATCTGCAAGAATTGTTGGAGAGACAATGGGTAAGTTCCATCCTCATGGAGACCTAGCAATTTATGATGCAATGGTCAGAATGGCACAGGAATTTTCTCTAAGATATCCTTTAGTTCATGGGCAAGGCAATTTTGGCAGCGTTGACGGGGATAGCCCTGCTGCCTCAAGATATACTGAAGCAAAACTGAGCAAGATATCTGGAGAGATGCTTGCAGATATTGAAAAAGAGACAGTAAAAATGATGCCTAATTTTGACAACTCTTTGAAAGAGCCTGACACTCTTCCTGCAAAGTTGCCGAATCTTTTGATAAATGGCGCAACAGGAATTGCAGTTGGAATGGCGACAAATATTCCTCCTCACAACTTGACAGAGGTTTGCGACGCGATTATTGAGTGCATAAACAAGCCAAATGTGACTATTGATGAGCTTTGCGAGATTGTGAAAGGGCCGGATTTCCCTACAGGAGGAATAGTAATGGGCTCTGGAATAAAGGAAATGCACAAGAGCGGAAAAGGAAAGCTGATTGTGAGGTCCAGAATAGGAATGGAAGAGCACAAGGGCAAGCCAACTATTGTCATTACAGAGCTTCCTTATCAAGTTAACAAGGCAGAGCTTGTCAAGGAGATTGCACGATTAGCTTCGGAAAAGAAATTCCCTGATATCTGGGATATAAGAGATGAGTCAGCAAAAGGCAGGGTAAGAGTTGTCATTGAATTAAGAAAAGAAGTGGACCCTAAGTATACTTTGAACAAGCTTTACAAATTAACTAATGTGCAGACTAATTTTGATGCGAATGTTTTGGCTTTAGTTGACAAGAAACCAAGGGTTCTGAATTTGAAAGACGTTATAACTGAATACATCAAGTACAGGCAGATAATTGTAAGAAAGAGAAGCAAGTTTGAGCTTACAAAAGCAGAGGAAAGATTAGAAATTGTTCTTGGAATGTTGATTGCTTTGAGAGAAATTGACAAGATAGTTGATTTCATAAAGAAGTCAGAAAATGCAACAACAGCGCATGAAGGCCTGATGAAGAAGTTTGGATTAACCACAAGACAGGCAAAAGCTGTTTTGGAAACGAGATTGCAGCAGTTGACGCATCTTGAGGCAACAAAGTTCAAGGATGAAGAAAAGGCGCTTAAGGAGACAATTGCAGAGTTGAAAGCAATTCTTGGAGATGAAAAAGAAATATTAAAGATAATCAAGAAAGAAGTTTCTGAGGTAAGGACAAAGTACGGCGATGAGAGAAGAACAAAAGTTATCAAGCATGTTGAAGAAATTTCAGAGGCAGACATAACTGAGAAGAAAGATGTTGTTGTAATGATGACTGAGGGGGGATACATAAAGAGAGTTGATGTAAAAGCTTACAAGGAGCAAAAGAGAGGAGGTTCTGGAGTTTCTGGCGGTGAAATGAAAGAAGAAGATATTGTGAAGAAGATGCTTGTCTGCTCAACTCATGATTATCTTTTATTCTTTACTTCGCGTGGAAGAGTTTATTGGCTCAAGGCAAATGATGTGCCTGGTGCAGAGAGGCAGAGCAAAGGAAAAGCTCTTGTGAATTTGCTCAGCTTAAGAGATGAAACTGTTGCTAATGTCATGGCAATAAAGAATTTTGATGTTGGATATCTGATGTTTGTGACAAAGCTTGGAATGGTTAAGAAATTACCTTTGAAACTTGTTTCCAAGCCAAGAAGCACAGGTGTCAGGATAATTAATCTTCCTGCTGATGGTTCTGATATATTAATTAATGTTCAAATAGTTGAAGACAAGCAAGAAGTGCTTATAGTGACTAAGAAAGGGCAGGCAGTAAGATTCAGCTCTGATGAAGTCAGGCCAATGAGCAGGGCAAGTTATGGTGTTAAAGGAGCTGAGATGAAGGCTGGGGATGAAGTTGTTTCTTTGGAGAGTTTGCCATTGAAAGACGGCAAGACAACAATATTAACTGTAAGCGCCAAAGGATTTGGAAAGCGTTCAAAACTTGAAGATTACAGGAAAACAGGCAGAGGTGCAAAAGGAGTTATAAGCCTTGATGTAAGTGAGAGAACAGGGCAAGTTATAGGCGCGCTTTCTGTTGTTGATAAAGATTCTATAATTGTGACAACAACCAAGGGAATGGTTATTCGTGTCAAAGTTAAAGATATAAGAGTAATGAGCAGGGCAACACAGGGAGTGCATATAGTAAGGCTGAAAGAAGGAGATAAAGTAGCTGATGTTGTCAAAGTGCCAAGCGAGGACGAAATACCCTTGCCTAAAGAAGAGCCAGGGGCACAAACAACACTAAAATAATAAGATATAGAAACTACTTTATTGTTAACTATTAATTTTTTGTCGGGGGAGCACATTAATTATTTTATTTTCCTAATTCTTTCTCAATTATATCCTCAAAAACAGAGAAGGATTGGGCGCCTTCAACTTTATTGCCATTAATGAAGAATGTTGGCGTGCCTTGAATATTATTGTCCTTTGCCATTTGCATGTCATCATTAAATTGGGCTTCATATTCATTTGAATTAAGATAATCTGAGAGAGCTTTTTCATCTGCGCCTAATCCAATTGCAATTGCTTTCATCTTATTTAAGTCATCAAGGTTTGTTGCTTGTGCGAATGCTTTTTCTGCGAATTTCCAGAATAATTCAGGGTTTTGCTCATTCAATGCAAGAGCAACTGCGTGAGCTGCATTTGCTGCGCCATGTCCTGGATAATATTTGAAGACAATCTTGACTTCTCCGCTGTCAATATAATGCGCTTTTACCAAGAGCATTGGAGCATCCCAGCCAGGTGATCTTAATTTTAATGAGCTAATAACTTGCGTGTTATAACCTTCTGCTGCCTGGCAATATGGGCATGAGAAATCAGAAAATTCATAAATTGTGACTGGTGCATCAGGGTTTCCAAGAACAGGGGAGTTTCCGATTGAAAGTGCTGAAGTTGCAATTATTGAAGGATTTATGAAATAACCTTTGGTTAAAACTAAGGTTATGACTATTGCTACAAGAACAATAACTGAAATTATTCCGGTTGTCAGTTTTCTCATTATAATGGCGGTTAAATCGATTATAAAAAGCTTGCTTTTATTTTTTTACTTAGAAAAATGTTGTTTTCAGCGCCCTTCCAAGGGTTCTGATATGGAATTAAGGATTTAAAAGTTTTTAAACCCTTCGAAATGGCTTTGTAAAGATTTAAAAGCGATTTTGGAGAATTATTCTTATGTTTTGCAAATCGTGCGGAAAGATATTGCCGCTTAAAGAAGATGATAAGGCTAAAGTATGCAGCTGTGGCTTTGCCAATGAAGTTTCTGATGTATCTTTTTCTCAAAAAGGCGAAAGGAAAGAGAAGATTGGAACAGGCATATATAAAGAAACTAAAGAGCCGGGATTTCCACATACTTGCAAAAAATGCGGACATGAAGAGTGCGATATCTCTGATTTGGGAGTTTTTTATGGCGACGAGTCAAATATTTACTTATATAAATGCCAGAAATGTGGATATGTTGAGAGGCAAGCTGATGGAAACAGCAATGCCTGATGGGGTATCGGTGAATTGCACACCGATTGCGAAGTCCCGAACCTCGAGGACTGCTAATTATCCTAATACCCCTGAATCTCTCTTAATCAGATTATTTATTTAAATCTGCCTTTTGGTTGTTTCTTTTTCATCAGCTCGCGCCAGCCCATCCATGAGAGAAAGGCTGCTGGAGCAATAAATAGCCAGTCAATTGTGAATGTTAAGATTATGCATATTAATGCAAGCAATGAATAAATAACAGAGAGATTGTTTTTCATAATTGCTATAGGAAATTTATTCTCTTAAATGTTTGTACATTCCCAAGCCTTCAAAAGCATCAAAATCATATTCCCTTTGCAAGTTCATGTCAGCTGCTCTTATTGTTCTTTGCACATCTATCCTGAATGCATTAGCAATATTGTCATGGGTTAATCTTTCAAGTGCTTCTTCACTCATTCCTTTTTCTCTTAACATGCTTAGAAAATGGGGATAAAAAGGCAAGACAGGAATGCCCGAGGCATATGTTTTTTTCTTGTGGCTGATTTTATCATCAAGTGTATGGGGAGCATGGTCTGTTTCTATCCAGTCAATTCTCTCATCAAGAAGCGCTTTAAGCATGTATTCCTGCATTTCTTTTGGCCTTAATGGAGGATTCATTTTTAATAATAAACCTTGTTTTTGCTTCATCATTTCGTCATAGAGAAGCGCGTGATGAGGTGTTAAACCACATGTAACTTGAAAATCCAAACCATTTCTAACTGATTCAAGGTATTCCAAGGCTTCTGGGACAGAAACATGACAGACATGGAATGTTCCTTTGAATTTTGCTGCCTGAGCAAATTTTATCTGGTCTTTTATTGATTCAACTTCTGCTCTTGGGGGTCTTGCCAAAGTATGTGTGAATGGTTTTTTTGGGTTCCATAAATCTGGATGCAATTCTGACTCTTTCTCGCAATGTCCTGCAAGGACTCCTTCATATCCCAAGTCAGCAACTGCTTTCCAGACTAATCTTTGCGCATTTTCAGTTGTAATTCCCATGTTTCCTGTTGATTGCCCAAAAAATGCCTTGAGCCCGACAATTCTTGGAAAATGTTCTTCTTGAGCTTTGACAACTTCCTTGATTTGCATTAAATCAGGTGTTAAGCCAGCATAAACTCCATAAAATACATTAAAATCATAATATTTTTTTCTTAATTTGTAAATTGCCTCATCGCCAAGCCCGATTCTTGCGAGTAATTTCTCTTCAGAAGTCAGAGGGGGGTCTGTATTGGACATATCAGAAACACCATCAAAGTTAGCAAGATATGCAACTTCCAGACCATGTTTGACAGTTTCTTTTGCATCTTGTTTCCAATCTCTTAGATGCACATGCGGGTCTATCATTCTCCAAACTCCAATATATTAATCTTATGCTCATCTAAATACCTTTTGCTGAAAAAAGTGCCTTGCTGGCAAGTTAATCTTCCGCCGCACTCACACTCTCCGCACATTCCAATCCCACACATGTTATTTGTCTCTATTGATGCATAAATATGCGCCGGATCTATTCCAATACCCTGTTGAGTTTTTATAGCTAAATCCATGAAATGAACAGGGCCAATGTTATAAAAACAGGAGTTTGATAAATCTCTTCTTTCTAAATCGCGCTGCATTACTCTGATAACTTCTCCTTTTTGTTCTGGTGAAGGGTCAACAACAAGCCTGTATTTTCCATATCTTTCAATCTCTTCTTCAAACATTCCTTGTTGCGGAGAAGTCACGCCATGATAGACTGTCACGCTTTTTTCCTGCTTGCTCAATCTTTGTACTAATTTAGGAACAACTGCAATTCCTGTTCCTCCTGCGATAATATAAGCATTATCACTAAGATTATCGCGAATATCTGCTCCATATGCTCCTCTTACCATCATCTCTTCTCCTTCTTTCAAGCCAAATAATGCATGAGTAACTAATCCTTTTTCTCCAGGAACATATTCCTGTTTTCTTACAACAAATGTTAATGGATTTCCTCTTGCAATTGAAAACGGCTTTTCTCCGACATCAGGCACCCATAAAAATGCAAACTGGCTTGCATCATAATCCATTGTTCCATCAAGCTCAAATATTCTTAAATTTTCATCTTTTTCAGTTATCTTATTTATTCTGTGCGGCTTGTATTCAGCAAGCCTTTCTCTAGAAACATACAAGTCAGCAAGATTTGTTCCAAATTCAATGTCTTTTTTCAGGAAAGCAACAAAATCTCGCCTTTTATCCATAGAAACTCTTGCAAAAACACTTCCTAGTCCGAAAACATTTGCTCCTGCATCTCTCATTCTTTTCACATCTTTTCCTGTTGTGATTCCACCCATTCCTATTATCGGAATTCCATCTCCGATTGCATCTCTTATCTCTCTTACTTTCTCTTGAGCAATATCTCTTATCCATTCTCCTGACTTTCCACCCTTGTGCGCTTTTGGATTGTACAAAATAGTTTTTTGAGTATGCGGCTCTATGTATTCTACAGGTCCGACAGTATTTATTGCAGAGATTCCATCTGCTCCTGCTTCTACAGCAACCGCAGCAATTTTTCCAATATCTTCTACATTTGGTGTTAGTTTTGGAATCAGAATAGCTCTTGTCACACCTCTTATTTTCTCCATATATTCCCTAACAACTTTTGGATAAGCGCCGATGCTTGAGCCATAACCAGGAGAAGCATGAGGACAAGAAAAATTCAATTCAAGCATGTCTGCAACATCCTCAAATCTCTTTACAAGGGTTATAAAATCATCAATAGAATTCGCAGACAATGAAACAATAAGAGGACATCTTAAGTTGCGCCTTTTTCTCAATTCAGATAATTCCAAATGCCCTTGCTCCATGCCTGGATTTCTTAATCCAACTGCATTTCCAAAATTTCCAACACTCTGCTCTGCAATTATCGGTTCCCTGTTTCCATGATTAGGCAGTACTTGGTAGCTTTTTGTTGTAATTAAATCAATATCAAAGAAATCTCTATCAACCAATTCAATAATAGACACTTTTGTAGTAAATATTCCAGAAACAGTCGCAAGCTTAACTTTATCTTCTAATAAGAATTCTAGTGTTTCTCTTCTGGTTTTCATATTGTCAGAGTTGAGAAGTATGTTCTAGTGCTGCGGCGTGCATATCTTGTGCTTTGTATATTCCTCTTCCAACAATTGCATGGAATCTTTCTCCAGCAGCTTTTGCACCTTCTTCAATCTTTCCGCCTTGACTAACAAATCCAGGAGCATAAAATATTGGAGAGACTATTCCTTCTGCTTCAACAACATCTTTGACTTGCCTGATAACATCAAGTTTGTTTCCAGGAACAACAAAGTTATTTATGCCTGCTCGCGCTGCAATTTTATACATCTCTAAAGCACCTTCGTCTGTAATGAATCCTCCCTCACTTACAGCATAAGCTGGATGTGTCATTCTTCCCCCAACAATTACTGCTAATTCATTGTCAAAAGCATGATAAATCCAAGCTCTTTCTGTTTCAGGGCCTGCTTGCGGGAAGAAGATTACTGCATCAACACCTGCTTTTTTGCAGACTTTTGCAAAATTCTTGCCTGTATCTGGAATATCTGTTCCTGCTTTCTGATGATCATAAATTATTGGCTTGTTTGTATGTTTTCTTGCTACTTCGACAACTTTTGGCAAGCCATAACCAAGTCCGAGTTCAAATCCAATCTTGTAGCCGCCAATTCCATCAACATCAGCTGTTTGTTTTACTAAATCTTCAAATTGTTCCAAAGTTTCAACATCGCATGCAGGAATAACACTTCTGTCTCTTTCAATAATTTTTTGTTCAAGCTTGCCAAAATGTTTTCTTGCTGTTTCTGTACCATAAACCCCTAAATAATTAGCTAATCTTTCCAAAGCTCTTTCTGAAACCAAATTTCCTTCTCTCAAAATATCATAAACATCAACGGCATTTACAATGGAAACAACTCGTGTTCCTGTTTTTTCCTGATATTCTGCAATAGCTTCCTTGCTGTCAATTGCAACTTCCTGCCTGTCTACTGCAATTGCAAGCAATGGCAATTTAAAATCTCCTAAGAATTTCAACATATCCAAAGCTTCATATTTTGCATCGCCTGCAGTAAAAACGTCATCTAATTGACATATTGCCTGCCCATCTTTAGGATTTCTTCCAATAACCCAGGCTTTTATTCTTTCTGACTGAGAAAGATGTTGTGATGCAGCGATAAATTCTTTTATGGTGCGCGCCCCCTTATAATCTACTGAAGAGGCTTCACCATGATCTTTTGGAACTTTTCTTGTTGAAAATCTAGAAATATTTTTTCCTTTTCGCGCCATTTCATTAGCTGTAGCAACAGCAATTTCTCTTCCTTTATCTGGAATTCCGTATAATAAATCCACATTCTCGCCTGAATTAATAATAGCATCTGCATAAAATCCTCCCAAGGCTGCAGATGTCTCTCCATCATCAAAGTCCCCTATGTTAACAAACCAAGGCGATAACCTCTTGCTTTTTAGTGTTCTGTCATCAGAAGAATTTTCAAAGACCTTTAATGCGCCTGTTTGCAATAAGAATTTAATAAATTCCCTCTTATAAGCTTCCATTTCCATAAAAGCTTGTTGGCTTGAAGGGTTATTAAAGATTATGACAAAATAAGATATATTTTAAACAACTGGCTTTGATGAAAGGGTTAAAACATTAATTCTATTAGCTGTTGAGGGAGACTAATCTCTTTTTATTATAAGCTGTCAGTCCGCCTGCTTCTATAATCTCTTTAACTGGCCCAAATGATTTTATTGGGAATGTCTGTTGGTTAGAGGGCAAACTTATTACTGGAGAACCTCTTAAATCTATTTCTACTTCATCCCCGGTTTTTACAGAATCTGGAAGATAAAGTGTTGATTCTAATGGCAAGATTATTCCACCATTAACAGAATTTCTATAATAGATTCTTGCAAAGGATTGTGCAACTACTGCTTCAATTCCAGCAGCACTTAATGCTATTGGTGCGTGTTCTCTTGAACTTCCACAACCAAAATTATTTCCTGCAATAATTAGTTTATAATCGCAAGTACCGTCTTTATTCAAGAAAGGAATGGGATAATATTTTGGGTCTAAATCTTCCATAGCATGTTTCGCTAATGTTTTTGGGTCCATTGAAGTTAAATATCTTGCAGGGATAATTACATCTGTATCAATATTATCTCTCACGACATATACCTTTCCTCTAATTACCTCTGTCATTTTTCAGCTCCAATTATATGTCCTGCAAGCGCACTTGCAGCAACTGTCTTTGGACTTGCAAGATAAACTTCTGAATCAGGATGTCCCATTCTTCCTCTAAAGTTTCTATTAGTTGAACTTATTGCCCTCTCTCCAGGTGCAAGAATGCCCATATAACCACCGAGACACGCACCACAAGTTGGAGCAGAAAAAATAGCGCCTGCATCCATAAATAGATCATACAGCCCTTCTTTAACTAATCTTCTTTGAATATCTGCCGTTGAAGGAACAATCAATAATCTTACTCCCTTAGCAGCTTTATGTCCTCTTAAAATTTCTGCAGCCGCAACAAAATCTTCATATTTTCCACCAGTGCAACTTCCAATATATGCTTGGTCTATTTTGATATCTTTAAGTTCGGATGCAGGAACAACATTTGATGGTAAATGAGGTTTTGCAACAAGAGGTTCAAGTCCGGAGACATCAACCTTTTTGATATTAGCATAATGAGCATCGCTATCACTTCTTAATCTGTTACATAAATCAACTACTTTCGACCATCCAGATTGCATAAGCTGACTTAGTTCTCTTCCATCTCCTCCTCTATATCTAAGATATTGCATAGTAACCTCATCAGGTTCAATTATTCCTGATTTTGCTCCTGCTTCAATTGCCATATTTGTCAAAGTCATTCTTTCATCCATAGACATATTTCTTATTGTATCTCCGGTCCATTCCATGGCTTGATATAATGCACCATCAACACCAATATCACCAACAACTCTTAAGAACAAATCTTTAGCCATAACATTTCTTGGCATTTTTCCAGTAACTTCAAATTTATGGGATTCTGGAACTCTAAGCCATAAGCTGCCTGCTGCTAAGACATTTCCTGCTTCTGTTGTGCCTATTCCCGTTGAAAATGCCCCTAATGCCCCGTATGTGCAAGTATGTGAATCTCCTCCAACTAAAACCTGCCCCGGAATAACATGCCCTTTTTCAGGCAACATTACATGACAAACACCATAATCTCCGCCTTCGATCATGTAAGGAACAATATTTGTTCCTTTAGCTTTCTGTTCTTCAACGAAATTTCTTAATTCTTGATATAATTTAGCAGATTCTATGTCTTTATTGGGCACATAATGATCTGGAACTACAACGACCTTTAAACCATCAGCAATCTTGTTTCCAAACTCCTTCTTTAATAATTTGATTGCGCCTGTAGAAGTAACATCATGCATCATCAGAACATCAATTTTTGCTTCAATTGTTTCTCCAGGGCTTACTCTATCTTTTCCAGAGTGTCTCGCCAGTATTTTTTCAGTTATTGTCTGTCCTGTCATTTTAAGCAGCTAAAATATTTTTTACAACTAAATCTCCAAATTGAGATGTTGAAACTATCATTTCTAAAGGAGTATTACTTTTTGATAATTCTTTTGTTCTATATCCTTGAGCAAAAACATTTGTTAATGCATTCCAGATATCTCGTGATTCTTGCTCTAATCCAAAACTTTTTTCTAGCATAAAAGCCACACTTCCAATCATTGAATAAGGATTTGCTATGTTTTTTCCAGCAATATCTGGAGCAGAACCGTGAGCAGGTTCATAATATCCTTTTCCTGTTTGGGGATTTAGACAAGCAGAAGGCATCAAACCAAGCGAGCCAAGAATACCTCCGCCTTGATCAGTAATTATATCTCCTTGCATATTTTCAAAGGACATAACACCATTAAATTGGGTTGGTCTTACAATTAATTGATAAGCCACGTTGTCAACTAACATAGGTTCTAATTTAACATCTGAATATTGCTTTGAAACTTCTTCAAAAATAGCATTCCAAAATCTTGAGGTAGCCAAAACATTTGCTTTATGAACGTTGGTCAATTTGCTATTCCTTTTTCTTGCTTCTTGGAAGGATACATGAGCAAATCTTTCTACCTGCTCTCTTGTATAATGACAATCATCTCGAGCATATTGCATTCCTGTTGCTGTTCCCTCTACTTTTTCTCCGAAATATATTCCACCAACAAGTTCTCTCATCATTAGTATATCTATCCCATCTCCAATTATTTCAGGCCTAAGTGGAGAAAATTCTGCACAAGATTTTGGTAAAACTACTGGGCGATAATTTGCAAAAGTGTCTAATCTTTTCCTTAAAGGCAAAAGAGCAGCGCCTTCTGGGGCATATTCTGCAGGGATTCTTTTCATTTCGCTTAATGCCAGTCCTATTGGTCCTTTTAATATTGCATCTGCACTATCACAGACCTCCTTAGTCTGATCTGGAAAAGGATGACCTGTATCAAAATATGCTTTAGCACCAAATGGAGAATAGATTAAATTGAAAGTATGACTATATTTTTGAGAAATAGCCTCTAATACTTTTCTTCCTTCTCGCATTATTTCAGGTCCTATGCCATCTCCCTCTAAAACTGCTATATTTTTTTGAACCATCAAAGATAACATAAATCTTGCTTTATAAAGAATTCATATCTTTGAATATACGATATTGGATTATATAATTGAATATGGTTGTGAAAACTAAAACATCAAATCTCTCGGCTTTATTTCATTAAATGCTTCATAGCCTCTGCTTTTAATTATGATTCCAGGGGTTTCTGATACTTTGCCTATAAATCCAGCACTTATTTTATGCGCTTTTGCAATTTCAATTACTTCATAAGGCTTTGGAGTAATAATTACCATTCCCTGCCCCATGTTCCAGGTTTTATATGCTTCTTCATCTGAAACATTTCCTAATTTCTGAACAAAGTGAATTAAGTCACTTGGCATAAATGGTGAGTCAATTAGTGCGCCCAAGCCAGATGGTTTTAACACTCTTCCCAATTTTCTAGGCAGTCCTCCTCCAGTTATGTGCGCAACTCCGTGAATTTCTGTTTTTGGCTCTCCACAATATCCTCCGAACATGTCAACAACTGCTGCGCTGTAAATTCTTGAATGAACTAATGCAGCTTCTGCCAATGTTTTGTAGCCAAACCCTGCAGGTTTTTGATTATGCCATTCTGGGCCGAAACTCTTTTCAAATATCTTTCTAACAAGTGAAATTCCGTTTGACCTAAATCCTCTTTCTTCTAATCCTACTAAAGCATCGCCGGGCTTGATTTCTCTTCCTGTAATTAATCTGTCTTTTCTTGCAAACCAAGTAATTGCAGCAGCCCAATTGGAATTAAATGTACCATAGCCTCCAACTCTTCTTCCTAATTCTGCGGTCTCACCATTAACAACTGCAACATTTGCTTCTTTCGCAGCACCAACATATCCTTCTGCTAATTGTTTAACTTGTTCTAGAAATGGTTTTCCATCAGGGCCTTTGAGAGAATTTGTGTCTAGAATTGAGCCAATTAAAACTGGCTCTGCTCCCCTTACAACGGCATCATCACAAACCATTGCAAATAAATCATAAGCAATTGTCCTGAAATCTCCTGCTCTTTCTGCCAATTCTATTTTTGTGCCTACGCCGTCAAATCCCATGTTCATTAGTGTTCCAGAAGGAAGATTTGAGACATCAATTGCTCTTACTCCTGAGAAATCATCAAATGGAACAATAAGCTCTCCAAGTCTTCCTTTTCTATTATCCCAGGTTTGCTTTGCAGCATTGTAAAGAATTTCTGAAACTTCCTCTTTTAATTCATTATTCACCCCTGAATCTGCGTATGTTGTTTGGTCTGCCATTTTATTCAAAATATTTTACTCCATTCTTGAATATTTTTATCCCATCAGCATCATCAGGCATTGGTTTTCCTGCTCTCGCATATTGCTCTCTTAAGAATGTCCAATTGGGCAAATGCGTGAAAGATATTGCCCTTTCAGGATGAGGCATTAATCCAAAGATTCTTCCTGTTTCATCTGTTATTCCGGCAATATTTTCAAGAGAACCATTTGGATTTGCTGGAAGGTTTTGATATTCACACGCTTCTCCTTCAACATATCTTGCTGCAACAAGTCCTTTATCATTAATTTTTCTTAATACTTCTGGGCTCGCATAGAAGTTTCCCTCTCCGTGCGCAATTGGAACAGGCATCTTTTCAATTCCTTGAACCCATGGACTTTTTCCGCTAAATTCCAAATCAACCCATCTATCCAAATATCTTGCAGATTCATTATGAGCTAATGCCACTTGTCTCTGCCCGTATTGCTTGTCTAGTGCAGGAAGCAAGCCAAGATTAACCAATACTTGGAATCCATTGCATATTCCAATAACTAATTTATTATCGTCAGCAAATCTTTCTACTCCGAGATGATTTCTAATCTTCCATGCCAGAGCATTTCCAGAGCCAGTATCATCTCCATAAGAAAATCCTCCTGGAAATGCTACAATTTGATAATCTTCAAGCTTTTTTGGAGTTTCAATTAAATCATTCACATGAACCAAATCTGCGCCAGCTCCTGCTTTTTCAAATGCAAATTTTGTTTCTTCATCGCAGTTTATTCCATATCCTGTTAAAACTAGTGCTTTTGGATTTGCCATTTTTAGTAACCTCTGAAAGTTGATTTATACGATTCTGCAAGTTCATCAACTGTTGTGGCAACAATCCCCCCTTGATTGCCCCAAATAACAAAGTTATTATCTTCTCTAACTATTCCAACCCTATCAAACATGTTTGGCATTATTGTTTTTTCAAATCTTTCCTGATATTTGGGATTGATTGTTACAACCAACCTTCCCTGGCTTTCTGAAAATAAAGTAAAATCCTCTCTTGAACAATAGCTTGGGATTTTTTTTATGTCAATATCCAGCCCCAATTGTCCAGCTATAGCTGTTTTTGCCAGTGCAACACCCAAGCCCCCCCTATGAACACTGATTGCAGAGGAAACTAATCCTTCATCTATTGCTTTTGTTAGTGATTGATATATTGCTTTATTTACATCTGCATCAACTTTCGGAACATTATTCCCAATAAACTTCTTGCCTCTTTCTTGTTCGCCTTTCATTGCAAAATATTCACTTCCGCCCAATTCATTACGCGTAGTTCCAAGAACATAAACTAAATCTCCTGCAAATTTGGAATCAATTGAAACTGCTTTTCTTGAATCCTGCATTACCCCTATTGTTGAAACTAACAAGGTCGGCAAAACCGAAATTTTTACAGGATTTCCTTCTTCATCAAATCCCTTGAAATCATTAAACATGCTGTCTTTTCCTGAGATGAAAGGTGTTCCGTATGCTGTTGAATAATCATAACATGCCTGGCATGCTCTTTTTAGTTGCCCTAATCTTTCAGATTCATTTGAACTGCACCAGCAGAAATTATCCAGCAAAGCAAGATGTTCCAAATCAGCTCCTGCTGCAACAGCATTTCTTATTGCAGTGTCAATTGCGCATGCAGCCATATGATAAGTATCAATTTCACTATAAGATGGATTAATGCCTTGTGACAGGACAACAGCTTTATCTGAATCGAGTTTTGGCCTGATAACTGTTGCATCGCCATTAATTCTTCCTCTTCCTTGCAATGGCTTGATAACACTTCCGCCCTGAACTTCATGATCATATTGCTGGGAAATAAATTCAAAGCTTGCGATATTTTGCCTTCCAAGCATTGAATGCAAAGAGTCAGTCAAATCATCAAGACATTCAAAATTTGGTGATTCATGACTTGTTTGTGTAAAAGTTGTTTTAATTGGCCTTTGCGGAAGCCCATCGTGCAAAAAGTCCATTCCTACATCCATCAAACGACTTTCATTGTAATCTACAACACATTTTCCAGTATTTGTAAACTCTCCAATAACTGCTGCTTCAACACCTCTTCTTTTCATTAATTCAGAAAATTCATTCCATTTCTCTTTTGGAACTGCCAAAGTCATTCTTTCCTGGGATTCTGAAACCCATGTTTCCCATGGAGCAAGTCCTGGATATTTTAATGGAACTTTATTTAGATTTACATAGCATCCGCCAGATTCTTTTGCCATTTCTGCAACAGAGCAAGATAATCCACCAGCACCATTATCAGTTATACTTCTATACAAACCTCTGTCTCTTGCTTCTTTTATTAAAGCATCTGACATTTTCTTCTGAGTTATTGGGTCTCCAATCTGGACAGCTGTTGCAGGACTTCCAGAATCAATTGCTTCTGAAGAGAAAGTTGCTCCATGAATTCCGTCTTTTCCAACTCTTCCACCAGCCATTACAATATAATCCCCTGGCATTGCCTGTTTTTCATGCATTTTTCTTCCATTAACTTCTCTTGGGATTAATCCGACTGTTCCTACAAATACAAGAGGTTTTCCCCTATAACTTTCATCAAAATAAACAAAGCCCTGAGTAGTTGGTATTCCTGAACAATTTCCGCCAACATTAACTCCTTCAATGACTCCATCCATGATTCTTCTTGAAGAAAGCATTTTCTGAGTTCTGTTTTTTCCCTTGTAAAGCCCTCTTGTATCAGTTGGATTTGCAAAACAATAACCATATCTGTTAATAATTGGCTTGGCGCCCATGCCAAAGCCCATAGGGTCTCTATTAACTCCAACAATTCCTGTTATTGCTCCGCCAAAAGGGTCTAATGCACTCGGAGAATTATGAGTTTCTGCCTTATCACAAACCATAGAGTCTTCATCAAAACCAATTCCACCAGCATTATCAGTAAATACAGAAAGACAAAAGTCCTTGTCTCCTTTTTTAGCTCTTATCTCCTGGGTTGCTCTTTTTATAAAATGCCTGAACAAACCATCCTGAAATTCATCTATAGGGTCTGCAAATATTGTGTGCTTGCAATGTTCGCTCCAGGTTTGTGCGATGGATTCAAGTTCCAAATCTGTTGGATTTCTTCCTAATCCCTTGAAATAATTTTTAACAGCACCCATATAAGACAAATCCATTGATAAAGGTCCCCTCTTGCTTCCGTCCTTGTTTGCAATTCCTTGTTTGCCTATCATGGCTAATTCATTATCAGAAGCATTTAGAATATCAACCAAATCTGCAACAGGTTCTTCATGAAGCCTTACTCTTGGAACTATCGCATCCATTCCTTTATCTCTCTTAAATTCATAAAAACTTTTTACAGATGCTCTTTGAATTACTGGATTGGAAAAAGCATCCCCGATTCTTAACGCATCTTCTCTTGTTAAATCTCCATTTAAGAACATTATTTGAGAGCTATAAACTCCCTGGCCTTCTAAATTTGTTTTGAAGCCATCTTCAACCATTTCTCGCGCAGTTGTTCCAACATTATCAGTAACTCCTGGCAAGAAGCCAATTTCAACTGCATAGTCAAATGTTTCAGGATGCTTGGGCTGATTTATCCCAGCAAGTTGCGTGACTGGATTCGCAAGCATTGATGCAACTTTTTCCAAGGAGACATCATCTGTAGAGTCAAGTGTGAAAACATCTGTCAAGCTCACTTCCTTGACACCAAACCCCATGGACTGAATCTTCTTTCTTCTTACTTCGGCCCTTGTATCAGAAATTCTTGAAGCCACCTCAATTCTATCAGCCATAAATAGAAGATAAAACGCGCTTTAAAAAGAATTCATATACTTGAATGTATTATATTGAATTATATAACTGAACTCTACCTAACTATTATCTTGCATAATGCGCGGCATAAAACTGAATACAATCAAGACCAAAAAAAGCTTCTCCGCCTTCAAAAGAGAAACGAATTCCATCCACTGCATTAACATCTGTAAATCTCTTGACTATATACTTTATACCCAAATCATCTAAGAATTTTCTAGCTTTCTCAAGGGCAATTTTGGAATGTTCATCAATGTCATATCCCAAAATACCGCTTAATTCCTTGCTCATATTTATAGATGATTAAGAATTGTTTATAAAGATTATCATGGTGAAAACCATTTAAGTGAAATCAATACAAAAAAGATAAAAAGTAAAGAAAAATAAAAAAAATAATTTTTAGAATATATGTCTAAAGCTTAACCTAGAAGATTAAAATCTTCTTGGTGGTCTTACTTTCGCATAACAGTCTTTGCAATAAACTGGCTTGCCTTCTGTAGGTTTGAATGGAACTTCGCATTCCTTCTTACATTCAGAACAAACAGCTTTATGCATTTCTCTTGGGCCTTCATTAAAACTTCGTCTAAATCCGCCACTTCTTGGTCTGTCAAATTCTCCCATGTTTCGTGTCCTCCGTATAGCTTAACAACAAAGAATTTCTTCCTTATTGCTTTATGATAATTAGAGATTTTTAATGGCTTATAAACTTATGCCCTTTAGAAGAACGCCTCAACCGGGCACGCCTCAGAAATAAGAGTTTAATGTGTTGCAAACTTTTAGTGCCGAATTCTAGACCTGGGTCCCTGTCTAGAAGGTCTATATCTACCAGCATTGCGTATAACATTGTTGTATCTAACTCCAGACCTTGGTCTGCCTGACTGTGCTTTCACCATTATTGCTGGTGCTCCTCCCCCCGCCTGAGACGCTAAAATTTTTGCGAATATAGGCTTCAAAATAGCACTAATGATCGCAACTGCAGTAGTCAACAGAGCAACTAAAGCAATTATAGAGAGTATTATTTCTATTGCGGTTGGACGCGATGTTTCTACTTCTCCTCTGACTATAGCTGGTTGTCCAAAGGCTGTTCGAACTAAGTTAGCGAGTCCGGTTCCGACTAATCCAATATAATCAGTAGGCGCTTGAGGATTGTCAGTGCTCTCTGCATCTCCATAAGGCGTGCTTCCTTGAGTGGTTCCAGTTTTGGATTTGTTATGACACTCTTTTTCATATCCAATATCTCCTGGATGACACAAATAGCAGAAATCTGCATCACATGCACAGTCAAAGTAATGTACTCCGTCGCAGCTACACCCCATAGTGCATACGCTTGGGACATCTGGGATATTTCCTTCTTGTCCGTTAACTTCCACACAGGAAATACTAATAAGCAGAAGAACAAGTAAAGTAAAAAGTATCCAAATCGCTCTCTTTTTCATGGCAATCTAAATTCATAATAGTTTATAAAAGTTGTTTGTTTGTGCGTCTGTTCAATGCTCTGAGAACGCCTCAACCGGGAATCGGACCCGGATCTCATCCGCGACAGGGATGTGTACTAAGCCATTATACGATTGAGGCAACTTAAAATTAAACTCTATGCACTATTAAAAAGGTTTTGGTTAATCAAATCTTTAATAATCTTATATATTATTCTTATTTTCATATTTAAGATAAACAATTTCGTGTTCCCTTAATTCATATCTTATTTGTTATTAGAATTGTCAGCTTGATTCTTGCTCAGGGATTCTGTCCAGAAACTTGGCAGGGTATGGGCAAGAGCTCCTTCAAAATCAGAGTCAATAAGATAGACATATTGCCTTTTATCGCCTTCTAACTTGTTAAAAAGAGATTCTGCTTTTTCATAGAATTTTCTTATTTCCGGGCGCTCCATTTCCAGCTGTAGAAGACTTCCTTGCTTTACAAGAAGAACATCTGAGAGCTTTAGGACATTCCTGTCAATCATTCCAGTATTCTGGGTTATAAATAAAACAGTAAGGTTCTTGTGCCTTGCGATTGCGAGTATTCCTGCAAGTCCCTTGTTTTCCTTGCTCATGCTTTCCCTAGAGTTGAAAGAAACTGCTCCTTCATCAACTAAAACAGCTGAGTTTTGAGGAGCATCTTCTATTTTTTCAATAGGATTTATCCATTCAGGCATGGATGACTGCTCATCAACACCTAAGACAAAGCATCGCCTATTTGTTTTATGATGGATGTTCTCAAGAAGGCGAAAACCTAGAGCACTCTTGCCGCTGCCTCTTTTGCCAAAAATTAATGCAATAATGGAATCTTCGTGAAGGCGTTTCTCTGAAATTGAGTAATCTCCAGATATTTTATTCAAAACTTCAAGAGGGTCAAACATTGCTTTCTTATTATAAATAGGGCTTTTTCTTAATTTTCTTTTTTCTGCGTTTTCTTTGATTTTTGTTTTTGTGACTCTAAAGATTGAGCTGATTCCTTTCCAGATTAGCCAGAATATTCCCTTAAAAAGATACCAGATACCAAGCCCGATGCCTATAAAAATAGACTTGATAATTCTCCATAAAAGCGATTGTTTCTTTTTCTTTGCCATGCTTCTATGATGATTTCATAGGATTTAAAAATATCGATTTCTTGATGTTTATGAGGTGAAAAATGGCAGTTGACATAGCAAATCTGGGCACAAATCTAATACCAGTGATACCTGCAGAGCTGTCTGGGAGATTTTCTAATCTAATCACTCTTTTCCAGGCAATTGGAGGCTTGATAATTGCCTATCTTATTTTTAATATTGCCAATATGTTCTGGAACAGGAAAAAGAGCGAAGAGATGAAAAGGATGAGAATACTCCTCGAGCAGATAAACAAGAAACTTGATAACAAGAAGATTGTGAAGAGATAATTCTATTAAAATGGGACGCAGAAAATCAATTGTAAAGATTCCAAAGAACATTATGCTGAAATGTCCCCATTGCCTTGAAAAAAGCAAGGCAATTGTTTCTATTGATAATTGCCCGCAGGCGTTTGTCTGCCCAAAATGCAATGCAGAGGTTAGAAATCCCCTCACTTCATGCTGTGTTATCTGCGCTTTTTCTGGCAAGAAATGCCCTCGCACGCTTTTGATGGAAGCAAAAGTCAGGGGCTTGGAATTGAGATAAATATTGTTATAATCTGTTTGGCGAAAGAATTATAAAGAGAGATTGTTAATTAATATTATATACTCCCCAGGTTTGCACTGCAACCCTGGGTTTTCATTTCTTCTAAAGTTTTATTAACAATGTTCCAATAGTATCTATATGGTTGGAGAAGAAAAAGGCGAACGAATTATAATATTTATTGATGGAAGCAATATCTATCATATTCTTAAGAACTTATTTCCAGACAAGAGACCAAATGATTTTGATTTTGAGAAATTTACAAAATTCCTGGCAAAAGACAGAAAGTTGGTGAGAATTTATTATTACAACGCCCCTCTAGATAGAGAGAAAGACGAAAGTAATTATATGAAACAGCAAAAATTCTTTGACAGAATACGAAGAATCCAGAATTTTAACTTTATTTTATGCAGGATGTTAAAGAGAAAAGTTGATGGCAAAATAATCTATGAAGTAAAAGAAGATGACATTCATCTCGCCGTTGATATGGTTAAGCTAGCTTATAATAATGCCTACGATACTGCAGTATTAGTCTCTTCAGATGGAGATTTTGTCCCCGCAATTCAGGCGGTAAAAGAAAAAGGTAAAAATGTTGAGAATATAGGATTTGAAAATAAGTTTTCTTATCATTTACAACAAGAGTCAGATAAATTTGTCAAGTTAAGAAGAGAAGTTGTTAAGGGATTCTTCATTTAATATCAGAAAGTTTTCTTTTTCTTCAGGAAAGCAACTAATTCCTTGGAGATTTGCGGCTTTCCTTTAATTATTGGATAGCAATAAGGCAGTTCTATGGATTCTATTTTATTAACAGGTATGACTAAATTATTAATGAATTCCATTTTATCAAGGGGTGTTCCAGAAAGAATATTTCTCACAACAAGAACAGCATTATCTGTTGAAAACTGGGATTTTCCTATGTTTCTTGCTTCTGTGCCCTTCATTTTGCTCGTAAGTTCTGGGGTTGTTCTTTTTCTTGGAGGATAGTCGCCTAAAATTCCTCCAAAAATAAAATAATCAAACGATTTTGCCTCTTTTGGCTCTAATAACTTGGGCGCTTCTGGGTCAAGAACACAGGCATTTTTCAGATTAAGATTTGCTACTGATTCTTTTATGACTTTTCCATATTTTTTTAGTTCTTCTGAATTTTTTGATTTTGTTTTTATATTTGTGAACCATAAATTGTCTTTTCCGACAATTTTTGAGATGTTCTTGTATTCTATCAAGCACCATGGGTAAATCTCTGGCTCAAGATGTTCTATTATGTAGATTGGCATGTGCTAATTAATGAAAGAGGGAATAAAAAGGTTTCTTAGGTGTAAAATAAACTTTACAATTTAACATGGTTTGGAGATAATAACTGAGATAGCTATTGCAGATAATTCATAATTATATTAATAGTGGACGATAAGTGAACTTTTTATTGAAGGCAGATTAGAGCTAATTTATGAGCTATAATTTATCTTAGGATTTATATGACAATGGAGATTGCGCTTTTTTCCTGAATCTTCTTTCTATTGCCAGAAGAATTGCTGCTCCAAAAACAACAAGCAGAAAAATATAGACAAACATGTTATTTCTGTTGGACATTGTTGAATTATCCTCGCCATAAGCTGGCGCTTCTCCTTGGACACCTGTTGTAAGAGGGTTCATAGTTGGATTTGTGTTGTCCAAAACACCAACGACTTTTCCTGTTAGTGCAACCCCAGATTGAGTTATGGATGTTTTGCCGTCAGTTACTTTGACATTATAAGTTCCTTCTGGAGCAATTAATCTAAAGCTTGCTCGCTCTCCAACTCCCAAGTCAATCTGTTTCGAGCCTATTGTCTCTCCTATTACTATTTGAATTGTTTTTGCATATCTCGTGTTTCCAACATTGACTACTGTAAGAACATTATCTTTTATCTCAAATCTTGCCAACTCGTTCAGCTCAACCATAAAGATTGATGTTGAGGTTATATCTCCATATGTTGCAGTGATTTTCCAGTAACCTGCAGGGGCATTGTCTCCGAGGTTAATGTCGACAAGAGTGTTTGACTGTATTGTTTTTTGGATTGCAATTCTTTTTTCTGCATCTTCAACAAGAATCTCCACATTTGCGTTAAGAGGGTTGTTATTTGCATCAAGAAGCGAAGCTTTGAGCGCAATGTTTTCTCCTGCTACAAAAGTGTCCTTAATTGGCGCAACATCAAGCTTTTCGCTTTGCGCGCTGACAAGTGCGAGCATTAAAGCTAGAATAGCTAGGGATAATGAGATTAACACCAATTTTTTCATGCTCATAGATGACAAAAAGAGTATTTAAAAATAATGTTTTTGCTCTTATTTCTAGAAGTCATATTCTTTGGATTTTTTCTTCAGAGATGATTTCTTCCTTTTCTTCTTGAGCTTTGGCCAGATGAAAATCAAGATTAATGCTATAACAATTAGAATCAAGAAAATTACCATTATTATCGTGCCTATTTGAGGTTTATCAATGGCAAAAACTTCTTCTGACTCTGCTGGCTCTGTTTGCCCATCGTATTTTATTGAAGTTATAAGCTTGTAATTACCATTTCCGAACTTTGAGATATCGAATTCCTTGATAAACTCATTCTGCGCCTCTGTTTCTATTGTTTCTGTTTCTTCATAGACGATTTTGCCTGAACTGTCTTTTATTATATATGTTATTGTGACATTTAATCTTCCCGGAGCACCGATGTTAAGCAAGCTTACTTTGGATGATAACTTATCTGAGTCTAATAGCGCCATTCCTGTTGGGCTTTTATATTTTGAGCTGGCAGAAGGTAAAATATCAACTTTTACGTCAAATAGTGCTCTCTTAGGCTCTATTTTTTCATTTATTGATTTTATTATTAATTTTGCTTTGCCATCTTTGACGCTTTCAAGCTCGACATAAACATCATAATAATCTTTTGAAGTTAAATTAAGAACCTTTGATTCGCCTGTTTGCAAAGTTATTGTTATCGGCGAGCTTCTTATTGTGATTGTAGCTGAGTTCAGGGTTATTTGGTCTATTGTAAGGAAGTGTAGTTCTGTCGCCCCGGATAACAAAGGAATGTAAAAGATTATTTTGTCTCCTTCGATTAATTCTTGAGTGTAACCTGCTTCTGAGCTGAGGGCAGGGATATCTGCTGTGTATAATGTTACGACTTCTGTTGCATTTGGCATTATGACTGTGCTACCGATCGTGCCTCCGCCTCCTGAAGATGCTGGAGGAGAGTTTATTGTTATTGTTTTGTTTGATGCCGAATAAGTTGTTGAACCTGCTTTTGCCGTAAATGCAATTACATATGAGCCGGCCCCATAATTTGTTGTATCTAAAGTTACATTATAAACAAAGAGGTTTGTTATGCTTGGGACATAGCTGTACCCATATCCATATCCAAATGAATTTTCATCGGTGTCTTGCCCGTATCCATAGCTGTAATTTATTGTGGCTGGAGAAGAAGTTCTATTGATTGTCATTCCTTCACAAGCTGTTAGATTCGCGCCCGAGACATTGAATACACAGGTTTTTGTTGATGTTCCTGCAATAGTTAAAGTAAAATTTTCTATCGGAACATAGGCATCATTATTCGTTATGTTCATTGAAGCTGTGAATGAGATTGTGTCCCCTATTGTGGGGGAGGATGAGGAAGGGGCTCCCAAGATAAGAGAAAGAGCATAAACTGGACCAGAAATAAGGAGAATTGCAATTACTATAAAACTAATCAGTCCTGCTGTTATTTTTTCTGTATAATTCTGTGCGCTGGCTAAAAATTCACTCTTTTTTTTATTCATAGTATTCTAATTTAAGATAATATTGTTATAAAAACCTCTTGTTGAAATTTTAAACTATTCTTTGATAAATCATTCATTATTACCCTTTTTCTGTTTGTTTTGATTTTCTTTTTAATTTTTCTCTTTTGGAGGGAAAATGAATGAGAAAATGCCTAAAATGACTGAAACAAACAAAACATAATGAATATTAAAGTTTATTTCTCTGAATTTGCTTTTTTCGATGAAGAAAAGGATAATTCCTATAAACATAATAGATTCAGCGATTACTATGAAAAGATTGAATGGAGTCATTATTAGACCTGACCAGTTAAGATAAAATACTATGAGGGGGATAATTGCTATAGAAAATGTAATTGAAAGCACTATTCTTTTTGCAAACCCTATTTTTTTATTTTCTCGACTTTCTTTCGGGGGGAAAAATATTAAAGTCATAAGAAAGCCTGGAATAAACAGCACAAAGATTGTTCCAGCCAACATCCTAAGCGTAGTAATTATAAAGCTCATGCCTCCCTCCTTGATTTTTCAATCATCAGAGTTAAAATTATTATCAAAACACCTGCAAGCAAGGATAATACCTTAGCAGGCCATCCCATCTGGCTAGTTTTTGTAAATATCATAATTGATGAGAATGAAGCAATAATAATTACGAATAGATAATATTTTTTGCCTGCTGAATTTATTTTCTCTTTTTTTGGCGCAAATATGACTGAGAAGATGCCAAATATTATTACAATTATCAGCATATAACTTAGGTTAAACCCTATTTCCCTGAATTCATTTATAATCAAAAATGAAGCATAAGCTATTAGGCTAATTTGAAATAAATAACTAATTGCTAATTTTGCATATTCTTCGCTTTCTTTCATTTCAAGGTTTAATAAAAATATTCTCAAAGACGAGAGTGTTCTTTGATGAGGCCAAAGAAGAATAACGGCCAATGTTAAAATAGCAATCAAAATGATATTAAGTTTCGCATCCAAGTAGGAAAGGCTTGAAGGATTGGAAAAACGATAAACAAATATGAATAATTTCAGCAAAAGCAGCGCAAAAAATATCTTTGCCACTAATTTGCCTGTTCTTCTTACAACTGATTCGTGAATTTTCATGTTATTTAATCCTAATAGCCTCCTTGCCTATTCTTATAATCTTGCTGTTTCTTTTGATATTGCGAATTCTCATCTCGTTGACAATAAATTCTAAAATAAATAAAGCCATTAAAATCAAGGGTAATAAGAAGATGGATTTCTTGCCTGAAAAGTTTTCTAATGCTGAAATTGCAAAACCAGTTATTCTGCTGCTAAATTGCTCTGAAAATTTCAGCTTTTCTGCGCTTATTACATTCACTTTTAAGGTGCTGGCAGTCGAACATCCGCCTCTGTCATCGCAAATTGTCAGCTCTGCATGCCATTCATCTCCAAAAGAAAGATAATCTGAAGAAAGCAAATTATTAATCTCCAATGAGCTGTTATTAAAAAGGCTTATTTGCGTTAATTCTTCTTGTATTATTTCATTTTTGTACCATTTTATTGTCAAGTTTTTTAATTTGTCATTGTTTCTATCTGAATAAAGATAAACCAGAGATAAATTATCTTCTGGCGCAATTTGCGCATTTTCATTTATCAGCAAGTATGGCGCAATGTTTGGGCTAATTAATTTGAATGCGCCCCAGGTATTGTTATAACTTATATTATTATATTTTGAGTAAGAGTGCATTCTTATTTCTTTAATATCTGACCAATTTATGCTATATTCCTCGCTTGGCGTGCAATTACTAATCTGTTTTGTCAAAAGATTCCAGCCATTGGATAAATTTTTCCATTCGCAATTTTTTCTTTTTTGTTCTGAGCCACCCACTGATTCTCCAAAATAGAATCCTACTTTTTCCAGTAAAGATGAATTATCTGCATTATACCAGAACAAAATATTCCAGTTCTCATCTACCCCTTCCCAGCTTTGGTCATTTTTGGTTAAGATGCTTGAAAGTTTTGTTGAAGAAACGTTAACTTCTTCTTCTATACACTCTCCCTTTTCTGTATTATAATGCCTTATTGCGGTTGTGCTATATCCAATTTCTAAACTCTTTATATCTTTATTCACAATATCTAAGATTTTTATATCTGAACTGATATTTTCTATAAATTTTTTATTTTTAGCTAATGCTGCAAAGATAATTTCTGGCGGATAATTTTTATTTGGAACAATGAAATAGCCCTCCTTTGTCTTTTTCTTTTCATTATCTTCTATGCTAATTTTGAAATTCCATATGCCAATTTTGCCAAGTGTAAAATTTTGAGAGTGCCATGTAGTATTTGAACTTTCAATGCTGGAGAAAAGATTCATTTTAGTGTTGTTGAATATCATTGCTCCATTTGAGTCAATTAAAGTTAATCTTGCGTCCAGTGTTTCGTTATCATAATCTTCAACGTCAACTGATATAAATGCATCTTCTTGATAAGATATTTCTGGCAGAATTTCTACAAGATTTATTTTTGGAATATAATTTTCAATTTTGACTGTAGAAGAGTTATACCATTCACTGCAACTGAAGTCATCACATACTTTCTGCGAGCAGGTTATATCACCTCCTTTCCGCGCATTATCTAAAGTCAAATTGAGCTCAGAACTTTCTTCATCTTCTATGATTCCGCTGTTATTATACCATCTCCACGATGATGTGATTGTATCATTGTCAAAGTCAAGTGGATTTGATACGCATTTAACTGTTTCACCTATATGCAATCTGTCATCAATTGAAGGGCCAGATAAGAGATATGGGGGAGAATTAACAATTGTAACATTTTGCGTTAAGGCAGATAAACAACCAAAAATATCACAGACAGTTATTTTTGCATACCACTTATCATCTAACAAGAGGTAAGAATATGGAATGCTCTTGTTTTTTGAATAATAATCTTCATTGAATATTGTATAGGTAAGATTGTTATTTTTATAAAATTCTATTGTTTCGTTTTTGAAATCCTGAGAATTACCATTATAAAGATAAGTGGCGGTTAGGTTATTTGATGAATAGGCTATTCCCTGGCTGGAATCAGTACTTGTTGCATTTTTAAAATGATTTTGCACTAGGATATCGTCAAAATATGCCATATTATTGTAATAGACTGAAAAACCAATATCGTTGCCAGAAGATTCAAGATTAGGACTGGATTCAGAGAGCTGCTGTTTGAAATTTTCATCTGAAGAAGTGTAAAATTTGATAGTTTCCTTATCTGAAACTATCTTATAATAATTCCACGCCGAGATATTCAATCCATGAGTTATGTCATTGCTGACATACCCATTTTTTCCATAAAGCTTCAGTTCATTAGAAAATAATTTAATAAGTGGTGCCCCGAGACTTGAATCTGACTTAAAATTAATTCTGAAAGTTGTATAGCTTTTTGCTCGCGCAGTAAGCGTAAAACTATTTGGTTGGCTGACCTTTCTAAAAATGGAGTGATATTCATTAGTTGAATGTCCAGACTTAGTCGTATCTTGCTGTGCATAAACTAGCCCTATATTGTCTGTTTCATTGACATATAATATATTCCAGATGCCTTCTCTTTTAGTCCATGTTCCGTTGGTTTGATCATCTTTAAATACCATCATATTATCAAAAACTGCCTGCATAGAACTATTTTCTTTTGATTTTATAGATATTCCAATTGCGGTTACATTGGAATCAACTTCATAAAGAGGGTTATCTTCAATTATATAATTCCAACCATTTAACAATCCTGATTCCTCTTTTTGAATTGTATAATTATCCAAAGCTGTTTCAAAGCTAATATTGATAAACTCTGCAAATGAAGCATCTGAAATATACAGCCAAAAGCCGATGTGTTCAAAATCTTTTAATTTTGTATCCAAACTTAATGAAGAATAATTTAATGACGAGTTTTCAGATGTTAGCCTCAAGCATGAACTTCCAGTTTTGCAGCTTGAAATTCTTTCTCCATTAGTCCAAGACTCATTAGTTTCAAAATCGGCTATTGGTTCAATATTGCCTGCATAATCTTCAAATGTTTCTATAAAATATTGATTGTCTGGAACAAGTGCCGGAGATATTATTTTTGCGCTTATACTGGGAATGCATAAAAAAATAAGCAAGGCAATTATCCAGCAAGTTGTGATATTTTTCATCTCTTTCAGGGCATTTCATTGCAAATTTAGATATAATTTAATCAGGTTTTATTTATATAAGCCTAAGGTTAAAATTATCAATAAATTCTATGTTTTTAGTTTAAATCCTAAATGAATTAGCAAATATACTTGTAAATTTTATTATTATTTTGTTCAAGATATTGAATGAAGCACGGATTAGTGAATTCCTGACTGCCTGCAAAAAGATAAATCGGCTTGCTATAAACTGAAATAAGATTTATTGTTTCATTTTTATCTTTTGTCTGCCAAAAAACATCCCATTGTTCTCTGGTCCAAAAATCTTCTTCAAAAAGCCCTGGCGCGATTGTTCTTCTTTTAGAATAAGCTAAAACCCAGGGAGAATAGTTGCTGGACAAAGAAATGACTGAAGAATTTATTTCTGTTTCATTTAGCTTTTCAATTAAGCTTAATTGTTCTTGACTAATTAGAGGTTTTGCATTCTTTGATTCAACTGCAAGAGAAAAACTTGCTAAAAATAGCATTATGACTAAAATTGAAATGCCAAGATTTCTTTTACTCTTAATTATTGCACAAAATCCGAGTGATGAGAGCATTATAAGAGCTATATCGAGGCAGATTATAAATCTATTAAAAAAGAAGAATTGAAAATAAACAATTATTGCACCTATTATTGTGAGGAAGAAAATTATGTTAAATTCTCTTTTTTTGATTAGGAAGAATAGCCCTAAAATCGCAAAAGGCAAATAAGTGAGGGTTGAAAATTGATATGTGGAAAAGTTTATGAAAGTTCCAGGCGATTCTCCTGGAGAAACAAATGATTCTAAAACAGGGAAAATAAGAGGAAAAACCGCTTCTTTAAAAAAACCAATGTATGAAAGCGCGACAAGCGCAAGCATGGAAAAACCACTTAATAAATTAATTTTCCATTGCTTGTAATTATAAGCTGTAAACAGCATATATGATAAGCCAAAAATAAAAAATGTTGGAAGATGAACTGCACCTACCAGCGCCCCAAAGATAATAAACAAAAATCTTTTTTCTTTTTTAAGAAAAGCAAATGCAAAAAGCATTAAAGTTAAAGCAATTAGGTTTTTATAATACATAAATGTAAAAACTTTGAATTGCACTATTGAAGTGCTGTACACTAGTAGAGCTATTATTGCGGCATTCTTGCCGAAGTATTCTTTTGTGCAAAAATAAATTGCTATTCCGAGTGCGAGATTAAATATTATAAAGAGCCAGATTAGAATAAATTGCAAGGGCAAGAAGCTAAGCATTTTCATTAAATACAAGAAACCAGGTGATATTACCTCTTTTACCCAATTCTCAACTCCAAAGCCTTTTGCATTAAAACTTTCAATAGCATACTTGTAAATCCCAGTGTCATATCCTAATGGGACTGAATTGTTGATATAAGGCATTACCCTAAAGAGTGCGATTAGAAATACTCCCAGAACGATTAAAAAATAATGAATTCGTTTAGATGACAATTTTTCTTCTTTTTGCTCCGATATGATAAAAATACCAAATAAAGCGATTATTAATGCAAAAATCTCAAAATGCATGGAGTATTTCGAGAAGAAATTAAGAGTTGCTATTGAAAGCAAAATTGCATATACTGCTGTAATCTGGAAAAAAGCATTCTTAAATAGGTTTTTTATTTTTCGCTTCATTTTTAGGTTTAAGTTAAAAAGCTTCAAGGTTATATAAAAACAAAGTTTAAATTATAAACTTATTTTTGATAATAAATTTATAATCTCAACCACAAACTTATATGCTTTGTTATTATTTTTAATTTATCAGATAAAATTAAAATCCATATATACAAAAGAATGTTGAAAAAAATAAATGATTTTTTTTTTAAAAATGGGTCTGTTAAGCAGACAATAGTAAAGAACAGCTTCTGGCTTCTTGTTGCAGAAGCAATCTCAAAAATTTCTCTTGTTGTTCTTACTATAATTATTGCAAGATATCTCGGCATTGAAGGTTATGGACAATTTAGCTTTGCTTTTGCTTTTGTCTCATTGTTTGCAATATTTGCTGATTTTGGATTGTCTACTCTTGCTATAAGAGAGATTGCAAGAAACACGAAATTATCGGGAAGATATATCAGAAACATATCTTTCATAAAACTTTTCCTTGGAATATTAACTTTCATCTTAATAATAATAATAATCCCCTTGCTTGGAAAAAGTGCTGATGTAAAAATGCTTGTTTATCTTGCCGGAATATGGGTTATTCTTCAAAGTTTTATTGCATTTTTCCAATCAGTTTTCAGGGCTTTTGAAAAGATGCAGTATGAAGCGATTAGTAAGGCGGCTTATTCGTTTTCTTTGATTGGCATTGCTATAGCTGCTATCTGGCTTAATCTTGGAATTAATGCGATTATTCAAGGATATATTTATGCTTCATTAATAGCCTTGGTGATTACTTTTATTTTAATAAGAAAGAACTTTATGATGCCTGTTGGCAAAATAGAATTTAAGTTCTGGAAGTATGCATTTAAAGAAACTTGGCCTTTTGCATTAAGCTCGATTTTTGTAATGATATATTTCAAAATTGGCAGCGTGATGCTCTCAGTTATGACATCTGATTCTGCAGTCGGACTATACAATGCAGCATATACCCTTGCCTTTGCGCTCTCATTTTTCAGTTCAATTGCTACAATGGCAGTATTTCCATTATTTTCAAGGTTATATCTAAAGAATAAAAAACTACTTGCAGAAAGCTACAGAAAATTCTTGAAATTGATTCTTTTGGGAGGGATGATTGCTGCAATTGGCATATTTGTTTTTTCAAAGCAGATAATCCTCTTATTATTCGGGCAGGGATATTATGATTCTGTCTCTGTTTTGAAACTTCTTACATGGGCGCAAATATTTGCATATAGCGGAGCTGCCCCAATTTACTTATTAGCTTCAATGAATAAACAGATATTAGAAACATATGCAGTGTTCTTTGGGGCGGTTTTGAATATTTCTTTAAATCTTTTTCTTATTCCAAGATACAGCTATATTGGGGCAGGAGTTGCCACATTGGTAACTGAAGCGAGTGTTTTCATTTTGTTATATGTGCTTGCAAATAGAGAACTTAAAAAATTAAATCTTGAAGCAGATGTAAAATGATATACACTAATTCGATAAGGCAGATTCAAGCGCCAATTATTATGAAAATTCTTGACTTAAAAGAAAATGACCTTGTTCTTGATGCAGGATGTGGTAATGGATTGTTTACAAAGAAAATAGGCAGAAAAAGCAGGTGCATAGGGTTAGATAGCAATCTTAAAAAAAGTTTGACTGAAAATATTCAACTAAAAAATATAGAATTTGTTGAAGGAGATATAGAAAAAACATTTTTTGAGGGAGAGAAGTTTGATAAATTGCTTCTTTCAAGCGTCCTGCAAATGGTTAAAAATGAGAGGAAAGCATTACAAGAGTGCAATAGGGTGCTCAAAAAAAATGGTATGCTTGTGCTTTCTGTTCCAGTTGATTACATTCATTTTGATAAGCTAAACAAGCTAAAAGATAATCTTAAAGATAGATTTTGCGCAAGGGGCAGAGGATTTTACAGCGAAAATGAAATCATTTCATTATTGCAAAAAGAGGGTTTTAGAATTATTGAAAAAGAGTATTCTCCAAAGATAATTGGCTCATTTATCTATGAATTCTGGCTTCTTTTTTGTTACAAACTTAAATTGCCTCTTTGCCATTGGTCTTATTTTCCCATTATTTATCCGTTAATGCTCATGGACAAATTCGGAAAACAGGATGAAAAGGGATGTGAACTAATAATTAAAGCAGTAAAGAGCGCAAAATGAAGCCGAATATTTTGTTAATTGCTGATAGAAAAGACTTGAAATTTTTGACAGCTCTCAAAAAAAGTACAAATTGGAAAATATTCTGGAAAATAATTGATTTTAGAAAGATATTGCATTATATTAAAGATATAAAAACAGAAATTGAAAAAAACAAGATAGATTTTGTTGTCTACTCGAGAAACGATCAGGTTTGTGATAAGATGAGCATAGGCAAGATGACGAGGAAGCTTAGAATAGGTTATACTTCTATTAGTGCCATAGATGATTCACAAAGGTTGGAGCAAACAATAAATAATTTTAAAGATTTTCTTGAGTGCAGAAAGAAATTTAATTTAAATGTTGGAAAAATGCAGAAGAATAATGCTAAGAGAAATAATGGCACGTTTTCTATAATTTTTGATTGCGAACAAATTGGAGAGGGCAGGTATGGGCTTCCAAGGGCATTGGAACTTCTAAATAAATATAGCATAAAAGCGACTTTTTTTGTTACAAATATAATGAAAAAAGTTTATCCAGAGATATTAAAAAATATTAAAAAACAAGGGCACGAAGTCGGAATTCACGGATTTTGGCATGAATATTTGCCAGATAATCTTGAAGAGCAAACCAAACATATTGGGAATATATCAAATGATTTCGGTGAAAAGACAGCTGGTGCGAATTTTGTGGGAAGAATGAATGCAAATAGCCTGCAAGCTATGGCAAATAATAATTTTATTTATGCAATGTATCCTTTGATAAACTATTACTCATTCTTTTGCTATCCAAAATTTCCCACAAATCCTTTTAGAATTTCACTTAACAAAAAGAAAATCTGGATTGCCCCCATTGCTGTTGAAACATATGGAAGAGGCTGGAACTCTATCAAAAATATGCTTGATTCAGCTATTTTGCAAAGCCTTGAAGAAAATAAGCATATTACGATTCTGATGCATTCATTTAGAGATGCTAATCTTGAAAATATCCAAGTTACAGAAAGGATATTTAATTATTTGATTAAAAAGAAGATGAATGGCATAACTGTCTATGATTCTGTAAAAAGTTTTGAAAAGAATAATGCTGAAATACAAGATTATGATAATATTAAAGCATATCTTAAAAAAATAAATTTAATGTCTTGGATGCCACAAACCTCGATAGATTTTGCAGGGTTTATTCCTGAAAATAAATGTCTTGTAAGGAGGATTGCTAAAAAGCTAATTCCAACATGAAGCTAATAACTTGCGCAAAAAATCTTGAATCTGGAGGGTTGGGGCAATATACAAATTCTCTACTGGAAGAATTCAATAAAAACGAAGAAGTTGAGAAGATTTTAGTTATAAGCCCAAAAATCTCAGATGGAAAAAATGGAAAGATTCAGTTTAGAACAGCAAGGTCTATGGGAAAGACATTTATTACAAATACTCCATCTTTCTCGGCAAATTGCAAGAATGAGATAAATGAAATATTGAAAGAAGAAAGATATGATGCGATATTAACGTGCAATTCCATGCTTCTTTCTAATAAATTTAAAAGCCCATTTATCTCAATTTTCCATACTTTGCATAGCGATTATACTCAAATACCTTATAAGGATTTAAAACTAAAAATTGCATCGCTTTTTCATCGGATTTACTCATATTATGACTATAGGACAATAAAATATTCTGACAAAGCCATATTTGTAAGCCATGCCACATTTCTTAGAGCAAAAAAGCTTTATCCGGAGTATAAGCATAAGTTTGTGCATATTCCTGCGTTTGTTGATATTTCAAAGTTTTATCAAATAGATGAAAAGGATAGAACAATTGCAAGAAATAAATACGGGCTTGAAAATGATAAAAAATATCTGCTGTTTGTAGGCAGGCTTGAGCCCTTGAAAGGAATATCAATGCTCATAAATGCGATAGAATCCTTGGGAAATAAGAAAATAGAACTAATTGTTGCAGGCAAAGGTCCACTGGAGAATAGCGTTAAATGCAAGAGTTTTGTCAGGTATATGGGCTCTGTTGAGCATAAAAAGCTCAATGAGCTGTATAATGCCGCTGATTTAGTTGTTCTGCCTTCTTATTATGAAAACTGCCCATTGGTTGTTTTAGAGGGCATGGCTTCAGGAAATCTTGTTTTAGCAAGCAATGTCGGAGATGTGAGAGACATGCTAGGAAATAGAAAATTAATATTTAATGTTCATAATATTGGTGAGCTAAAAAGAAAAATAAATCTTTTGCTAAGTCTTGATGTGCATGAAAAAGAGCGCATATGCCGAGATTTGATGGTGAGAGCTAAAAGATATGACAAACATGAGATTAGCAAGAGATTATTGAGCATAATTAAAAAGGAGTCTGCGCAAAATGAATGAGAATAAAATCATATTTATCACAAAAGATATATCTCATGCTCCAAATACTACGCCTTATCAAAGGCACAAGCTTATTAGCAAGACATTAAATGGAAAAGTCTTTTTAGCAACAACAAAAAACGATTTTATAAAATCAGACGATGATTATGTTTATAGGTCGAAGAATAATCTTAGGCAGATTGCTGCTGTTCTTTTAAATGTTATAAAAAATAAGGCTGCTCGGAATAAAGTCGTTGTATGGTCTGATTATGAGCCAATAAATCTTATGTTTGCATATTATATTAAAAAGATACTCAATGTAGAGATAATTGCGGACATCTGGGATGACCCAAAACTGCAGATTGAGGTAAATAAGTCCTGCACTGGTTTTTCCAATAAATTACGGCAGAGACTAAGAATTTTTCTTTATAACTTGATAAGAAATAGGCTCTGGCAATTTGATAAAATAATTTTTAGTATTATGCCAGAGGTATTGAAAAGAGATTTTGACAATTATCCTGCAATATTGGAAAAGTCCCTCAAATCAACAAATGGGATTGAAAAAAACAGCATTAAACTCATTTCAAATTTAGAAAAAACCAAGGTAAATGAAGATGGAACAATAATAACTTATGTTGGAGTAGTCAAAGAAATTAGAGGAGTTGGGACTACGATAGATGCTATTGATAAAGTGCATAAGAAACTTGGGAAGTTCAAGCTGGTTTTGATAGGACTATGCGAAGACAAAGACAAAGATTGGCTTCTGAAAAAAGTCAAAAACATGCCTTGGAAAGAAAATATTATTTTAAAGGGGTATATTCCATTCAATGAAACTGCAAAACAAATTAAATCCTCTGATATTCTTGTTTATCCTTTTCCAAGAAAAAATGAGCTTGATTTTATATATCCTATAAAAATATTTGAATATCTTGCTGCAAATAATAAAATTGTATCGAGCGACCTCTTGGGAGTTAAATCCATTTTAAAGCATTTCAAGGGGGTTTATTTCTTTAACCCTGAAAGAATAAATGATTTTTCAGAAAAATTAGTTATTGCTGCAAAAGACAAGAGAAAATTTGATAATGTTCCATTTCTTGAAAAAGAATTTACTTGGGAAAAAATTAACGGGGAGGTTATAAAATACGTATCAAACATATGAAAATTGCGATAGTGCTTGGAACAAGGCCTGACATAATAAAAATGAGTCCAATCATTAAAGAGTGTGAAAAGAAAAAAATAGAATATTTTGTAATTCATACTGGACAGCATTATTCCCGAGAGCTTGACAAGGTCTTCTTTGAAGAACTTGAGTTAGTGCAACCAAAATACAATATTGGAGTTGGCTCTGGAACTCATGGAACACAAACAGGCAAAATGCTTGCTGAAATTGAGAATATCCTTATTCAAGAAAAACCTGATATGATCTTTGTGCACGGAGATACAAATAGTGCTCTTGCTGGGGCGTTGGCTGCTTCAAAACTTGGAATTAAAATAGGGCATATTGAAGCAGGGCTTAGAAGCTATGATAGGACAATGCCTGAAGAAATAAATCGCGTCTTAACTGACCATGTTTCTGATTATCTTTTTGTTCCAACAGAGAAAGCTGAAAAGAATGCCTTGAAAGAGGGCATTGAAAAGATAAAAATATTCACAACTGGAAACACAATTGTAGATGCTGTTCATCAATATGTTAAGATAGCAGACAAAAAAGCCAGTATATTGAAGGAACTTGGGCTTGAAGAGAAGAAATATATTCTTGTAACAGCACATAGGCCATCTAATGTTGATGAAATAGTTAGCTTGTCAAATCTTTTGAATGGCTTTGAGAAGATTTATGAAAAATTTAAATTGCCCATTATTTTTCCAATACATCCAAGAACAGAGAAAATGATTAAAACACTGGGCTTGAAAATTCCAGAAGGAACAAATTTGATAAAGCCAGTAGGATTTCTTGAGTGCCTACAACTTGAGAAGAATGCGAAACTCATTCTAACTGATTCAGGAGGAGTGCAGGAGGAAGCGTGCATTCTCAATGTTCCGAGTGTTACGCTAAGAGAGAATACTGAAAGACCTGAAACTCTTGATGTTGGGGCAAGCATTCTGGCTGGAAATAATTCGAATAAGATGCTGGATGCAGCTATCGAGATGATTTCAAAAGAAAACAAATGGGAAAATCCATTTGGAGATGGGAAAGCTGCTGAAAAAATCATTAACATTTCTTTAGGCAGCATCAATTAAAGTTTTATTCTCTGCAGGCATTACAATATAGGTATACATTTCTTTATTGGGAATATAATCGTTTTTGTCCTTAATTTTGTTAAATTTTTCAAATATGTCTTCTCTTCTCTTCTCATAAAGCTCATAATCTTCTCCAGAAAGAACTATGGGACCTTTCAGAATGCTGCTATTTGAAATCTTGCCTGCATTGTCTTCAAATGGAATGCATTTATTATAATCAAGATAGTCCAAGATTGTTTTTGCTGAAGAACCGCAGTATAATTCATCATATTTATCAAATGTGCTAATCTGCGAGCTGACATAGCTTATGTCTTTCTCATTTAATGGCCTGTATATCTTATATTCCAAATTGCGTGGAATTGTAGTTATAAGCAACATTGCAATCATAAGCAAAATGATAAATTTGCCGAGCTTCTTCTCTTTAACTTTTATTAACAGAAACAAGAAAGATAACGCAAGTATAATATATATATAAATTAAAAATCTATTTTGCTTTACTGTTAATGACGGGATATAAGCAATGAGAAAACCAATTAAAACTGATGCAGTAAAGAAAATATAGAACTTGTACTTTTCAAAGTTGCCTTCTTTTTTAAGGTCAACAAAAAACCATAGAAGACCAATAAGCAGAAGCGCATCAAAAGGCGGATTGAAATGTGTTAGATTGACAAGATTATAACTGGCGGAAAATCCTGAAGCTTTCACAATTGGAGAATTATATTTCAGCTGGTAAATTATGCCCTTACAAAGCTGTATTACACTTGGCAGAGCAATGATTGCTGTCAATAGAATAAATGACAAAGTCTTGAGTCTATTTCTCTTTTTAACAAAGCAATAGATTGTATAAAAGAAGACTACTCCTGAAATAATGAGAAAAACCTGCACACTGGCAAATAAGACATATGCGTAAAGGATAGATAAGGGAATTATATCAATATAATTAGGTTTTTCCTTTTCGTCAAACTTTTTGAGAAGAAATATGACAATTAAACCGAGAGATAATACAAGATTCTCCCTCATTGTAATTGAAAATCGAGAATATGAATAAAAACAGGAGAAGAAATAAATCAATGACAAAAGGATGAACAATTTTCCAGTTTTGTCTTTCTTTTCAAGAGAGTCATTAAATAGCATAAAAAGAACAGAAAAAAGGAGAATTATAAAAAATAAATTAGAATATCTAATGATATGATAAAAATCAATCCCAGTTATTTTATTGAAAATGTTTGTATTATAGAAAAAAAGAGGGTCGGAGAATATTTTGAAAGGACTTGATTCTATATCATTTGAGAATGTCTTTATCGTATAAGAATCCCAGTATGGGAAGTATTTGTCCTCGAGAGTTACTTTAATATATGAAAAAAGTATTAAGCTGACGACTAAGATAATGCAGATACCAAATATGATTTTATCATTATTTTTCTTATTTATCATGTCATAAATTAAACCTCAGCATTTATGCTGAGGAAGTAACTTCACTGCTTTAATTTCTGAGCATCCAAAAAACAAGGGGCTTTACAAACCACACACTTTAGTGTGTGGTGCCCCATTGTTTTTTTGATTTTGCAGAACAAAAACCCATTGTGAAGCAATTAGTTTAGGCAACTTTTTGGAAAGGGCAATATCTGCAGAGATTATTCCTTTGAATATTTTCTTTGCAAATTTTGGAATTATTGGAGAGATAAATTCAGTATTATTTATGCAAACTGGCTTAAAACCATTTTTCCTGAATTTTTTTAACCACCATCCCAGACATTGAATATTAAGATGGTATGTTCTAATATCTTTTACATCTTTTCCCAAAATTTTCCAAATGAATCTATCCATGAAATAATCTTTTACTAAGCAATAGACTCCATATTTATTTGGAAAACTTGCAACAAGCATGCCTTTTGGCTTTAAAACCCTCCTCATCTCGCTAAGAGCTTTATCAAGGTCAGGTATATGCTCTAAAACATCAAAAGAAAGCGCTGAATCAAAAGCATTATCTTTGAAAGAAAGTTCTTCAAGGTCATCTTTTACGAATCTTGTTTTAAAACCCAGCAAATCTTTTATTTTTCTTGCTTTTTCAAGCGATTTATCTGAAAGGTCAATTGCTGTTACTTTAAACCCTTCACTTGCAAGCAGAAAATCAGCCCATCCTGTTCCGCATCCTGCATCTAAAATTTTATTTCCAATTATATATTTGCGCAAAATCTCATATCTCTTGACAGCTGTGGGAAGAAGAAATGTCGGGAAATACTGGGTTTTGAACTCTTCCAAACTTAAGTTTTGTCCAAATCTCTGATTATAGTCTTTTTGGATAGTTTCTATATCGCTTTCTATTATTTTATTATTTTTCATGATTATTCATTTGATATAACATATTCTATTGCTTGTTCGAAACCTCTTGCCTCGTTATTGTAAGTAAAACGATTGTTTATTTTTCTCGTATTTTCTTCGCCCATTTTTTTGCGCAATTTATCATCTGAGAGAATTATTTCCATTTTATCGGACAGCTCTTTTATGCTCTTTTCATGAACAATAAATCCATTGACATTGTTTTCTATGAGGTCGAAGGCTGCTCCTACTGCATTTGTGGCAATGACCGGCTTGCCGAGCCCCATTGCCTCGTTTATTACTAATCCCCAGGCTTCTACTTTTTCGTCGCCTACTGCTGGCAGAATTACTAAATCTGACAAAAGATAATATGGGAGCAATTCCTTATTTTTTATATCTCCAAGGAATAATACAAAATCTTCTATGCCGAGCTCTTTGCAAAGTAATCTGAGTTCTTCAACTTCAAAGAATTCTTCTGCACTTTTACCATAATATCCTTTTTCCCCTATAATTATCAAACGAGCATCTTTTCTTTTTTTAACAACTTGGCTGAATGCTTTAATCAAAATGTCTATTCCTTTTCTTTTGACTAATCTTCCAACAAATAAAACAACTTGTTTTTTGCCAAGCTTTTTTTCAAATTTAATTTCATCTGATTTTTTGAAATCTTCAGAATTTGGCTTTAGCATGCTTGTATTCCAGGCTATGAATATTTTATCTTCTTGGACGCCAAATGACTTCAGTAATATTTTAGACCTTGTGCCATAAACTATGCAAGCTGCTGATTTTTTTGCCAACAGACCCATAATAAAGAACTTGAATTTTTTATAAATTGATTTTTCTTTTTTCCATGCACCTGTCCAGAAGAAATATTCTTTTCTTCGAATCTTAGTGCATAAGTAGCATATTAAAGTATCTAATAGCTCACCAGGCGAATCTGCTGAAGGAAAGAAAACATAGTCATATTTTTCTTTAAGAAGTATGGGAATAATTCCAAATGCAACTTTGAAAAATCCGATTCCGAAAGGATTTAATATTTTATATTTTGCATTAAGTTTTGGAGCTCCTTGCTCTCTGGTGAATACAAATTGAATGTCATATTTTTCTGAAAGAATATTGAATAAAGGCTGCCTATACCAAGTTGCTTTGTTGTGTATGACTAATATTTTTTTATTATTTTTTCGCGCAGCATATTCTATTGCTTGTTCGAAACCTCTTGCTTCATTATCATAAGTAAATTCGCTACTGATTTTTTTCATGTTTTCTTCGCCCATTTTTTTGCGCAATTTATCATCTGAGAGAATTATTTCCATTTTATCGGACAGCTCTTTTATGCTCTTTTCATGAACAATAAATCCATTGACATTGTTTTCTATGAGGTCGAAGGCTGCTCCTACTGCATTTGTGGCAATGACCGGCTTGCCGAGCCCCATTGCCTCGTTTATTACTAATCCCCAGGCTTCAACTCTTACATCACTAAGTGCGGGCAACACAAACAAATCACTTAGAATATAATAAGGCGCTAATTCATCATTTTTTATGTCTCCTAGAAAATGCACGCGGTCTTTTATGCCATAGTTAATGCATAATTCTTCGAGATAGAATTCGTTAAAATACTCTTCAACATTTTTTCCATAATATCCTTTCCCCCCAATTATTATTAAAACTACATCGTCCCTCTTTTTAGCAATTTTGCCAAATGCTTTTATCAAATAATCCACCCCTTTTCGTTTAATTAACCTGCCAACATATAGAATTACTTTTTTCCCTCGTATTCCTAATTTTGATTCTATTTCCTTAGCTAAATTGCAATCAGAGGGTTTGACATTGATTATGCTCGAATATGGCGAAATAAAGATTTTATTTTCTTCTATGCCGAGTTCTTTGAATAATGATTTTGACATTGAGCCCGAAGCAACGCAAGATGATGCTCTTTTAGCAAGAAATCCCTGCATAGCAAACTTAAACTTTTTATAACTGAAGCCAGGATCTTTTTTCTTCCAGGCTTCGCTCCAAATTATATATCTTTTATTTCTCAGTTTGCAAATTATAAAACAGATAAAATTGTCAATTATCTCTCCGGGCGAGTCAAGTGATGGGAAGACAACAACATCATAATCTCCGCGCCAAAGCAAAGTTATAAGGTTCAGTGCAAGTTTAAAAAATCCAAAGCCGAAAGGTGTTAATATTTCATATGGTGCATTCAATCCTGAAACTGAATGCTCTCTGGTGAATACAAATTTAACGTTGTAATCTTTAGAAAGCAGGTTAAAAAACGGGATTCTATACCACATTGCCCGATTATGCACAAATAGGACTTTTGTTTTATCTTTGGTTTGATTGCTGTTTTTTACCTGCATTTTTCCAGTCCGCCTAAATTTTCTTCAGGTATCCTGCCCGAAGTTGAATAAAATGGATATTCTAACTTTGGGCAATTATGCTCAAAAGTAATTGTTTTGTGCTGTTTTCCATATGGGCGAGTTCTCGTTTGCCTTGTTGGGCCAAAAGCAGCTATTATTTTAGGGCAATTTACTGCTTCTGCAATATGCATTAGCCCTGAATCATTGGATAGAAATAGATTACACTTGCTAATCAATGCTGTTGTTTTTTTTAAGTCACTTTCAAAAATTAAGACATTGTTGAATTTTTTTGAGAGAATTTTCTGCATCTTTTCTTTTATATCTATTTCATCATGACCTCCAAAAATTATTATTTTTGCATTTTTGTTCCCTATTTCTTCTTCTATTATGGGCAGCCAGTTATCCAATGGCATCCTTTTTCTGAGTTGAACAGAGCCTGTTCCGCCCGCTCCAGGATGAATTCCCAATAGAAAGTCATTTTTTTTAATTCCTTTTTTTCCAAGCCATATATCAGCGAATTTTTTATGCTTTTTAGAGATAAAAAATAGAAAATTTACATTTTTTTTAGACGCTTTAATATTTAATGCGCTCAATAAAGAAAGATTCTGCTCAATATCATGCAAATTTTCATCAGCAGGAATTTTCTTGTTTTGCAAGAAACTCATTGTAGAAAACTTTCCAAATTTATATGAATGAGTAACTCTGTATTTTGCGCCAATAACGTAAGCAAAAAGATTAAATTGCCATTTATTGGATGGGAAAGCTGTTATGGAAATGTCATAATTCTGATTTCTAAGCGCAAATATGGTTCCTATGCCCTGATAGCAAAAGATTTTGTTTATTAGGTTACTCCCCTTAAACGGCTCTATAAACAAGGGGTTTTGGGTAAACAAATCTATCCTAGATTTTGGAAATTCTTTCTTTAATATCATTAATGCAGGGCTAAATAAAATGGAATTTCCTATCCCTGAAGCCAGAATTATTAAAATTTTAACAGGATTATTTTTCTCTAAGTTCATTTTGTCCTATTTCACCCAAGCCTATGACTGTTATCATCTTCCTTCAAACTCCTTTTTCTTCAGTCTATAGCATATTTCATCCTGATTCTTTTTTATTGTAAGAAGCATATCTGCCAAAAGCCCTAGAACTCCAAGAGAAACTCCAAATATAAGGAAAAAAACAGAAACATTGAACAATTGCCTTATTGGAGTTGTCATGAGATGTGTTACCCAAAACCAAAATGAAAACGAGGATCCGATTAGCCCTAAAAAGAATAAAATCATTGAAGGAACCCCGAAAAAAGTGAGTGGTTGCGTATCTCTTGTTGCTCTTGTAATAATGCCCAATGTTTTCAAGCCATATCTTATTAAATTTCCAGAGATTAAGGATTTTCTCTCTTTGTTATAAACCACTTCAAGAGGAATTTCTTTTATTCTCATTCCTTTCGATACAAGGTCAATGAAAGATTCCTGGGTATATGTGAATTTGCCGTGCAAGTTCAATTTCAGAGCTGCTTCTCTGCTATATGCGCGGTATCCACATTGAGTATCTGTAAAATTCTCACCAGTTATTCTTTTGATTAGATTAGTATATCTCTTATTGCCCCATTTTTTTAGAATTGGCATATCTTTTGTCAATTCTGGCTTTAAAAAACGTGAGCAGGTTGCAATATCTGCTTCTCCGTCCAAAAGGGGCTTGATTAATTTTGGAATATCTTTCGAATTAAATTGTCCATCACCATCTATATTTACTATTATGTCTGCACCAAGTTTTAAGCAGTGTTCAATGCCATCCTTGAAATTCTTGCCTAAACCCTGATTATGATTATGTTTGATAATGTAATCTGCACCTGCTTTTTTTGCTTCATTTATTGTATTGTCCAGCGAAGCATCATCAGTTACTAGAATCTTGACATTGCTTATGCCTCTTATTCTCCTCGGAATGCCTTGAATTACCTTCCCTATGCTCTTCTCTTCATTATATGCTGGAATCTGCACAATGAGACTGTTCATTTGAATCTTGAACCTCCTTTTTGAAAGAATATAACTTTGCCATGCCAATATTTTTCATAGAAACCCGATTTGCGCCTTCAAGCTGGGCAAGAATTGTCCTAACTGCTGAGCGGGAAAACTTTGATAAATTTACAATGTCTGTGATAGTTAAGCCATTTTCAGAGTTCTTTTCTAATATCTTCAAAATTGCTTCAGCCATCTTTTTTTCCATGATATTGTTAATGATATTGTCAACAATATTTTCAGAGATATAAGCTCGCCGTTGAAATTCACTACTTTCACCGACGAAGAAGTTTAGATTTGAAAACAAACTAGTTAAGTTACATTATTGATTTAGTTGAGGCATTAAAGTTTCTTATCAAAGGGTTTTGATAACTCTGAGGAATAATAAATGTTATTCAGATGGAACAATCTTCACCTTATTTTTCTTGGGATGTCCTTTATTACTTTTGCAATTGTTTTTTCTTCGTTATATGCGGGGATTTGAATAAAAAGTGTTGTCATTTTGCTCTTCTTGATTTAATCAAAAAGTCCTTGAGTTTTGTTCGGGACTTTTGGACTTCAAAGTTCTTTGAACTTTGAGAGTGCTCAAGAACAGAAGTTCTTGACATGCTCAAGGAACGTCAGGTTCCTTGACATAAAGAACAAACTCTGCCAATATAAGTTTAAGGTTTAAAAGTGAAACTTTCTATCACATAAAAGCTTAAATATTCAAGAGTATATTTATATTGATAAGATTATTCTTGTGTTTTGTATACAAATCGAAATAGTTTCATTTTTGAAACAATGATTAAATAACAAATTCAGCGAACAGTTAAATGCTGAACTGCACATGAAACTGACTAAAAACGAGAAAAAGACCTTGAAGATGCTCTTAGCAAATGCTAAAATCTCAGATAGTTCTATTGCTAATGAGCTGAAAATCTCGAGCCAGGCAGTGGGCAAGATAAGAAGAAAGCTTGAGAAAGATCTCATAAATGCATATACTCTTGACTTGGATTATGCAAAGCTTGGAGTGCATACTTTTGCTATTTCTTTGGCTAAATTTACTGCTGACGGGCTTGACAAGGGAGAGCTTGAAATTGAGCAAAAGCTTCTTGAAGACCCGCATATTATTCAAGTTTACAGGCTGCCGGGCGGAAATACGAGCCATGTTATTCTTTATGGATTTCGAGACATGACAGAGCTTGACAATTTTTTTCACTCGCATCACAAAAAGCAGAAGATTCATAATTACCTAGAGAATAAAGAGCTTTTTACTTTCTCGCACAACAGCCTGATTAAAAACAGCCCAACTCAATTATTCAATAAAGTTATAGATGAGCTTGGAAGCGAAGACCTCAAGCCAAGGCCGACTTTTCTTGAGATAGACAACTTCAAGAAAAAGCTGTAGAAATGAAAAAGTCCGTTGATTTGAAACTTGATAAGTGCCTCATAAAATTAGAAGATGAGAAAAAGAAAGAGGATTCTTTGCGCAAAATAAGCGAGCAATGCAGGCAGATTATTGAGAGCATTTCCGATGCAGTAATGATATGCGACATGAAAGGAAATTTTCTATGCTGCAACAAATCCACAGAAAAGCTGCTTGGTTACAAACATGATGAATTTATCAAGTTAAATGCCAGGGACATTGCTCATCCTGACTACCATAAATTAATGAAAGAGAATCAAGGCAAATTAACAAAAGGAAATGCTATTCTGGTTGAATCTATCCATATAAGAAAGAACAAGAGCCTTGTTCCTGTGGAGGTTAGTGCATGCAATGTTGTATATAACGGCAAGCCCTCGATTCTTGCTGTTGCAAGGGATATAACTGAAAGAAAAAAACAAGAAGAAGCTTTGAAAGAGAGCGAGGAAAAATACAGGGCACTGGTTGAAGGCGCGCAGGATACTATATTTATGATTGATAAAAATCTAAAAATTCTTTCCATGAATTCCAAAGCCGCATCTTTATTCGGGAAGACTCCTGCTGAGGTAGTTGGTGCGTCAATGTACAATATGTTTCCAAGGGAATCAGCAGTTCGATTCGTTAATAATAATAAAGAAGTATTCAAGACGGGCAAGAGCAAACTCATTGAAGAAAAGATGATTATTGGAGATCGAGAATTTTGCAATAGCACTAGTCTATCTCCTGTTAAAAATTCTGATGGGGATACAACGGCAGTAATTGGGATAGTAAGAGACATTACAGAAAAGAAGAAAGCAGAAAATGCCTTGAAAGAAAGCGAAGCTCGTTATCGCTCTTTTATTGAAGTGACTAGACAGCTTGGATGGACTACAAACCCTCAGGGATTAATTACAGAAGATATACCCACATGGAGAGCATTTACTGGGCAGAGTTATGAGGAGGTTAAGGGATATGGGTGGCTAAAGGCAATTCATCCGGACGACGTTAAGTGCACCAAGCAAATATGGGAAAACGCAGTTAAAACAAAAGGAACTTATGAAATTGAATACAGGATACGCGGGCATGATGGAATTTACCGATGGTTCTTAGCTAGAGGAATTCCCATACTTGACAAAAATAAGAAGATTCTAGAATGGATTGGAACATGCATGGATATAACTGAAAAAAAGAAAGCAGAAGATAAAATAAAAGAAAGTGAGGAAAAATTCAGGAATTTCTTTGAAAACAGCAATGATGCAATTTTTATTGCTGATGCAGAAACAAGAAAATTAACTGATTGCAACAAGAAAGCAGAAGAGCTTTTAGGATATCCAAGGGCAAAAATACTTTCCATGAAAGCAGACAGCATCCATCCCAAGGACAAGATTCAAGAAACAATGGAGGGATTCAAGAAACAGATGGAAGGAAAGATAGATATAGTTGAATCAGAAGTTCTGACAAAAAGCGGGAAACGAACTCCTGTTGCAATAAACGCTTCATCTATAGAATTGAATGGGAAGAATTATATGCTGGGAATTTTCAGGGACATCACAGAAAGAAAAAAGGCAGAAGAGGCCTTGAAAGAAAGAGAAAATAAGTATAAAACATTGATTGAGAATGTACCTCAAAAAGTGTTTCTCAAGGATAAAAATTTAGTTTATGTATCTTGCAACAATAACTATGCCAAAGACCTCAAAATAAAACCAGAAGAAATTGCTGGGAAAACAGACTATAAATTCTATCCTAAGAAATTGGCTGAAAAATATCGAGGTGATGATAAAAGAATTATAAAAACAGAAAAAATGAAAGAAATAATTGAAGAATATATCAAAGATGGACAAAAGTTATTTGTGCATACAATCAAGGTGCCTATCAAAGATGAAAAAGACAAGCTTGCTGGAGTATTGGGCATTTTTTGGGACGTAACAGAAGAGAAGAGAGCGCAGGAAATCATAAAAAAAGAAATTGAAAGGATGAAGGAAATTGATGAAGCAAAGACAAATTTCCTTAACATTGTCTCGCACGAGATGAAAACACCTCTTACTGCAATAAATGCACATCTTGGTGTTCTTGATGACTTGAAAACAAATTTGAGCGAACAGGAACTTTTAAGTTTGGAAGCCATAAAGCGCAATAATTATCTTCTAAAAAGTTTGATAGATAACATTTTGGAGCTTTCAAGGATAGAATCTGGAAAGTTTGAATTGAATATCTCAAAGATAAACCTTGAGAGGATAATAAGGGAAGTAAAAAGCAATCTTGAAATATTGTCTGAAAAGAAAGGCTTGCAGCTTATTCTTGATGTTGGCAAACTTCCCGAAATACTTGCAGATGAGATGCGTGTTCGAGAAATTTTGAATAACCTAATCAGCAACTCCATCAAATTCACAGATAAAGGATGGATAAAAGTCAAGGCTGAAAAGCAAGACAATCACGTTGTAATAAGCATTATTGACACAGGCATAGGCATTTCCAAGGATAAAATAAATAATCTCTTCCAAAAATTCTATCAAATCGACCCCTCCATAGGCAGGAGATTCGGTGGCACAGGATTGGGACTGGTAATAACAAAGCAATTAATCGAGTTGCAGGGAGGCAAGATAAAAGTCCAAAGCATATTTGGAAAAGGCTCAACATTCTCAGTAACTCTCCCGATTAATGGAAATAACCTGAAAGGAGGTGCAAAATGAAGAGAATACTTTATGTAGAAGACAACGAAGACACTGCAGATGCAGTAAAAATAATCCTAGAGAACCAAGGTTATCAGGTAGATATAGAATTGTGCGGCAAGGATGCTCTAGCTAAAGCAAAGGAGCCTTTTGATTTGATTTTACTCGACATAATGCTGCCAGACATGTCGGGCTGGGACATATTTGAGAAGCTGAAAAAGAGAGATCATACTAAATTTGCTTTTCTTAGTGCTATTCCAGTATCAAATGAGAGAATGCAGGAATTGAAGAAGGCAGGTGTCTCTGACTATATAACAAAGCCGTTTGAGAAAGATGACTTGATAAAAAGAGTCAAGAAGATTATAGGATAAGTTTATAAAAGACTATATTCAACACCCTAGTTCCCAAAATGACATCGATATTAATAATAAGTGAAGTTGGAAGTCTACAAGACAAGATAAATCATGCAGTGAAAGCCAGAGCAGGAATGCCTGGAATTTATGTTTCTTTAAACAAGACGCAGAAAAGCACCGAGGAAACATTGAAGAAAGCAGGCATAAAAACTGACAAGATTTTCTTCATAGATTGTGTAACGTCTGAACAGAAGAAAAAAGATGTCTTGCATTTTCACCCAACTGAATTAGAAGAGATGAGCTATGCTATCAAGTATTTCGTGCAGGAAATTAAAGGGAAGAAATTTTTGATTATAGATGCTTTGTCAACTCTGCTGATTTACAATGATGAAAACAAAGTTGCAAAGTTTGTCAAGGCAAGTGTTGATTTTGCCTCTGAAAATAATGTTGAATTGGTTGCATTTACGCCAAAATTAAAGGGCGAGGAATTATTAACAAAGATATTCAATTTTTTTGACAAAGTTGAAAAATAAAATGAAAAAAATGGTGATTTTGATTACAGGGATTTTAATTTGTTTAGCTTTTGCTCCTCTTTTTGCTTCTGCTGGCGATGTTTTTACAATGAATATTGAAGTTCCCCAGGATTACAAGCAAATAAGTTCAGGGGGTGATGTTGTTGCAAGCATCAAACTGATTAACATGGGAAGCAAAGGAAGAGAAGATGTTCAGCTTGAATTTTCAATTATGAATTCTAGTCATGATATAATAGCAAGCAAGAGAGATACTGTTGCTGTGGAGACACAGGCTTCTTTTGTCAGGAGTTTTTCTCTTCCAGAGAATGTTGGAACAGGGAAGTATTCTATCCATGCCCGCGCAATTTATGCTGATGGCAAGGAAGCTTCTGCCAAAGATTCGTTTGAAATTGTTGAAATTTCTAAGGAATGGATTTATTGGCTTGTTGGAACTGCTATTTTATCTACCTGCATATTCTTTTCATTTGGATGGATGAAAAGAAAAGCGGGATTAATTGCTTTGAGGATTAAGATTCATAATATTGTGAAGAATAGAAAATTAGGATGATTTTTTTGGATGGTTTTCACAAAGAATCAATGATTGTGTTATAGGATGATAAAAATGTTATTTGGGCTATACTTAGATGTAAGTACATTTGCTTACATATACTTAGATGGAAATCTTTAAATATATGGGTTACTTATAAAATCAAGGTAAAAATGAGCAAAAAAGAGGCAAAAGGTAGTAGGGAGAAAGTAACAATAAGCTTGGACCATGACCTCTACAGAAATTTTCAGAGTTATTGCAAAGAGCGTGCAATGCTTGTATCAAGAAAGATAGACCTTCTTATTAAAAAAGAGCTTGAGAAAGAGGTGGCAGCGTGATGAAGAGCAAGATATTGATTCTAAGTGCAGTCATAATTTTCTTAATCAGCATTATATCTGCGACGAGCTCAGCCATAACACTTTCTGCATGCGGGCAGAATTTAAATGCTTCTGGAAGCTATTTGCTAAATCAGTCTATAACTTCAACTGCAACATGTTTAACAACTAACTCCAGCGATGTTGTGATAGACTGTGCTGGCTATACAATTACATATGGAACTGCAGGAGGCAATAGTGCATTTGGCATAAGTGCATTACATCCAACAGCATCTCAGATTAATCTTACTATTAAGAATTGCATAATTACAAAACCTTCTGCTTCAGGAAGCAGCGGCAGAGGCATAGTTTTAACAAGATTTGGTAATTCAACGATTGTAAACAATACTATTAGGACTAATGGCACGACTTCAAATATAGGAATCTATGTTGTAACTGGGGCTAATGGGAATAATGTTTCTGGAAATAACATAGTTACCCGCACAGGGGCTACAAACTATGGAATCTATTTTAATGCAGGTTCATCAGACAGCATTGCTGAGTACAATAATATAACAACAGGCGCGGGAACAGCAACATTTGATAATTGTGGTATTGTGATAGCTGACCCGAGAGCAATTATAAGACATAATTGGATTAGCACTTCTGGTTCTGCTGACAGTAATTTTGGCATCTTCGCTTCGGGGTCTTCAAGTACCCAAATTGTTAACAATACAATATATACTTCTGGAACAAACGGAAATAACAGGGGAGTATATCTCTCTGCTTCGGACCTAAATATTGTTGCAAACAATACAATAAATACAACTGGCCAAGCTTCTCCAGGCATTTATTTATCTGCGTCTAATTCAGTAAATGTGTTAAATAATCAGATAAATTCAAGTGCTGATGCCATTTATATGTTTAGTTCAACTTTAAGCGATTTTACTACTGCAAACATAAGCAGAGATAATACTCGATTTGGAAGAAATATTACTGTTTATGGAGGAGGAGCATTAACTCTCCCTTGCCCAAATAATACAGTGATAGACAATCCTGCAGATGGAGGGCTGAAATTCTTTGGATGCAACAATATAACTGTTCAAAATTGGTACAGGCCTAATAGAGACACTGATGGATTGCTATTTGTTAATTCAGATAATAATAATATCATAAATAATACATTAAATGGAGGATTAAATGGGCTTGATATGATTAACAGCGCTGGATTGTGCGACAATAATCTTATTGCTAATAATACATTCTCAAGTTTTGGCTATGTGGATGATTATGCAATACGCGTATATGGCACTTATAATCTAATTACTGGAAATAATATACTGACAAGCGGGGTTACGTCTGGAAATCATGGAATAGGGATATTAAATGATTTCAACAATATAACAAATAATATAATTACAACTGGCGGAACAAGCAACAACAGAGGCATAAATCTTGATAGTTCTGCTGATGATAATTTAATTCAAAACAATACTATCAATACCTCTGGAACATCCTTAGGGAATACTGGAATTTATCTTACAGACGCGTGCTTAAGAAATACAGCCAGAAACAATACAATTACTGCAACAGGAACTTCTGGAAATCTTGGAATAAGGCTGGCTTCAGGTTCAAATAACAATGTTATAGAATATAACACATTCTATACAAAAGGGTCAACTTCTGGAAATAACGGATTAGAATTATCCTCAAGTTTAAACAACACATTCAGATTTAACAATGTTTATGCTGGATATGGAACAGGAACTACAGATAATGACGCTGTTTCTATGGTCAGCAGCAGCAACAATAATTTCACAAATAATGTTCTATTTGCCAATGGAACAGCTACGAGCATGACTTCCTCATCAATTTTCTTGCAAAGCGCTTCAACTAATAATACGTTTGTCAACAATATTATTACAAAATCTGTCGGTAATGCAATAGAGATAGATTTCTCGACTACTTACCCAAGCGGAAACACTTTCCAGAATAACTCCTTGAATAATATCAGCGGTTCTGATTTGCTCTTCATGGATGCCAGCATAAATGACACTTCTTTTATAAATCAGCAAATAAGGATATATAACTTTAGTGGAGTTGGAGGAAAAATAAATGTTGAAGACAGCCAATTTGGTAAAATAGCATTCCTCTCTCCTATTAATGGCTCTGGAGCAAACATGAGCAATGACATCAAAGTTTTATCTAATCTTGCGCAAGTCAGTTCATCAAACGGATTAAATAAGCCCGCGAATGTTACACTTAGAGGGGTAAACACTGCTTTTTTTATCCCGGGAATATTTAAAGATGGTGCGGTATGCACTGATTGTTATAATTTTACTTCACTTAATGCTGGAAATGTCACATTCAATGTAACTTCCTGGAGCAATTATAGCATTGGCGAAACATTGTCAGACACAACACCTCCTGCTTCAGCAACTGGATTGGCAAATCAATCATCTGCGGCCAGCTGGATATACTGGAACTGGACAAATCCTTCTGATGCTGATTTTGGCGAAGCAATTGTTTATATTAATGCTGTGAATGTTGCTAATACTTCAAATAATTATTACAATGCGACTGGATTAACTTCAGAGACAAATTATACAATAACTGTTCACACAAAAGATATTTATGGGAATACCAATAATACAGATGTAAATTCAAGTGCAAGAACTCTTGATATAACTCCTCCATCCAGTGTCACAAATCTGGCAAATCAATCATCAGGAAGAACATGGGCATATTGGAACTGGACAAATCCATCTGATGCTGACTTTGGAGAAGCAATTGTTTATATTAATTCTGTGAATGTTGCAAATACTTCAAATAATTATTACAATGCAACTGGATTGACTTGCAATTCTGCTTATGTTGTTACGGTTCATACAAAAGATGCGAGCAATAACATCAATAATACAGATGTCAATGACAGCGCAAGCACTCTTGCGTGCAATAATGATCCTGTTGCTACAACACCTGCAATAACTCCTTCAACAGCTTATACGGGTGATGACTTGAACTGCACTTTTGTTGTTACAGATAATGATGCTGGAGACAGCTTAACTGCAAATTATACATGGTATAATGGAACTAGTGCAATAATTACGGGTTCAATTTCAGTCATTAATGGAACTGAAAACACTCTAACACTTAATTCAGGAAACACAACAAAAGGAGAGATATGGAATTGCTCTGTTATTCCTTACGATGAGCATTATTATGGGGCTGCAAAGAGCACAACAAGAACAATCTCAAATTCATTGCCAACAGCACCTGTTGTTGATGTGCTCCCAGATATTCCAAATGATAATAATGACCTTGCTGTCAGCATTACAACTTCAAGCACAGATGCTGACAATGACAGCATAACTTATTCTTACCAGTGGTATAAGAATAATGTCTCGCAGGCAGGGCAGACATCAACTACATTGTCAAATTTATTGACTTCTGTTGGAGAGACATGGAAATGCATTGTTACTCCAAATGACGGGACAGGAAATGGGGCAACAGGACAAGATAGCGCGACTATTAACGGCACATCAACTGCATATGCTATAAATCTTGTCTCCCCGATTAATGGGGCAACATGGAATTTATCAGATAATGTTACGTTTGAGTATAACTCTACATTGGAAGTATCAAACTGCTCGTTAATAATAAATGGCGCAATAATAGAGACAGAGGACAATATAACAACCAATGCAACTGAAACATTTGCAACAATACTCTCGAATGCAGCTTATACCTGGGCTGTAAACTGCACAGATATCAACAATACTACAAACTCATCTGCGACATGGACTTTGACAGTAAGTTACCTATATTGCGGCGATGGCACATGCAATAATGGAGAAACATGCTCATCGTGCTCTGGTGATTGCGGAACATGCTCATCTGGAGGGGGCGGAGGCGGCGGAGCAAGAAGAATTGTTAATAACACTGCAAATGTGACTAATATAATAAAGAATGAAACTAAGTTTGAATTTGGAGTTCCTGGAATAGAAATAGAACAAATTTCTTCAATGGTTGCAAATCCTGGAGAAAGCAAGAAAATATCTGTTAATGTTAAGAATTCAGGAACAGGTTTCCTTAACAAGTGCAAGCTTTCTGGATTTGGAAATTATGGCTCATGGATATCTTCCGGGGATATGAAAGATTTAAGCATCGGGCAGGAAGCAGAATTCTTATTCAATTTAGATTTGCCAAAAGAAATTTCTCCTGGAACTTACAAAGTTGGACTCTCTGTAATCTGCCAGGAAGCAACAAAGAGTTCAGAGATTGAATTGGAGGTAATACAAAAGAAATTAGCTGTTGAGATGAATGATGCAAAGAGGCTTGAGAATGGAAATCTTAACATCAGCTATTCTTTGGTTGAGCTTTCTGGGCAAATGCAAGAAGTAGATGTGCAGATAATGCTTATGGGCTCAAAGGGCGTGAAAATTGCTGAAACAAATGAAAAGAGAATTGTTCAAGCAAATTCAAGAGAGACATTTGATACAGAGATGGAAATTCCTGCAGACATTGAAGAAGGAAATCTTAATCTTTTGATAAATGCCAATTCAAAGACAGCTTCTGCTTTTGTGCAAGAGTATGTTCTTCTTGAAAGAGGTTCTCTAAGCGGACTTAGCATATTTGATGGAGAGAATAGCGGGAATATTGTGAGTGCTGCTCTTGTGCTTGCTTTTATTGTGTTTGCATTCATAATTGGCAGAAGAATATTAAGATTTGAGGGAATGGAAAAGAGGAAGAATGTATTGTCTGCTCTTGCAGGCAGCATAATGCATCACAAGCGCTCTTTTGACAACAGAACTCATTATCATGTTGCCGATTAGAAACTATCAACCTTTCATTGAGCTTTCTTTTCTTAGAAAGAAAATAAACTTCGGAAAGAAAAGAACTATAATTCAACCTTTCATAACGGCGAGGGGGACTAATCTTGCGACTAAATTTCCTATACCTGCTTCGTGAGAAACCCTTACAACTTCATCAATATCTTTGTAGACTTCTGGAGCTTCTTCAACAAGGGCTTTTTTGCTTAAAGTTTCTACTAAAATATCTTTTGCTTCTAATTCTCCTTTTATTTGTTCAAAGGTAAGCTCACGCTTTGCCTGGCTTCTGCTTTCTACTCTGCCTGAGCCATGTGCTGTTGAGCCGAATGTAACTTCTTCTGCTTTCTTTGTTCCTACAAGAACATAAGATGCTGTTCCCATGCTTCCTGGAATTAAAACAGGCTGCCCTATTTTTCTGAATGCTTCTGGAATCTCTTTTCTGCCCGGGCCAAAGCTTCTTGTTGCTCCTTTTCTATGGATGCACAGCTGCATTTTCTTGCCATCAACAACAAATTCTTCTATTTTTGCGATATTATGGCAGACATCGTAGACCAAATTGATTTTTGCTTTTGGAAAATAATGCTTTAATTGCTCGCGAACATGGTGCATTATCATTTGCCTGTTGCAAAAAGCAAAATTAACAGCACAGTTCATTGCGCTCAGGTATTTTTGTCCTAATTCGCTCTTAATCGGCGCATTAATTAGTTCCCTGTCTGGAAGATTTGCGAATCCATATTGATTTTCCATTAATCTTATGTAATCGCTTGCAACTTGATGGCCCAAGCCTCTTGAGCCGCAATGAATCATCAATGTTATACATTCCTTGTCCAAGCCAAATGCTTTTGCTATTTTTTCATCATAAATTGCGTCTATTTTTTCTATTTCCAAAAAGTGATTTCCTGCGCCTAATGTTCCTAATTGAGGCAGGCCTCTTGCTATTGCTCTTTGCGAGACATCTTCTGGATTTGCGTTTTTCATCCTGCCATTTTCTTCTGTGTGCTCTAAGTCCTCTTTTGTTCCAAAACCATTTTCAACAGCCCATTCTGCTCCTTTTTTCAAAACTTCAATAATATCTTCCCTGCCATATTTCTTGCCTCCTATTCCAACACCTGAAGGAACAGCCCTAAATATAGAATGCAAAATTTCTTTTCTTTGTTTCATGAACTCTGCAACTTTGATATTAGTTGACAGGAGGCGGACGCCGCAGTTAATATCGTATCCACAAGCTCCTGGAGAAACAACGCCTTTGTTTAAATCAAATGCCATCACGCCACCAATGCATGCGCCGTAGCCTTGGTGAGCGTCAGGAAGCACGATAACATTCTTAACAATTCCTGGAAGCATTGACATATTTTGAGCTTGTTCAAGAGTTTTATCTTGTTGAATAGCTTTTAACAATTTTTCTGAGGCAAATATCATTACTGGAACATTCATCTTGCCTTTCTTCTCAATCTTCCAAGTATAATTATTTACTTTCTTGACTTCAATTTTTGCCATTCTATTACTAACTCCTTATTTAATAAGTTAGAATTTATTAGTTTATTAATTTCACTCTTTTTGTTTATGTTCATCTCATAATAAATTGTACCAATCCCGTTCTTTCGTTTATTCACTTTTGATTCTACATCAAAAAGCTCTTTCAACAACTTCTGCAAGCGAGATAAGTTGCACTCTTTATTGGAAAATATACGAATTATCCCGTTTGAATGATTTATTTTGGATTTTTTATGCATTATTTCCTTGATAAAGTTAACAATGTCTTCTTTATTGCTGGGAAAAGTCCATTCATAAACCATAAAGTCATTCATCACCAATATCAATCTATTTACTTTTTTAGGATGTAAAAATCCAATTTTATCCTTGAATTTAGATAAGTTCTCTTTGCCAAAAATAGCTAGAGAGTATATCTCTCGTGTATTTCTCTTCTTAACTTTACAGGCAATTCCCAACCTTTTAAGAGCTGCTTTAACCTGAAATATTCCTTCTTTATTAACACAATCTGCTCCGATTTGTCTGTTTTGATGTGTTTTGCATGTAACCCACCCCTCGCAATCAAAATAAGCCCTCAGCCAGATTCTTACTATGTTATCATCTAATTTCGGCATTCTCCATTCCCAAGAATAAAAAGAGCCAAATTCTTTTGTCAGTTCTTCATAAATTTCTTTTGAACCAATTCTACATCTTTGCCCCTCTATTAAATGAGGTTTTATACCAAAAGCCTTCTCAAATCTGTCTTGAAAATCTTTCAAGAGTGTAAGATTGGTGCCCCTTAACCCAATGTGATAATAATGCTGTTTTTGAGTTGGTGGATTTTTAATAACATAGCCATCAGCACAGAGATAAGCGTGGACTGCTGCGAGATTCTCGTCCATTTTCATTATCGATTAAAGAACCTAAAGTATTTATACCTTATGTTTATCAGGTAATTCTAATTGTTTCAGTGCTATTGGAGAATAAACCATCTCATACATTTAAAGTCCTAGCTTTTTCTTTGCCTGCTCCTGCGTGTAGAATTTTCCTGCCTTGATGTCTGCCCTTGCTTGCACTATCTCTCTTTTTGTTTCTTCGTTTAACTTTTTAGTATCTTCTATCTTATTTACTGGTATTGTTGTTGCCATATTAATTGAATAACTGAATAGAAGATATAAATTTTATGGTTTAAGGTTTATTAAACTGATGAAAAGCGGGTGGCTTGGGCGGGTGGTCGGGGGAATGCAATATCAGACATCAATCACAAAAACAATTGTGACTTTGTCCTTGGACTCTTTGATTGACATGTCATTGTAAGTTATTGCTTTGACGTCATTTGTGAAGATGTAATTCTTTGCATTGTCGCCTATAATGTTTGCCTTGAGAGAAAAGCCAGATTTATCTCCTTCTTTTGTTTCTTCTATCTTGACAATCGGCGCTTTGCTGAGAATGAAGCCTTCTGCATCCAAGAGATATAAAAATTGTTCTAAGAAATCATATAACAGAGCTTCTTTGTTTTCAGCTTTTATGCTTATTTCCTTTTTGATTTTTGGAGCAACAAGAATTTGCTCAGCCATTACTTCTTTCATTGCCAAAGCAGCTGTTGAAAATGCCTTGTTTAGTGTTCTTTCATCTACCTGAATTTTAACATCTGCTGTGTGCTCTAAAAACTTAAATCCCATATATTAGGTTATTTTGATAAGTTTATAAATTATTATTATCTCCCTCTTTTATGAAAATTTTGGATGTTCTTGCCTTGTTGTTGCTAATTGGAGCACTTTGCATTGGAGTTTATGTAATGTGGATTAATCTGCCAATAAATGATAGAACATATGTTCCTTTCTCTGCTAATTTTACAAGTTCTCTTTCGGAGCTTGAGAGAGTTAATGCTTCCAACGAAATTGTGCAATTTTATCCAAATATGAGATTTAAAAATAAGAATATAAGCTATCGCCTGGAGTCAATATGCACGCAGACAAAATGGACAAACATTGAAAAAGCATTTTCCATAATATCTGGGAGAACTGTCTTGAGATTTTACCCTTCCAGGGAAAATCCTGAGATAAAAGTTTTATGCTCGGAGATTTCTCCAGAAAGCGAGGAAAAAGGGCACTTCATAGCAGGAGAAGGGGGGCCGAGCGAGATAATAAACACAACAAACTTTGCAGTTATTCTTAATGGAAGAATCTCTTTGTACAAAGATGAAGTATGCGATGAGCCAAAAATAGCAATTCACGAGATTCTCCATGCACTTGGATTTGACCATTACAATAACACAGAAAGCATTCTTTATCCTATTACTGGATGCAAGCAGGAGATTGATGGAGAAATCATTGAAATAATAAATCAGTTATATTCTTTTGAGAGCTTGCCTGACTTGGTTATCGAGAGCATAAATGCAAATAGAACAGGAAGATATCTTAATTTTGACATTAATGTCTCTAATATAGGGCTGGCTGATGCAAGAGGCGCGAACCTTGATGTTTATGCTAATGATAATAAAATAGCAAATTTCACGCTTGAAGATATGGAGATTGGAATGAGAAGAATGCTATTTGTAAAAAATGTCAGACTGCCTGGAAGCTCTGATAATATAGTGTTTGTTGTTGAATCAGATGATAAGAGAGAATTAAACCTGGATAATAATCGGGCAGAATTATCTGTAGTTTAGCTTGAACTGAAATTATCAAATCCGCTTTAGAATTTGATATTTCTGTAAATCTAAGTATAAACGAGAATTCTTTTTAATTGTAATTAAATGTTATATATGATTATCATCCGATGCTAGGGGGATGCAAACAAAGAGGTTTAGATTAAAGAGGAGCAATATTGCCCTAAATGGCAATATTTAAATACAAAATTCTATAGATTTATATAGATAAAATCGTTTAAAAAAAGAGACAAACAAGATGGTAGAAAAAGACCAAATTTTAAAGGAGAAGCTTGATCATACTGGAATATTTAACTTTTCAGAGCTTTATGCATTCATGCATACCTGGCTGAAGAACGAGCTTTATGGGGTAAATGAAGAAAAATATGGCGAAAAGGTTTCTGGGAATGCAAGAGACATAACATTTGAATGGAAAGCAAAAAAAAAGCTATCTGATTACTTCTGGATTGAGCATACAATAAAAATTGACATTACCGGTTTAACTGATGTTGAAGTTGAAATTGACGGCAAAAAGAAGAAAATGAACAAGGGAAAAATTGCAATGGAGATAAAAGGAGTTCTAATCAAGGATCCAAAGAACACTTGGGATGAGACAAAGCCGTTTTACAAGTTTTTGAGAGAGGCTTATGACAAATATATAATACCAAAAAGAGTAGATGCAATGGAAATCAAGGTTGAAACAGATGTCCGCGCTTTCAAAGACGAGGTTAAGGCTTATCTTGAATTAACAGGAAAGCGATAAATTTTATTGATAAGGATTATAATGCAAATTACTTGTTCTGAAAAAGATAAACTTGAAAAAACAAGATTAAAACCCATCATATAAATATTTATATATCTCTTTTAGTGTTTTCTAATAATGGAACTGAAAAAGGGTCTTGCATTAACTTGCGTTTTAATTGGTTTATTTTTGATTAGTTCTGTTTCTGCCCTGAGTTTGGAAGTTGAAAAAGTGGAAAAGGCGCCTGTTGTGATATCTGAGCTGAAAGATCCTGCGATTTTTGATTTTATAATTGACAATAATGGAGGAAGTGATGAAATTCGGATATATTCATTGGTTGGCGCGACATTTGAGCCGGAAGAAACTTTTCATCTTCCTTCAGGCAAATCAACAATAGAAGTCAAGGTTTATCCTGCAGAAGATGCAAGAGAAAAAGAAGGCAATTATGCTTTTGAATATCAGATAAAAGGGAGTGGCTCTGATATTTTCAAAGATACATTGACAGTCAAGATTGTCAAGCTTGGAAATGTTCTTGACATAGAACCTTTGGGAATAAATTATGGGGATGAAAAAGCAATTGTCAGGATAAGAAATGTTAACAATATTGAATTGGATGATATTAAAATTAAGATAAAATCTGTTTTCTATGAGAATGAGAAAACTCTTTCATTCAAGCCATTTGAGAGCATTAATCTTTCTCTTTCAGTTAACACAGAAAATACAAAAGAGCTTGCTGCTGGCTCTTATGTTGTAACATCAGACCTTGAACTGGACGAGGCAACAGCAAGGGTTGAAGAGACAGTCAATTACAAGGAGAAACAAGTTGTAGCATTCAAGAAAGAAGGTGAAGGATGGGTAATAAGGACAACAAAAATCACCAAGACAAATGAAGGAAATCTTGCTGTGCCTGACACAATATCTGTATCAAAGAATATACTAACAAGATTATTCACTACATTTTCTGCTGAGCCATTGACTAGCGAGAGAAAAGCATTATTTGTTTATTATAGCTGGGAAAAGGACTTGAATCCTGGAGAGTCATGGGATGTTGAGGTAACAACAAATTATACCCTGCCGTTTATACTTGTTATTCTTGTTATATTCAGCGCTGGTGCTGTTTATCTTTATTCAAGAACAGCGCTTGTTGTAAGCAAAAGATGCTCGTTTGTGAAAACAAAAGGCGGAGAATTTGCCCTTAAAGTAATTCTTCATATAAAAGCAAGAAAAGCGCTTGATAACATAGAAATATTTGACAGGATACCAATGGCTACAAAGCTTTATGAGAAAGCTGGAATGCCTCACAAGTTTGACGAGCATCTTGGAAGATTGAGCTGGAAAATTGACAGGTTAAATGCGGGAGAAGACAGGATATTCTCGTATATTATTTATTCAACAATAAGAATAGTCGGGAGATTGGAATTATCTCCTGCAACAGCGCATTTTGTAAAAGATGGCAAGCCGCAGTATGTTAATTCCAACAGGACATTCTTTATGTCTGAGATACATCCCCGTTATTGATATAGGATGAATAGATTTTCTTGAAGATATATATGAGAACTCATTTGTTATTAGCTGATATCGCGAACATGAGATTATGATAATTATTTATTTTTTGATTGTTATTGATAACTAATAGTTATTTGTTATTTGGGTGTCGGGGGAGCAACAAGATAATGATTTATTATATTTGAAGCAAAATATCTTATAATAACCTTTAAATATAAACCAAAATTGTAAGAAACATCCCCTCGTGGCTTAATGGTTAAAGCGTCTGGCTGTAGACAATTGGTCTAGCGCGGACATTCCCGATTTCCAGGAAACTGGAAGGGAGAAGGATGAAGCGCGATTGGCTACCATTAGTTTCAGGTTATGAAGCGAAAGCGACAGAACCCGGAAGATTCCAAGTTCGATTCTTGGCGGGGGGATTTATATTCATTATGCGATTAAGAACACTTTTAAATAGAAGATTCTCTTCTTTGCATAATGGTTCAAGAAAAATCAAAGACGGCAAGAGTGAATATTCTTAAAGGACAAATAGCCGAGAGATATGTTGAATTAGTTTTAAAAGATATGGGCTATAAAGTAAGTAAAGTTGCAGAACTTAATAGAAAAAAGAAAGAGTTTTTTCTTCATTCAAGAAGAATAGAAGAGTTTCTCAAAAAGGCAAAAATCAGAAATGCTTTCTTTATAATAAATAAACTAAAAGAGAATTATAAAAACGGATTGCCTGATTTTATATGCAGAAAAGGAAAACAAATAAAATTTGTTGAGGTTAAAAGTAATAAGTCAGGGCTTGATGAATTACAAAAGAAATCTTTTGATATGCTTAGAACTTTGGGCTTCCCTGTTAATTTGGTGAGGGTAAAATTAGATTTAGATTTGAAGATAATGGATAAAGAAGAAGCAAAACAGATAGAATTGGAACACCAAAGTGAAGGTTATGCTTACGATTTAGAAGGCTTAAACGAGCTATAAAAAACGAACCCCAAAGGCAGATTTAAAGAAGGAAGGGAAGTTTTAAGACAAAAAAGTTTATAAATGGGGAAGTATAAGATAGACTATAATGGTTGATAGTTAAGGGGGTTGCCCTGCTTAACTGCAGGGCAGTAAACCCTCTCTATCTTTTTTATAATGGTGTAAAGATGAAAGTAATGATATTTATAGATAATTCTAATTTTTTTAAGAGCATATCCTGCTTTAAAGAAGACAGATGTCAGGATAGAGTTATAGATTATAATCGATTAAATAAATTTGTTATTGAATACCTATCTAATAATCCTCAATATAAAAAAGAGTCTTTATTTCATGTAAGAACATACTATTATGATGGAGAATATACTGATACTTTAATCAATAAAATAAAGAATCATCTAAATAAAATTTCTCCATCTTTAGAAAACGATGAAGAGAAACATAAAGTAGTTACTATTTTGCAAAAAGCATTTCATAGAATGGAAGCACAAAAAAGAGACATGAATAAAATGAAAAGTTTTTATTTCTTTGAGACAAGATTAAAGCCCCTTCAATATTCTTCATCACAGGGAGTATTCCAGAAAGGTGTAGATGTTCAATTAGCAGTAGATTTAGTTTCTAATGCATATTTGAATAATTATGATATTGCAGTTATATTTTCTGGGGACATCGATTTATTTGAATCTGTCAAATTAGTTAAGACTCTTGGAAAACAAGTATTTATTTTCTCTCATAAGAATCTTATGGCTGATGGAATGATATCAATTTGTGATTTCTATAAAGATTTGTGCAGATTGGAAGATGCGCGATTAGATGAATTTACGCATATATTTGAAAAGAGAGAGTTAAAAGGTGGATTTAAATAAACAGGGAAATTGAAGAGAATATGAATAAGAAAAGACAAATAGATTTTGGTTGGGGAAAGACTAAACCTATAAAGATACAAAAAATAAAAATAGATAAGTTTCATATTACAAAAGCAGGAGATAGAACATTAACACCTGCACAAAAGAGAAATCTCAAAGAAGAAGCAGGAAATAGATGCTCTCGCTGTCATAAAAAGTTTGATTCTAGGCTTTTAGAAATTCATCATAAGAAATCTATAGCAAGTCATAAGAACAAACTGATTGGAGTTGATTTACCAGTTTATTCTATGGGAAAGAAATATATTCCTAAATATGACAGACATAAAAGCAATTTAGAAGTTGTCTGCGTATATTGCCACGATAAAACGAAGAAAAAAAGAAAGAGTAAGAATAAAACGAATAGCTTATATGGGATAAGTTATAATCCTAAATCGTTGTTTGGCTAAAAGGTAGGTTCAAATTGTAACATTGTCAACACAAATTTATAAAGAGGTCTTTTCTAATGAGAATATGTCCTTGTTAAATATAGATTGGAAGAAATTAGCTGTTGATGGGATTATAGCACTTAACCAGTTTATGTTAGCAATCATATTTCTGCTAATACTTGGGGCTTGGATACCTGATTACTTTTTTATAGCAAGATAGACAAATCCCAAAAGAACATTTTTATTCAAGGTATTCTTTTTAAACCCAGATAACCTTTTGATATCATGAGAATCAGATATAGTTTTTCATCTCGGCATACGGGCACTATTGAAGGCACAAACGTGCACAGGAAGCCGATTCCTGGGCTTGTTAAGGAGATTATCAGAATTTCTGACATTGTTCTTGAAGTGCTTGATGCAAGATTTATTGAAGAGACGCGCAACAGAGAGCTTGAGAGACTTATTCTGGAATCTGGCAAGAAGATTATTTTTGTCTTGAACAAGGCTGACCTTGTGAATGTTGTTGAATTGAAAAGAAATATTGACCTTGAGGGGCTGAAGCCATATGTTCTTGTATCGTGCAGAACAAAAATGGGGATAGGCGAGCTTAGAACAAGAATAAAGATAGAAGCAAAAAAGCTAAAGGCAGAGCATGAGAGAATCCAGATTGGAATTATTGGCTATCCAAATACTGGAAAGAGCTCACTCATCAATGTAATTGCAGGCGGAGGGCATGCAAGGACAGCTGCTGAATCAGGATTCACAAAAGGAATGCAGAAGATAAGGCTTGCAAAGGGAATTTTGTTGCTTGACAGCCCAGGAGTCATGCCTGAGAGAGAAGCTCCTGCACATAAAACAGAGCATGCAAAGAAACTTTCAATAATTGGGGTTAAAACATTTGACAGGGCAAAGAATCCCGAATTTATTGTCTTTGAGATTATGAAAGAACATCCTGGTGTTTTTGAGAAATTTTATAATATTGATGCTGAAGGGGATTCTGAAAAATTGATTGAAGAGTTTGGGAGAAAAAACAAGTTCTTGCTCAAGGGCGGGAAAATAAATATTGACAGGGCTGCAAGAATGATTTTAAGGGATTGGCAGTTTGGGAAGATAAAGGTTTGATTGTTCTTGCTTAATTTTTATTTTGTGCAACTTCTTTATGCCCGAGGGAGAAGACAATTATTCCAACAAAAGTAATTAATGCGCCCAGGATATTTGTGAGATAAGATTTTCCTATTCCTATTACTGCACCTGTGATTGCCATTTGCGACAGAGATGTTAGAATTCCTACGAGAATTATTACTAATCCAATAAACCTCTTTTTATTCATAGACAATAGAATGTTTGGGTTTTTATAAAACTTGCTGAATTTACAAACCAAAGGTTTAAAAAGGATTTGGAGCTGTTAAAAATAATTAAATAAACCCTATAACAATGGCAGAAAAAGAACTTAACAAAGAGAAAGAAGCTGAAGAGGAACTAGACGACATTGAAGAAAGTCTAGATGACTCTGATGACCCTGACTCTGATGAAGATGAGGACGATGACGAAGAAGACGTGCCTGGAGAATAAAGGCATAATTTCGTTCTTTAATTTCCTTTTTTGGGCGTTTGCCCTTTTTATTTTTTTATGTGACTTTTACCCCATCTTGCTTTATATTCCTCTATAATTTTGTCTGCATCTATGGGAGAATAATATGCATCATTGCCTATTGCTATTTGTCTAACTGGGAGTTCTTGTCTTATTCTAATTAATCTGTCGTCCATTGTTGAAAAAATAACCTTGGCTCTTTTAGGTGATATTTCATCTGCTATTTCACTAATGGTTTTATATCCTCTGCTTCTTAGCTCTTCCACTCTTGCTATATCTGAAATTACCATCAAATTTTAGTTCAATATAGATATATAAACTAATTGCTAAAAATAAAATTGCAATAACTCCATTATATAAATGCTTAAAAAAGCATTACTTCTTTGCTTTTTTATGAATGAAAAACAACCCATTTATATTATGCCTGAAAATGTCTCAAGAACTCTTGGCAGGGATGCGCAAAGAAACAATATTCTTGCTGCAAAAATAGTATCTGATATTGTCAAGACAACTTTGGGGCCAAGAGGAATGGACAAGATGCTTGTTGACGCAACCGGAAACATAATTGTTACAAATGACGGGGTGACTATTCTTGAAGAGATGGAAATTGACCATCCTGCTGCAAAAATGATGGTTGAGATTGCAAAAACACAGGAAAGCGAGGTTGGAGATGGAACAACAACTGCTGCTATTCTTGGAGGCGAGCTTTTGCAGAAAGCAGAGGGTTTATTGGACAGGAAAATTCATCCAACTGTTATTGTAAAAGGATATAGGTTGGCTGCTGACAAAGCCCTGGAGCTTTTGAATGAACTCTCTTTCCCTGTTGAGAATAAAACTGTATTGAAGCAGATTGCAATGACTGCAATGACAGGCAAGGGGGCTGAAGGACATAAGGAAAAACTTGCCAATATTATTGTTGAAGCAATAGAGCAGATTGCGCAGGGCAGAGAAGTTAATCTTGAGAATGTAAAACTGCAGAAAATAAAAGGAGATGGGATTGGAGACAGTGAGTTAATATCAGGAATTGTTATTGACCAGGAAAAGGCAAATGCTGCGATGCCTTCAAAAATAGAGGGCGCGAGAATTTTATTGACAGATGCTGCTCTTGAATTGAGAAATCCTGAGACAGAAGCAAAAATATCTGTTTCAACGCCTGAGCAGCTTGAGAGTTTTATTTTCTCTGAAGAGAAGAGATTGAAAGACATGACTGATATAATAATTACATCTGGCGCTAATGTGGTATTCTGCCAGAAAGGGATTGATGATGTTGCGCAATATTATCTTGCCAAGGCAGGCATATTAGCTGTTCGCAGGGTTCCTCGAAGTGACATGGAAAAAATAGCAAGAGCAACCTCTGGGACAATTGTCTCCAATCTTGATGATATTTCTGTTGAGCAGTTCGGAACAGCTGAGCTTGTTGAACAATCAAAATCAGGGGATGAGAATTTGCTTTATATCAGGGGATGCAAGAATCCAATGGCTGTAACAATTGTAATAAGAGGAGGCACAACTCATGTTATTGATGAAAGTGAGAGAGCAATTAAAGATGGCTTGGGAGATGTTGCTTCTTCAATAAAAAGCGGAAAAGTTGTTGCTGGCGGAGGAGCTGTTGAGATGGAATTATCAAAAAGATTAAGAGCATTTGCCAAGACGATTGGAGGAAGAGAACAGCTTGCTATTGAAGTATTTGCCAATGCTCTTGAGTCAATTCCAGAGGCCTTGGCTGAAAATGCTGGAATGGATGCGATTGATGTCTTGACAGAGTTGAGAAAGATGCATGAAGCTGGAAAAGCAAATTATGGATTGAACTTATTCAATGACATGATTGAAGATACTTTTGCTGCAGGAATAATTGAACCAATCAAGGTAAAAGTCCAGGCAATTTCATCAGCATCTGAATTTGCAATGATGATTTTGAGGATTGATGATATTCTTGTGAGCAAGTCCAGCAAACAAGGGAACATGCCAATGGGCAATCCTTATGCTGGGATGGATTAAAAGGCCTTTTCTTCTTAGCTGAGAAACCTGATGGTTTCTAAGCCCCAAAGATTAGAAATCTTTGAGGAAAGAAGAAAACCCTTGGGTAAAAGAAGAACTATGATTGGAGATAAATGATTAAGAAATGATTAAGAAATTATTAACTTATGCTGTTTTGTCAGGAGCTCTTTTATTTGGCAGCTGTTCTGAGAAAAGAGAACAGGCAACAATGCTTGAACAAGGCGTAGAAGAGCATTATGTCAAAAGAGTTGTTGATGGAGACACACTTGTTCTTGATGATGGGAGATATGTGCGCTTGCTTGGAATTGACACGCCTGAGTTGAGGAAAAAAGGGCAGAAAGGAGCTGAAAAATATGCAAGAGAAGCTTCTGACAGGTTAAATGCATTGGTTGGAGATAATAAAAGAATAAAATTAAAATATGACTTGACTGACAAAAACAAGGATGATAAAGACAGATTCGGCAGAACATTAGGATATATTATTGCTGACGGCAAAAACACGAGCATAATTCTTACGCGCGAGGGATTTGCAAGGGCTTTCATGTACAAGGACTTAAAATACAGAGTAGAAATTTTGGAAGCAGAGGAAGAAGCAAAGAATGCTGGCAGAAGAATCTGGGCTAGAGAATAAAACTTTAAATAACTTCTTTCTATAGCAATATCATGCGCTCTTAGTTTAGTGGTAGAACGACTGGTTGCCAATCAGTAGATGGGGGTCCGATTCCCCCAGAGCGCATAGGCCCCATAGTCTAGTGGCAAAACGACCCGTTTACACCGAGTAGTCCGCAGTTCGATCCTGCGTGGGGCCATTCATATTCTATTTACTCTTCAATCAAATCCTTCTGGCCCGAAATTAAGAAGAATTTTTCTAATTTCCTCAATTGTTTTTTGCTGGTCTTTTTTATCAGACATTTTTACAAATCTTATTAACAAATCAACTAAACTTTCTTCGTCAAAAAACTTCAATTTATAGCCCTCGGCGATAAAATAAAATCTAAAATTCTTGTATTTTAATTCTTTTATGACTATTCCTGCAACATGACCTAGAGCCTTGCCTTTATGATGATTGGTTTCTAAACTTTCCATTAAATCAATAACTTCGTGCGCCTCTCCTTGAAATTTCTTCTGAATAGCCTCAAATAAAGAGCGAACTATTTCGACCTTGGCCATTTTTTATTCAACTCTTTTCTAGCATCTTCTATAGAAATAGTGCCCTCTGATGAAAGCAAAAATGCCCTTAACTGCTCTTTAACAGCCAAAGAGTAAACTCTTTTGAGAATATCATTATAACTTTCTCCTTTTATTCCAAAAGAGGAAAGTTTATTCTTTGTTTCCTTGCTTAATTGAATTGTTGTTGTTTCCATTATCATTACCTATAGTTACTATAGTGGCTATAGTTTATAAGCTTTTCGAATTATAAAGAAAGTTTAAATATGCTGAATCTTCAAGAAATGATACAAAATGACAGATATAAAATTACCATCGTACAGAACAATCGTGCCTAATGAGATATTTGGGAAAGAAGCAGAGGGATTTAAACATCCGATTATGTCTCTAATAGCAGGAAAAGTTCCAGCGATGCAGCTGATAAGACTTGCGAGATTTAGGATTCCAACTCAAGAAGAAGTACTTGAGTTTATAAGAATAAGCGCCAAGGGCATTGAACCATATTTTACAGAGGAGGATAAACCTTTGGAGGAAGATTCTGGGACAGTTCATTTTCTAAAATCTCTTTCGTATTCAGAAGTTGAAAATATAGCAAGAGGCAATAAAGATAGTTTGGGGCATTTGAAAGAACATTGTCCAAAAGTCAGCTTGCAGGAAGGACGATTTTATTTGAACGCACTCAGCGGGATTGTTCCAAACCCTGTTTTAAATTTTGCTGAAAAATTAGCTGACAAAAAAGAACCTTGGTTGTATGAAAAATTAATAAGTCAAGATGGAGCAGAAGAATGGAATCTAAGCATCAGGCTCTTAGAGAGCGGAAAACTTCCAGACAGGCTGGAATTGGAATATTTGCTAGATAGAGGAGTTAGAGATTGTGATGTGTTTTCTGCCAAGGGAGATTTTGGGAGTTATCAAAATGTTGCTGATAGAGTTAGACTTTTTTACAATGCCTTAAGCTCTCCTGAGATTATTGCACAAATTGGGGACAGTTCACATCATTTCTTGGAACAACAAGCTCTTTTAACTGTTAGAGAGACTGCTCTGTGCGTTGCTGGAAAAAAGGCTATTGGAGGGATTGTTGCAATAATCGGACAAGCTCTTGGTGCATCAGGGGACAAGGGACAATCAAAACCACCAATAAACTATCCAGATTGCCATTTTAATCGAAATTAATAATATTATTTTTTAGAACTCTTATTTCTTAAATAGAAAGATATGATTCCTGCTGAGGTGGCGATTATGCCGAGCAAGAAGATTACCCATTTGTAAGATGCTGGGACATAAGCTGCAATATCTAAATTATTGAATATGACTTTGCCATAATCATAAAGCCATGTATAAAGAACAAGAGCAAGTCCGATAATAAGGAAAGTCCATTCTTTGCAGGAGATTTTTACTTTTTTGCCCTTGTCATTGAAATGAATTATCAATAAAGCCATTGTTATCAAGAGAAGTGAAGAGAGGATAGGAGTAATAACAGGTCCTGCCCAAGCCCATGGGATTAGGAATAGGATATCCCAAGTTGTTAATGATTGGGGCCATGCGAGAGTTATCTTTAGGAAGCCATAATAAAAAATATCCCAGATTGCGAAGGCATAGATGAAATATGCGAATTTTTCATAGAACTTTTTGCCTGCAAGATAACCAACCGCGAGGAGCATAATGATTGTTGCAATTTCCCTTAACCATTCTATGCCAATAATCTCCGTGCTAATGAAGCCCTTTAGAGGAAAGCTAAAACCATTTGGATAGTATAATTTTCTCAGATAGATAACAACGACAGTTTCAAGAAAACCCATTGCAATAGCAAAAATTGTTACAGCAATAAGAGTATTTCTGCTCTCTTTTTTCATAATGAATTATTGTTTCTGGGATTTATTAAGGTTGCCTTTAATTAGATTTATATATAATGAATTTTTACTATATTCATGAGTGAAAAAAAGCCCAAAAACCTCATGGAGCAGAGTTCTGGAGCAAAGAAATATGAGGAACAACCAAAAGTTGCAGGCATGACTCCTGAGCAGCAGGCAAAGCAAGTTGAGGAATTGGAGAAAATTAAGGGAAAGATAGAACTATTCAAGAAAGCTGTTCTTAAGAAATATTCGTTTACAATGGCAATTGGCTTATTGCCGATGAGTGCTTTCCCATTATTTGAAGAAGATGAGGGCTTGCCAAAGGAAGTTATTGAGACAAAGCCGTTGCATGTTTTAATGCTCATTCCAGAGGATAATTACAAAGAAATACCAAAGATAAAACCAGAGGTTGTGAAGATTGTAAAAGAGGCAAAGGAGAATCTTTGGGTTCACATAAAGACACCTGTTGACTTGTGGAATTATGGATTAGACAGCAAGTTTGAATTTATTGATGCAATCTCTGCTTCTCTCCCTATTCATGACACTGGTTTTCTTGGAGCTCTTCGTGTTGCAAACATTCACAAGTCCTTGCTTTTGAGAAAATTTGAGAAATACGTAACTTCTTACGTTATCGGAGGAAGCCTTGTTCGTGGAACAGCTGGAAAAGATTCCGATGTTGATGTATTTGTTGTTATTGATGATACAGATGTCAAGAGAATGTCAAGAATGGAGCTGCTTGACAAATTAAGGGGAATTTGCTATGATTATATCAGAGAAGCAACTGCGCTTGCTGGAGTCAAGAACATTCTTAATTTGCAAGTTTATCTTTTGACTGACTTCTGGCAATCAGTTAAAGATGCGCATCCTGTCATGTTTACTTTTATCAGAGACGGAATTCCATTTTATGACAGAGGAACATTCCTTCCTTGGAAACTTCTGCTAAAGATGGGAAAAATAAAGCCAAGCCCTGAAGCAATTGACTTGTACATGAAGCAGGGAGAGCAAACAGCTGAAATTGTTAAAAGAAGATTAATTGATTCGATGATTGACATTTATTATGGAATTCTTACTCCAACACAGGCAATGATGATGCTTGCTGGAGAAGCACCTCCTGTTCCAAAAGTGGCTGTGCAGGAAGTAAAAAAAATCCTTGTTGATAGGGACAAATTAATGTCACATGCTGACTTGAAGATTCTTGAAAAAGTGGTTTATTTGTTCAAGCAGTATGAATATGGAAAATTAAAAGAGATGTCTGGCAAAGAAATTGACAAATTGATGGAAGAATGGAGAGAATATAATAAGATGCTCAAGAAATTAAGAGAAAAAATTGAGAAAAAGATACATGAAAAAACTGCTGGCGAAGTTTACGCTGATGTTTTCAAGATGCTCAAGAACATATTTGGCAACAAGACAGAAAAGCAGCTTGTCAATGAATTTGAAAACAAGCTTGTAAAGAAAGGGAAAGTAGAGCAGAGATTTTCAAAAGTCATTGGCGAGATATTTAATATAAAGAAAAAAGTCAAGGAAGGCAAAGCAAGCTTGAAAGAAGTTGATAACATGAAGAAAGATGCTGTTGAATTAATAAGAAATCTTGTTGAGTATGCTCAAAGAGCTGACTTGATATGCGAGGATAAGGGAACAATCATGCAGATAATTTATTCTGGAAACAGGAAAGCTGAGCTTGTTTTAACAGGGAAAGAGTGCTTCTTGATTGAAGGCAAGGAAATAAAGAAAATTAGCGGAGACAAGCTTGAACTTGTAAATTCAACAAAAGAAGAGATGGAAAAAGCGCTTGCAGAAAGCAAAGGAAAACTTAGCACAAGAATATCTGGTGAAGTTTTCCATGCCCTGGAAAAAGCCCTGGGCAAGTTTGAGGTTATAATTTAATTCTGGATAAGGTTTAAAAAGCAGTGGAATTAAGAACTTTCATGAAAGGAATAGTTGTTCAATTCAGGAGAAGCAGACATAGAATACACGAAAGGCATTATCTTTTAGACTTGGGCATGACAAAAAGGGAAGATGCCAAGAAACTTGTTGGAAAAGAGGTTTCATGGAAATCGCCTGCTGGAAAAATAATCAAGGGCAAGATAAGCGATGCTCATGGAAACAAAGGAATTGTAAGAGCTATTTTTGAATCAGGACTGCCTGGACAGGCAATAACAACTGAAGTGGAGGTAAAGTAAGATGATGAAATTATTACAAAGATTGCAGGATTTGTATTGCATTGCCAGGGATAATTTAATTAATTATATGAATGAAGATCTTAATTTAACAAGTATTCCGAGAGATGCTGAAGGTGTTAGGGCAGCTGAAAGAAGGCAGGATGAAAGAAGATATCAATCAATGAGAACAGAATTTGACAGGATTTCAGAAGCATATGGAGGTTTAATATAAAATGGGATTAAGAAAAGCAGCATCATACTCGAGAAAACATGCAAGACCTTTTACTCGAAATTCAAGAAGAAAAGGCAAGGCGTACATAAAGACAATTCCTCAGGTAAAGGTTGCAAAATTCACACTTGGAGACCAGAAGGGTTTCAGGGCTGGAAAGCACAAATTTATTGTGAGGCTTGTTTCCATGGATGATGTTCAGATAAGGGACAATGCTTTAGAAGCAGGAAGAATGCATGTTCATAAAATACTTGAAGAAAAGATTTTGGGGCAGTATTACTTTTCTGTCAGGGTTCATCCTCATCATTTTTTGAGAAACAATAAGACATCTGGAGTTGCGGGCGCAGACAGAATGTCAACAGGAATGAGCCATTCATTTGGAGTAATTGAAGGCAGAGCTGCTTTGGTTCCTGCAGGGCATGACATATTCTTTATCTCATGCGTTGATGAGAAAGGCGCAAGAATTATAAGAGATGCCATGGAATCTGTCAAAGCTAAAATGCCCTCTGCTGTCAAGATTGTTTTTGAGCAGTTGAAATAGCAAGAGTAAGAATTAATGCATATTTTTAGATTGAGGGGAGCTTCTGATTTATTTTATGTTGAGCAACATAATTATGTCAAGGAACTTGACGTTCCTTGAGCATCCAAAAGTCCCACACAAACCTCGGCTTGAAAGCCGAGGTGCACTCAAGGACTTTTTGATTTTATTGATTGAGGGGCGAGAATGAAGTGCATAATTTTATTAAGGGTTATTTTTTAATGATTTTATGAAATACCTGTTTATTCTTGGGAGAAATCCATTGTTATCTGAAGCTGAAATATTGTCATATTTTGAGCGGGAAGGAATCAAAAAATTAAGCCATAAGATGAGGCTTAATGCCCTGCTTATTGAGGTTGACAGGGAGCTTAAATTAAAAGAAATGATTAATGAGCTTGGAGGAACTGTTGCTGCTGGAAAAGTTCTTTTGTCTGGAAATGCTGAAGATGTAATTAAAGAGATAGAAAGCAAGCTAATTTATTTTGGAAGAGAGAACAAAGTTGTTTATTCTGTGCTTGATTATTGCGATGAAGATGCGTTTTCTGATGTGCTTGATGCTATGAAAAAGAATTTCAGGAATGAAAGATTAAAAGCAAGATACAAAGGCGTTTCAGGAACAATAAAACTGCAAAGCGGAAAGGTTGTGCATGGAAGCCCTGAGAAAATTCTTCTAAGGGACATGAATTATTTTGCTTTTGAGAGTGAAAGTCAAGGAAATAAAGAAATATATTTTGGATATCTTGATGCAAGCTATGATTCTTCTGAATCTGAAAAGAGAGATATGGAAAAGCCATTCAGGAGAGAAAGTTTGGCTATTTCTCCAAGGCTTGCAAGAATTTTGATAAATTTGTCTCAAGTCAAGAAAGGCGAGAATTTGCTTGACCCATTCTGTGGAATAGGTGTTATTTTAGGAGAAGGAATGCTTAGGGGAATTAATGTTACTGGAGTTGATATTGATGATTCTGCTATTGCTGATGCACGAAAGAACATGAATTGGTTTGGGGCAAATTATTCTGGCGAGGCAGATTTCAAGATTATTAATGGAGATTCAAGTGTTATAAAAGTTGAAAATGTTAATGGAGTTGCAACAGAGCCATCTCTTGGAGAATTAATGAAGAATATTCCTCAAAGGGGAAAAGCTGAGCAGATTGTTCGTGAATTTGAGAACTTGATGATTGATGTGCTTAATAATATCATGAGAGAAATGAAAAGGGGAGCCAAAATTGCATTTACATCTCCGCTTATAAAAAGCCAGTCAGGAAGGATTTCATGCAATATTGAGAGAATCTGCGATAACACAGGGCTAAGGGTTTATGAAATCAAGAATTCGTGCATAAAGTTTCCTATCCAGGAATATCGGGAAGATTCAATTGTCGGAAGGGATATTTTTGTCTTGGTGGCATGATTTGACGAGCGAGAATTGTTAAGGACTATGTTCTCGATATGGCTCTGCATGCGCTAAATATTTCTGCAAGTTCTGTAAGTTCAACTCCACCGGTAGCTTTTTTGTAACCCATATGTAATCCTTGAGTTCGAATGTATCCCAGATCTTTTCTTATTTGTTCTACAATTTCATTATAATGTACACTAGCTGTTTGACCATCAAATTCCATTTCATGTAATCTCTGTACATTTCTGTCTATTGCCATCTGTCTATTAAGAATGCCTTCTGGAGTTCCAGGGGTATAATGAGATTCAATTTTAGAAGGATCGAGTCCCAATCTTCTGTATTCTGCTTGGGCTTCTTCATCTAAAGATACTGGAAGCAGACCAAATTCTCGCAGTTCATCTTTTAATTTTTTGTCCATTTTGTTTAGGGAATTAAATTCATATATAAATCTTATGTTCTTACAGTTATACGATAAGGATAACATTTTTTGCCAAATCCTCCACTTTTAGCTCATACAAATGCTTTTAAAGGGTGTTTTGATTTTATTTGTCATGTTAGAACCAAGATTAGAATTATTTGATTTGGGAAAATTTGTCGGTAGATTAAATAATTCATTAGTTGATAAAGAAGAAGTTATTGAATTGGGAGAGTTTGAACATAGAGAACCGAAGAAAGATCCATTTCTTTACAGACTTGCTGATAGGAAAATAGAAGCTAGGGGAAAATTTCCACTCAAGCAGACTGCACATAGAACGGGATTGATGAGCTTGCTTACAATGGGTTTTGAATCTGACTCAGAAATTAATCTTGGTTATATCTTTATTGAGACAGGATATATTGATGCAAGCAGCGATTATGGTGGCAGATATGAAACTTTAAGATTACGAATCAAGCATCCGCTAGAATTAGAAAATGGGGAGACTATTCCAAACTGCAGTGTCAAGCTCTTACAGGAAACAGGGGAAGGAGCAGAACTATTTCAAGATAGAAAAGATCATGTAAGATATGGTGGTTTAATTTGGGTAAGGGCAGATTTGAGTAAAGTTTTGCCTTCAGAATGGTTTTTGGGTGGAAGAAAAGCAGAGGATTATGAGATAAGAGCTGAGAAAGCCCAGTCATTGGCTCTTTAGGGCTTTGTTCTGGCTGATTTGTGGTTGTGAAAGATTAAAGCAATATTTATTAACTCTGGTTGTTAATTAATAAAATGGCTGTAAAAGGGGACAAGAGTGCTATTTCGACAACAGGCAAATTTGTGAGATGGTTTTCTGAACTGAGCAACAAGGATATTGCAATTGCCGGAGGCAAAGGAGCTTCGCTTGCAGAGATGTATAATTTCAAATTTCCTATTCCTCCAGGATTTATCATAACTGCACAATCTTATTCTTATTTTATTGAAAAATCAGGCTTAATTGACAAGATAAAAGAAAAACTTGCGGGGATTGACATGGAAGATACTGAAACTCTTGAGAGCATGTCTAAGGAAATAAGAGAGCTAATATCTAATTCTGAGATGCCTGTTGAGATGGAAAATGAGATTATTGAGGCATATGAAATACTTGACAGCAATAAGGCAAGCCTGGCCGGGGCAACTAAAACAGCGCTTGAGATTTTGAGCCGCTCCAAAGAGCCGCCGTTTGTTGCAGTAAGGTCAAGCGCTACAACAGAGGACTTGGCTGATGCTTCATTTGCAGGACAGCAGGAGACATTTGTCAATGTAAAAGGAAACTCAGAGCTCATAAGAAAAACCAAGGAGTGTTTTGCGTCATTATTTACTGCAAGAGCTATTTATTACAGGGAGAAGAAGGGATTTGGGCAGGAAAGCGCACAGCTCGCTGTTGTTGTGCAGAAAATGGTTGATTCTGACAAGTCAGGTGTTATCTTCTCAATGAATCCTGTTACAATGGAGAATACTATTATGATAGAAGCTGTCTGGGGGCTTGGGGAAGGAATTGTTTCTGGAAGAATAAAGCCAGACAATTATATTGTTGATGGGAATGTTGCTGAATTTAAGATTCTTGACACAAATATTTCTGAGAAAAAAGTTGCAATTGTGCGCTCGTCTTCTGGAGAGAATCAGGTTATCAAACTAACGCCGGACAAGGCAAAACAGCAGGTTCTTAATAATTATGAAATAAAAATGCTTGCAATTTATTCAAAACAGCTTGAAGAGCATTACAAGAAACCGCAGGATATTGAATTTGCCATTTCTGGAAAAGATATTTACATTGTGCAGTCAAGGCCAATCACAACTCTAGGAGAGAAAAAAGTGTCCAAAGAGATAATTGGAGAAATTTTGCTCTCTGGCTTGGCTGCTTCTCCAGGAACAGCTTCTGGAATTGTCAAAATTATTTACAACCTGAATGACTTGAAGAAGATAAAGAAGGGTGATATTCTTGTCACTGAAATGACTAATCCTGACATGGTTGTCACAATGCAGAGAGCCACTGGAATAATAACTGATGAAGGCGGAATTACCTCGCATGCAGCAATTGTGTCAAGGGAAATGGGAATTCCTGCTGTTGTTGGAACAGGAGAAGCCACAAAGAAATTAAAAGATGGCGATGAAGTGACTGTTGACGGGAATAATGGAAAAATTTATGCTGGCAAGGGAGAGACAAAGGTTTCAGAGGTCAATCCTGTTGTTCCTACCAAGACAAAGATAAAAGTTATTGTTGATTTGCCTGATTTTGCTGAGCGAGCTGCTCTTTCAGGGGCTAAAGAAGTTGGCTTGACAAGAATTGAAGGGATTATTGCAGAAAGTGGCAAGCATCCTCTTTATTTTGCAAAGAAAAACATGCTTGGAGATTATGTTGAGCTGCTTTATAAGGGAATAAAGAAAATTGCAGCGCCATTTGAGGGTGTTTGGGTTAGAAGCTCTGACATTAGAAGCGATGAATACAGAAATCTTGAGGGTGCTCCGAAAGAAGTTGAAGGAAATCCAATGCTTGGGAATCATGGAATCAGGTTTGGCCTGAAGAATCCAGAAATCTTGAAGGCTGAGATTGAGGCAATTGTTAAAGTTGCAAAAGAATTTCCAAACAAGAAGATTGGCTTGATGATGCCGCAAGTTATCAGCCTTAATGAATTGAAGGAGACAAAGAAAATTGCTGCTGAAGTTGGATATCCGGATAATTTCAAGATAGGAATAATGGTTGAGACGCCTGCTGCTGTGCAAGTTATAAATGAGCTTTGCGCAGAAGGGATTTCATTTATCAGCTTTGGAACAAATGATTTGACGCAGTATATTCTTGCTATTGACAGAAATAATTCTGAGGTGCAGTATATTTATGATGAAATGAATCCTGCGGTTTTGTCTGCTTTGAGCTATGTTATAAGAAGATGCAGAAGATTTGGTGTTGAGACAAGCGTGTGCGGGCAGTCAGGAAGCAGGGAAGAAATGGTCAGGTTCCTTGTTGGAGAGAAAATTGATTCAATATCTGTAAATGCTGATGCTGCTGAAAAAATCAGCAAACTAGTAGCTGAGCTTGAAAGTGCAAAACCAGAAGAAAAGAAGGAGGAAGTTAAAGAGGCTAAAACTGAAGAGAAAAAGGAAGAGCAAGTTGAAATAAAACAAGAAGTTAGTGCTGAACCTGTGCCTATGCCTGTTCCTGAACCCAAAGAAGATAAAGAAGAAATTCATGAATCGCCAAAAGTTGATATTGAAAGCGTGCCTATTCCGCAGCAAGAAACTCTTAAAGAAGTAATCAAGGAAGAGCTTGAAAATCAGATTGCTCAGGAAGATGATTATATGCCTGGCAACGGCAACAAAGAGAATAATGTTCCTCAATTGAACGATGCTATTCCTGTTGATTCAAGCATGCTTGAGGAAGACAAAGGCGAGTTTGATTTGGAGAAAGAGCTGAAGAAATTATAGGTTTAATTTGCGAATAATTTAATCTCTAAAAACATATTCATCCTTTTCTTTGTAAATTATGCCGCCTCTAAACTCTTCTTTATCAGCGTACAATGGTGATTGATATGCTTGATTAAGAATAGCTGCCAATTCATCTGCAGTTTTCTTATTTGTTGCATTAGGATAAGTTGCTTGCAGTGTATAATTAAGGCCAGTTTGTTTAGCTTCTTGAGCAAGAGCTGTTAATTTTTCATCGTCTTGAATATTATCTGTTCCTTCAGTCAAAGAGAGTTCTAATTTAGAAGGTGTTCTAACAAGTTCACGAATAGTTGGCAGTTCTGATTCTATCTGCTCTTTTGATGCTTTGCAATAAAAAAATGCGTATGCTTTTCCTGTTTTTTCCATAGTTTCTATAAGTGCATGAACTATTTAAATGTTATGTATTTGTTACTACTGCATAGTTCTTACAACCGAAAGGTTTAAATATAGGTTTTGTCTATGGAAAGCATGGTAAATAGAGAGAACAAAGCAAGTGAAGAGAAGAAGCCTAATGTAAATTACGAGGCTTTCATGAAGCATATGAAAGAGCTCCATGACATAGCTAAGCTTGCTGATGAAATAAAAGATAATCGTGTTGAGATAAAAGAGAAGGCAAAGAAAACTCTTAGAGATTATGCTTATTCACAAATGCCTGAAAATAAGAGACCTGAAAATGCTGACAAATTAAATGAGCAGACTGTTCAGATTTATGTTGAGTTTAGCCATAGAAAGGCAGAAGAAGATTCAGCAAATGTTCTGTACAAAAATCTTGAGTCAATTGTTGACAGCGAGATGCCTAGAGAAAGCCTTGCAAAGCTTGCTGGCACAAAAGAAATTGGTGAAAGAGCTGACGAGAAAGAAAAGAATATTTTTGAGGCGTATGCCAGATTTAAAGGAATTGAGGATCTCGCCAAGAGATACGAAGAGGGCAAGAAACTATCCAAAGAAGAAACTGAGATGGTGCGTGATGCTGCTATAATAGCATTGGGCGATAAATTAGCTGAAGGTTTGAAGGAAAAGGGATATAGCAGTGATATTCAAGATTATGTAAGAGAAAAGCTTGCTCCTGAAACTGTAGCAAGAGGTTATCTTGATAGTGATAAGATGAAGGAATATGCATTGCCTGGATTCAAGAAATTAGCTGAGCAAAGAAAGAAAGACTATGAGAAACTGGCTGAAAAGTCAGGCACAGTTGCAGATGCTGCTGGCGAGATTCTTAAGAAAATGGCAAAAGGCTCAAGAGAAGAGTTTGATATGGCTCGTAACATGATATATGGAGCTGCTGCTTAAAATGATAAACAATTAGAGCCATAATTTGACAGGTTGTTCAAACAGCAGATTTGCAGTATGCTGGAATAAAAAAGTCCCTGGGAGAGTTTATGTATCTAAGTTTCCTGATAAAGTCTCGATAACAATGGTCGATTAGGAAATAGGAGATAAAATGAGAACTGAAACTAGAAAAATTATTAATATTCAAGGTAAAAAGTATTTTATTGACTTAAAGAAAAATCTCTTGATTAATGTTAATAATAAAAATAATGTCCTGGAAATTCGTGAGGATGAAATGCATTACTTTAAAGAAGTTGGCTACGCATTCAAGTGTCCTTAGATTTATAATCTAGGTTTTAATTTTATTACTCTTTTTTAAGATCTAAAAGCCTGCTCACAAGAGTTGTCATTTCCAGCATAAATTTTTCAGCTATTTCCTGCCAGCGGTCTATTTCAGCGCCTTTTACTTCTGTAATTTTTCCATGACTTATGTTCTTGTGCATATTAAATATGTCTTCAAATGCACGTGCATAACCTGATTGCAGCATGCCTGTATCAACAAAAGTTTCCCTTAAAAGCTCAGGAATATGTTCTGGGCTTGGGGGTGTTTTTCCTGCAGTAATAAGAGCTGCCTGAGCAGAGTCAACCATTGTCCAGTAAATTCCCTCAATTGCTCCCATCTCAGCTTGCTTGCTTCTAAGAAGATGCGTTGGCGCTCTCTGCAAGGCAACAAAGGCTGCTTCTGGAGTTGAGCGTATTCTTCCTTTTTCAAGAAGGAATTTCAGGGGTGTAAAGAATCCCCCCAAATCGATGAGTGGCTCGCCGTATCTAAGAATATTCATGACAACAGGGTCACCATGAATCAAATCCTGCCACCATGTTGTTATTTTAATTGTATTAATATGAAGCTCTTTGCCATAGTCCTTTGCAGAAATAAGTTTTCCTAACTCCTCCCTGTACCAGGCAATAAGCTCCAAATCCCATTCAACTGAAGCATCATCTAGTATCAAGATTATATCTATATCTGACTTTGGGGTTGAATTTTCTTTGGTTTGAGAACCAAACAAGATTGAAGCTTTAACTAATCTGTCAAATTTTTCCTGCACTTTGACAGCAAACTCCATTGCCATGTCTTTCTCATTGACAAGTTTCTTTGAGATTTTCTTTGCGCTCTTTTTTTTCATGTTGTGTTCTATTATATATATTGAAGTGTTATTTTTAAATCTTTATCTTTACTCGAGGGGATTGCCTGAAACCCTGCTTCTTCCTGCCATTTGCCCGCCTAATTCAACTGGCAAATTGGCAAATCCTGCCCCATACATTGCATGATGAATTTCAGGGTTTGTTCCATAGCCGGCAAAATAGCTCTGCCTTCCCCAGTATGGCTGCTGTTCCATTGCATAAATTGGGGAGCCAAAATGCCTGAGTGTTTCTGCAAAAGGTGTTGTCTGGAAGTGCTGGTACCATCCGCCAACTTCAGCTATTTTCTTTATTTTCTCATATTTCTTGTTTTGCTTCATCATTTCTTTCATTATCTCTTTCGTCGGAACATTGCCCATGCCCATTGGAATTTCTGCATGTTCAAAGCCAAAATTATCAGAAAGGTGGATATGCTTTACCACTGGAGCTATTGTTTTTGCCTCTTTTATAACTTCTTCCTTGCCTGCACCATATTTTCTAATCATATTTATATGCCCGACATCCCATGTTGCGCCAATTAGTTTCTCAGCCTCTTCTTTTGCCTTGCTTCTTGAGAGCCCTAAATCTTTGACTGCTTTGTCCTCAAATTTTCTTCTAGATTCCTCAACTAATTTCTTCAGCTCATCAGCCCTGCTAATCACGAAACCTGCTGGAGGATTTTCAATGCTTATAATCGGCGCATTTTCCTTGAATTGCTTGTATGCGTTCAAGGCAACATTTGAGAAAGTATCTGAGGACTTGTCTATTGCAAAATCCTTGAATGGCTTGTAAATAGGAACAGCCTCAACTGAACGCAGGATGTCTACTCCTTTTTTTAGTGATTCAGCAAATTTATTAATATACTCAGGGTCTTCAAGGTAATGGGCTAATTCTGGCTGAATTTCTTTTTTAAACTGCTCCAGGCGCTGAAGGGATTCCTGCGCCTTCTTGTCTCCTTTTTCTTTTGCTTTGTCCAAAGCACCATATGCCTGATCAAACATATCTCTTAATCCAGAGTATGCATCTCTTAAGTAAATATCTCCATGGGTTATCTTTTGCAGCTTGTCTTTTAGTAAATCTTCTGCAACAGGCTCTAAATTTTTTAAATCGCTTGCAAATTTTTCATTTTTTCCTTCTGCAAAATTTTTGTATAATTTCAATATAGTTTTGTCGCTCCCTTCTTTAAATAATTCTGTGCCTTCTTGAATACCTGCTTGAACTATATGCGCGCCCTGGTCTACTCCAAAGTTTATGTGCTGAAGGGTCTTGTACCAATGGTCGCGATTTAATGTATCTATTTTCTTTTGCACATCAAATTTCTTCTCACCCTCGAACACGCTGAGTTTTCCAGGCAAGGGAGCCAGCTCTCCTGTTCTTTCATCAAATACATAAGCTTCTTTTACAACTTCAACTTTCTTTTTCTTGCCTTCAACCTCTACTTCTTCCCAGATTCTTGTCTCTTCAGGCATTCCAATTGCGCTTGAATGAAAAGTTGTGACAACATTTCCTTGGGGATTCAAGTCATGAGCTTTCTGGACAGCATCAATCATCTGTTTTTCTGCCTGTTCCCTTTCGTAAGGCTCCCAGTGCCCTCTTTTTGTCAGGCCTGTTGGCTCAACAATTGGCGCGTGCAAGGTTAATTCCACATTATTTCCTAAAAGCTTTCTTAACCTGTTTAATTCCTTGAAATGCTCCTTGGGAATTGACTCAAAAATTTCTGGAGTGAGCTGGGTTATTTCAACAACTGTTGCACCTGTGTTTAGCTTTTCTGATGCGACTTTTAGTATGTTTGCGGTTCTTGGGTCTGTCTGCAAACCAATGCCTGCTGCGGGATTTGCTGAATATGCCTGAGATGTGCCTCCATAAGCAGGGTCAAAGCCATAATCGGCTCCTTCATAGAAATAATCACCTCCAGCCATGCTTAGATATGGGTTTTTAGTTATTTAAAGATTGCTTTGCAATCTTTGACTCTCGCTTCTGACGAAGCTTCGAGTTTAAAGATTATTTTGCAATCTTTGACTCTCGCTTCTGACGAAGCTTCGAGTTTAAAGATTATTTTGCAATCTTTGACTCTCGCTTCTGACGAAGCTTCGAGTTTAAAGATTATTTTGCAAGATTTGTAAATATAATTATTAATAATCAAATGGCTTAGATGTTGTTGATAATTATCCATACATTTGCAGAGGATTAAGTTATTAACTGCTATCGCAAACCCAGAAAGTGCATTTTAATTATTTTACCTTATAGACAGAACTTGTTAATCTTACATTTCCCAAGGATATTTTCTTTTTGAGGTTGGCTCTGCTGTTTCTGGAGCAAGTTCATATCGCTTATCCCCTTCTTCTGTTCCTGCCCTAGCGGCTTCAACTTCAGGACTTCTGGGAAGGGTTGTTATTTTCCTTTCAGAACCTAATAATAGAGGGTTTCTTGATTCTAACTGCCTTGTTTCCATCGCGCGGGTGTTGTAAACTTTCCTTATCTCTTGTTCAGTTACATTTCTCTGAACTTCATATTTTGCCCCGAATTTTGATTCTTCCTCTTTTGTTTCTGAAGCTGCAGGAGCTATGGCTGCTTGTTCTTCCATGCCTGTTCTTTGCTCGGGAATCTGCTGTTCCCTCAGGAGTGTTGGAAAAGCTCTTGGTGAGGGAGCGCCTGCTGTCAAGTCCTCCAGGGATGCTTCTTCGCGAAACTCTTCTTTTTCTTCTGGCTTTTGCTCTTCTGCCTCTGGCTCTATGATTTTCATTTTTGAGGGAATCTCTCTTATGATTCTTGCTTTAGCCATGTTAAACAAAGAACTTTGGAATATTTAAATCTGACAACTCAGCATTGTAAGAATTAGATGTTAATGATAAAGAATTGTTGATAATGGTTATGTGCTCAAGATTGTAAGATGTATGTGTTAATAATAACTAGTTATTAATAATTATTGAAAATGTTGAACATGAAAAAGGTTTTATGCTGAGCGATTATTGATGATGATGACTGTTGAGCAGGGAAGAGTTAGATGTTAATGATAAAGAATTATTAATAATTTAGGAATGGGTAGAGAAGAAATAAACGTTGATTATGAAGAGTTGTTAATGATGTTAATGATTTTAATGATGAAGATGAAAGAATTGGCAATGACAATGGGAGCCGTAAATGTTAATAATGATTGAGGTTGAGAACTAAATCTTGTGGAATCAGATTGTTGGACTGCTGTTTAACTTCTTGAAAGCGCCGTAGAGCTTGCTGCATCTGAATCTTGCCAATATTCCTGCCTGCGAGCGCATGATTCTTTCTATATTTGAATCGGGCTCTATTTTTAGGGTTTTTTCTTTCGCTTCTTTCTTTGCTTCAGCACTTTTCTTGAACACATCAGTAAATATTGAGAATAATGCTGCGAATGCATTTGTATCTTCTGAACTTTCTTTCTTTTTTTCTTCTTTTTCCTCTTTTTCTCCAAGAAGTTCGTCCAGGTCTGTCTGCAATTGCCCCAAGCCCTCTTCTGTTGCGCCGCCTATTATAGTGTAAACATCCTTAAAATCATCCCAGTCCAATTGATTTTTCAGGACTTCTCTTTCCTCGGCATTCAGCGCAAAACTTGTGAATGTAATGTCTGCTTTTCCCCTGAAACCATAGCCGCCCTGCTGGAATCTTTCTGGAATGCTCCTGAATTTTAATTCAACTAAAACAACAGGCACATATTTTCTTTTATTTTTGCCGATGAAAACTTTCGGCAATTCTCCTTTCTTGTAATCTTTTATCGGGTCATATTCGCCCATTCCAAGAAGAGTTAATTCAAACAACGACGTGTTAAATGCAGTTACCAGCGAAGAAGTTGCTGTTGCTCTTTGCTCTAATTGTGCTGCTGCCTTGAGGTATGGTTTTGCCCATCTTGCATATAACTTGACTGTGTTTACCTGGCTTTTTAGATAAAGTTTTTCTATTTCATATCTCTTTTTCAATTCCCGCTCTGATTCTTTCAGCCAGCGTTCAAATTCAGAGAATCTCTGCTCAAGCAGTCTTTTTACTCTTTCGTTCAAATCCATTTTTTGAATTTCCTGAAGAGATTTGACTGCCATGAATGCATCAATGAGCAGGACAAAATTAGGGGCATTTGCTCCTGAGACAGCAAGTGCTTTTATTGAGCTGTTGCCTCTCTTGATGTCAACCTGGTCAAGCCAGATTTGTTTTAATGAGAGATAAGCTGCCTCGCTCTTGTTCTTATCTTTTTCATCATGATAATCTTTATAGATATCTAATCTTAGCTTGAACTCTTTCATGTCATAGACAATGTTAAGGATTGATTTTATGAGCTGGTTTGCAACACCCAGTATTTTCATTCCTTCTTCCTGCATTTTTGCTGCTTTCATCCCCATTTCAGAAAAATGAGCTGAGCCAGGTGCTGAGATGAAATTATCAAGAAGCTTTTCAACATTCCCGTAATCTTCCTTGTTGGTTTGGAGATAGTCATGAAGCCAGTAGTAAACCTGCTCTAAAGCCTGGCCTGAAGTATCATAAGACAGGGTGTGCTGTTCTATTGGATTTTTCAAGCCCATTTCCTTGAAAGGTGTTTTAATAACTTCATCAAAATCCATGAAATCGAATTCAGCG